>JGI11705J14877_10000033_pt1 | contig 80100 bp, 76 predicted proteins | sample Etolaghawater15m_FD_14877 | JGI IMG/M metagenome (IMG submission 14877) | reverse complement strand
ACATCCTGCGTTGTAATCGCTGAGATCGGCAAAGGACCGAGCACTGGGTATGCGTCCCTTGTTAACCTTGACCGAACGGTGCGGTAGTAACCTTCCGCCCACTCCCCTCTGGTGACTCGCATCCAATCCTCAGCAATCGCCTCGAATGCGTCCTTTACCACCCCCGCATCTGCGCTCTCCTGCATCACTCGCCGCCGGTCATCCATTGGGCTGATTCCCTGAACAAGCAGAGCCTTTATGCCTTGCCTTCGTAACCGTGCCTCTTCGAGCGAGACATCCGGATATTTCCCGATCGAGATCTTGCACGCCTTTCCCTGATGCCGGCACTTCATCTTCCCGCTTTTCGATGACGGCAGTTCCTTCTCCCCTGAAAACTTGGCACAACCAATCTCCAGGTAAAGCCCTCCGCCATCAAAAAGAGCCTGAGTCTTATCCGTAGGCTTGGCCGCCTTGACCTGCTGCGCCGACAGTGGTGCGATTTTCTTGGGCATTGGTACCCAAAATTTAAGTTCAGGAAATTCGGTACCCCAAAAGGCACCCAAAAAGATTGGAACACGAAGAGAAAAGGTGGCACACGGAGGGAAGAGCAGGAACGAGAAAACCCCCAAGACGCCCATTAAATAAGGTGTCTTGGGGGTTTGTCGGTAAAACCAGGGAGATGTAACGGGTGGAGATGCCGGGAGTCGAACCCGGGTCCAGAACAATGCTTGATACAATCACCACACTCATCTCCGGTGCTCATGGTTTCGTGGTCCGGAACTGCACCGGTAAAGGCCGTGCCACTAGCCCGAATGAATACCCGCCTGCCCCTTCGGGCGAAAGCAGACGGGGCTTACTTGCGCGAACCGAAGCTCAAGCGCGAATTATGCCATCCTGCGGTTTTTGAGTAAGCGCATCCGCCTCAGGACGATGGCTGATTAATTAACTTGTGCTAATCAGGCAGCCATTGCATACGAATAATCGTCTGCATCTATTGTTTGCATAGACTTCTTTAACGAGTCCATCCATGCTGAAACTCGGAGTGCAATCATATCTCACACCTGCCCTGTCGAAAGCCTGTCATCCCCAGTAAAATCAAAGAACCTTTGTTGCCTCAATGCAATTGTATATATACTTTTCAACAGTAAAGAACAACAACATTCATTATTGAACCGTTCCCCATGCTGAAAAACCTCAGTACCAGAAAAGTCCTCATATGGGGCGTCATTTCATGGCTTGCGCTTATCGTCCTGCTGATGGTGATTGGCTGAAAAAGAGATCAGTTCAAACCCGGCAGTTCGGGTGAATTGGCTATGAGCTGGTACTCTCCCCCCTTGGAGCGCACGGTCCTGCTCCACATCCATTCATAGGCGTCGCTGAAAACAAGCTCGCGGGTTGCGTCGGTGGTGTACCAGGAGCCAACTTCAAACTCTTCCTCAAGCTGGCCTGCGTTCCAACCGGAATAGCCGAGAAAAAAGCGCACCTCCGAAGGTGGTAGAACGCCGGTGTTGAGCAGGTAACTCAGTTCTTCCTGCTCTCCCCCCCAGAAAAGTCCCGGAAGAATCTCTTCAGAGGCCTCAACAAGATCTCCACGCGTGTGCATAAAGTATACCCTGTCGGCCTGAACGGGTCCTCCCAGAAGCAGTGGCTCTTCAACATCACCAAATCCGGCAATGGCCTCGCTGACCTTGAACTTCATGGGTCTGTTGAGAATGAATGCAACTGAACCCTCACTGCCGTGTTCACACATCAAAAGAACCGTTCTCTTGAAGGTTCCCTCCATGAGGTTTGCTGAAGCTATCAGAAGTTTGCCGGCCGCAAGCCGCTCGAATTCATTAACCATACTGTTGCATCATTTGTTGGCCTGCAGCCATCCGAGAACCTCTTCGGGATGAACTGCGGGTTTTACTTTCGGCCATACTTTGGCTATAAGGCCGGCCTCGTCTATCATATAGGAAACGCGGCTGGTTCCCATATACTCCTTTCCCATGAATTTTTTAGGGCCCCATACACCGTAAGCCTGAACAATCACTTTATCGCTGTCCGCCACAAGTCTGAACGGCAGACTGTGCTTGTCGGCGAACTTCCGGTGCTTCGCTTCAGGGTCTGTGCTGACGCCCAGCACGGTAACACCCAGTTTGTTGAAGTTAGGTAAATTGTCGCGAAAAGCACAAGCTTCCGCCGTACATCCGGGAGTATCGTCCTTGGGATAAAAATAAATGAGTACCTTGCTTCCGCGGTACTCTGAAAGTGATACACTCTTGCCGTCCTGATCGGTTCCGGTAAAGTCTGGTGCAGTTCCGCCCTCTTTGAGCAATGCCATGGCTATGATGAAATAAGTGGTAAAAACAATTACAGCTTTCTGCCTTTTAATAATTTGACAGCAGCATAAAAAGTTTCGCTGTCCATTGACGAACCCTGACTGATGAAGCCTTTTATATTCTGCCCGATATGCTCCCAAAAACTTGAACCCGCTGTTCTTGAAGAACGGAACAGGATGCTCTGCCCGAAATGCGGATGGGTGCACTATAGCAATCCTCTTCCGGTAGCCATCGCCTTCACTCGAAACACCAATGGCGAAGTTCTGCTGATACGGCGGGCACATGAACCGGCGTTCAATCAGTGGGCGCTTCCGGGAGGTTTTATTGAGTCAAGCGAAGAGCCTCATGAAGGATGCCTGCGTGAACTCTGGGAGGAGACCTCGATAGAAGGAAGCATTGAGAGCCTCGTCGGGGTCTACCACCGTGAAAGCACCATGTATGGATCGCTGATTGCCATAGCTTACAGGGTGCTTGCCTGCCACGAGAACATCTGCATCAACCATGAGGTCTTTGAAGCGGGATTCTACCCTGCCGACAGCCTGCCTGAGGTCACCATTCCCCTGCACCGGCAGATTATTGAAGAGAGCCTCGCCAACAGCTGAAGAGGCCGGTTATTCCATCGGCACTGCCGAGTCCGTGCGGGTGGTGCGGCCACCGAGCGATTCAGCGAAATAGCGTCCGGCATGGTTTATATCAAACCCGCCGGGGCTCTGGAACACGCGCAGATCAAACCATGGAAGAACGGAGAGGACATGGTCCATGATGTCTGCCTGCACCTGCTCATACTTCGCCCACTCGGTATCGCGGCTGAAGAGGTAGATTTCCAGAGGAATACCTTCCGCTGTTGGCTGCAGATGTCGGATGATGAGCGTCATGGAGGAATTGACTTTCGGGTGGCTGCCAAGATAGGCGGCCAGATAGGCCCGGAATGTTCCGAAATTCGTCAGACGGCGGGCATTGACGGGAGAGTTTTCACCTGCACCCATCTCTGCATTCCATTCCGCCAGTTCGCGCTCCTTCTGCGCCAGATACTCTTTAAGCAAACGAACCTCTCTGAGTTCAGCGAGCATCTTCTGGTCACAGAACCGGACGCTGGTCATGTCGATGTTGACCGATCTCTTCATGCGCCGCCCTCCGGCCTCGCTCATCCCCCGCCAGTTTTTGAACCCTTCTGAAATCAGCGCATAGGCGGGAATGGTGCTGATGGTCTTGTCCCAGTTCTGGACAGAAACCGTCACCAGCGAAATATCAATCACATCTCCATCAGCTCCATATTTGGGCATTTCAATCCAGTCGCCGACCCGGACAAGGTTGTTTGCGGAAAGCTGAATGCCGGCAACAAGTCCGAGTATGGAATCTTTGAACACCAGAAGAAGCACTGCGGTAAAGGCGCCAAGTCCGCTGAGAAAGACAATGGGTGAAGTTCCCAGCAGTTTTGAAATCACCACAATGAGACCTATGCCGATTGCCAGGGACTTTATGACCTGAATAAAGCTCTTGACAGGAAGGCGGGAAAACGAGGGATGAGTTGATGAGTATTCCAGAAGAGCATCAAGGGCTGAAAACGAAACCAGAATGACTCCTCCTGTCAACCAGAGAACCGATACATCTTTGACAATGGGAATAAGATCAGGGAAGAACTGCAGCACAGGATCTGAAAGCAGGTGAAGAAGAACAGGCGGAACAAGACGGGCAAGCCCTGAAAACACATTATGATGAACCAGTATGTCATCAAGACGGGTTGCAGTTTTTGCGGCGAAACGGCTGATGAAACCAAGGAGCACCCTTTTGGTGCTGACCTCAAGGGCAACAATGACAACAAGAGCCAGAAGTGCTGCGAAAATGGTGGCCAGAAGGGAGGCGTTGGCTGAAGAGAACCCGTAGGAGAGAAAAAAATTCAGCAGTGTTTTCATATTACTCTATGTTTTATTGTCCAGGGGATACTGATCAGCCACCGGAAGCGTGAGGGTGAATGCTGTTCCCCGGTTCAAACGGGACCGCACTTTGATGTCGCCCTTGTGGGCAAGAACAATGTGCTTGACAATCGAGAGACCCAGACCGGTTCCGCCCAGCTGTCGGGAGCGGGCCTTGTCAACCCGGTAAAATCGTTCAAAGATACGATCAAGATCTTTCTGGGCAATACCGATTCCGTTGTCTTCGACCTCAAGCGTCACGAAGCCGTCTCGTTTGGCAGCACTCAGCCGTATCCGGCCGTTGTGTTCATCAACATATTTCACGGCGTTGTCAAGCAGGTTGCGGACAACAATTTCAAGATATGAGGCGTCGCCCCTCACCAGAGGAAGGTCTGCGGGAATGCTGAGATCAAGCCTCACATCTTTTTTTGCAAACTGGGGGGCCAGCGTGCTCATGGACCGCTCCACCACCTCCATAAGGGAAACCGGCGCAAACGAATACTCAATGCGACCTGATTCAATTTTGGAAAGATCAAGCACATCATTGACAAGGGCTGTCAACTGTTCGCTTTCCTGATGAATGATGCGGAGAAACGCTTCGGTATGCTCAGCGTCGTGCATTGCCCCGTCCAGAAGGGTTTCCGTGTAACCTCTTATGCTTGTGAGCGGTGTGCGCAGTTCATGGGAAACACTTGAGACAAAGTCCCTTCGAATCCGCTCAAGATTACGCAGACGGGTAATGTCATTGAGAACGAACACCGTCCCGTCGAACACCCCCTCCCGCATGACTGGCATGGAACTGATCTGGAGAATTCGCTTTCCCTTCAGGGTGGTCACAGTCATTTCCTCCTTCACTATGGCCTTCTTTGAGCCATGCACCCTCTGGAGAAGAGTGCGAAGCCCCTCATCGCTGACAAGCGCTGTTGAGCGGGACTGGAACATGGCTCCTTCAAGGCGGAAAAGCCTAGAAGCTGAAGGGTTGACAAGAATAATGTCGCCGGCGGCGTCAGTCACAAGAATAGCCTCGCGGATACCTGAAAAAACCGCCCGGTACCACTCCTCACTCCGTCTTTTTTTCTTTATCTCTTCCGACATATAATTGCAGGCGCGCGCAAGCAGGCCTATTTCATCACGGCGATTTGTTGGAATAGAGCCGGAAAAGTCCCCATGAGTCCGCCTCAGGGCGGTATCGGCAATTCGTTTGAGAGGACGCGAAATCAGATATGCGCTCACCACGCCTACGCCGAGAGAAAAGAGAAGAGCGAAAAACAGCCCCTGTTCTATCCCCTTGCGAACGCCGGCCTCAAAAACAGAAATATCATACAGAGGTTTGGCAAAACGAAGAACGGCGAAGGGCTGTGGCGACCCTAACGGAACTGCCATATAGAGCATCTGTTCCTTGACGGTCTGGCTGTACCGGGAATTTTCACCGAAACTTGCCGACAGAGCTGCTTTCACTTCCGGCCTATCAGCATGGTTTTCAACAGAGGAAAGCCGGTTGCGCTCAATATAACTGTCGCCTGTTACCCGGCCGTCGGGAGCAATTACTGTCACCCTGACTTCAAGAATCCCTCCGATTCTGTCGGCCCATCCATCAGGATCCTGCAGAAAAGCTTTTCGCCCCATGCTCGTCTCAAGCAGCTCCCTGTTGAGCATGAGTTCACGGCGAAGTTCATGGGTAATGCTTTTCATGAGGAGCAGCTGAAGCTGGTGACCCAGCGACAGGTAACTGGCAAGAACTGTCAGGAAAACAATCAGGCCGAAAACAGCACCAAGCCGGAAGGAAACCCTAGACTGCATGAACATCCTCTCCCTCTTCATCAAACTTGTAGCCAAGTCCGCGAACAGTCTTTATCTGCCTGCCGGATTCGCCTAATTTTTCGCGGAGCCTTGTAATGTGGGTATCAATGGTTCGGGTATTGATGCTGCGGTCAACATCCCATACATCACTCAAAAGCATTTCGCGCGACTGGGCCTGCCCTTTTCTCTTGAGAAGCGCAACCAGAAGTTTGAACTCCATCAGGGTCAGCACCAGCTCCTGCCCATAAAGCGTCACGCTGTGTCGAGCTATATCAACCTCCAGGCCTCCAGCCTTGAGCGCCTCACGGAACACACCGCCCTGCCGACGGTCGCGCTTGAGAACCGCCCGTATTCTCAAAGTCAGCTCCCGGGGACTGAAAGGCTTGACCACATAGTCATCGATGCCGAGCTCAAAACCAAGAATCTTGTCGATCTCTTCGCCTTTGGCGGTGAGCATGATAATGGGAATATCCTTGTAAATCTGATGCTGGCGAATCTTGCGGCAGACCTCAAAGCCGTCAATGCCGGGAAGCATCACATCAAGCAGAACAAGATCAAAACTGCGTCGTGAAAGCTGGTCGAAAGCATCTTCTCCATTTTCTGAAAACAGGCACTTATAACCGGCCTTCTCAAGATTGAACCCTACAAGTTTTGCAAGGTTCCGGTCATCCTCAACAACAAGAAGCAATGGATCTGACATATGCGCTGGGGGGGATAGTTTTAGACAATTTTATCCTAACTGGAAATGTAACGCAATATTTCAGGGTTTCCGCAAAAAGGGGTCATTCGTCACAGAACTGTCACAAACCGGCGAATTCAGCCGGCTTTCCAGCAGGCTGCCTCATGCCCCGCTTCATAGGCCACAAGTTCCGGTTCGATGCTGCGGCACCGCGAGTCTGCAAGCGGGCAGCGATCGCTGAACCGGCATCCCACAGGCTCTCTCAGCGCACTGGGAACACTACCCTCAATAACATGGAGCCGCTCTTTTGGGGCACCCATTCTCGGGATGGACTCCAAGAGACCACGGGTATAGGGATGGAGAGGGTTGCTGAAAATCTGGCGGACCTCCCCTTTTTCCACAACTCTTGAGGCATACATCACCAGCACCTCTTCACACAGCTCGGCAACAACACCAAAATCATGCGTTATCAGGAGCACGCTCATACCGGTATCGGCCTGAAGCGTCCCTATCAGGTCAAGAATCTGTGCCTGAACAGTCACATCAAGCGCAGTGGTCGGTTCATCAGCAATCAACAGGGCCGGGTTGCAGGAAAGTGCCATGGCAATCATGACCCTTTGGCGCATGCCCCCTGAAAGCTCATGCGGCCAGGCTGAAAAACGCTCACTGGGATTGGCAATGCCGACAAGGTGAAGCAACTCCACAGAGCGCTCTCTGGCTTCAACAGCAGCCATCTCAGGGTGATGAACCCGAATCTGCTCCATAATCTGGCTGCCACAGGTAAAGACCGGGTTCAGCGAGCTCATAGGCTCCTGAAAAATCATTGCAATATCATTGCCCCGCAACCGCCGCATCTCATCATCTTGTAATGAGAGAAGATTCCGCCCCTTCCAGAAAATCTCACCCCCGGCAAAATAGCCCGGCGGCATCGGAAGCAGACGCATAATACTCAGAGCAGTCACCGATTTGCCACTACCCGACTCCCCAACAACTCCGACCGTCCGGTTCCGGCCAAGCGAAAAACTCACCCCATCAACAGCTCTGGCAACGCCACCATCAGTAGCAAAGTAGGTTTTGAGATTTTTCAGTTCAAGAATTTTTTCCATATAGTAAGGGACTTATTCCACTGGTGCAGGTTTTGCGCCACACTGCCGGCAGTCTCTGACTGGCCGCGGATGCATGCATGAAAATATGGTTTACCGCCCTCTTATGAAAACAATATCGGATACGGACATTCACAGTGCCCCGCTGAAAAGAAAGAATGCGGGATTCCTTATTGAAACCCTCCGTCAGTCAGAGCCCTTCAGGAAACTTCTTTCAACACTCAAGACCCCTGCCTCTCCCCGACAGAAAGCAATAGATATTGCCGGCATCCACGGTTCGCTTGCGCCGCTCCTCTCAGCTGCCATTCATGCAGCCACCGATGAAGTTGTTGTAATACTGGCAGCACAGAGCAGCTTTGAGCTCTATCTTCACGACCTGCCCTCACTTGTTTCAGGCAACGCAACCTTCAATACATCCGATGAACTCCCGGCTGCCATTGAGGCCCTCCGGAAAAAAAGCCGCCCCCTCATCCTGTCGCTGCAGAGCGAACTCCTGGCGCCACTCTGCAGCCCACCCGAATCNGAAAACCGCATGTTCCCCATTGCTGTCGACATGGAGTGCGGATATGAGCGTATCAGGCAGTTCCTTACAGAGAACAGTTTCGAGCAGAGAGACTTTGTTGAGAATGAAGGCGAGTTTTCACTGCGCGGCGCAATCATGGATATATTTTCCTTCGGAGCATCCGAGCCGCTGAGGGTTGAGTTTTTTGGCGACACAATCACCTCTCTGCGCCAGTTCGACATCAACAGCCAGCTCTCAGGCAAAACCCTTTCATCCGCCACCATCACTGCCGCATTCACACCCGGCGAAACAGACGCAGCCGAAACAGCAACAATTCTTGACTATCTGCCCCCCTCGGCCATCATTCTCATTGACGACCATACGGAATTTCTTGCAATGGAAAACCACGAGGAACTTGCCGGGGCGCTCAAAGAGTTCACCACTGTCCGCCGCGGCGCCGCCTCAGGAGAATCCATTGATTTTCATGCAGCCAGCCAGCAGAAAATCAACGCGAATTTCCGTCTCTTCGCCACCCTGCTGCACCAGAAAGCAGCAACTGCGGGCACTCCAGTCTTTGCTGCCTCGTCTCAGCGGGAAATCAGGGAGCTGAATGATTTTCTTGCCGAAGAGATGGCTGAAACCGGCAAAGGAAGTGCAGCCGAACCGATCTGGGTTCCCCTCAACCTCCACAGCGGGTTCAGCTTCGGACCGCTCGACCTCTATACCGAATCCGACATCTTCGGAAAACTCCACTCCCACAGAAGCAGCCGGAAACGCAAAATCAGGGGCATTTCCCTGGGAGACCTGCAGAAGCTCAAAGTCGGCGACTTCGTGGTACATGAAGACTACGGCATAGGCCGCTTCAAGGCACTTGAAACCATAACTGCCGGAAACTCCGAACAGGAGTGTGTACTGGTGGAATATGAGGGCGGCGACCAGCTTTTTGTCAATGTCCAGAACATCAACCTCCTCTCAAAGTATGCCGCTTCAGAAAGCTCCACACCGGTGCTCTCCAAGCTCGGCAGCTCAAAATGGGCGGCACGGAAAGAGAAAGTCCGCAACAAACTGCGCGACATAGCCATCAACCTCATCAAGCTCTACGCCCAGAGAAAAATGCAGCCGGGATTTGCTTTCGGCCCCGACTCCATTTTCATGCGTGAATTCGAGGCTTCCTTCATTTTTGATGAGACCCCCGACCAGCACAAGGCGATTGAAGAGCTGAAAAAAGACATGCAGGCACCCCACCCGATGGATCGGCTCATCTGCGGCGACGCCGGGTTCGGGAAAACGGAAATTGCCATGCGGGCAGCCTTCAAGGCGGTGGAATCAAAAAAACAGGCGGCAATTCTCACCCCCACAACCATTCTTGCCCACCAGCATGCCGAAACCTTTGCCCGAAGGTTTGAAAACTTCCCCATCACCATAGCAGTACTAAGCCGGTTTGTGCCAAGGGCGGAGCAAAAAGAAACCCTTAAAAAAATTGCGGCCGGAACGGTGGATATTGTCATCGGCACCCACCGGCTCGTCTCAAAAGATGTGCAGTTCAATGACCTCGGCCTTCTCGTCATTGACGAAGAGCAGCACTTCGGGGTTGAAGTTAAGGAGAAGCTGCGCGAACAGTTCCCCGGAGTCGACACCCTCACCATGTCGGCCACACCCATTCCCAGAACCCTCCAGTTCTCGATGCTCGGCGCCCGCGACCTTTCCATTGTCTCCACACCTCCAAAAAACCGTCAGCCTGTCGAAACCCTCATCACCGACTACGACGCAGAGCTTATTGAAACCGCTATCCGCAGGGAAATCAACCGTGACGGGCAGGTTTTTTTCCTCCACAACCGGGTTGCCGGCCTCGAGGAGATGCAGCGAACCATCAGAGAGCTGGTACCTTCAGCACGCATTGTCTACGCCCATGGGCAGATGCCCGCGCGCGAACTTGAAAAAATAATGATGGATGTCATGCAGAAAGAGGTCGATGTTCTGATTTCAACCACCATCATCGGCTCAGGGCTCGACATATCAAACGCCAACACCATCATCATCAACCGCGCCGACATGTTCGGCCTGTCGGACCTTTATCAGCTTCGCGGGCGGGTAGGAAGAAGCGAGAGAAAGGCATACTGCTACCTCATCACCCCNCCCCTTCACACCCTCAAACGGGAAGCNGTCCAGCGCCTTGCAGTCATAGAAAGCTTCACCGAACTCGGCTCAGGCTTCAGCATAGCGCTTCGCGACCTCGACATCCGTGGCGCAGGCAACCTTTTAGGAGCAGAACAGTCCGGCTACATTCATGAGCTCGGATTCGACCTTTACCAGAAAATGCTTGAAGAAACAGTTGCCGGTCTGAAATCAACAGAGTTCAGCCACCTGTTTTCCGGTGACGCCAAACCTCCAGCCCCTACCGGCACCTGTGACCTTGTTTTCTTCTGTGATGCCCTCATCCCCGAACACTTCATTACAGCAACCCATGAGCGGTTCGGCTTCTATGAAAAAATATCGAAAGCACGCAAGGCAGAGAGCCTCGACACCCTCAACAAAGAGCTCAGAGACCGGTTCGGCCCACTTCCCGAAGAGGTAGAACACCTGCTGCTGCTCGCAAAACTGAAAATAACCGCCTCACCGCTCGGCATTGAAAAAATAGAACTGCAGGCAAAAACCATCACCTTCGTCCTGCCGGGAGAAGAAAGCGGGGAACCCCTGAACCGGGAATTCCTGCAGCACCTGTTCACCGCAGTACAGCAGCCTGAAATGCAGCCATACAACCCCGGGTTCAGCTTTGATAAAAAAATGAAACTCACCCTTCACCACCCCAAATCCGACGCATCCTCTTCCCCCTCAGCGCTCATTGAGCACTACACCAACCTTCTTCATCAGCTTGCAGATTCCGCAAAGGAAGAGCAGGCCGAAGCTCTTTGATTTTGTGTTCATGCACATCTATCCGGCAACTATTTACCCCCCGTCGGCGGTTACACGGATATGAGAAAAAACAACTGCATGAACACAAAACCATAAAACGATGAAGGTCACAATAAATTCTATAGAATACAACGCCAACGAGGGCGACAGGCTTCTTGACATTGCACGCCGGAACCATGCACATATTGGCTACTTCTGCGGCGGAAACGCACTCTGTCAGACCTGTTATTCCAGAATAACCGAAGGGGCCGAACTTCTCAGCCCCCTTAATGAGATTGAGCTGGAGATTCTTTCACCCAACCTCATTCAGGCAGGCACCCGGCTTGCATGTCAGGCAACCATTGAAAAACCCGGAACCATAGCAATGGTTTCAGCAATTGAAGAGGTCAAACAGATGACACAAACCACGCCACTACAGCTTCCTCTCTACATGGGCATCATGGGCTGGGAAGCGGCAGTCATGCTGCCCCGGACCATAGCCATGCAGATAGGCAGAATCTTTGAAGGAAAACTCAATCTCGAGGAACTCGGCAGGGATATGACAGAAGCGCTCACGGAGGTGGTTGCATCAGTATTCCAGCTCCTACTCCCCGGACCGGAGGAAAGCCCTGAAGAGAAGAAATCAGAGGCTCAACAGTAAGACGCGGACAATGCAATTTTATCTATATTCATAGGAGCAGTGATACGAAAGCAAGCGATCCGACATTTACATAATGACATCCGGAGACAACCATGATCATCTACATCAACGACAAAGCGTGCGAAGCTCAAAAAGGCGACATACTCCTTGAGGTGGCACGCCGCAACAAATGCCATATCGGATACATCTGCGGNGGAAACGGCATATGCCAAAGCTGTTTTGTGACNGTATCGGAAGGAATGGAGCATCTTTCCAAACCGGGAAGCGATGAAAAAGCCTTCATTTCCGACAGACTGTTCGAGGCGGGTGGACGGCTTGCCTGCCGAACCCGGGTCACCGGAGAAAAAGGCACCATCAGACTGCTTTCGCGAACAGAAAACCTCAAAAGGATTGTTCTCGGCCTGAATGTACCCGGCTTCATCACTTACGCCCAGACCATTGGATACAATGTTCTCAAAAAACTCCCGGAAGGAGCAGGCAGCGTCGTTGAAAGAGTACGGGACGGAAGAATCAACCCGGGAGAGGCCCTCTCAAAAATCGGCAGCGGAATAGGAGACGCATCACAGCTGGCCGCCTCAAACTTCATGGAAGCCTTCTCATTCCTTCAGTACCCGGTTTCCATGGTAACCGAAGGAGCAAAAACAGTCTATGGCGGGGCATCGGGTGCGCTCTGCAGCATTTCAGGCGGCGCTCTTCATCTGCCGGGAACACAATGCACCCTCCACAGACCTCAAGAACCCGAGAGCAGACAGAATGTCACCATTACATCCAGGTAACAGGACCCTTTTCCCGATGAAGGGAAAGGGACAAAAGAGAAGGGGCTGCTGATGGGGTATGCGTCGGATATAGACAGTCTGGAGTTTGAGCTCGGAGCCAAAACGCTTGAACGGTGGCTTATCAAGCCAGGGAAAAACCTCAACATAGTACTGGGCATTCCCAAGGAGCGTGCTCAGGACGAAAGACGGGTAGCTCTTTCACCTGCCGGGGTGCAGATTCTCGTTGAAAACGGCATAAAGGTTGTGGTGGAAACCGCTGCCGGAAGGTTCTGCAATTTCTCCGATACCGACTATGCCGAAGCTGGCGCTGCCATTGCTGAATCCCCCGAAGAGCTCTTCAGTCAGTCAAGCATCATTGTCAAGGTTTCTCCTCCTCAACCCGAAGAACACCAGCTGTTCAAACCCGGACAGATTCTTCTCTCAGCCCTGCATCTTGCATCACTCAGCGCCAGCCTTCTGAAAACGCTGCTCGAAAAAAACATCACGGCGCTTGGCTTCGAGTTCATTGAAACCCGTGACGGCGAACTGCCAATCGTCAGAACCCTCAGCGAAATAGCCGGTTCACTGGCCATTCAGACCGCCGCAAAATACCTTGAAACAGGATACGGAGGGAGCGGCATTCTCCTGGGAGGAATAGCCGGAGTTCCACCGGCCCATGTCACCATCATCGGGGCAGGAACCGTAGGGCTCTTTGCCGCACAGGACGCGCTGGGACTCGGTGCACAGGTTACAGTCATCGACAGGGAAATCAACAGGCTCCGCCGGTTCGAAGCATTCTTCAACCGCCATCTGGTAACGGCGATAGCAAACGACCATTACATTGCCGAAATCGCCAAAACATCGGATGTCATGATAGGGGCGCTGAGTCCGAAACAGAAAATCAACAAACCGCTTGTAACTGAACAGGTTGTCAGAACCATGAAGCCCGGCTCGGTCATTATCGATGTGTCGATAGACCAGGGGGCTTGTTTCGCCACCAGCCGCAGGACATCGCACACCAACCCAATTTATGTCACCCACGGGGTCACCCACTACTGCGTACCCAACATCCCCTCGGCCGTTGCCAAAACCGCATCGTTCGCACTGACCAATACGCTTCTCCCCTTTCTCCTGAAAATCAACGCACACGAAACCATTCAGGAGATGCTCTGGAAAAGCCACAGCCTCAGAAAAGGAACCTATGTCTACCGCGGCTATGTCACAAAAAAAATTCTTTCGGAAATAACCGACTGCCCCTACCGCGAAATTGACATGCTGCTGGCTGCATCCTGACCTTCCGGGGCTGAGCCCAGAGGCTCCATCGGCCTGCCGAATTTTGCCGCAATGAAGGATGCGCAGGAGACGCCCGAATAGGTAACCGCAATAACCCCCTGACCGGGAAAGGTACTGTCTCCGGTCGCAAACAGGTTCTTGACCGGTGTTGTATTCTGCGGCTTCAAGAGAATATTCTGACCGGGCCTCAGAAGAGGGCCATAGGAACCTTTGTACCTGTTCAGATACCGCTGGTGGGTAAGAGGAGTTGCTGAAATCGTCAGCTCACACCCCGCGGAAATCCCCGGCATCATAGACTCAAGGCGCTCCAGCAGTTCACGGGTACGCTCATCCTTCCTGGCCCTGTACTCAGCGCTGCCCGGCTCCAACCCGGCCCACTCATCAGCCCTGTCGGTCACAAACGCATGCACGCAGTGCCGGCCGGAAGGGGCAAGCGATGGGTCAAGCAGAGAAGGCACCGAACAGTAAAGGGTTCCGCCCGAATCACTGAACCTGCTCCAGTCATCAACAAGGACATGGTGCACATCCATCCCCTCCGGAACAACAGAACCCTCAACACCGAGATAGAGCTGGAACCAGCTTGGCGCCTCAATGAACCGATCCATTGGAATCCGGTAACGGTTGTCATCAACGAGACGGTTGAAAGTATCCCAGACAGTCGCATTGCTTACAACCGCCCGGGCACGAACAACCGAACCATCAGCCAGCCTCACGCCCATTGCCGAACCCTTGTCTACCAGTATTTCAGAAACCTCCGTCCCATACCGCATTTCTCCTCCGCACGCCTCAAACCCCTCAACAAGACCTCTGGCAATAGAACCCGATCCCCCGAGAGGATAATTGATTCCACCGTGATGACGGTCGGCAAGACAAATCCCGGCATTGACAAGAGGGGTTGAAACCGCGTCCTGCAGCGCCCATGAATAGGCCTCGATGTCAATAAAATGGAGGAGCGCAGGATCACTGATATGCTGACGGGCCCTCTTTCCCATAGACTGAAATGTTTTCACGGCAAGCGCTGCCGTTTTCAGTGGAAAAGAACCGCACACCCTCAACAGATGGCGGATATCCTCAAGTGAACCGGCAGGCAGTGAGCTGAGAATGTCATACACATCTTCAAGCTCGGCATAAAATTTCAGGATTCCCTCCCGTTCATGGGGAAAAGCCGCCTGAAGGCGTTCAAGAAACAGAGTGCGGTCATAACATGCCGCAAGACTGAACCCTCCGGGAAGATGATAGTGTATCTGCACAGGATCAGGCACCGTTGGAACAGTGACCCCGAGTTTCCTGAAAATCTTTTCATGAAGGTTCAGGGTGCCGCTTTGCCCATCCCCGGCAAACCCGTAAAAGACAGATGCTCCGGCATCAAAGGTATATCCCGAACGGCTGAATGACGAACAACTCCCCCCCGGAAACCGATTCTTCTCAAAAACAGCGACTTGAAACCCCTGCTGCTGCAGAAGAGCGGCTGTAGTCAGTCCACCGATTCCAGACCCGACAACAAGAACATCAAGCAATTCATCCTGAATGGGCATTGCACTACTGTTTTTAGCGTTGTATTGAAACTCATGAATAAAAATAAAACCATTTAATTCCTTATTTTAAAATGAAGCTGTTCCGCATGACGACCGAACCTACATCTGAACCACGACGCACCAAATCTCATGAGCAGACCCGATCCGATTCGCAAAAGCTCCCCTGACACAAAAAAAAACCCACTCTCAACTGAAGAGCAGCTGAAACTGCGAGAATTTCAGGACGAAGCGATAGTCCACATCAACGCCCTCTATAATTACGCCCTGCATCTTACCCTTAACCCGCACGACGCCAACGACCTGGTTCAGGAGACCTATCTGAAAGCCTATAAATTCTTCGGCTCATTTGAAAAGGGAACAAACTGCAAGGCATGGCTGTTCAAAATCCTGAAGAACAATTATATCAATCGGTACAGAAAAAACGCCAGAGAACCGGGCAAGGTTGATTACGACCTCATCAAGGACTTTTATCATACCATAAAGGACACAAGACGCGACAGCACTGAAACTGAAACTGATTACTTTCATTCACTGTTGCATGAAGAGGTGTATATGGCCATGCAGTCCCTTCCGGAAGAGTTCAGAGAGGTCATTCAGCTTTGTGACATTGAAGGGTTTACCTATGAAGAGATTGCCAATATGGTTGAAAGCCCTATAGGAACTGTTCGTTCAAGGCTGTACCGCGGACGGAAGCTGCTACGGGTGCAGCTGGAAGAGTATGCAAAGAAATTCGGATTCAATACCGAAAAAGACCGGTAACAGGACGACGAACAAATCTTTTTAGTCTATGAAGTGCGATAAAGCCCGCGAACTTATGAGTGCCGCTGTTGATGGCGAGCTGACCAACCGTGAAAATCAGGCGTTTACACTACATCTGCAGGAATGCCCGGCGTGCACGGCGGAATTTGAAGAGGCTAAAAAAACAAAACAGATCATACAGGAAAAGATTGTCCGCTTCAAAGCCCCCCAGTCACTGGTCAACTCCATCATGGAACTCTCCCTGTCCGGCACGAAAGAGCCCTCAGACTCACCGATGATAGACTGAATCCCTTCAAGGGCACTTCCAGATACCCAAGCAAGGAACAGCTGATTCCCCGGCAGGTATTTGGGGTTTGAATTGTATGAATTTATAGCTATATAAGCTAAACAATGGACTCATCTCCACAAGTGGCAATGAGGGTGAAACAAAAAGGTTGACATGGGTAAAACGATTATCATAGCAGAAGAAGAGGTCAAGAAGTGGAATCTCAACATGCCTGATGAAATGCTTGAAGCTGTATCCAGCCGCTTCAAGCTTTTGAGCGAACCCATGCGCCTGAAGATTCTCCGCGTCCTCTGCGAACAGGAACGGACGGTACAGGAAATTGTCAATGCCGTACAGGCAAGCCAGGCAAACATCTCCAAGCACCTTGCCCTCATGCACGACAACGGCATTGTCAACAGAAGAAAAGAGGGGCTGAAATGCTACTACAGCATTGCTGACGACAGCATCATTTATGCATGCTACCTCATTTCAAAAAGCGTCGTTGAAAATCTTCAGGATCGGCTCAGCTGGGTACAGAAAGTAAACAGCGACCTCTCCTCAAGCTGAAATTTCCCCCCGCCCCGCCAGAAGCATCACTTCCCTGACACTCTCCTGACGACTGACAGAATCGACACAGCGGCACCCACCAACTGACATAACTGTCATAAAGAGTGACAGAATGTCGGGATTCCGGCGGACAGACCCACCGTTTCCGCTTTGGCACGCTAGTTGCAGAATATAAGTGTGACAACTATCACGAATCACGATGGAAAGTCACAATAAAGATTGGAAGCGTAAACGAAAAAGGAGAAAACGATGCTGGTACAATTGGCAAAAGATCCCCTGAAAATTTTTGATGATATATGGTCAGGAAACCAGATGAATGCTGCGCCTGCATTCAAGGTTGATATTTCTGAAGATGCGCGGGCATTCCACCTTGATGCGGAACTGCCGGGAATTGACAAAGAGAATATAGCCCTGAACATAGAAGACGATGTTCTGACCATCAAGGCAGAAAGAAAAAAAGAGACGGAAGAGAACAGCAAGGACTACCACAGGGTAGAAAGAACCTATGGCGGCTTTTCGAGAAGCTTTAATCTTGGTGAGATGATTGACAGAGACAACATTGCTGCAGACTTCAGCAATGGAGTTCTCCATGTGACGCTGACCAAGGCGGAGCCGGTCAGAAAAACCAAAGAGATAGCCATCAACTAGACCTGATTTCAGACACTGCCCTCCTCTTTTCTGGGAGGGCAGGATTTATTTTATCACATATCAAGAAAAGGAAAACAACACAATGGGAAAGATTATCGGCATTGACCTCGGCACCACAAACTCATGCGTAGCGGTCATGCAGGGTACACAGCCGACTGTCATAGAGAACTCGGAAGGAAACCGCACAACCCCTTCAATGGTGGCATTCACCAAAAACGGCGACCGGCTGGTGGGACAGGCCGCAAAACGCCAGGCAATCACCAATCCGACAAACACCATTTTCTCAATCAAGCGATTTGTAGGCCGCAAGTTTGACGAGGTGCCCAACGAGAAAAAGATTGCCCCTTATGCGGTTGTCAACGAAGGCGGTGAAGCCAGGGTAAAAATCAACGACAAAACCTACTCCCCTCAGGAAATTTCGGCAATGATTCTGCAGAAAATGAAGCAGACTGCCGAAGATTTTCTTGGCGAGAAAGTAACCGAAGCCGTCATTACCGTTCCGGCATACTTCAACGATGCACAGCGCCAGGCAACAAAGGATGCGGGACGCATTGCAGGACTTGAAGTCAAACGCATCATCAACGAACCGACAGCCGCAGCACTTGCCTACGGTCTCGACAAAAAAACCTCAAGCGAAAAGGTTGCCGTATTTGACCTTGGCGGCGGAACATTCGACATTTCAATCCTTGAACTGGGCGACGGTGTCTTCGAGGTAAAATCAACAGATGGCGACACCCATCTCGGCGGTGACGACTTTGACCAGAAAATCATTGACTTTCTTGCAGACGAATTCAAAAAGCAGGAAGGCATCGACCTTCGCAATGACCCCATTGCCCTGCAGCGTCTGAAAGAAGCCGGTGAAAAAGCAAAAATCGAACTGTCATCAAGAACCGATACTGAAATCAACCTGCCCTTCATTACCGCAACACAGGAAGGGCCGAAACATCTGGTCATCAACCTGACACGCGCAAAATTTGAAGGCATCTGTGCAGACCTCTTCGCAAAAATTCTTGAGCCCTGCCAGCGCGCAGTCAAAAACTCGAAGGTTCCGATGAAAGAAATCGACGAGATTGTTCTTGTCGGTGGGTCAACCCGCATACCTAAAGTACAGGCTCTGGTCAAGGACTTTTTCGGCAAAGAGCCCAACAAAAGCGTCAACCCCGATGAGGTTGTGGCAATTGGAGCAGCAATTCAGGGCGGCGTACTCAAAGGAGATGTCACCGATGTGCTCCTGCTTGATGTTACCCCGCTTTCACTGGGTATTGAGACCCTTGGCGGCGTCATGACCAAGCTGATTGATGCAAACACAACCATTCCCACAAAGAAGCAGGAAGTGTTTTCTACCGCCGGCGACAATCAGACCTCGGTTGAAGTGCATGTACTGCAGGGGGAACGCTCAATGGCAACCGACAATAAAACACTCGGGCGCTTCCACCTTGGCGATATTCCTCCCGCACCCAGAGGACTGCCTCAAATTGAAGTTGCGTTCGACATTGACTCCAACGGCATTCTTCATGTATCGGCAAAAGACAAGGCTACCGGAAAGGAGCAGAGCATCAAAATTGAGGCGTCAAGCAAACTGACCGATGCTGAAATCGAAAAAATGAAGGAGGACGCAAAAGCTCACGCAGAAGAGGACAAGAAACTCAAAGAGGAGATTGACATCAAGAACTCCGCTGACGCTCTTATCTTCAGCACCGAGAAACAGCTGGAAGAACTTGGCGACAAAATTCCCGCTGACAAAAGGCCTGCTATCGACGGCGCACTTGAAAAGCTCAAGGATGCCCATAAAAATGGCACAACTGAAACCATCCAGTCCGGAATGGAAGAGCTCAGCAAAGTGTGGAGCGAAGTAGCCGCAGACCTTTACAAAGAAGAACCGCAGGGCAACCCCGAAGGCGGCAGCGCACCTGAAGGCGAGAAAAAGGGCGATGACGGCTCAGTTGAAAATGCCGAGTACGAAGTTATTGACGGCGACGATAAAAAATAAGCCGCCAATAGCACCATCGTAAGCAGACAAAGGGGTTCCTCGTGAATCCCTTTGTTATTTACGACCGTTTTAGTAATTTAAATCATCTTCTCAATCCTAACCGTGAACAGCAATGCAACAGCAGCTCAGCCGGCCATTCACAGCAGAGAACCAGGTCAGGACCAGCACATCGGGTCCATGGTCGGGAAATGCTGTCCACAAAGCGGAAAAATATTTCATCACTTCCGCGAAAAGGGATCAATACAACAAACTGCAGCTCCAAATATGCCCCGCGGCCGGACGCAGGAAACTGCAGCCCACAGAGGAGATGATCAACAAGGTCATGAGAGGGGAAATTGAGCTCACAGTGCTGACAACGCAGCCCGACATAGCCATTAATCTTGAACAGAAGGTACTTGACAACGAGAACCGCTATGTCATTGATTTTGACAACCGCGGAGTCAAGTGGACCATGCGCGACATTCCCGTTTTCTACAGCTCCATGACCCGTCAGCTCTCAGTGGAGATAGACAGAAAAACCTATACACTCAACGAGTTCTTCAAGTAGGACTCCAGTTGAAGCAGTTCAGAAATCCACAGAAAGCCATCGTTTCAACGATGGCTTTCTTTATTATGGCAGAAAACGCCATCCAACGAGAAGCCGCCAGGCCCGTCCAGACACTCTGCGCTGTGTTCCTTCAGAAAAATGTGGTTTATTAGAATACGAAAGCAAGCGGCAGTTGATGAACAGCCGTAATGAATACATTCAGAAAAACTTACGAATACCTGAACTGCAAGAGCAATGGAAAACCTCACGGATTTCACTGAAATCGGCCGCATCGTACTGGAAAACATAAAAAAAACACGACAGGAAAAGGGACTGACTGAAGAAACTGCTGCTCTGAAATCAGGGATTAACCGGGAACAGCTCGAAAAGCTTGAATCCGGCAATCTTACATTCCTCCCGCCGCCATATGTTATTGCACTGCTCAGGAAATATGCTCTTGCGCTCGGCATTTATGACGAAACCCTCTTCAAGCAGCTGAAAGAGTCGGCCGACATTCCGGCACCGAAATCTCCCCGAAAACGCACCGCTCAATCACAGAAATCAGCGGATCGGACTGAAAACAAAAACAGGAACCTCTATGCATCCATAACGGCAATCATCGTCATTGCAGCTGCTGCTCTCTGGATGATTTTCGGCCGGCCCATTCAGCAACCTCCCCCGATGGAGGCATCCCTGCCCGATGTATCGGAACTGCCAGCCGCATATACTTCACCTACTGCTCCACCGCCGCCCTCCACTCAGGCCGCTGCCGAAGCGAAAGAGACCATCTCCCCCGCTCCTGCTGAACCTGAAAAAACCGCTGTAGCGGCAGAAGACGAAGAACAGGCAGCTTCTCTCAGCAAGAGTGAACAGGAACACTCCAACGAAACAACGGTACAGAAGGGATGCTTCACCCTGTCGATTGACAGAGCTGCCATGGAGCCCGGCAAAGAGATTGACATCCTCACTCCCGCCACCGGTTCCATTTACTACTTCAGCGACATCACCATGCCCTCGGGTGAGCCGATATGGCATGAGTGGGAGCTCAACGGCAAACCGGTCGACAGAATATCCGTCGGCACGCCGACGGGCAATCGGTGGAGATGCTGGTCAAGGAAATCGACAGGCAACAGACAAGAGGGGAAATGGACAGTACGGGTCGTACAGGGAGAGGGAGTTGAAATCCATTCCGACAGCATTGCCGTTACAATACCGCCGGAAGAGGGACAATAGAGATCAACCGTCAGTTCATTTTCTTGCGTGCAAGGTCGGCTTCGGGAGATTTCGGATACACATTAACAAGATCACGGTACCGGGTTTTGGCATTGGCTCCATCACCCAGCAACTCAAAAGCTCGCGCCTGTTTGAACAGGGCTGCCGGCCGTTTATTGCTTTTGGTATATTTGGCAATCACCACCTGATAATCAAGAATAGCCTTGTCGTAAACCTTTTCAGCGAACCAGCTTTCAGCTATGAAAAACTGGGCATCGTCTGCAAGTTCCGACTGAGGCGACTCCTTAAGAAGCACACTGAATTTTTCCCTTGCAGGAGCATATCTACCGTTGCTGAACAGCTGAGCACCTTCATTGAAAAGCGTTGACCCTCCTGCTGCCGGAGGATCGGAAAGCGAGGGTTCTGCAGCAGCCGCAGGTGTTGCAGAAGAATCAGCAACAGCCTTTGGCTCTGGCGCAGGTAAGGCAACCGGCTGCTTGGGTACAGAAATCCCCAGGTACCGTTCAATATTCTGCAACCGTGTTTCAAGCTCATCTGCTTTGTGCACCAGAAGAGAGTCCTCCATTGCAAGGCGGCTCATCTGCTGGTGGTTGCGATACTCAATTTCACCAAGCTTACCCTTCAGTGCGCCCATCTGGTCACGCATCTTCTGAAGATCGGAATACGAACCTGCCGACTGGCTTCGAATGGTTTCCGACTGGTTTTTAAGCTGCTGCAGATCATCTTTAACGACAACAATATCTTTTTGAGACGCACAGGCCGAAAGCAGTATCATCGGAATGGTAACGAGAAATCTGGTCTTGACAGTCATTGGTATCATCAGCTTTGGCCTCTCTGCTCCCCCTTTGCCGCCAGCGTATGCGGCCGGCGGCAAACAAGAAAGAACAGTCAGGTCGTTTGAATAGGGTCTTCGGTTACTTCAGAACAAAGTGGGCACGACGGTTCTTCGACCATGCCGACTCATCATGTCCGGGAGCAAAAGGCTTTTCTTCGCCATAGCTCATGGTCTCAATGCTTGCAGCAGGAACACCGAGGCGGACCATGTACTCTTTTGCATTGCCGGCACGGCGCTCACCAAGAGCAATGTTGTACTCTGAGGTGCCGCGCTCATCGCAGTGGCCCTCAACAAGAGTGGCCGCAGCAGCATTGGCGCCCATCCATGCAGCGTTCTGCTTCAGCTGATCCTCTGCATCCGCGCTGAGTTCAGAGCTGTCAAATTCGTAAAACACATCTCCGAGAGGCCCTGTCTGATACTCGTCAAAACCATATCCGCTTGGAGTACTGACAACTGCGGCGGGAGGTGCTGCAGGAGGAGTGTAGGTATCTGCAGTGTCGGTTGGAGCCACTGCGCTCTTCGAAGAGCATCCGGCAGTAATCATCAGCAGGAGGGCTAAAAGTCCTTTCATAGTGTGTTTCATGGGATCGTCCGGTTTATTGATTGATATGAATACACAGGGACGGCATCAATGCCATCCCTGCGGGTACTGCAACACTATTCTTCAACAAAATGAGCACGCCTGTTCAACGCCCATGCCTCCTCGTTGCTTCCGGCAGCAAACGGCCGCTCTTCACCATAGCTCACGGTTGTCATGCGCTCGGGCTGAACACCAAGATTGACCATATACTCCTTGGCCATGCTCGCCCTGCGTTCGCCAAGCGCCATATTGTACTCACTGGTACCCCGCTCATCGCAATGGCCCTCAATCACAACGCGTTTTGAGCTTTTTTCCTGCATCCATGCCGCATTCTGGCTCAGCTGTTCAGCGGCATCCATGCGAATCGATGCCTGGTCAAAGTCATAAAACACATCACCCAAAGCTGGCGCAGCAACCGGAGCTGGAGCGGGCTGTCCCGGCTCGGGGGCAACAACATCAGTCCTGCATCCGCACGCTCCGAGAACCAGCATTGCGGGCACACAGAGCCCTTTCAGCAAAAACATTGATCGTTTCATTTTTCCCCCCTTTTCTTATGGTTAGCACTGCAAAAAACCGCACTGGCACATCACACCATCTTACTTGAGCCTCAAAGACCATGACGGCTGCATCTGCTCACCCTCAAGCTGCAGAAGGCGCCTCTGGCCGCCACCGGCCGCATTCATGACAAAAAGTTTCTTCTGCCCCTGACGGCTTGAAGTAAACACAATCATATCCCCTCCCGGAGACCACGACGGCGACTCATTCTGCCGTGAACCCGAAGTCAGCTGTCGCAGCGAAGAACCATCCGTATTTATGGTAAATATATTTATTTCACCGTTTTTTTCCATTGTCGAGTAAGCAATTTTATCTCCCTGCGGCGACCATGAAGGCTGGGTGTTGTAACTGCCGTTATAGGTCAACCGCTTTGTTTGTCCGGTCTGAAGATCAAGAATGAAGATCTGTGGAGCTGAAGTTCGTGATGAAACAAAAGCCATTTTATTTCCATCGGGCGAAAAAGATGGAGAAAGGTCAATGCCGCGGCTGTTTGTGACCCGCCGGGCCAGAGAGCCATCCGGCCGTACAAGGTAAATTTCCTGGTCTCCCTGGAAAGAGAGCGTTGTAGCTACCTCCGCATTGCTTCTCCAGCCGGGATCAATACTGTTGCCTGATCGGGCAACTGAACGGCGTTTTCCACCAGCCAGATCAAGAATGGAAAGACGGGGACGGCCAGAAGCATAGTCAGTATAGGCAAGGTGTTGGCCATCGGGCGAAAGAACCGGCGTCAGGGCCAGTGAGCGGGTGTTTGTCATCTGACGCATGCCGTGACCGTCATAATCACACATGTATATCTCCTTGAACCCGCTTCTGTTCGACACAAACACCACCTTGCTGCCGAACACGGAAGGCCGGCCTGTAAGCAGTTCCACAAGATCGGCACAGAACGCATGGGCAATGGAACGAAGGTCGCTCTCTTTTCCCGTGTAGGTTTTTCTGAGAATCGGGCGACCTCCCAGAGTATCGTATACCTCCATGGAGAGAACAACATTTCCGGATTTCTGTACCACTGCACCTCCGGCATAAAATTCTGCGCCCACCGAATTCAGTGCCCCGAAATTGATGCTCTGACTGCTGCTGCCTCTCGGCCCCGCAACATTCAACGGAGGCGGAATCAGTGAAAAAAGACCGGTAAAATCCAGACCTGAACGAGACTCAACATCCAACCGCTCCGCCCAGCCAGACTCCTTTCCTCCTGAAGCCGCCGGTTTACTGAGAACAAGGACTATTTTCCCCGACCCCTCTTTTCGTATGGCGATATAATCATCACCGTTTGCCTGAACCTGCCCGGGCAACAGGAGAAGAGCCATAACAAGAAAAACACCGGAAAAAATCTCTTTGCAATACCTCATAGCCACACAATGCATCATTATGGATTTTCATATAATCAAAACCAGCTCCTCATCATCATAATATATATGAAATATAGTGATAATACGAGAGCCACAAGAACATTCAGATGACCGGACCTGTCCTCAGTTACCCCTGCTATTACTGCTCAATACCGGACGGAGTAAACACAAAGCCTATCCACTCCTGAGGAGAACCGTATTCAGGCGGAAACTGAGGCAATGGAGAGGATTTCTCCAGTGCCTTCTTTACTGAGTTGTTAAGATATTCACTTGGCGACCTTTGGTCAAACACTATCTGCGCTATCGTCCCGTTTGCCTGCACACGAATCCGGACATATACCTCCATCCCGCTGGTATTGCGAAGAAGTGAACCTGAAAACTCCCAATTCTCCTGTATGATGCCGGCAACAGCGGCTTTATAGGGGTCGGCCAATCCGCCGGTGCCTGAACCCGCACCCTTTGTACCAGAGCCCGCGGCCTCTCCTCCAGTTCCCGATGCCGATGTTGCCGAACCCGCCTTGAGTCGGGAAAGCGCGCTTTTGAGATTGTCATCAGCAGAAGGGCTTTTTTTCTGCTCCACCCCTTTTTTCAACCGGTCAAGAGCGCTGGCAAGTGCATCCTCTTTCTTTGGCTTTACCGGCTTTGGTTTACTCACAGGCTCAACCGGTACTTTTTTGGCTGCTGTCGGCTTCGGAACCGGTACCGGAGCAGGCTCAGGAACTTTCTTTGCCGCAGGCTTTCGGGGCGCAGGTTTCGCTGCCGCAGGTACCTTTTTCCCCGCCTTCTCCGATGAACCACCCGTCCCGGGAAGTGACAGCAGGCTCACACTGACAACCCGGGGCTTGAAGCTCTGCACACGATTGAGCGACTGAAGTCCAACAAGCCCGAAAAGCACAACCACATGGATGCCCGCCGCAACAGCAAGCCAGAAGGAGAATGTTTTATCCTGTCCACCCGGAGCACCGCTTTTTCTCATAAACCAGAGCCCTTTTCGTCTTTTCCTGCCAGAGAAACGGGCTCAGTCACCATACCGATGTTTTCTATTCCCGCATCCCTGATCTGCGCCATGACATCCATCACCAGACCGTAGGGAAGGCTCTTGTCAGCCTTGAGATACACCTCACGGGTTTCACCAACATCCAGCAATGTCGGGAGCTTCTCGCGGACTTCAGAAGCACGAAGTTCATACTGGTTCACAAACACCCGCCGGGATGCGTCAATACTGATCATCAGCCCCTTCGGGTCAACATCAAGTTTTTCATGGGTTGTCTCCGGGGTTTCAACCTTGACACCATGCGTCATCATTGGCGCCGTCACCATGAAAATAATCAGCAGCACCAGCATCACATCAACCAGCGGAGTGACATTGATGTCGCTCATGAGGCTGCCTTTTCCGGAAGTCATCATTGCCATGGCCGCGCTCAGGATTGATTATGAAGACAGACTGCAACAAACTCCGGAGCAAACTCTTCCAGGTCCCGTTCAATAATGCCGATCTGCTGCGAAAAATAGTTATACCCCATAACAGCCGGAATGGCCGCCGCAAGACCTGCTGCCGTAGCAACAAGAGCCTCGGAAATGCCGGGAGCCACAACCGCCAGGGAAGCCGACTGCACCAGCCCGATGTGCTGGAAAGCACTCATGATTCCCCAGACTGTCCCGAAAAGTCCAATGAAAGGGGCCGTATTTCCCACTGTTGCAAGAAACGGCACGAGAGAGGAGAGTCGCTTCGCCTCAAGATTTGCCTCTCTTTTCACCGCACGGGCAATACGAAGCCTGTCATCAACAGCGCCGGGCGAAGCGGCAACAGCCCTGTTTTCAATATAGGCGGCACGAAAAACCTTTGAGAGAGAGCCGTTTCTGAACTTTTCGCTCTCACTGAATATCCGGTCTGCACTGCCCGACTCAAAGAAACAATCAAGAAACGCCTTCGACTCGTTCATTGAGCTGCGCACGGCACCGAACTTATAGAGAATGATGGCCCAGGAACCAACTGAAAAAAGCAGAAGCACAACAAGAACAAAAAGAACAACTGGACCCGCCTGGAACAGCAGGTCGATAATCCCGATTTGAGAATCAGACATGGGAATCAAGAATGGTTAAATGTTGTGCTCAAAAGAGCTGATAACTGCTTATGACAAAATATGCAAGCATTGATCCGGAAAGGGCACAGAGTGTATTGACAAGATCATTGTTCACAAGAGCGTAGCCTTTGAGAAGCCTGTTTTCAACCTGAGATCCGTCCGGTGCGGTACTATGGGTTCTCTCTGTCACCTTTTCCCGGATGGGATCGTAATACTGCGCCTGAAGTGTGGCTCCGAAAAAGCTGTCGACAAGACTGGCAAGAAGCCCGGAAAACCCTATGAGCAGGAGCGACTCAACAACACCAAACTGGTGGATCCAGGGCACACCAACGGCAAGTGCGCTGGAGCAGATGAACAAGGAACCGATGAATGCTCCGGAAGTTCCGGGTACTGAAACCCCCCCTGAAGTACCTACCGGCACAGGCTTGAGGGTTGTCACAAGCCATGCTTTCGGGTTTGGCCACATTGTCCCTATCTCCGTTGCCCAGGTGTCGGCCTGGACGGCCGCAAGCGTACCGAGATAAGCAAAGAAAATTGCCGGACTTCCATTCAGCGAGTAAATGATCATCAGAATCCAGGCAATCCCGCCATTTGCATACACCTGCCCCGCATCTCTCTGGGACCCCTTCTCAAAAACCAGATCAAACTTTGCCTTCCGTTTGCCTCCAAGCTTTGAAAGCACCGACGAGAGCAGATAGAAGGTAAGAAGCGGAACCGTCCAGGCTATGCCGCCAATTCCGAAAATGGTGGTTCCGAGCAGAAATGTAGCAGCCGCTCCACTGTTGTTGAGAAATTTAACCTTCAGAGAAAAAACAGCAAGCAGAAAAGCAAAAAGACCTCCAAGAAGAAAATTCTCAAGCTGAACGGTATGGTTCACCTCAAGCAGGTAAAGGATGTAGGCAACTGAAACAGGAATGAAAAAATTGTCGAGCCCGTGTGAAAGAAGAGCCTCCACAACCGTAACCACCAAAGCAATCAGCAAGGCAAGCAGAAGCAGCATGGTAAAGCCCTCACCGGCAAGACCTCCGGTAAAATCATCACGAAAAGAGAAGAGCGAAGTGGCAACAAGGAAAAATGAAACGAAAAACATGGTCAATGAACCCTCAACCGTTTTCCTGTTCCGCGTCAGCGATTCAATGCGGTGAGTGCCGTATGCCCCGCCAACAAGCGCTGCCAGCGAGTCGCCCACAGCCATGACAAGAAGCGCCGTCTGCAGAATCCATGGATGCGAATACCAGAACAGGAGAACACCGAGCATATAGACAAGAGGAAACAGAACGGAGCCGTAACTGGGAACAGCGGGCGCTGTCTCCTCGCCCTCAACCGGACGGGAGAGCAGGGAACGGAACCACCCCATCATGAGGTTGAGAGTGTTCAGGAAGAGAAACATGACCCCCAGCATCAACGGGAAATAGTTCTCTTTAAAAAGGTAAGGAACAAAGAACAGCACAACCCCTACAGAAAGATGAAGCACTTTGCGGGCAACAAGAGAGGGGAGACGGAATTTTCTGGTGAGAAGTTCCGCAAGAACAACAAGGACCATGATGAGTCCGAACATAAGGAGATAAGCCGGAGCCTCCTGTGTTGAGGGTACTTGCACATGCATCATACTGCTTCCTTTTTTTACAGCCATTTTGTGATAAAACAGGTCAATAAAAGTACTCAAAAAACAGATGCCACCAAAAACAGCAGCGAGGAGCTCGCCCCCGCGGGATTACCGATTATTTGTATTAATGCATGGGGTGATGTAACTTAAACCCCATTTTTCATTTCATTGGTGCCGCCATGCGCAACTCTCGCCTTACCATTCATGCATAACCATGCCAGGGCTCTCTTGACCACGGGCCGGCAGCAGACAGATACCTCCACCTCTTCCACTCTTCAACTCTGATACACTTCAGGCAATGAGATCCGACACAATAAAAACCGGTTTTGAAAAAGCCCCTCACCGAAGCCTCCTGAAAGCGACGGGCACCATCAAAGAAAAAGGTGATTACAGAAAGCCCTTCATCGGCATATGCAACTCCTTCAATGAACTCATTCCCGGACATGCCCACCTGCAGGAGCTTGGAAGAATAGCCAAAGAGGAAGTCAGAAAAGCAGGCGGCGTTCCCTTTGAATTCAATACCATCGGTGTCTGTGACGGCATTGCCATGGGTCATATCGGCATGCGCTACTCCCTTGCCAGCCGCGAACTGATTGCCGACAGCGTTGAAACCGTTGCCGAAGCGCACCGTCTTGACGGGCTTGTCTGCATACCAAACTGCGACAAAATCACCCCCGGCATGATGATGGCGGCTCTTCGCATCAATATTCCGGTCATCTTCGTTTCCGGCGGCCCGATGAAAGCCGGATGCACCCCGTCAGGAAAAACAGTTGACCTCATATCAGTCTTTGAAGCTGTCGGGCAGCACAGCACCGGGGAAATCAGCGAGCAGGAACTTGAAAGCATAGAAGAGAACGCATGCCCCGGATGCGGTTCATGCTCGGGAATGTTCACGGCAAACTCCATGAACTGCCTGTCTGAAGCACTTGGCTTCGCCCTGCCCGGAAACGGAACCATTCTTGCCGTCGACCCCCGCCGCAATGAACTGGTACGGGAAGCTTCACGCCAGATCATCACACTCGTCAAAAACAATGTGCGCCCGCGCGACATCCTTTCACGGGAAGCACTCTTGAACGCCTTTGCTCTCGACTTCGCCATGGGAGGCAGCACCAACACCATCCTCCACACTCTGGCCATAGCCAATGAGGCTGAACTTGATTTCGACTTTTCAGAACTCAATGCGCTTTCAGCCCGAACCCCGTATATCTGCAAAGTGAGCCCGGCAACCATGGCCGTGCATATAGAAGATGTTGACCGCGCAGGAGGCATTTCAGCCATTCTCCATGAACTTTCCAAAGTTGAGGGTCTGCTTGACCTCTCTGTTCCAACCGTTACCGGCCACACCCTCGGAGAAAACATAGCAGATGCTGAAGTCAAAGACCGCTCAGTCATCCGCAGCGTGGAAGACCCCTACTCCGCAACCGGCGGCCTCTGTGTCCTCTACGGCAACCTTGCCCCCCAGGGCTCAGTCATCAAAACCGGTGCAGTCAGCGCACCCATGATGAAGCACACCGGCCCGGCCAAGGTGTACGACTGCCAGGACGATGCAATAAAAGGCATTATGGAAGGAGAGGTCAAATCCGGCGATGTCGTCGTCATCCGTTACGAAGGACCAAAAGGAGGCCCCGGTATGCCCGAAATGCTCTCCCCCACCAGCGTCATCATGGGCCGCGGACTCGGCGATTCAGTTGCCCTTATTACCGACGGAAGGTTTTCTGGAGGATCAAGAGGAGCCTGCATCGGTCACATTTCACCCGAAGCAGCTGAAAAAGGACCCATTGCCGCGCTTCAGAATGGCGACACCATCACTATAGATATACCCGGCAGAACCATTTCGGTGGACTTGACAGATGAAGACATTGCCAGTCGGATTGCAGCGCTTCCGGATTTTCAGCCAAAAATCAAAAAGGGCTATCTTGCCCGATACTCCCAGATGGTCACCTCGGCAAGCACAGGTGCCATACTGAAAACCCCAGTTTCCTGTGAACCTAAATAAAACAACCCAACAGATGCATACGACAGCCCAAAAGCTGAATGGTTCTGAAATATTCTTTGAATGCCTCCGGCGTGAAAAAGTCGACACCATTTTCGGCTATCCCGGTGGAGCACTCCTGAAAGTTTACGAAACACTCTACGATGTCACCGACATCAAGCATATTCTTGTCCGTCACGAACAAGGCGCAACCCATATGGCCGAAGGGTACGCCCGCGCCACCGGCAAACCCGGCGTGGTTCTGGTAACCTCAGGCCCAGGTGCAACAAACACGGTTACCGGCATCACCAATGCCTACATGGACTCCTCCCCCATGGTTATCTTCACCGGTCAGGTTCCAAGCAGCCTGATAGGAAACGACGCATTTCAGGAGGCCGACATTGTCGGCATCACCCGGCCCATCACCAAACACAACTTTCTGGTAAAGGATGTCCGCGACCTTGCCACAACCATACGCAAGGCGTTTTTCCTGGCAACCAACGGCAGGCCCGGCCCGGTACTGGTCGACATGCCCAAAGACATCCTCAACGCTGCATGCGAATTCATCTGGCCCGACAGCGTCGACATCCGGGGATTCAAGCCCACCATCACCTGCCACGCCAACCAGATAGAAAAAGCAGCAAAAAAAATTGCAGCGGCCAAACGCCCCCTGCTCTACATCGGGGGCGGAGTCATCAGCTCCAATGCCTCAAAAGAGCTGACACTCCTTGCCAAAGCCTTGAACATTCCCGTCACCATGACCCTCCAGGGACTTGGCGCATTTCCGGCCAGCGAGCCTCTCAACATGGGCATGCTCGGCATGCATGGTACCTATTGGGCCAACCAGGCAGTCAACAAATGTGACCTGCTCATAGCCGTCGGTGCACGCTTTGACGACCGAGTCACCGGCAAAGTGGACACCTTTGCCCCGCAGGCATATAAAATCCACAACGACATCGACCCGACCAATGTCGACAAAAACATCAAGGTTGACCTGCCCGTCGTCGGCGACTCAAAGGATTTCCTTTCCCAGCTCATCAAAGCCCTGCCGGAAAAATCAGAAAACCACGACACCTGGCTTGCCGAAATCGATGTATGGAAAAAGCAGTGCCCCCTCACCTTCACCGTTGAAAATGACTCACTGAAAACAGAGTTCGTCATCAGCACGGTTTCAGAAGCAACAGAAGGCAACGCCGTTGTCGTCACCGATGTAGGACAGCACCAGATGTGGACCTCGCAGTACTATCGCTTCAACAACCCCCGCTCCATCATCACCAGCGGCGGCCTTGGAACCATGGGCTACGGCCTTCCTGCAGCAATAGGAGCCGCATTCGGCATCCAGGACCGCCCGGTTGTCCTTTTCTGCGGAGACGGAGGGTTCATGATGAACATACAAGAGCTGGTAACCGCCGTCCACTACAAGGTGCCGATCAAAATTTTCCTCCTCAACAACAGCTTCCTCGGCATGGTGCGCCAGTGGCAGGAACTGTTCCATCAGGAAAAATACTCATTCACCGACCTTGACGACAGCAACCCCGACTTTTTGAGGGTAGTGGAAGCCTTCGGCTGCAAAGGCATGCGGGCGGAAAACCCGGTCCAGGCCGAAGCCGCAATCAAAGAAGCGCTTGCCTACAATGAAGGCCCGGTCTTTGTGGAATTCCGTGTCATCAAAAAAGACATGGTATTCCCCATGGTTCCAGCCGGCGGCTCCATCTCCGACATGCTGCTCGAGCGGCTGAATCCGAAAACAATGGTTTAATCCAACACCAATGAAACATCTCATATCAGTCCTCGTTGAAAACAAGTTCGGCACCCTCAACCGGGTTGCCTCAATGTTCAGCGCCCGCGGCTTCAATCTTCAAAGCATCTCCATCGGAGAGACTGAGGATCCTGAAATCTCCCGCATGACCATTGTCACCCGTGGTGATGACCAGATTGTCAGCCAGGTGCTCAAGCAGCTGAACCGGCTCATCGACACCATAAAGGTGACCGACCTCACCCACCAGCAGCATGTTGAGCGAGAACTGCTGCTGATGACCCTGAAACTCAGCAAGGCCACGCAGCACGAGATTTTTGAGCTGATCAATGTTTTTAAAGGCAAAGTCGTGGATATAAAACAAAAATCCATTACTATTGAGGTCATTGGTTCCCCCGATAAAATCAATACCACCATTGATATTTTCAGGCCTTACGGCATAAGGGAGCTTGCCCGTTCAGGTGCTGTGGCCATACATCGGGGAGAATAAAATCCATTGTTACACTGTCAATCGTCAATCAAAATCTATTCTACAGATGAATGTTTATTATGAGCAGGATGCCGATCTGGGGTATCTGCAGGGTAAAAATATCGCAGTGCTCGGTTATGGCAGCCAGGGCCATGCCCATGCGCTGAACCTGAAAGAGAGCGGACTGAATGTTCGAGTGGGTCTGCGTACCGACAGCGCTTCCTGCCAGAAAGCCCGTGCAGCCGGCCTGCAGGTCGACACCATTGCAGATGCCGTCAAATGGGCAGATGTCGTCATGGTCCTGCTCCCCGACCAGTACCAGAAAGCCATCTATGATTCTGAAATTGCTCCCAACATGGAGCCGGGCAACACACTTGCCTTTGCCCACGGGTTCAATATCCACTACAAACAGATTGTTCCGCCCGATACCATCAATGTCATCATGATTGCCCCGAAAAGCCCGGGACATCTTGTTCGGCGCACATTCACCGAAGGCAACGGCGTACCCTGCCTCATCGCAATCCATCACGATGCAACCGGAGAGGCAAAACAGCAGGCGCTTGCATGGGCAAAAGGCCTGGGCGGTGCAAAAGCGGGCGTTATTGAAACCACCATCAAGAATGAGACCGAAACCGATCTGTTCGGCGAACAGGCTGTACTTTGCGGCGGTTCGGCAGAGCTTATCAAGGCCGGCTTTGAAACCCTTGTTGAAGCTGGATACCCTGAAGAGCTTGCCTACTTTGAGTGCATGCATGAGCTGAAACTCATTGTCGACCTTTTCTATGAAGGCGGGCTTTCCAGAATGAACTACTCGGTCAGTGATACGGCCGAATATGGCGGCATGACCCGTGGACCGCGCCTCATTACACCTGCAGTGAAGGCTGAAATGAAGAAAATCCTCGAAGAGGTTCAGGACGGACGGTTTGCCAAAGAGTTCATTGACGAGTGCAACGGAGGATACAAGAACCTCAACAGGCTCCGCAAAGAGAACAGCAGCCACCCGATTGAAACCGTTGGTGCCAAACTGCGCAACATGATGAGCTGGCTGATTAAAAAATAAATTCCCGCGAGGGTCGGACTATGTATAAGATTGTTTCTATTCCCGGTGACGGTATCGGCCCCGAAGTGGTGGCCGGTGCGGTTGATGTTCTCAGGCATCTGTCGAAAAAGCATGGCTTTGAAATCGTGATTGAGGAGCACCCGTTCGGTGGAGCCTCATACGACCTCCACGGAAGTATGCTGACAGATGAAACGCTTGCCGCATGCAAAGAGTGCGATGCGGTGCTGCTTGGTGCAGTAGGTGGCCCGAAATGGGAAAACCTGCCCCATGAGCACAAACCGGAAGCTGCCCTGCTGAAAATCCGCAGGGAACTGGGACTCTTCGCAAATCTCCGGCCCGCAAAGGTCTATGACGCTCTTATTGACGCTTCCAGCCTGAAAGCTGATGTGGTTCGAGGAACCGATTTCATCGTTTTCAGGGAGCTGACCGGAGGGATATACTTCGGCGAGCCCCGCGGTTACGACGAAGGGAAGGGCTGGAACACCATGGTCTACGAAAAACACGAGGTCGAGCGCATTGCCCGCCTTGCGTTTGAAGCTGCACAGAAAAGAGGAAGCAAAAAAGTCATGTCCATCGACAAGGCAAATGTGCTTGAGGTATCGCAGTTCTGGCGCAATGAAGTGCACCGCGTGCACCGCGACTTCGGGGATATTGAACTTGGCGACATGTATGTGGACAATGCCGCCATGCAGATAGTGCGCAACCCGAAACAGTTTGATGTTATTGTAACAGGAAACCTTTTCGGCGACATTCTCAGTGACATCGCAGGCATGATTACCGGAAGCCTCGGCATGCTCCCCTCGGCAAGCATTGGAAGGATTCATGCAATGTATGAACCCATTCACGGCAGCGCTCCTGATATTGCAGGGAAGAACATAGCAAACCCGATTGCCACCATTGCCTCCGTTGCAATGATGTTCGAGCACAGTTTCTGTATGCCCGAAATGTCTGCACAGATACATGAAGCAATTGAGGCCGCACTGGCTGAAGGCATGAGAACTGCAGACATTGCCGCGCCTGGTGAGAAAACAGTCTCAACAACAGAAATGACAGCAGCAATCATCAGGCACCTTGGCGCCTGAGCAAACAGACTCGGAAAAAAACGGTGAAAGAAAACATCCTGGTATTTGACACAACCCTCCGTGATGGTGAACAGTCGCCCGGTGCATCCCTTAATGTCCAGGAAAAGGTTGAAATAGCCCGTCAGCTGGAAAAACTCGGTGTCGACATCATCGAGGCCGGCTTCCCCGCTTCCTCCCCTCTCCAGCTTGAAGCAGTACAGAGAATCAGCGACGAGTCGGGTGTGGTAATAGCCGCCTTGTCGAGAGCCGTTGAAAACGACATCAAGGCTTCATGGACGGCGCTTAAGGGAGCGAAAAAGCCGCGTATCCACACCTTCATCAGCACCTCCGACATACACATTGCAGGCAAATTTGCCGGCGACCGGTATGGCCGTACGCTTGAAGAAAAACGACGGACCATTCTTAAAATGGCCGTTGATGCGGTTGCCTTTGCAAAAACCTTCACCTCCGACATTGAGTTTTCAGCTGAAGATGCCGGCCGGACCGATCCCGGATATCTTGCTGAAATAACCGAAGCGGTTATTTCAGCCGGCGCCACAACGGTCAACATCCCCGACACAACAGGATACACCTGGCCCTCGGAGTTCGGCCGCAAAATTGCCGACCTCATAAGCCGCGTTCCCAATTCCGGGAATGCCATCATCAGCGTCCACTGCCACAACGACCTTGGCCTTGCGGTTGCCAACTCCCTCAGCGCTCTTGAGAACGGTGCACGGCAGGTGGAGTGTTCAATCAACGGCATCGGGGAACGGGCAGGCAATGCTTCGCTTGAGGAGATTGTCATGGCCTTGAAAGTGCGCAGTGACCTGCATAATTTTCAGACCGGCATTGTTACCGAAGAGATTTACAGGACCAGCCGTATGGTATCGGGCTTTACGGGAATCATCGTCCAGCCGAACAAGGCGATTGTGGGAGAAAACGCTTTTTCACATGAATCCGGAATCCATCAGGACGGCATGCTGAAAAACCGTCAGACTTACGAGGTCATGACCCCCGAATCGGTCGGCGTTCCAAAAACCAGTATTGTACTCGGCCGCCATTCCGGGAAGCACGGCCTGAAGGCCCGCCTTGAAGCCCTTGGATACACCCTTGCTGACGCGGAACTTGAATCGGTCTATCGCCGCTTCATGGAGATAGCTGACAAGAAAAAAGAGGTGTATGATGATGACCTCAGGGTACTGATGGGCGATGAACTCGGAAAACCCTCAACCGCTTTCGTTCTCGACTACCTGCATATCAACAGCGGAACCGCGTCCATTCCTACCGCCACCGTCCGCATCCGGCACCGCGAGAAGGTCTTTGAAGAGTCAGCCACGGGTGACGGCCCCATTGATGCCTGCTTCAGGGCGATTGAGAGAGCTCTTGGCATAGAGTCCATGGTCTCAACCTACTCGGTGCGTTCAGCAACCGCGGGACGCGAGGCGCTCGGAGAGGCTCTGGTAAGAATCAGCGACGGAAGCGTCTCCTTTAACGGAAGGGGAATCTCTACCGACATCATAGAGGCAAGCGCCCGGGCCTACATTCAGGCTCTGGGTCTTCGACTCGAACATTTTGAAAACAACACACCTGAAACAATCGATCACGGGGTTTAACGACACTATGGAACAAACAATTACCCAGAAAATCCTTGCACGGGCGGCAAACAGAAAATTTGTCAATGCTGGTGAAAATGTCTGGCTGAATGTCGATGTCCTTCTCACGCATGATGTGTGCGGACCACCGACTTTTGACATTTTCAACCAGGAGTTCGGCGAAGGTGCCCGAGTATGGGACCCGGAAAAAGTTGTTGTTCTGCCAGACCATTACATCTTTACGGCAAACGAACACGCACACAGAAATATTGACCTGCTCCGGAAGTTCGCCAAAGAGCAGAACCTTCCCAACTATTACGATGTTGGAACAGACCGCTACCGCGGGGTATGCCATGTGGCGCTTGCCGAAGAGGGGTTCAACCTCCCCGGCACCGTGCTCTTCGGCACAGATTCGCATACTTGCACCTCAGGCGCGTTCGGCATGTTCGGTTCAGGCATCGGCAACACCGATGCAGCCTTCATTCTCGGCACAGGAAAACTCTGGGAAAAAGTGCCCGAATCGATGCTTTTCACCTTTGATGGAGAAATGCCCGAATACCTTTCCGCCAAAGATCTCATTCTGCAGATTCTCGGAGATATCGGCACCGACGGAGCCACCTACCGGGCTATGGAATTCAACGGCGAAGCTATCCACTCGCTGCCTATGGAGGAACGCATGACCCTCACCAACATGGCAATAGAGGGCGGCGGGATGAACGGCATCATTGCAGTCGATGAAATCACTGAAGCATTCGTGAAGTCAAAAACTTCAAAGCCCTACGAAATCTTCACCAGCGACCCCGGTGCAGCCTATTTCAGCAAAACCCGCTACAACGCTTCAGAAATGGAGCCCGTTGTTGCCAAACCACACAGCCCCGACAACCGGGCAACAGTGCAGAGCATGAAGGGCACGAAAATAACGAAGTCCTATATCGGCTCCTGCACCGGTGGAAAGCTGGCCGACTTCAAACTGGCAGCAAAAATACTCAGCGGACAGAGGGTATCGGTACCGACAAACATTGTACCCGCAACGGTAAAAGTGGCGCGCGACCTTGAAACAGAGCTCTACAACGGCAAAAGCCTGAAGTCCATATTTGAGGATGCAGGATGTTCCATAGCACTGCCCTCCTGCGCAGCCTGCCTTGGTGGCCCAACAGATACCGTCGGGCGTTCGGTTGACCGAGATGTTGTGGTATCGACCACCAACAGGAACTTCCCCGGCCGCATGGGCAGCAAACAGGCAGAGGTCTATCTGGCTTCACCGCTGACTGCGGCAGCATCGGCCATAACGGGCAAACTCACTGATCCGAGGAATTACCTCTGAACGAACCAGAACAGAAACACGATACATACCATGGAAAGCATCATTCAGGGAAAAGCCTTTGTACTGGGCAGAAACATAGACACAGACCAGATCATTCCGGCCGAGCATCTCGTCTACAGCCTCTCCGACCCCGAAGAGGTCAAGCTGTATGGCAAATTTGCCCTTTCCGGCGTTCCTCTTGCCCAGAGCGGTCTGCCTGCGGGTAACATACCCTTTGTACAGGAGGGCAGCTTCGCCTCCGACTACACCATCATTATAGCAGGCCAGAACTTCGGCTGCGGCTCTTCACGCGAACACGCCCCGTTTGCATTGCAGGTGGCTGGCGTCAAGGCAATCATTGCTGAATCCTATGCCAGAATTTTCTACCGCAACTGTGTTGACGGCGGTTTTGTCATACCATACGAAACAGCCATCCAGCTCGCTGAAACGGTAAAAACCGGTGATGAGCTGAAAATCGACATAAAAGCCAACACGGTAGAAAACCTCACATCAGGCGAAACCTACCAGCTCAATGCGCTGGGCGATGTGTTCAATATTGTTGAAGCAGGCGGAATTTTCGCCTATGCCCGCAAAGAAAACCTTATGGCCCAGAGCTGAAGAATATGACCCGATCAGGAAACATGGTAGAGCTATACGATACCACACTGCGCGACGGAACACAGGGCGAACACATCAACCTTTCCGTACAGGACAAGCTGCTGATTGCAGCCCGTCTTGACGAGTTCGGCATGGACTACATTGAGGGAGGATGGCCGAGCAGCAACCCGAAAGATGAGGAATTTTTCAGGCGGGCGGCCTCTCTGTCTTTTCGGCATGCAAAACTCTGCGCATTCGGTTCCACCGCCCGTTACCCCGACTCAGTTGAGAAAGATTCCAACCTGCTCGGCCTTCTTGCTTCCGGTGTGCCCGTCATCACCATATTCGGCAAAACATGGAAAGCACACTCTTCGAAGGGACTGGGCATTTCAGACGAAGAGAACCGGCTCCTTATCCGGCGCTCGGTGGCATTCCTCCGCAGTGAAGGCCGTGAGGTCTTTTTTGATGCCGAACATTTCTTTGACGGCTACAGGGACAACCCCCGCTTTGCCCTTGAAATGCTTTTGGCTGCTGCAGAAGGGGGAGCGACACGAATGGTTCTCTGCGACACCAACGGAGGCACTCTCCCCCATGAAGTCGCCGAAACAGTCCGCGTGGTTCTGGAAAAAACCGGCGTCCCGGTAGGCATTCACTGCCACAACGACAGCGACCTTGCCGTTGCCAACTCAATTGCCGCCGTCATGGCCGGTGCCACTCATGTTCAGGGCACCGTCAACGGCATAGGAGAACGATGCGGCAACGCCAACCTCATCAGCATCATAGCCAATCTCATGCTGAAACTTCCCGACACCAGAACATCCGTTGTCGATCTGGCTCAGCTGACCTCGCTTTCAAAGTTCGTTTTTGAAATACTCAACCTCCCCTCCGACACAAAAGCACCCTTTGTCGGCAAATCGGCATTCGCCCACAAGGGAGGCATCCATGTAAGTGCCGTCATGAAGGAGAGCTCGCTGTATGAGCACATTGATCCTGCCCTGGTCGGAAACCGTCAGAGGGTTCTGGTCTCGGAACTGGCTGGTCAGAGCAACATCCGCTACAAAGCGCAGGAACTCGGCATTGCCATTCCTGAAACAGGCGACCAGATCAGAACTCTTGTCAAACATGTCAAAGAGCTGGAGCATAAAGGCTTCCAGTTTGACGGTGCCGAAGCCTCTTTTGAGCTGATTCTGCAGAAGGAACTGGGTTCGTTCACACCATACTTCACCATTCAGGAAAGCAAGGTCTCTATAGAATCCGCTCAGAATGGCCGTAAAGTTGACCAGGCGGTACTGAAAGTTGAGGTGGGCGGAGAAATAGAGCATACCGCAGCTGAAGGGGACGGACCTGTCAATGCCCTCGACAAGGCACTTCGAAAGGCGCTCATACGATTCTATCCCGAAATCAGGAGCATCAAGCTGGTCGACTACAAGGTACGGGTACTGGAAGAAAAAAAGGGGACAAGCGCCAAGGTACGGGTACTCATTGAAACTGCCAACGGAGGCAGTACATGGGGAACCGTTGGAGTCTCCACCAATATCATTGAGGCCAGCCTGCAGGCCCTTGAAGACAGCATGAACTACCATCTCTTCACCCTCAAGGCATCAGTACCGAAACCTGAAGGGGCTGAAAGCTGAGGTCAGTGCACCCCGCACGACCTTCATAGAGAACTTGCCGGTTACTTTTTTTTCCTTTATTATCCTACATAAACCCACGGCATCACAATAGCGTATGGCGTGGTACAGGGCTGGCATGCCCGCCGGCATTGCACAACTCACTGCCCCTCTCTCCCTCTGCAGTGCGGTGCATAAACCATAGCAATAACCTTACCCCCATGAGGATTGCAGATTTCGACCCCGAAAACAGGCCAAGGGAGCGCTTCATTGCCCATGGCCCGGCAGCATTGAGCTCAGCAGAACTTCTTGCCATTGTATTGCGCACAGGCACACGGAAAAACAATATCCTCGACACCTGCAATACACTTCTCTCCCTGCATGGGCTTGAAGCACTTGCAAACATGAATCTTAAGGAACTGCAGAAAACAAGCGGCATCGGACCATCAAAGGCCATGCAGATCACAGCCATCTTCGAGCTCAATAAACGGCTCCACTACAAGCGCAACACCAACAGAAAAATACAGGGTGCGCGCGATGTGTACGAGTATATGCAGGGAAGAGTGCCGGATGAAACAAAAGAGCACCTCTTTGTGCTCCACCTCAACACCAAAAATCAGATAACAAAGTGTGAAGAGGTAACCATAGGAACCCTCAACGCATCACTCATCCACCCCAGAGAAGTATTCAAAGCGGCAATCAGGGAAAGCGCAAACGCCATCATTCTGGTGCACAACCACCCATCTGGCGATACAGAACCAAGCAATGCCGACCGTCAGGTCACCAATCTCCTCAAACAGGCAAGCGCCGTCATTCAGATTGATCTGCTTGACCATGTCATCATCGGAAAAACAGGATGGTACAGCTTCAGGGAAAACAACCAGCTATCCTGACATTGTTCACCTCACTGCCCAAGCAACATCACACGCCAGGAGCAACCTCGGCAGGGTCTCCCCCGTTCTGACTGCTTTCTGTCAACTCAAGGACATTTTTAGCCTGGAGCCCTTTCTGGGTGGTATCGAACTCAAATTCGACTTCAGCATCCTGATTCAGCACCTTGAAAGGCTGCTCTGAATTAATGGCGGAAAAATGAACGAAAATATCCTCTCCCCCCTCGGGATGCAGAATGAAACCATACCCTTTCTTCCCGTCAAACCACTTCACCTTACTTTTTGCCATGACTTCCAAAAAAATTTATATCATTAATCAGACCTCAGTACCATACAGGTGGCCGGGGGTGTTGCCGCGAGTATTATATTTTAAATATAGGCCATAAAATGTTTTCTGCATAAAAAGCAGATTTTTTAAAGACCTTTTACAACAAAAACTGCTCATCCGAACAAAAGAATTCAGATGTAACATGAATGTAACAGTTCACGCCATCAAAAAACCACAATGAAACAGACCATCATCATTACAGGAGCAGGGAAAGGGATCGGCCGCGCCATCGCCCTTGATTTTTCGAGAGCAGCCTCCCTCGATCCATCATTTGAGCCGGTGCTTGTGCTGATATCGAGAACCGCCAGCGATCTTGAAAGCCTTGCCGCAGAGTGCGCTTCACCGGGAGTTCAGACAGAATGCATCGAGGCAGACATTGCCGATACCCAAAGCCTGGGCTCTCTGGTAGATGGCATTATGGGGCGCCATGGAACCATTGACTGCCTCATCAACAATGCAGGAGTCGGAAGGTTCGGTCCTTTCACTGAGCTGACAGAGGAGGACTATCACTACACCATGGACATCAATCTGAAAGGGACTTTTTTCCTGACACAGAAGGTTTTCCCGATAATGGAAGCACAGCGGTCAGGCCACATCTTCTTCATCACCTCTGTTGCTGCCGAAAAAGCCTATCCATCCTCTTCCCTCTATTCAATGTCGAAGTTCGCGCAGAAGGGCCTCGTAGAAGCAATGCGGCTTTACGCCGTCAAATGCGGAGTCCGAATCACCAATGTGATGCCGGGCGCCGCTGTTACCCCGATGTGGGGAGAACTGGACGAGGCCACGAAAAGCCTCATGATGATGCCAGAAGACATCTCCCGACCAATCGTCGAAGCCTACCTTCTTCCCCGAAGAACCTCTATTGAGGAAATCGTCATCAGGCCCATAGGAGGCGACATCAACGAATAATCCGACGGCACTAAGCCCTCCCCCTGTGGGAAAGCTTCTTTTTTTCCTGTATTTTCCATCTCTTCGCCCACCTGCGACTTATATAATACCAGAACCCAAGCCAATGAGCCTCAAGGAGACAATAGATATCGACATGAAAGCCGCCATGAAAAGCGGCGACAAAAACCGGCTGACCACAATACGGGCCATTCGTGCTGCCCTGCTTGAAAAAGAGGTATCCATACGGGTGGGAGGAAAAGCCGAGCTCAGTGATGAACAGGAAACAGAGGTTCTCGTCAGCATGGCAAAACGCCGTCGTGATTCAATCATGCAGTTCACAGAAGGAAACCGGCCTGACCTTGCCGCCAATGAAGAGGCTGAACTTTCAGTCATTGAAGAGTATCTTCCCGAACCGGCATCAGACGAGGAAATCACCACTGTGGTAAAAGAAATCATAGCAGCAACGGGAGCCTCGTCCATGAAGGATATGGGTAAAGTCATGGGACAGGCCATGAAATCCCTCAAAGGAAAAGCCGACGGAACAAAAGTTCAGAACACCGTCAAAACACTGCTCAATCCATAACTATCCTCCTTTCCAGACCATGCTTGACATCACCCTGCTCCGCGACTCCCCTGATGAAATAGTCACTATGCTGCATAACCGGCAGCAACCTGAAGACGAACCAAAACTTCGCCAGCTCCTTGAAGAGGACGCGGAACGAAGAAAACTTGTTCAGGAAAGCGATGAACTCAAATCACTCAGGAACCGGAAGTCGAAGGAAATTGCGGAAATCAAAAAAAGCGGCTCCGGCTCCGCTGATGCCCTTATCCTTGAAATGCAGTCGGTCGGCACAGCCATTGCCGAGATGGACAGCCGCCTTACTGCCCTTGAAACCTCAATGGAGGATATTCTCCTTGCACTTCCCAACCGTCTGCACCCTTCGGTTCCGGTTGGTCGCTCTGCTGAAGAGAACGAAGTATTCGGCGAACCTGTCAGCTTTACCCACCCGCTTGATTTTTCGCTGAAAAACCATCTTGAACTGGGAAAGTCGCTGGGCATCCTTGATTTTGAACGCGGAGCAAAGGTCAGCGGCGCCGGGTTCCCTGTCTATGTAGGGAAAGGAGCCCGCCTTGAACGGGCCCTCATCAACTTCATGCTCGACAGCCATACAGAAAAGCATGGCTACAAAGAGGTTTTCCCTCCCTTTATGGTCAACCGCGAGTCATTGAGGGGAACGGGGCAATGGCCGAAATTCGCCGGCGAAGTGTACCACGCGCCCGAAGATGAGCTCTACCTTATACCGACTGCTGAAGTCCCCGTCACCAACCTGCATCGCGGCGAACTTCTTGAAACAGAATCTCTCCCCATCTCCTATGCAGCCTATTCGGCCTGCTTCAGAAGAGAGGCCGGAAGCTATGGAAAAGAGACCCGGGGCTTTCTCAGAGTGCACCAGTTCAACAAGGTTGAAATGGTCAAATTCACCAAGCCGGAAGACTCATACCAGGCACTTGAAGATATCAGGGGCCACGCAGAAGCAATACTCAGAGCCCTTGAGATTCCCTACCGGGTGCTCCTGCTCTGCAGCGGAGACATCAGCGCGAACGCTGCAAAATGTTATGATATAGAGGTATGGTCGCCTGCTGAAGAGAAGTACCTGGAGGCGTCAAGCTGCTCAAACTTCGAGGATTATCAGGCAAGAAGGGCAAATATCCGGTTCCGCAGGGATGGGAAATCAAAACCCGAATTTGTCCATACCCTGAACGGATCAGGACTTGCCACCTCGCGCCTCATGGTCTCACTGATGGAGCACTATCAGACCCCTGAAGGAGGAATTCTCGTACCTGAAGTCCTCAAACCCTATACCGGGTTCAGCGAAATCACTCCTTCCGCATAATAGCGTCAAGAAACTCGCGAACCATACGGCTCACGCTGTCCACATCAATCAGAAAAGCATCGTGGCCGTATGGTTCATCAAGATAGAGGATTCTTGCATTCGGCAGCTTCTGCTGCAGCTCCTCCTGCTCCTCTTTCGGGTAGAGCAGGTCGGTTGTGATGGAGAGGATTTCCACAGGAAGCGTCATGCCGCCCAGCACCTCTTCATAGCTTGTCCGCCCCCGTCCAAGATCATGCATATCCATCGCCCGGGTCAGGGTTATGTAGGTGTTGGCGTCAAACCTGTCAACCAGCTTCATCCCCTGGTAGCGCATATAGCTTTCAACATTGAAGAGTCCATCTTTACCCACCCTGCGGCCAAACCGGTCCTGAAAGTTCTCAAAACTGCGATAGGTACACATGGCCATCATTCTGGCTGCCGACAGTCCGGCAGCAGGGGGAGAAGACGATTCATACCAGCCATTGTTCCAGTTGCGATCTGCGGCAATTGCCTGGCGCTGTGCCTCACTCTGGGCAATACACCAGGCCGAATGGCGGCCTGAAATTCCCATAGGCATAAGTCCCCGGACCATATCGGGATAGAGAGCTCCCCATTCAAGCACCTGCATACCTCCAAGAGAAGCCCCCACCACCAGCTTGATGCGTCTGATGCCGAGATGACAAAGAAGCCGATGTTGGAGATGCACCATATCCCTGATGGTGATCGCAGGAAAATCAGGCCCGTAATGCCTCCCTGTTTCGGGGTTGAGGGAGAGCGGGCCGGTTGTACCGTAACAGCTTCCGAGTACATTGCTGCAGATAATGAAGTCCACTGAAGCGTCAAATGCGCCGCCCGCCGAAAAAAGCCCCGGCCACCAGGCATCAACATCCGCCGATCCTGTCAGAGCATGGCAGACAAGTACCACATTGTCGCATTCAGCATTCAAAGTACCCCAGGTTCTGTATGCAATCTCAACTTCCGGAAGCACACTGCCCTGCTCTGTGGAAAAAGGTTCAGTCGAGGTGAAACGGAGGGTGTCAGGGGAAATAAGTTCGTTGATAGCTCTCATGCCTTGTTTTCGGAGTGTTCGAATGCCTGCTGAAAATCCGCCTTGATATCGTCAATATGCTCCAGACCGACCGATACCCGTATCAGGTCGGAACTGACGCCGGCTGAAGCCTGCTCCTCGGCACTCAGCTGCTGATGTGTTGTGGAGGCCGGGTGAATCACCAGAGTTTTGGCATCACCCACATTGGCAAGATGGCTTGCAAGCCGGACGCTGTTGATGAAAGAGACCGCCTCCGGGTAACCGCCCTTTATACCAAAAGATAGCACACCACCAAAGCCATTCTGGAGATATCGCTTCCCGAGTTCATGCGAGGGATGACTTTCAAGACCCGGATAATTCACCCATGCTACAGCAGGGTGGGAATCGAGCCACCTGGCCAGTTCCATTGTGTTGGATGCGTGCCGGTCAACGCGAAGCGAAAGGGTTTCAAGGCCTTGAAGAAGAAGAAATGAGTTGAAGGGGCTGATTGCCGGGCCAAAATCACGAAGCCCTTCCACCCGAGCCTTGACAATAAAGGCAAGCTCACCGAACGATTCAGTGAAACGCAGGCCGTGATAGCCTTCCGACGGTTCACTGAGAAGAGGAAATCGGCCATTATCCCAGTTGAACGAGCCACCGTCAACAATAATCCCGCCCATGGAGGTTCCGTGACCACCAATCCATTTTGTGGCCGACTCAACCACAATGGAGGCGCCATGCTCAAGCGGACGGCAGAGGTACCCGCCACAGCCGAAAGTGTTATCAACAATAAGGGGAATATCATGTGCATCGGCAATGGCCGCAATAGCCTCAAAGTCGGGCACATGGAACGCCGGATTACCTATAGACTCAAGATAGAGGGCCTTCGTATGCTCGTTTATCGCCCTCCTGAACGATTCAGGATCCGTCATATCAACAAAGCTCACCCCAATGCCGAACCGGGCAAACGAGACCTTGAACTGATTATAGGTTCCGCCATACAGATAGCTGGAGGAAACAATGTTGTCCCCTGCCTGACAAAGACTGGAAATGGCAATGAACTGCGCGGAATGTCCGCTGGCAACCGCAAGCGCTGCTTTACCTCCTTCAAGTGCCGCAACCCGCTGCTCAAAAACATCTGTGGTCGGGTTCATGAGGCGGGTATAGATATTTCCCGGCGCTTTGAGTGCAAACAGGTCGGCACCGTGTTCCGCGCTGTCAAAAGTATACGCTGTGGTCTGGTAAATCGGAACAGCGCGCGATTTCGTTACCGGATCGGGTTGCTGTCCGGCATGGACCTGCAGGGTTTCAAACCTGTATGTAGATGGATTCTCTGTCATGGTGGCACAATGCTTTGCGGCGTTGATTGCCATCATCTTCGGGCGGGATACTCATATCAGCGAAAAACCCTCTTCTGAAATAAAGGGGGCGTTCCGTCATCTTTCCCGGCGTCCCTGCCAGGATGGAATTGGCACCAATCATTACAGGAATGACGGTTGCCAAGGCTTCTCAGGGCCAGTCCCTCCACCTTTCTCGATGATAGCGTAAAATTTTGAAAAGAACTTTAGTTCAATGAATCTACAACAGCAAAGAGTATTTTACAAACAGCCCGCAACTCCTCCGCACCATGAACCCCGTTATCATCGCCCATGAATTCAGCCAGAGAACTCGCATTCACTCTCCTTCAGGCACTTGAAACCGGCAACCGCCATTCCGACTCTCTCCTGCACGATATGCTCCAGGAGTCGTCTCTCAGCCGGACCGACAGGGCATTTGCCACCTCGCTGGTCAACGGTGTACTCCGCTACCGCCTGCAGCTGGATTTCATCATCGGACATTTCTACAGCCATAACCTCCAAAAAGCCTCCCCGGCCATACGAAACATCCTCCGCCTTGGTGCATGGCAGCTGCTCTTTCTTGACCGGGTCCCCGCCTGGGCAGTTGTGAACGAATCAGTCCGGCTTGCCCGCCGCTTCAAAGGAGAACGAATGGCCAAGCTTGTCAATGCCGTTCTGAGAAAAATCAGTCCTGAAACCATCCATCTTGAGGAGTGGACCCGGGCCATGGAACCAGCAGCCCGCCTTGCCCTGCGCTACTCCCACCCGGAAGAACTCGTCAAGGAGTGGATTGCTGCATACGGAACCCAACGGGCTGAATCAATGCTCCGCTACGACAATGAGAGTCCCTGGTTCGGGTTCCGCATCAACAGCCTGAAAACGGATTCAGACCGTTTTTTCACCCAAACCGGCACCACAGAGGTCGCCCGTCTTGATTCAGGCCTCCGTAAGCTCTTTCTTTCTCAGGACTTCAGCCCGTTTGAAGTCCCGCTCCAGAACGGACTCGTGAGTGTACAGAATCCGACACAGCTCCTGGCGTGCCTTCTTTTGAACCCAACGCCCGGAAGCGAGGTACTCGACATGTGCGCAGCACCTGGAGGCAAAACCGCCGCACTTGCCGAACTGATGGGCAACGAAGGCCACATCACCGCACTTGACATCTATGAACAGAAAACCAATAAAATCCGGCGGCTTGCCGAAACCCTCGGCATTTCAATCATTACTGCCCTTACAGATGACGCCCGCAGCTTCATTCCCCCAACCCCTCCCGATGCCATTCTGCTTGATGCACCATGCACCGGCACAGGCGTTCTTGGCCGACGGACGGAACTGAGATGGAAGCTTGACTCAGAAAAACTTGACGGGCTCCTGAAGCTTCAGGCGGAACTGCTTGAGCACGCTGCACACATTCTCAAAGAGGGCGGTGTTCTGGTATACGCAACCTGTTCAGTCGACCCCCGCGAAAACAATCTGCAGACAGAGGCTTTTCTGCAAAGGCACCCTGAATTCAGTCCGGATGCAAACCCGGGATCCCTTCCTCCTGCATTTTCATCAGTCTTACGGCCGGACGGATCGCTCCTCACCCTTCCAGGAGAACAGCAGGGTTTTGATGGCGGGTTCTGCCACAGGATGGTGAAAAATCAACAGTAACGATGGCAATGGAACCACTGCAGAAACCCTTCGGTGCCGTGCTGGAGAACTTTCTCAACTACCTCTTGATTGAGCGGAACTTCTCCCCGAACACGCGAGACTCATATCGCAACGACCTGCAGCGATACCTTCAGGCAATGCAGGAGGGGTGTGGTTCCCTTGAAGCAATCAACCCTGATTCCATCAACCGTTTTCTTGATGAACTGCACAAAACCGGCCTGGAAGCCAGCTCAATAGCAAGAAATGTATCGGCTATCCGCTCACTTCACCGTTTTCTCATCAACGACAGGGTGCTTGAGAGCAACCCCGCAGAAAATCTCCACCAGCCGAAACTGCCAAAATACCTCCCATCAGTTTTGACACTCGACGAAACGATGCGGATTCTCCAGGCTCCCGCACAAAAGGTCCCCCCCGAGAAACTCTACCTGCGCGATCAGGCAATTCTTGAGTTGCTCTATGCAACAGGCATGCGGGTGAGTGAATTGGTCAACCTCAAACAGCAGAACCTGTATCTTCAGGAACAATTTATACGGGTATTTGGAAAAGGATCAAAAGAGCGATTGGTGCCGGTAGGAAGCTCTGCTATAAACAGCCTCACCCTCTACCGGCAGAAACTTCGCATTCAGCTTGCGGGGGCACAGTCTGAAGACTGCCTGTTTCTCAATGCCAGGGGGAAAAAGATGAGCCGAATGGCTGTATTCACTATTGTCAAGGAGTACGCCATGCTGGCAGGCATACCCAAAACCGTCAGCCCGCACACCTTTCGTCACACCTTCGCAACCCATCTACTGGAAGGTGGTGCCGACTTGCGCGCTGTGCAGGAAATGCTTGGCCACAGCTCTATTGTTGCAACACAGATTTACAGCCACATCGACCGCTCTTTTGTCAAAGAGGTCCATAGAAGCTTTCACCCCAGAGGATAAAGGAGCCGCCCCCCCTCTCCCCTACCAGGACCTTTCGTGGCTATCCTGTTCAATTTTCAGGGCTGCAAGTGTAAGATTGACATCAAGCAGAAAAAACACCAGAGAGAGGCAGAGGGAAACCATGCCGCCGATAAAGAGCGATGCGATGACCAGGGAGGTGTCGAGCGTGATGAGCACCGAGATAAACAGCAGGATAATCAGCACCGATGCGCCAAGGCAGGTCAGGGTTGCCAGAAGAATGGACATGCGGATATAGCGGGCCCGTTTCCAGAGAACCGCCAGTTCCCTGTTGATGGTTGCCGCAGAGGTCTCTTCCGATGCATCAAGTCCTGTAAGAAGAGCTCGTGACCGGTCGATAATCCGCCCCATGCGGTTTGTCATGGTAAGCAGAAGCAGGCCGATTCCAGATATGAGAATGACGGGACCGATTGCGGTCTGTAAAACCGGAACAAACTCCCCTATGGACGATGAAGACATGGTTGTATAATCGAGGATAACATGAATAAAAATCAGAGCGTGAATGAATAGGAATCACCAGGAGCAGGAATACCTGCCCTCACGCCAAGGCGCTCCCGCAAAAGGTCACAAAACGAAGTTTTGGCAGGAGGGTCACCATGCACAACAAAAAACTCAGGACTTCCGCTGAAACCCGAAGCCCAGCGAAGCATGTCGTCACGGTCACCATGTGCAGACAATCCTCCGATGGTATGGACATGAGCCTCAACAGTGTACTTGCGACCATGCATATAAACCTCCCGGGCCCCGTCCACAAGAGTTCTGCCCAATGTACCATCAGCCTGATAACCGGTAAAGAGAATATGGCATTCAGGTCGATGGATAGTGTGCTTCAGATGATGCAGTATTCTACCCCCATTGCACATGCCGCTGCCGGCAATGATTATGGCCCCGCTATGAATAGAGTTGATTGCCTGCGACTGCTCAACCCTCGGGGTGAAATGGAGATTGTGCAGCGGGGGCAGTGAAACCGGATTGTTCCTGTAGACCGAAGCTTCCGCATCAAACAGCTCCGGATGATTCCAGTAAATACCGCTTGCCTCAATAGCCATGGGACTGTCAAGAAATACCTGCCAGTTCTTCATCCCCCATGCCTCATAATGCTCGGCAAAAAGATAGAGAAGTTCCTGACTCCTGCCCACTGCAAACGCCGGAATAACAATATTTCCTCCATCCCGCCCGGCCACGCTGATGAGTTCCCCTATCTCGGCAATTGTCTCTTCCATTTTCCGGTGAACCCTATCACCATAAGTGCTCTCAATCAGAACCACATCAGCGCTCTCAATGGTTTCGGGGTCATTGAGAACAGGGCTTCCGTATTGACCGAGATCTCCACTGAAAACAAGCTTCTTTTCCCTCTCACCCTCCTGCAGCCAAAGCTCAACCAATGCGGAACCAAGAATGTGCCCTGCATCCTGAAAGCGAACCGTGACTCCGGGGAAAATCTCATGCTGCTCACCATAAGAAAACCCTTGGAAAAGATTGAGCGCCAGAACAGCGTCATCGCGGCTGTAGAGGGGCTCGGCATGGTAATCGGAAGCGGAATGAGGATGCTTCTGACGGTACAGGGCGTCCCTCTCCGACAGCACCGCCGAATCAAGCAGAAGAACGCTGCAAAGGTCGCGGGTTGCATGCTGTGCATACACCGGACCCTTGAAACCTTGCCTGACAAGAAGTGGAATACGGCCTGAATGGTCGATATGGGCGTGACTCAGAATGACGGCATCAATGGATGATGCATCAAAGGGAAATGGTTTCCGGTTCAGTGCCTCATCGGCGTCCGATCCCTGAACAAGTCCGCAGTCAAGCAGGAGGGTTCTCCCGGCCGCATGCACAATATGGCATGAACCGGTAACCCTTTCTGTTGCTCCGTAGAAGGCAATATCCATAGCACAACCTTACGATCTCATTCAATCAGTTGACCTTCAGATCTTGCGTCGCTTTTTAGGACCCGTAAAGAACCCGGCATCTTTTGATGATGATTTTCCCGGGAACCTTGATGGGCGCTTTGCACCTTTGCCAACACCTGCATATGCTCCGGCAGAGTCGCGCGACTCCATTTTGGAAACCCTGAGCTGACGGCCGCACACCCGTACCTTGCGCAGATCATGCATCACATCATTGGGCATCCCGGAAGGAAGCTCGACGGTACTGTAATCATCACCGATTGAAATGCGGCCTATGGCTTCAGGATCAAGACCGATTTCATTGATGATGGCACCAAGAATATTGCCAGCCTGAACTCCATGTCCGCTGCCTACCTCAATCCGATAGACCTCTCTCCGTTCATCGCCATACATGTCGTCCCGCCGGGCCTTTTTGCGGAAAGGAGCATCATCTCTCGACCGCTCACCCATCTCGCGACGGACAGGCCTCTCAGCCTTTGCCGGTTTGGCGGTAAACAACAGAGGGGTATCACCCTGAACCATGGACGCAAGTGCTGCAGCAACCTCAACCTCAGCTACATCATGTTCGTGGCAGTACTGCTCCACAAGACGGGTAAAAAATGCAAGATCCTCGGCAGCAATGGTATCAGTAATGCGCTGTTTGAATTTTGCTATCCGCTTGTCGTTGATGATCTCTGTGGAAGGAAGCTCCATCAGCTCTATCTTCTTGCGGGTAGCTCTTTCAATGGAGGAAAGCATGTTCCTCTCTCTGGGAGAAACGAACAGAATTGCCTCACCGCTTCTACCTGCACGACCCGTCCGGCCAATCCGGTGGACATATGATTCCGTATCGGAAGGAATGTCATAGTTGATGACATGACTGATTCGCTCAACATCAAGACCACGGGCAGCAACATCAGTAGCAATAACAATATTAAGCGCCCCCGACTTCAGCTGATCAATTGTCCGCTCACGCTGCTGCTGAACCATATCGCCGTTGAGAGCCGCGGCACTGTAACCTCTTGCCTGCAGTTTTTCAGCAATCTCAAGCGTCATGGTTTTGGTTCTGACAAAAATAATCATCCCATCAAAAGGCTCTACCTCCAGAATCCTTGTCAAAATGTCAATCTTATGACTGCCACCAACAATCCAGTAGCGCTGGCGTATAGTATCGACTGTTGTCGTTTTAGCCTGAATAGTGACTTCCGCAGGATCATTCAGGTATTTCTGCGCTATGCGCCGGATGGGAGCAGGCATGGTTGCAGAAAAAAGCGCTACCTGGCGATCAGAAGGCGTCTGCTCAAGTATCCATTCAACATCATCAATGAAACCCATGCGAAGCATTTCATCAGCCTCGTCAAGAACCAGGCACTTCAGCGAGTGCAGATTGAGCGAACCTTTGCGCATATGATCCATCACTCTGCCGGGGGTACCAACAACAACATGGACGCCGCGTTTCAGCATGCGAAGCTGACTGCCATACTCCTGGCCACCATAGATAGGAAGCACATGGAACCCCTTAAGGTGTTCGGCATACTTGTGAAAAGCCTCGGCCACCTGAATGGCAAGCTCCCGGGTAGGAGCAAGTACCAGCACCTGCGGTTCCGTAGCTGAAAAGTCAATATTGGAAAGTATCGGCAAAGCGAAAGCGGCTGTCTTGCCTGTTCCGGTCTGTGCCTGCCCAAGCACATCACGACCCTCAATGAGCAGTGGTATGGTTCGGGCCTGTATAGGGGTAGGGGTTTCATAACCGACATCGGCCAAGGCCCGAAGGACGGGCTCTGCCAGATTCAGGTCAGTAAAACTGCTGATAGATATATTTTTGTCGTCACTCATGCTTTTTCTTCCTGTATGGATAAAATTGTTTGCAATACCTCGTTCATTGAGGTGGCAACAATGCAGGAAAGCAATGATATGGAGGAAGAAGTTCTGCCTGTTGCAAAAAAAATCCCCACAGACAGGCAACGATCATCATAAAAACGAAAGCACACAGCACCTGCTCTTTCTTAGCATATTCACCACGCGGTCAATGCGATTGCAAAGGTACGCATTATTTCTGCCAAAAGCGAAAAGTATTTCACCACCTCATCCGCCTGTTTTTTTGTACTTTACGCTCTCAGGACGGGAGAGGCACGACAGTCAGAATGAAAGCGCCAAAGAGAGGAACAACAGCACCAATGCAGAATACCGGAATCACCTTATACAACCTGCTTCTTCCAGCGGCCCTTTTTATTCTCAAACAGCTCGGCAAAGTGCAGTCAAAAGCCAGGCTGTTTTTTGCGCTTCGCCACACAGTCTTCCCCGAGCTCGAAAACGCCACCAGCGCCATTCCTCCCGGAAAGTTCCGGATATGGATCCACGCCTCATCAGTTGGAGAGTTTGAGCAGGCGCGCCCCGTCATTTCAACCATCAAAGCAAGCCGCCCCGACCTTGCCGTTTTTGTCTCATTCCTCTCCGATTCCGGATACAACGCAAGAAAAGACTACCCTGACGCCGACATTGTATTCTATCTTCCGGCAGACACCCCCGACAATGCCGAAAAAACAGCATCGCTCCTGCATGCCGACCTCTTCATGTTGATGCGTTACGACTTTTGGCCCAACCACCTCCTTGCTGCAAAACGGCACGGTGCCACAATGGTTCTTGCCGCCGCCGTGCTCCGGCCTGGTTCCGCCTACTTCAACCCGCTTCTAAAAGGCTTTTACCGCACCCTTTTCAATCTTTTCGACCGGATTTTCACCGTATCCGAGAGCAATACCCGTGCATTCAGGGAGCAGTTTGGATGCCTTCAGGCCCAAACCGCAGGAGAGCCAAGAATTGACCAGGTCATTCTACGCAGCAAAAACACGGAGCGTGTCGCCCGCCTCAAACCCCTCTTCATGAACCGCACTGTTCTTGTGGCGGGCAGTGTCTGGGAAAAAGACGAAGAAACGATACTGGAGGCAATGCGCACCCTTCACAATCCACCCTCACTCATTCTGGTTCCGCACAAGGTTGGCACAGAAACCATTGAGCGTCTTGAAAAGCGCCTTCAGAAGAAGAATTTAGGCTTCATGCGGGTATCTGCCCTTGATGAACGCTTTGATGCCGGAAAGCAGGTGCTCATCATAGACCAGACCGGCTACCTGCTGGAGCTCTATTCGGTTGCCTCAATAGCCTTCGTGGGAGGAGGATTCGGCATCAATGTTCACAACACCCTTGAACCTGCGGTCTACTCAATACCCGTCATTTTCGGGCCCCGATACCACAACTCACCTGAAGCCGAAACTCTTCTGGAAACAGGGGGTGCATCAACAGTCCAAACCCCCGATGAACTCCGCCGGATCCTTGACAGACTCATCAACAGGGAAGGGGAAAGAGAAAAACAGGGAAAGGCTGCCGGAGAGTTCATCCGGAAAGGAGCAGGAGCAACAGCCATGATTTCAGGATTGATAGAAAATGCCATTGATGCAAAAGTCGCCTATCGGATAAGCTCAGATACAACGAGTCCGGCGAAATAATTCTTCAATGACTGATGACTGCGAAGTCCGATTTTTTTATGGAGACGATACCTGATATTCTCTACCCCCCTGACCGATACTCCCAGAATCCGCGACATTTCTCTGGAGGAATAATTCATCTTGATAAAAAGGCTGACACGCCTCTCCCGTTCAGTCAAAACAGGATGGAGTGACTCCAATGCCGACATAAATCCGGCATCCGCCTCGGTCAGCTCACAGCCCAGCGCCTTTCCTGCCTGCTCCCGCTCTGAAAGGTCCGAACACACCCCAACCAGAGCCTGCTGCAGCTTCGGCTCAATGCCTGCCTCGCCAATCTGACGGCAAAGCGATGAGAGCACATGAATGGTATCATCATAGCGATGCGCCACACCGGCAAGCTCCCTCTCTTTGAGGGCAAGAATTTGCTTAAGCGAATCTCTTTCCGCCTCAAAATGCCTGCGGCTTTTTCGGGACTCCTCGGTAAGGAGGTTAAGTTGCATGCCATACTGCGCTTCTCGCCCGGCATACTCCTGCTTCATTGCTCCAACCTGCAGTTTATGGCGTTCTTCGCGCTCCAGCAGGTCCATGCGCAAGGCTTCAAGTGCCTGAAAATAACTCTCACGCCCGCTGCCTGCCGGAGGAATATCAATAGGATGGTTAACAAGATCAAGCCACGAAAGCCGCGCAACAGCAGCGAGAAAACGGTTTTTGAGATCCTCCTCAGAATCCGCTGCAACAGCATCAAGAACATCATCTCGTCCACACAGCTCTTTTGCCTCAAGAACGCTCCGCATGGCATCAGCATAAGTATCAACAATCATCGCCCGTGACTTCAGGGGACACAGAGCACCAAGCCCCTCCATGTCGGTTGTAATATCAGGATGAACATTGTAGACAACAAGAAGCGCTATCCACGGTCCCCAGTTATAGAACAGGTCTGCATAATCCTGTTTGTAGTTCAGACTGACTTCGCGGATGGGATCATAATCGATGACGACATACACTTTTTTCTTCTCAACCTTCAGTTCAGCGCATACCGAGAGAAAGAGTTCGTTGTCAATGAAATCAAGATAGGTTCCCCGATCAGCCGATACAATGGCATGGATGATGTCCGTACCTATGGTTTCAAACACCACACGGTAATCCGGTCCGGGATGGAACACCTCCCATTCCGGCTTCCGTACAATCGGCAGTCCGGTGACGGGGCACTTTTTCTCTTTCATGGCAGGGTACGATATGAGGGTTATCAACAAAATATGATTTCCGGAGATGAGTAACAAAAGAGCCCCCTCAGGAACAAGAACACTCTTACATAAGAATTGTTCTTCCCAAATACTTTCACTATATTAAAAAAAGATTATTTTTATCCAATTCAGCGCTTTCCCGCAAGTGGCTTCATCACTCCAAAACAACGGGGGCATCATGGAAAACAAACCCGCCGAACTGCAGACTGAACAGTTCATGAAGCGATGCAGGGAAAACCACCTGAAAGTCACCCCGCAGCGGCTCGCCATATATCATGCGCTGGCCGGGAACAGTGAGCACCCTTCGGCAGAACGGATATACCGAAACATTGTCCGAACCAACCCCACAATTTCCTTTGACACAGTCAACCGGACGCTGCTTACCTTTGCGGAAATAGGCGTCATAGACACCGTTGAATCCCATTCAGGAGTAAGGCGATTCGACACGGACCTGAAGCCCCATCATCACCTTCACTGCGTTCAGTGTGGCGGAATCACAGACTTTTCCGATAAGACGCTTGACGCCATTCCGCTTCCCGAAGCGGTAAACAACAGTCAATTCAAGGTTCTCGGTAAGCGGGTCATCATCAGCGGAATTTGTGAGGCATGCAGAAAATCCGCCCGAAAGGAATAAGACCGACCCGACTTTTTTCTGCAATAAAAAAGCCCCCGGCTTACAATAGGGGGCTTTTTTTACTCATGAGTCCCGAGCAGCTTCTTCAGGCAACCTGCACATACTTCTCAGCCTTCACTTTGCAGATGGGGCAGAATTCAGGAGGAGCGTTCAGCTCAATATGGCCGCATACAGGGCAAAGCCATACAGCCGTCGCAGCAATATCCTTGCCACTCTTCACTGCCTCAAGCGCAAAACGGTACAGTGCGGCGTGCACCTTCTCGGCCTCTACTGCATAACCGAACATCCGCTTCGCCTTGTGCCCTTCTGCCACAGCCTGCTCATACATGGGCGGGTACATCTCATTATGCTCATATGTCTCGCCACCGATAGCCGTCTCCAGATTCTCGGCAGTTGAACCGATGGCATCGTCAGCTCCAAGATGACCCTCTGCATGAATTCTTTCAGCCTCGGCAGTTGTCCGGAACAGTTTTGCAATATTGGCAAATCCATCCTTATCCGCCTTTTTGGCAAAAGTCACATACTTCATATAGGCCTGGCTCTCGCCGGCAAAAGCGTTTTTCAGATTCTCATGTGTTGATGGCATACCTATGCGTCCTCCTTCTTGATTTACAGGGTGATTGATAAAAACATCTTTTAAGAGGCATCCTCAGCGTTTGATGAACACCCCAAGATCCTCCAGAAGAGACTGGAGATCCTCCTCATGCTCCACCTCGTCCTGCATGATCTGCACGGCAAGGTTGAATGTGATCGGATCTTTCATTCCTATCTCCTCAATAATACTGTTGTATGTTGAAATAGCGCACTGCTCCCCAGAAATATTCTGTTCGAGAATGTTCTTCACAAACGGCTCATCGGGCGCGTCATAGCCGCAGTTCGTCCAGTCGAACCACTGCTTCGGACTTGTCAGCGGAGTACCGCCAAGCTGTATGATTCTGGTACTCACCAAATCCGCATGCCGCAACTCATCAGCAGCATGCTGCAGCAGCTCCGCCATAACGGCATCCTTCATCGGCCCTTGCACAATTTTGGAACCTATCCAGTATTGATAATAAGCCAGCCACTCATCAGCATAAGCCTTGTTGAGCAACTCAAGCACCCGGTCAAGATGTTCCCCCACAATTTGACGACCTCTTGTTCCCATAGCTGAATCCTCCCTGATTTAAAGACATAATTGACAAAACAATACAGCGACTGCACTCATACGAAAAAACCACAAGAGGGGCCAGTATTGAAACCTGACCCCTGTTGATGGTCAACAATGAAATCTACTTATCAAGCGGCTTGTGACAGAACCACCAGTCGTAGCACTCATACTGCTGCGGACGCTTGTCGGCATCAGCCACATTGGTGGCAGGCGGAATAATGACGCGGTCCTTCAGAAGCGTATTGTTCGGCCAGTCTGCAGGCATGGCGACTTTATGTTTGTCAGAAATCTGCAGTGCCTGAACAGCACGAAGAATCTCATCCATGTTCCGGCCTATCTCCTGAGGATAGTAAAGTACAAGACGAACCTTACCATGCGTGTCGCCAACAAAAACGGCGCGAACGGTATTGCTTCCCTTGCCCGGATGCAGCATGCCGAGTTTGTTTGCAATACGATCATTTGCCGCAACAATCGGGAATGTGATGTCAACATCAAGCTCCTCTTTGATCCACTGCACCCACTTGATGTGCGAGAAGACCTGATCAACACTCATGCCAATCAATTTGCAGCCGATTTTATCAAACTCCTGCACCCGCTCCTGGAATGCAACAAACTCAGTCGTGCATACCGGCGTGAAATCTGCCGGGTGGCTGAACAGCACAAACCATGAACCCTTCAAATCACCCGGAATATTCATGGGGCCATGGGTCGTCTGCACTTCCAGCTCAGGGAATTCATCTCCAAGCAGCGGCATGGAGATATCATAATACATTTCCTCTTCAAGATGCTGTGACATTGTTCTCTGTCTCCTTTAGTTTATTGTTTGGTTAAGGGTTTTTCGGGGTCAACTTCTTTCTGTTCAAAGATACAACATATTCATTCAATTAAGCAAGAACAATTACTAAATAATAGTAAAAACTATTAAAAAGCTTGAACACCTATTGCCCTGCCTCCATATCACAACTTTATGTTGATGGGTTTGACCTATAGTCAAGGCATTGTATCTTGTTGAAGATTCTGATAACAAAACATATGGTTGGCCATGATAGCCCGAATCCAAACTCTTTACCTTTTTCTTGCAGCTCTGCTTGCAGCTGGAAGCATGTTTCTCCCTTTCTGGAGTGTAACAGCAGAACAGCAGTATCTTTTTTCGGATTTTTCTCTCTACTCGGGAGCCGGAGCGTTTTTCCTGACAGGAAGCTATGCGGCAGGCATATTTTCGCCTCTGACCGCACTGGCAGCAATTGCCGCCATATTCCTCTACAAAAAAAGGCCACTCCAGAGAAGCCTCATTCTTCTCGCCATTCTCCTCTTTCTGGGCGACCTGCTTTCGGGCCTCACGGCAGCCCACTTCATGAACCAGCATTTTCAGGCGCTGGCGCCAGAAGTCGCCCATCGGCCTGAAGCGGGATTTTTCATCCTCCTGCCTGAGCCGTTCCTGTTCTGGCTGGCAATGAAAGGGGTGGTCAGGGATGAAAAAATAGCCAACGCTTACAAGAGGCTTTAAGTATGCGCATTGTCTGCTCTCTGGGAGATCCGCACGGGATAGGACCGGAAGTCATACTGAAAAGTTTCCTGAAAATGCAACAGTGCGGCCACAGCATGGTTGTTGCCGGTTCACTTCGGGTCATGGAATTCTACCGCCGCTCGCTTGGCCTGCCAATTGAGCTTGAACGAATTGACGCTACGGGCCTGTCACAAAACCTTCCCCCGTGCAGCTGCGGTGTGCTGCCCGTCATCCCGGTTGCCGAACCTGAAACAATACTGCCGGGGACCCTTTCGGCTGAAGCCGGCTCCCTTGCACTGGAGTCGCTCCAATGTGCGGCTGAACTGTGCCGGGACGGCATTTGCGACGCTCTTGTCACTGCCCCGATACATAAGGAAGCGCTGGCACTCGCCGGGTGCAAGGACACCGGCCACACGGGATTTCTGGGACGCATGTTCGGTGTTCCCTCTCCCATCATGATGTTTGCTGACGCCCGAACAGGACTGAAGGTGGCGCTGGCCACAATCCATGAACCGATTTCCCGGGTACCCTCCCTCATAAGCTCAATGGACCTTGATGGTTTTTTCAGGCAGCTTTCGGGAGCACTCAAGAGGGATTTCGCTATAAACGAACCATCTCTTGCGGTTCTTGGCCTTAACCCTCATGCCTCCGACGGCGGAGTGATGGGCAGCGAAGAGGGCGCAGTCATAAGCCCCGCGATAGAACGGCTTCACAATGCAGGAATGCATATTGAGGGCCCTTTTCCTGCAGACGGTTTTTTTGGTTCCAGCCGGTGGAAACACTATGATGGGGTGGTTGCCATGTATCATGACCAGGGGCTGCTCCCCTTCAAGGTCATGGCGTTTGAGAGCGGAGTGAATGTAACCCTTGGCCTTCCCATAGTCCGCACTTCACCCGACCATGGCACCGGATTCGATAGAGCCGGTACTGGAACAGCCTCTGAAGAGAGCTTTTATGAAGCCGCCATGCTTGCCATCAGTATTGCCCAACACAGAAACCCAACTGGACCCGTACAATGATTTCTTTCATCAATGTTGACCTGGAACTGAACAAAAAGCCTGTATTCACCAATCTGAACCTGACCGTTCAGCATGGCGAACTGCTCTATATTGTGGGCCGGAGCGGCAGCGGAAAGTCAACGCTTCTGAAGTCGATGTATATGGACATCAGGCCGAAAAAAGGTGAGATCCATATTGCCGGATACAATTCCCGTACCATAAAAAACCGCGAGATTCCCCTGCTCCGCAGAAAACTCGGGATTGTATTCCAGGACTTCAGGCTTCTTGAGGACCGCTCGGTATATGACAACCTGGCCTTTGTCCTGAAGGTCACGGGAACAAAAGAAAAGCTGATAAAAAACTCCGTCATGCAGGCGCTTGAAAGCGTAGGGCTTCAGGATGCGGCAAGAGAAATGCCATTTCGCCTTTCAGGAGGGGAACAACAGAGGGTTGCCATTGCCCGGGCGCTGGTGCGTGAGCCACTGGTCATCCTGGCCGATGAGCCAACAGGAAACCTCGACCCCGACACATCACTGGAAATTCTTGAGTACCTGAAGAAAATCAACCAGAAAGGCATTATCGTGGTTGTCGGCACCCACGATTACGAACTGGTCCGCCACTCTCCTTCCCGCACTCTGCTGATAGAGGGGCTCAACATACACGAAACATCTATTGAGCCCTCTCTGACCGGGTTCCGGCCTACCGGCAAAACTGCTTAGGAGCAGCCGGTAGTCATGCCGCAATCCTCACAGACCTTGCAGGTTCCATTCTGCTTGACGCGCATGGAACCGCAGTTTTCACACTGTTCTCCGGTATAGCCCTGTACTTTTGCCTGAACAATCTGGCTCTTCAGGGTATTGGAATATTCTGACTGGGCATGATGAACTGCCATAACAGGCTCAACCGCAGACTGTTTGTCCTGCGCGCTCTGTTTCTGCTTGCCTGCAGTACCGTTTTCGGCAACTTCATCAACCGCCTTTACATGGACAAAATCCTTGCGGCCGAGATAGTCGTAACCGATGGAGCGGAACACATAGTCAAGAATTGAGGTGGAGTTCTTGATGGCATTGTGCCCCTGAACTGCACCGGCCGGCTCAAACCGGGTGAAGGTGAAGCTGTCAACCAGCTCTTCAAGCGGCATACCATACTGCAGCGCCTTTGAGGCAAGCACAGCGAAGCAGTTCAGAAGACCCTTGAAGGAAGCACCCTCCTTGTACATGTCAATAAACACCTCGCCAAGGGCGCCATCTTCATACTCCCCTGTCCGAAGGAAGACCTTGTGTCCACCCACATAGGCTTCACGAATAAAACCCTTCCGGCGCTTCGGCAGCATTCTGCGTTCCGAACGGTGGTAGACCTTTTCAATGATGCGCTTCTGAACCTCACGGGGTCCCTTGGTTTCATCAAGATCTTCCTCATTGCCAAGCATGATGACCTCGTCAAGATCCTGATAGCTGGAAATGTTCAGTGGCTGTGAGAGCTTTGAACCGTCACGATAGACGGTAATAGCCTTGATCATGTGATGCCATCCCGACAGGTATACCTCGCTGATTTCATCAACGGTGGCCGTGGAGGGCATATTGACTGTTTTGGATATGGCACCAGAAACAAAGGGCTGCACCGCCGACATCATGTGAACATGTGCCATGTGGTTGATGAAGCGCTGTCCCTTGCGTCCACAGCGGCTTGCACAGTCAAATATAGGCAGATGCTCAAGCTTGAGGTGCGGAGCCCCCTCAATGGTCATGGTGCCGCAGATATAGTCATTGGCTGCTTCAGCATCCTCCTCCGTGGCACCAAGTGCCTCCAGCATATTGAAATCAGGGTCATTGAGCTGAGCATCGGTAAAGCCCAGAGACTCGCAGAACTCCTCTCCGAGAATCCACTTGTTGAAAGCGAAACGGATATCAAAAACCGTTGCAAGCTGTTCCTCAACCGCCTTAATCCGCTCATCGGTAAAACCTCTGGTTATCAGCCACTGACGGTTGATGGTCGGGCATCCCGAAAGGGTTCCACTACCCTTGCAATAGCGCTCAATCTCCTCAATCTGCTTAGGGCTGTAGCCAACCCTGCCAAGAGCCTTGTGGACGGACTGGTTGACAATCTTGAAATAACCACCGCCGGCAAGCTTCTTGAATTTGACAATGGCGAACTCAGGCTCAATACCCGTGGTGTCGCAGTCCATAACCAGACCGATTGTGCCGGTAGGGGCAATGACGCTGACCTGCGCATTGCGGAATCCATGTTTTTTACCCTTCTGAAGCGCCTCATCCCACACCTTGCCAACAGCCGCAAACAACTCATTTGAACAGTACTCGGAATCAATGCCGCGCGGCTTGACAGTGAGCCCTTCATACTCCTCCTGCGACTTATTGTGTGCTGCTCTCTGATGGTTGCGGATTACACGAAGCATCTCTTTTGAGTTTGCTGCGTAGCCGTCAAAGGGGCCAAGGTCTCGCGCCAGCTCGGCGGAAGTAATATAGGCCTGTCCGGTAATGAGGGCTGAAATCGAGCCTGCCAGGGCGAGTGCTTTGGGCGAATCGTAAGGAATACCAAGCACCATCAGCACGGTTCCAAGGTTGGCGAAACCAAGACCGAGAGTACGGAACTCATAGCTCAGACGGGCAATTTCCTTTGAGGGGAAGTGAGCCATCAGAACGGAAATTTCAAGCGCAATCGTCCAGAGGCCTGCAGCGTGACGGAGCTCATCAACCTTGATGGTTCCGCTCTTTTCATCAAGAAAGTGAATCAGGTTCAAACTGGCCAGATTGCAGGCCGTATCGTCAAGGAACATATACTCGGAGCATGGGTTGCTCGCATTGATGCGGCCACTCTTCGGGCATGTATGCCACTCGTTGATGGTTGTGTCGAACTGCAGACCCGGATCGGCACATTTCCATGCGCTCAGAAGAATTTTCTGCCAGAGATCACGGGCATTGACCGCTCTGGCACCTTTCCCTGTCGTGCGCTCTTTAAGGGTCCAGATATCGTCGTTCTCAACCGCCTTCATGAACTCGTTGGTCACCCTGACGGTATTGTTTGAGTTCTGGCCGCCTACCGTCTGGTATGCCTCCGATTCGTAATTGGTATCGTACTCATCAAAATCAAGGGAGGTAAAGCCCTGCTCAACAAGAGCAAGCACCCTGATGATATAGTTCATGGGAACGGCCCGCTGCAGCGCATTTTCAATCAACCGCTGAAGTTTCGGGTTCCGGGTCCGGTCCGCACCGTTTTCAAGAGCCTCGGCAACAATGGCCTGAAGAAAGCGGGAACAGATGCGCGAACCCGCAACCAGCGAGGCAACCTTGTCCTCTTCACGGGCTTTCCACTCAATGAACTTTTCAACATCGGGATGATCAATATCAATAATGACCATCTTGGCCGCCCTGCGAGTGGTACCGCCAGACTTTATTGCGCCCGCGGATGAATCAAAAATCTTGAGGAAACTCATCAGTCCGGATGAACTTCCACCACCGCTGAGTTTTTCCCCCGATGAACGGAGATTGGAATAGTTTGTACCCGAGCCACTGCCGAACTTGAAAACCCTTGCCTCACGGATGGCAAGGTCAAAAATACCCCCCTCGTTGACAAGGTCGTCATTGACCGACTGAATGAAGCAGGCATGAGCCTGAGGCCTGCTGTAGGCATCCTCCGACTCACACACCTCTTTTGTTGCAGGATCAACATGGTAGTGACCCTGAGCCGGTCCGGTGATTCCATATGCATAATTCAGGCCGGTATTAAACCACTGGGGAGAGTTGGGTGCACCCATCTGCGCCAGCAGCATGTAGATCATTTCATCGTAAAACGACTCGCCATCCTCCGGAGTGTCGAAATATCCATGCGTCTCGCCCCACTCACGCCAGCATCCTGCAAGACGGTGAACAACCTGTTTTACGGAATTCTCGCTTCCCGTCACAACATTGCCCGACTCATCGCGAAGAAGTTCGCCTGAGCCATCCCGCTGAGGCACGCCGGCCTTCCTGAAATATTTCTGGGCAAGAATATCCGCCGCCATCTGCGACCAATGCTTTGGAACCTCAACCTCGTTCATCTCAAAGACCTTTGAACCGTCGGGATTGCGAAGAACGGATGTTTTCAGGCTGTATTCAAACCGGTCGCATACAGACTCGCCGGGACGCGTAAAAAGGCGGGAAACTTTCATGAAAACTCTCCGGGATCAGGGGTTAAGATTGGAACTAAAATATTTAAATAAATAACTATAGCCACCCACTCATTCAACACGGGGAAACCGGGCGACCAGCGTAATTTCAATATAAAAAGTAATATAACATTTCTCCGAAAACTTAAATTCCCGTCACCTTTCCGCCTTTTCTGCGCCCGGCAAAAGACCGCCCTCTTCCATGAGCGGCCGGCCGGCATAGAGCAGAACAGCGCGGAACAGTGACGCACTATGCACCGCCTGACTCAAAGCCTCCCGGCTGCTCATATTTCTTTCTTCACGCTTCATCTTCAGGGCAAGCTGTCGGGAGATCTCCCCGATCCGCGCAATCTCTCTTGACAGATCGTCATCATTTTCAATTTCAATAGTGTAGCAACGACTGCGGATCTCTGCGGCATCACGAAAAGCAGTTGATTCAATGATTCCGTCATTGGCATGATGGCGCGCTTTGTTGAACGCATCATAGGGAACATTGTGCAGCGGCATGGAGAGATCGCCGATATAGTGAGCACAGTAGACCAGATGATAATCGGCAAATTTCCCCGCCGCCTCAAGCTTGCGGTATCCGGCAAGAGAGGCTATGATTGCACCATACAGATGGCCTTCAAGGTCATCGGCGCGGTCGTACTGCTTCACCTGAGAGCTGACGAGTTCCGGGGTCACCGGCTCTCCCGCCGAATTGTGGCTATAGTGATTTTTGCCCTCATAGGCGCCGCAGGGATATTTGAGCTTTGCCACATCAGGCGCCGCCGCACTGTACCATCGGTCAAAACCTGCCGCCCAGGCAATGGCAACATGGGTTCTGTCATGCCAGGCCGAGGCCGCCCGGGGCAAGCACAGCACAGCCAGAAAAGCCAGCATAAGCACCGGCACTACCCTTCGTCTTTCTGTCATGCTCTCTGTCTGGAATTGGTGGAGGTTTCCTCTTAAGCCGACATTTCAAGCATCCGCCGGACAGGCTTCAGCGCCTCGCTCCGCAACGGTTCAGGAACGGTGATTTCGGGTGAACGGTCAAGCATGCACCGGTATAACTTTTCGAGCGTATTCTGCTTCATCTGTGTGCAGATGCTTCCCCCTGGCCGGGAGTCGCGGGGTGCAGGAATAAATGTTTTTCCGGGAGAACGGCGCTGCATCTCATAGAGAATGCCCGGCTCTGTGGCAACAATGAAGGAGGTTGCCCCGGAGGCAACGGTATGGTCAAGCAGTGCCTGGGTGGAGCCCACAAATGAAGCAAGACGGAGCACCTCCTCACGGCATTCAGGATGAGCAATCAGCTCCGCTTCCGGATTCATTGCACAGGCATTCTCTATCACAGAGGCCGAATAGGCATCGTGCACATAGCAGAACCCCTGCCAGAGAAGTATCTCCCGGTTCAGTTTTCGGGCAATATAGCCACCAAGGTTCCTGTCGGGACCGAAAATAATCGGCGTTTCCTCCGGAATCATTCCCACAATGCGTTCAGCATTTGACGAGGTGCAGGTAATATCAGACAGGGCTTTGAGCTCCGCCGTTGAATTGATATAGGTGATTGCAACCGCTCCGGGATGCTCTGCACGGAATTTCCTGAAATCTTCAGGCGGGCAGCTGTCGGCAAGAGGGCAGCCCGCATTGCGATCGGGCATGAGCACAAGCTTGCCGGGATTGAGGATTTTGGCCGTTTCCCCCATAAAATAGACACCGGCAAACACAATGACATCTGCATCAATCTGCTCGGCCGCACGGGCAAGAGCAAGACTGTCGCCCACAACATCGGCCACCTGCTGAATTTCCGGCAAGGTATAGTAATGGGCAAGAATGACAGCGTTCATCTCCTTTTTAAGGACAGCAATACGCCGGGAAAGTTCATCCATAGACAAGGAAACAGAGGAATTGGTCATGATCACTTCAAATAATATTCAATATCGTCATCCTCCCGAACGAGGAGGAGTATGGCTGAATTGGGCACAATAATATATCGCTCGCCGTCATAGTCAATTTCATGGGCACTGCTCTGCAGAAAAATCGCAAGATCGCCGACTTGTGCCTGCAGAGGGATGTACTGCGGGGTAGCTGCACTCTCCTTCCATGGCTCGTCCGATTCAGGCGGAGGGCCAACAGGATATCCGGGACCGGTTTTAATGATGTACCCGCTCTGTATCTTTTCCTTTTCCTGCACTCCGGGAGGCAGATAAATGCCAGATTTGGTGCGTTCATCCAGAGATTTCGGCTTGATGAGAACCCTGTCGCCAACAACAATGAATTTGGCTGTAATTTTGATATTTTGATTCATTGGTTTTCTCCTGGAGGATTATAACTGAAAAAGGCTGCCATAACCCTCTTTCAGGTTTCATTGTACTAAAAAGTTTTCTATACGGTGAAGAAGTTTTTCGGCTTTTTTTTCAGAAACAACTCATGGCTTCTGCTGATAGCCCTTTCAGCCATCTCGCTGGGCTTTATAAAAATGGAACAGGAGAATGTTGTACAGCGTCTCAACAATGCCGGAACCGGCTTCAGAGCTGCCATTGCCAGCAAAATTGCGAGCTACAGCTACCTCATCGGCCTGAAAAACGAAAACGACAGACTTCTTGAAACGAACATTGCGCTTATCGGGCGGATACTCTCCACTGAAAACGCCATTCGAAATGAAGCCGACCGTACCCGAATCCTCAGCCAGAAAGCAGAAAGTCTGAAAAGTTTTACACTGGCGCGGGTAGTGGACCGCCAGTTCAGCAGCCGCGAAAACATGCTTCTCATTGACGGGGGGCGCAGCCGGGGCATCAGAACGGACATGACGGTCATGACGCCACGGGGGCTTGTGGGAAGGGTGGTGGCCGTTTCCGAGCACTATGCAAAAGTAATGCCACTCATCCACATTGATTTCAGGGCCAGCGTTGTTTCTTCAGAGAGCGGCACCATGGGAGTCCTGGCATGGAAAGGCGGTCGTGAAGATATGGCAACTGTTGACCATGTACCCATCAGCAGCAGCCTGAAAACGGGCGAGGAGATGCTCACAACAAACTTCAGCACCTTTGCTGTTCCCGGACTCCCTGTAGGACGCGTGGTCTCAATTAAACAGGGGGCGCTGTTCAGCACCGTCACCATTCAACTTGCTGTTGATTTTGCCTCTCTGAACCATGTTGTCGTGGTCTCTCTCAACAGGGATCCTGAAAAACTCAGGCTTCTGGAAGGAAAGATCGAATCCGGAACCGGCCGCTAACTATTCTGAAGAACCTCTTTATCGTGAAAGCAACAACATTTCGCATTGCTGCCCTGCTTGTTCCCGTAACCCTCATGCAGGTCTTCCTGATGCCCAATCTCTCTATTCTGCATGTTTCCCCTGATGCCCTGGCGGTTCTTGTCGGATTTACCGCCATTTCAGCCGGTAGAAACACCTCCATGCTGACAGGCTTTATTGGCGGAATGCTCATGGGAATTCTGACCGGGCAGATGGGTCTGTTGATGCTTGCCGGCACCATCGGCGGATTTATGGCTGCTCTCTTCCAGATTCCCGAAGAGTGCCACGCCACCCAAAGTCTCAAAACCCGAAGATTTTTTCTGGCATCAACCCTCTGCAGCTTCACCAGCTCCACCATCATGACGGCAGGCTTAAACCCGCTCGCTCTCTCACCTGCGTACAGAATAGCAGTTTTAGGCGGCATTGGAGCCATACTCACCCTGCTGCTGGCCATTGCCGCCCGCTTTCTCTTCATGAAAAAATCCTTTGCTGACTGAACCGAATGATGGATATCTATCAGCGAAGTACCTCAACAGCCATTCTTTTCGTCGTGGCCATCTTCAGCCTTCTGCTGGGAAGACTTTTCTGGCTTCAGGTTCTTGACTTCCAGCAGCTCGGTTCAGTCGGCGCCTCAGCAAGCATCAGACGAATCTGGGAGCTGCCGCCCCGTGGACGGATGATGGACCGGAACGGGAAGATCATGATCGACAACCGGCCTCTTTATTCGGCCAAGCTCATCCCCTCCGAATTCGACAGCTCACGAACAGCCGCACTCGCCTGGCTCATCAAAATGCCTGAGAGTGACATTGCAGAACACATTGCCGAAGGCACCAGATACAACCGGTTTTCTGCACTCACCCTCAAAAGGGATCTCAGTACGGAAGATGCCGCACGACTGAGTGAAAATATCTGGAAACTGCCTGGTGTCATCATTGCCGCCGAAAACAAACGCAAGTATGCCGACTCGCTTTACGGAGCACATATGTTCGGATACCTGCGTTCCATCTCCCCGGCACAGTTTAAAGAGCTGAAAGAAGAGGGCTACGCCAGGGACGACAAAATAGGCTTCAGCGGACTGGAACGGCAGTATGAGTCCCATCTCAGAGGCATCAAAGGCACCCGTTTCATTATGGTCACCCCGCTGGGCAGAAATGCGGGCAGATATGATGAGGGCAGAAGCGACATTCCGGCCATCAGAGGCAACGACCTCTCACTTTCCATCGACATGGAACTGCAGAAACTCGCAGGAAAACTTCTTGCCGAAACAGGCAAATCAGGAGCTGTTGTTGCCATTGATCCCCGAACAGGTGGCATTCTTGCCCTCCAGAGTGCCCCGGATTTCAACCTTGAGGTGTTCAATGGTGCAACCGACCCCGCCGGATGGGAGAACATCCGCTCCAACCCCCAGAAACCCCTCTTCAACCGCACGGTGCAGGCTGTCTACCCTCCCGGCTCCATTTACAAGATGGTTCTGGCAACAGCCGCCCTTGAAGAAAAGACCATCGACCCCGATAAAAAGGTGCTCGACAATGGGGTATTCAGATTTGGAAACCGTCAATACCTGAGCCACAGAGGAGAGGGCCATGGAATGGTGGATATGCGGGAAGCCATTACCGTATCATCCAATGTATACTTCTACAGTCTGATTTTTGATGTCGGCTTCACCGCCTGGACGAACTACGGAGCACTGTTCGGATTTGGGAAAAGAACAGGGATAGACCTTCCCGGGGAGCGAAGCGGACTGCTTCCCTCAAGCGACTATTACAACCGTCGTTATGGCAAAGGCCGATGGACAAAAGGCAATCTTGTCAGCCTTGCAATCGGCCAGGGGGAGCTCGGAACCACCCCGATTCAGCTTGCCACCTATACCGCCGCCATCGCAAATCGCGGAACCCTCCACCAGCCTCATATCGTTGAGGGTTATCGCGACACCCGAACAGGCACCTATGTCCCCTTCCGCTACCGGCAGCACCGCCTGCCCCTCAAGCCGGAAACCCTTGAGCTTATCCGGGGAAGCATGGCCGATGTTGTCCAGACAGGAACCGGCAGACTGGCACAGGTGCCGGGAATTGCCGTATGCGGCAAAACCGGAACAGCCCAGAATCCTCATGGCAAAGATCATGCATGGTTCATAGCCTATGCCCCCGCCGACAACCCTGAAATCGCGCTGACTGTTCTGGTTGAAAACGCCGGTTACGGCGGAAGTGTGTCCGCCCCGATTGCAGGCAAACTGATCCGCCAATACCTCAAGCATATGATTCCCGTCCCATCAGTGCCGGTTGGCGCCTCCACCCCCGACACTTTTATTGAAGCCAATCCCCTCACGCCAGCCATTGTGCCGGCCCTGAAAGACAGCAGCATCAGCTTAACAGTCCCTTCGCCACCCGAAAAAGAAACGAATGATCAGTAAAACCGATCAGGAATCAATACGCGGATTTCTTGAAGACACCAGCAACCTGAAAAGCGGCCACACCCCTGGCGTTTTTTTTCCTGAAACCATTGCAGAAATCGGGCTGCTCCTGAAAAATGCGCCAGCCGAGAACCGCCGTTTTACCATAGCAGGCAACGGCACTGGAACAACAGGAGGAAGAATTCCCTTTGGTGACTTCGTCCTTGCAATGGAGAAACTTGATGCCATAGGCGAACCCGTCGTTCTCTCTCCAGACAAGGCAATCATTACCGTTCAGGGCGGAGCCATCCTGCAGGAGATACAGAAAAAAGTTCAGGCGGCAGGATGGCTCTACCCCCCCGACCCGACTGAAGCACTCTGTTTCATAGGAGGGACCATTGCCAACAACTCGTCCGGAGCGCGAACACTTAAATACGGCCCCACAAGAAACCATATAGCCCGGCTTCTTGTGGTTCTTCCGGAAGGAGAACTGCTGGAAATCCGACGAGGGGAACAGATTGCCGACAGCAACGGCGACATCCACCTCACCCTTCCGGGAGGGAGCAGAAAAACGATCCACCTGCCCCGCTACACAATGCCGGCAACAAGCAAACACAATGCCGGATACTTTTCAAAGGAAGGGATGGACCTCATAGACCTCTTCATAGGATCGGAAGGGACGCTCGGAGTCATTGCAGAGGCGGATCTCATGCTCATTCCCCTTCCCCAATCCATTATTTCCTGCCTGATCTACTTCCAATCAATGGAAGAACTGCTCGGCTTCATCAACACATGTAAAAACAACCAAACCGACTCCACGCCCCGGGCGCTGGAATTTTTTGACCGTAACGCACTCACTTTTCTCCGGGAACAATACCCCGAAGTTCCCACAACCGCTGATGGAGCAGTTTTTCTTGAACTGGAAACCACAGAGGAGAAAATGGACGAAGCCCTTGACCGCCTGTTTGAGGCCATTGAAGCATCAAACGGGATGGCAGAAGAATCGTGGATGGCTCTGGACCGTTCAGAACAGGAAAAAATCCGTGAGTTCCGCCACGCCCTGCCCCTCATTGTCAACGAGTGGCTCAGTCGGCAGAAAGAGAGCAAAATAAGTACAGACATGGCAGTTCCCGACCATGCGTTCCGTGAACTCTTTGATTTTTACCGCAGCTCTTGTGAACAGCACGGCTTTGTCTATATTATTTTCGGTCATATCGGCAATGCCCATGTACACCTGAACATCCTCCCCCGCAACAGGGAAGAGTTTGTTGAGGCAAAAGCGCTCTACAGAACATTTGTCAAAAAGGCCATAGCACTGGGAGGAACCCTTTCAGCTGAACACGGCATTGGAAAACTCAAAAGCGAATACCTTGCCGAACTGTATGGAGAGGACGCCATACGAGAGATGGCGGCAATAAAGAAATGCCTTGACCCCTTTCTCGTGCTCAACATCGGAAACATTATTCCGCTCTCATTTCTCGAACCCGACAACCACTGAACGGACTGGTGGCAAAAAAACAGCAGACAAAAACATACACCCAGGCCATCCAGAACAGGAAGGCCCGATTTGAGTTTGAAATTCTTGATACCGTTGTTGCCGGCATAGAACTGCTTGGCAGCGAGGTTAAATCGGTGCGTCTGGGTAAAGCCAGCCTGAACGAGAGCTTTGCCATCATCCATCACGGAGAGGTCTGGCTTGAGAATATGCAGATTACCCCCTATGAGTTCAACCACCTTGACAGCCTTGAACCGAAACGGAGCAGAAAACTTCTTCTGCACAAAGCCGAAATAGCAAAACTGCAATCCCAAATCAGCGAAAAAGGGCTGGCCCTGATTCCACTGAAAGCTTTTTTCAACCCGAAAGGGGTGCTGAAGCTTGAGCTGGCCGTCGCCAAAGGGAAAAAACTATTCGACAAACGAGAAACAATCAAAAACAGAGACAACGAACGCCAGCTGCAGCAGATTAAAAAACAGTACTGAACACCAAAGAGATCTTTCCATTATGCCTTTTCCGCCACCCAAGGAACAGCTTGACCTTATCACCGCAAATACGGTTGAAATCATTACCGAAAAGGAACTTGAAGCAAAAATCAGCCACAGTCTGAAAACCCGCACACCGCTCAAAGTCAAGCTTGGTGCCGACCCCTCCCGCCCCGACCTGCACCTCGGACACTCAGTGGTTCTGCGCAAACTCCGTGATTTTCAGGACCTCGGCCACGAAGCCATTTTGATAATCGGCGACTTCACCGCCATGATTGGCGATCCATCCGGAAAAAGCAAAACCAGGCCGCAGCTGACTGCCGAAGAAGCCCGCCGGAACGGGGAAAGCTACTTCGAACAGGCCTCAAAAATCCTTGACCCGAAGAAAACCACCATCTGCTGGAACTCCGACTGGCTCGGCGCAATGACCTTTGCCGATGTCATCCGGCTCTCAAGCCACTGCACGGTCGCAAGAATGCTGGAACGGGACGACTTTGAAAGACGCTACCGCTCCGGAGAACCAATCTCCATCCATGAATTTCTCTACCCCCTTGCCCAGGCCATGGACTCAGTCCATCTGAAAAACGACATAGAGCTCGGCGGAACAGACCAGAAATTCAACCTGCTTGTAGGTCGCGACCTGCAGCGGGAATACGGCATCGCCCCGCAGGTATGCATTACCATGCCGCTTCTTGTGGGCACAGGAGGGGTGGAAAAAATGTCCAAATCACTCGGCAACGCCATCTGCTTCAATGATCCGCCGACAGATATGTATGGAAGAATGCTTTCCATTCCCGACACCCTCATCACCAACTACTGCTCTCTGCTGCTGCCGCCCGGAACAGCCGACATCGGCAGCATCACCGAAGAGAGCGCAACTGACCCGAGATCGGCCAAAAGAATGCTTGCCCGCAACATTGTGGCACTCTACTACTCCCCGGAAGCCGCTGAAGAGGCTCAGTCACATTTTGACAGGGTGTTCGTCCAGAAAAAAGCCCCCGAAAACATAGAGCTCTTTGAGCTGTCACACTCGGAAATAACTGTTGTGGACCTTCTGGTTGAACTTGGAGCGGCCTCCTCAAAAACAGATGCACGGCGAATGATTCAGCAGAAAGCAATTCTCATTGATGAAGAGCGGATAGAAGAAATCAACGCAAGCATAACGCTTTCCATAGAACCAAAAACCCTGCGTGCAGGAAAGCGGAAATTTTTCAGGATTGCAACAGGAAAACAGGGCTGAATACCGCTAGTCACGGGGGTTTCAGCAAAAAAATATTTCGAATACCACAGCTTTTTCCTATACTTGCTCACTTTCGGTTCTGTAACTATTTCTGCAACAATTTATCTGGAGGAACGGCATTGTCATTTGTCCCGACAAAAGTTTTCTTTACCAAAGGGGTAGGAAGACACAAGGAGTATCTCTCTTCGTTTGAGCTTGCGCTGAGAGACGCCAAAATCGAAAAATGCAATCTGGTTACCGTCTCGAGTATCTTTCCCCCGAAATGCGAACGCATCAGCGTAGAAGAGGGCATCAAACTCCTCACTCCGGGCCAGATCACTTTTGCGGTCATGGCCAGAAACTCCACCAATGAGTACAACAGGCTCATGGCTGCGTCCATCGGAGTCGCAATTCCGGCCGATGACACACAGTACGGATATCTTTCAGAGCATCATCCGTTCGGTGAAGATGAAGAACAGTCCGGCGAATATGCCGAGGATCTTGCCGCAACCATGCTGGCAACAACACTGGGTATCGAGTTCGATCCGAACAAAGACTGGGATGAACGCGAAGGTATCTACAAGATGAGCGGTAAAATCATCAACTCCTACAACATCACCCAGTCAGCTGAGGGCGAAAACGGTCTCTGGACTACTGTTATTTCCTGCGCCGTGCTGCTGCCCTGAGCCACAACAACCCTCACTGCAAAGTGAGTCCTTTACCTTTGAAGGGGACCAGAGAACGATCGCTCTTGGTCCCCTTACAAAGCCCGCCGTCCCAAGCTTTTTCTTCGCCCGACTGAGAGGAAATTCAGCGCCGTCATGCTATTTTTAATCCGTCCCTCTGTTCCTCCTGACCACCGCACCAATGACCCTCTATACACAACACGCCCATGACTGAAGAGATAACAACAGATGTCCTTGTAATAGGCAGCGGCATCGGAGGACTGTATTTCGCCATTCATATGGCCGAGAAAGCCAATGTCACAATCATCACCAAAAAGGAGAGTTCCACCTCCAACACAAACTGGGCGCAGGGAGGCATTGCCGCCACCATGGACAGCGGAGACAGCGCCGACCTTCACATCAACGACACGCTTGACGCCGGAGCAGGGCTCTGCAACCGGGAGATGGTTTCCACCATGGTACATGAAGGGCCCGAACACATCAGGCGCCTCATCAGGCTCGGAGTCAACTTCACCACCTCCGACCATGATCACCTCCACCTCGGCAAAGAGGGGGGGCACTCAAGAAGCCGCATTGTCCATGCGCAGGACCTCACTGGACGCGAAGTTGAGAACGCTCTGCTCAGGAGTGTCGAGAACCACCCCAACATCACCCTTCTCGAACACCACTTTGCCATTGAACTTCTCACCCAGCACCATCTGGGCATCAAAACCAATGACATCACCTGCTACGGAGCCTATGTTCTCGACTCACGACAGCGACGCGCAAAAAAAATTCTGGCAAAAATAACCATGATTGCCTCAGGCGGGCTTGGCCATGTATACCCTCACACCACCAACCCCGATATTGCAACCGGAGACGGAGTTGCAATGGCCTACAGAGCTGGAGCTGAAATCGCAAACATGGAGTTCATTCAGTTTCACCCCACATCGCTCTACCACCCGAAAGCAAAATCATTCCTTATTTCTGAAGCAGTCCGTGGATTCGGCGGTATTCTCAGATTGAAAAACGGCCAGGAATTCATGCACAAATACGACAAGCGCCAGAACCTTGCCCCGCGCGACATTGTGGCACGCGCCATTGACTCTGAAATCAAGAAAAGCGGCGAAGAGTGCGTGTATTTAGATGTCACCCACATTGACGCCGATAAAACTCGAGAGCACTTCCCGAACATCTATGAAACCTGTCTTGAATTCGGCATAGACATGACGCGGGAAATGATTCCCGTAGTACCGGCCGCTCACTACTCATGCGGAGGAGTTCGTACCGACAGCCGCGGCAGAACCACCCTGAACCGCCTCTACGCATGTGGCGAAACAAGTTGTACGGGTGTACACGGGGCAAACCGCCTTGCAAGCAACTCGCTGCTTGAAGCACTGGTCTTTGCATGGCGTTCATGCAACGACATTGAACAGGAACTCCCCTTGATTGAAAACAATGTCAAATTCCCCGACTGGGACGACAGCGGCACCGTCAACCCTGAAGAGTGGATACTCGTATCCCACAATAAACGAGAAGCCCAGCAGGTCATGAACGACTATGTGGGAATCGTACGAAGCGACCTCCGTCTGGAGCGGGCAAAACGGCGGATCGACTTTCTCAAGGAAGAGACGGAATCATTCTACAAGAAAACCAAAATCACCACGCAGACGCTTGAACTCCGCAACATCATCAAGGTGGCAAGCATGATTATTGAAGGCGCAATAAAACGCCGTGAATCACGAGGTCTGCACTATACAACTGACTACCCGGAAACCGACGACAAGCACTTTCACCAGGACACCATACTTCGCTCGTTTTAAATCAGCTGATTTCCTGCCAGTCGCGGGCATACCGGAAATCAATACCGGGCGTGCGGCCTGATATTTTAGCAATCACAGGCATCAACCGCTTGTACTGGTTGCGCACAACCATCTGGCGGACCCGTGCGTAAAAAGGTTCCGGCACACCTTCAGCAAGAATCGACTCCTTGTCCATACGCAGCTCCAGCATCTGGTAAAGAAGTATGTCCACCTCTTCATAGGTAAAACCCAGATCTGCCTCATCACTCTGCCCCTGCCACAAGTCGGCAGAAGGGGCCTTGTCTATAAGAGCTGCGGGAATGCCCAGATGACGGGCAAGGCCGCGAACCTGACTCTTGTAGAGATCCCCTATGGGGTTGACGGCCGAAGCCATATCGCCGAACATTGTTCCATATCCGAGAAGCAGTTCGGTTTTATTGCTGGTACCGGCCACCAGGCAGCCGTCACGGGCCGACACATCATAGAGAACAATCATTCTGGCTCGCGCCATGATGTTCCCCCTTCGAAGGCGGCTCTCCTCAGGAATTCCGGTAAAAAAAGCATCAACCGGCTGCGAAATATCGTGCTCCTCGGAACGGATGGAAAGCCTTTCCACCATCAACTCAGCATGTTCCAGACTCTCACGGCTGCTCGCCCTGTAGGGCATCTTCACCGCCAGCACATTCTCGGCGCCAAGGGCCCGGACGGCCAACTCACAGACCACCGCAGAATCAATACCTCCCGAAAGGCCCAGCACAAGAGACTGAAAGCCGAATTTCCGGATTTCATTGCGAAGGAAAGAAGAAAGAATCTCCTCCACAAGCTGATAATTAAGATCAAGATCCTGAACCTTCATGATAATGGCTGAACACTAAAAATTAAACAGGCGCATAAGCGACATGGAGAGCATAAACACAACGCTCTCTACTCCGGCAAGAAAAAAACCGGCACGAAGCATCGGCCTTCCCGAAACCCCGAGCAACAGAGAAAATCCATACCAGCAAATCAAAAGAGTGTGGCCAAGCGCAAGCAAAGCAACCACCCAGCTCCAGAGCGGCGAAAAATAAAACAGCTCAAACAGCCAGACAGGAGTGAGGCCATAGGCGAGAACAGTCACAACCTTCCCCTCCATTCCGGCAGGCTCAAGAGGGAAAAGCAGTTTAAGCATCCCGCCAGAGAGAAGATATAGAGCAGTAACATCAAGCAGAAACGACGCGATGGAATAAAACATCGCAGGACGGGGCTCACCAATAAGCGGGAATTTCAGCAACTGCACCACAGCAATAACCGGAACAGCATAGCTTCGCAGAAGATCAACCCCCTCAGGAAATTCTCCCGTCTCAACCCGGTTCCAGAAATTCCTGTAACGGAACATAACCGCCATCATGGCGGAAAACAGCTGTTTCAGAGGCATTGGCCAGGTAATTTCGGCTACTTTCTGAGCCAGGTTTCAGGGTTCTGCTTCAGTCGTCCTTTCCAGATTTCAAAATGGACAATGGAGCCTCCATCAAGATTTTTGCCAGAAGCGCCTATCACCTGCTGCGACGAAAGAAGCTCGTTCTGGGCAACCCGAATGGAGCCAAGATTGGCATACACGGTAAGATACGACTTCGGGTGACGGATAATGACAATGTGGCCGAATGTCGGCATAAAAGCAATCTTGGCAACCTTGCCGCCTGAAACCGCTTTAACAATCGTGTTGGCAGGCACTGAAATATCTATACCGTTGTTTGTAGTGACAATATTGAGCTCCTTGTCCTTGAAAGGCCCAAACCGCTGCGACACCCTCCCATTACTGACAGGCCAGGGCAGCTGACCGACAGCCTTGTCAAAGTCAGCGGAAATGCGGAGCAGTTCGGGGGAATCGGGAGGAGGAGGAACAACCCTGCCACCCACTGCCTTTCCTGCCGAAGGGGCCGGTCTGCCCGCCGGAGCCATACGGGCGGCCCGTCGTGCATTTTCAGCCTCAATGGCTTTCTGCTCAGCAAGAATCAGCCCCTCAATCCGCTTCTGAAGCAGCCGCCTCTTGCGGCGTGCTTCCAGAACCCGGGCAGTATCGGCCTTCCTCTCTTTCTTCAATTTTTCCAGAGCGCGCTCTTCAGCTGTCCGGCTGGCAGCCATATTTCTCAACTGACGCTCCTGATCCTTCACCGCAGCCGCTTTTGCCCGATAGCTTTTCTCAAGCTCCGCACGAGAACTCTCAAGCTTCACGGCAGCCTCCTGCAGCTCATCAACATGATGGTGAACCGCACGGGAGAAATATCCGATATAACCAACACGCACAAGCGCATCATTGACAGAACCAGAAGAAAACAACTGCTCAACATCCCTCTGCCGACCATACTTATAAACGGAAACCGCCGTTCGTCTGAACCCGTCAGAAACCGTTCCATATACCCGCCTGTTGGACTGCAGCTCCCCCTGGAGACGGCCGATATCGCGATCAAGCACCTTCAGATATCGCTGATTTTCACTGATCAGCTTACCAAGAACCTTGATTTTCTTTCGTATGCTCTCCACCTGGCGCTGCGTCTGCTTTTGCTTTCGAGCGGTGGAATTCAATTTCGACTGGTACTCCTGAAGCTGTTTTTTCAGGCTGTTGAGATTGGCCTCAACTGCACGACGCTCCTTTTTGATTTTCAGGAGTTCACTGCTCTCAGCAGCCACAGCAGAACGCACCGGTGTAACCCCTGGCAGGCATACAGGGAGGACCACAAAAAGAATCAACAGACTGACAAGTCGCCCGAAAAAACGGGACAGCAGAATACTTCTCAGAGAGAAGCCATGGAAAGCCAAATCGTTCACTGTGCGGGAAAACGGTTATAGGGTGCGCATAACTGTTTCAAGGTACAGCATTAAATCTTTTCTTCGCAAAGAGCCCGTCAAAAAAATTAATTTGTTATACATTCCCTTTTTGCATCGGCGGAAAACAGCATACATATCCATGGACAAACTTGTCATACAGGGCGGGACCCGACTTGAAGGAACCATTGCCGCTTCGGGCTCAAAAAACTCTTCACTTCCCATAATAGCAGCAACGCTTCTTGCAGGCACCGGCCTCTTCCGGCTGCACCGGATTCCCGACCTGAAAGACATCGCAACCTTCCGCTCTCTGCTTCACCATCTTGGAGCCGAAAGCCACTTTGAAGACGGCATTCTTGAAATCTCAACCAGCAAGGTAAAAAGCGCACGGGCGCCTTACGAACTGGTAAAGAAAATGAGAGCCTCCATCTATGTACTCGGTCCCCTTCTTGCCCGTTTCGGCCATGCAGAAGTTTCACTCCCGGGAGGCTGCGCCTTCGGGCCGCGACCGATTGACCTGCACCTCATGGCCATGGAAAAACTCGGAGCCACCATCACCATTAAAACCGGATTTATTGAAGCCACAACGAACAAAGGACGCCTGCAGGGAGGGCAGATAGACTTCCCCGTCTCTTCCGTAGGAGCAACCGGCAACGCCCTCATGGCCGCCGCACTGGCAGAAGGGACAACAACCATCACCAACGCCGCCGCCGAACCCGAAATAGAAGCACTCTGTCATTTTCTGGCCGCAATGGGCTCCCCCATCACCGGCATCGGCACAACAACCCTGACCATAGAAGGCCGACCCACACTCCAGCCGATTGAATTCAACAATGTTTTTGACCGCATTGAAGCAGGAACCCTGCTTGCCGCCGCAGCAATCACCGGAGGCTCCATAACCCTCACCGACACCGACCCCGAACAGATGCAGTCGGTTCTTGAAGCCTTCACCCGATCAGGCTGCACAGTAACAACAAACGGGCACAGCATCTCACTCAAAAGCCCCGGAGCCCTCCAGCCAGTCAACATTACCGCTGAACCCTATCCCGCCTTTCCCACCGACATGCAGGCCCAATGGATGGCACTCATGACACAGGCCGAAGGAACCAGCCTCATCACCGACCGCATCTACCATGAACGGTTCAACCATATTCCCGAACTGAACAGGCTTGGCGCACATATAGACATAACCGACAACCAGGCAGTTGTTCACGGCCCCCAGCGCCTTTCAGGAACAAAAGTCATGTCCACAGATTTGAGAGCATCGGCAAGCCTTGTTCTTGCAGGTCTTGTGGCCGAAGGAACAACAGAGGTGCTCCGCGTCTACCACCTCGATCGGGGGTATGAACGCATAGAAGAAAAGCTCCGCCGACTGGGAGCCAGGATAAAACGGCAGAAATACGATGAATTTTCATGATCAGAAAATTAAGCAAAAAAAACAGACCAAAGCTTTGCATTTAATCGTTCAGGCATTATATTAACTCCCTCTAAAGCCAAGCATTGAGGGCCCTTAGCTCAGTTGGTCAGAGCAAGCGACTCATAATCGCTGGGTCGTAGGTTCAAGTCCTACAGGGCCCACTGGTTATCTGGCTTGAGAGAATGCATTTACTACCTGGCGTGTTCGTCTAGTGGCCCAGGACATCGCCCTCTCACGGCGAAGATCACGGGTTCGAATCCCGTACACGCTACAACCAGCCAAAGGCCCGGCAACCAGGTCGCCGGGCCTTTGATCAATGCACCCGTAGCTCAACTGGATAGAGTATCTGACTACGAATCAGACGGTTAGAGGTTCGAATCCTCTCGGGTGCACAAACAGTTCTTTTGAGGAGTGGCCAAATGGTAAGGCTCCTGATTCTGGATCAGGCAACTGCAGGTTCGAGTCCTGCCTCCTCAGCACCAAAAAGTCCCGCAGCACATTGTGCTGCGGGACTTTTTGCGTTTCCATGCTCCGGCAACCAAACTAGGGGACATCCTATATTGAAACCACCAAACACAAAGTTTTCCCGTTTGCATAATAATCCCACCAGTGCTTTGTAAAGCACGAAAAAAGAGGCGGGTTGTTCACTTCTGTAGAATCTCGTACCTTATCGTTATCGTGTATTCGACATGCTGATGAACGGCTGTCAAGCATCCTTTGTCCAGGTTACGAGATTCGAGTGAGAGGCC
>JGI11705J14877_10000031_pt1 | contig 81673 bp, 75 predicted proteins | sample Etolaghawater15m_FD_14877 | JGI IMG/M metagenome (IMG submission 14877) | reverse complement strand
CAGTGTGGCCTGCAGCATCGACAGCAACGCCACCAGCAACACGATGTTGAGCACCAGCGCCAGGTCAGCGATGAGGCCGAACACGCGGTAGTACAGCGCCATAAACACCAGCACCAGCACCAGACCGATCAGCACCGACAGCATGCCGCGGTCGATGTTGTCCTGCCCCAAGCTCGGGCCCACCGTGCGTTCTTCCACGATTTCCATCGGGACCGCGAGTGCGCCTGCGCGCAGCAACAAGGCCAGATCGCGCGCTTCGTCGGTGCTGTCGAGACCCGTCACTTGGAAACGCTTGGCCAACTGATCACGAATCACNGCGACATTGATCACCTCGGCCTTCTCGGTGCGCTCTTTCTTGGCAACCCCATCCACCATCTTGGTTTCAATCTGGGTTTCGATGAACACCACCGCCATGCGATTGCCGATGTTGTCACGCGTGCCTGCACTCATACGGCGCGCACCCTTGCCATCCAAGGTAATGAAGACTGCCGCCGAACCACTTTGCTGTTCGATCCCGGAAGCGGCATCAATGATCGATTCACCGGTCAACAGCACGCGACGCTGCAGCAACACCGGCGCACCATTGCGTTCACGATAGAGCACGGCTGTGGGCGGAACCCGGCCGGAGCTCGCGGCAGCGGCGGCATCATGCCCTTCGCTNACCANACGGAATTCCAAAGTCGCGGTCGCGCCAAGAATNTCTTTCGCACGAGCNGTGTCTTGCACGCCCGGCAGCTGCACCACGATACGATCCTTGCCTTGCTGCTGAATCACCGGCTCNGCNACNCCNAGCTCGTTCACACGATTACGCAGCGTGGTCAGGTTTTGTTGCAGCGCAAACTTGCGNACCTCGTCTTGCTCAGTCTCTCCGAGGCTGAGGTACAGCATCGTGCCATCCTCAGATTCGCGCTTGAGCAAACGCTCAAACTGGGTATCAATCACGGCAATCGCCGCGGTACGCTCAGAGGCATCGCTAAAACGCAGCTCAATGCCACCCTCCGAACCACGCCCCATCGCAACATAGCGCACCTTCTCTTTACGCAGCTCGGTCCGCAGATCGCTGACATAGCGTTCTTCGGCTTTCGCGACCGCAGCGACCATGTCGACTTGCATTAAGAAATGTACGCCGCCACGCAAATCGAGGCCGAGATACATCGGCAGTGCATTGAGGCTACGCAGCCATGCTGGCGTGGACGGCACCAGATTGAGGGCAACGCCCGTCCCTTGCGGCAAGCCTTCGCGCACCACATCCAACGCCTTCAATTGCTGTTCGGTATCGGCAAAGCGCAGCACCAAGCGATCTTCTTCAACCTCCGCACGCGTCGGGGTTAGCCCAGCGACCCGCAAGGCCTCCACGCTCCGCGGCTGAAGTTCCTCCAGCGCAAGGGTGCGTGAAGACACCTGTACCGCCGGATCCTCGCCGTACAAGTTCGGCAAGGCATAGATCAAGCCCACCACCGTCGCAAAAGCGACCAGCAGCAGCTTCCACAAGGGAGTCTGGTTCATCAATCAGTACCGCGATTTTTACTGGTGCTTGGGGACGGCAGACTTAGTTGCCGCGGGCTTCCTTGATCGTGCCTTTTGGCATGAGCTGGACCACTTGATGCTTTTGGATGCGCAACTCGGTGTTCTCCGCAACTTCCAAGGCAATGAAGCTTTCATTCACATCACGAATCTTGCCAAGAATGCCGCCGGCGGTAACCACTTCATCGCCCTTCTGCAACGCAGCGACCAAATTGCGATGTTCCTTGGTCTTCTTCTGCTGCGGACGGATCAGCAAGAAATAGAACACAACAAAAATCAGCACCAGCGGGATGAAATCCATCAGGCCTGCTTGCGGGGATGGAGCCGCTTGGGCCATGGCATCAGAAATGAAAAAGCTCATGAACAGTCCTCAATTCGGAGAAGGATGACAAACAATGCCCGACCACGTTTGGCGGACAAAAAACTCGCGAGATTGTACCTGTTTTCGACCGGCCCGACCTCCAGGACAGGTCCACTCAGGTCGCAGGCTGAGCCACTCCTTGGCGACGTTTCGCACGGAATTCAGCCACAAAAGCATCGAGGCTTCCGTCTTCAATCGCCGCGCGCAGGCCTTGCATCAAACGCTGGTAGAAATACAGGTTGTGAATGGTGTTGAGCCGCGCCCCCAGAATCTCATTCGCCCGATACAGGTGATGCAAATACGCTCGGGAATAGTTCTGACAGGTGTAGCAACCACATTCCGCATCGACCGGACCTGTATCGTGACGGTGCACCGCGTTCTTGATGCGAATGTCGCCGTGACTGGTGAACAAATGCCCGTTGCGCGCATTGCGGGTTGGCATCACGCAATCAAACATATCCACGCCGCGCAGCACGCCATCGATCAAATCCTCGGGTGTGCCCACGCCCATCAGGTAACGCGGCCGGTCGGCCGGTAGCTGCGGATCCAAAGTCTCCAGCACCTGCAGCATGTCATCCTTGGGCTCTCCCACCGACAGGCCGCCGATGGCATAGCCATCAAAACCAATCTCGGTCAGACCCGCCAATGATTCACTGCGCAAATGCGGATACATGCCACCTTGGACAATGCCAAACAGCGCAGCTGGATTGTCACCATGCGCTTGTTTTGAACGCTTGGCCCAGCGCAGCGACAACTCCATCGAATGTCGCGCCGTCGCCTCATCCGCCGGATACGGCGTGCACTCATCAAAGATCATGACGATGTCCGAGCCCAATGCACGCTGCACGGCCATCGATTCTTCCGGCCCCATGAAGACCTTGGCACCATCCACCGGCGAGCGGAAATGCACACCCTCTTCTTTGATCTTGCGCAGCTTGCCCAAGCTCCATACCTGGAAGCCACCCGAGTCGGTCAGGATCGGTCCGTCCCAGTGCATAAAGTCATGTAAATCACCATGCGCCTGAATCACCTCAACGCCGGGCCGCAACCACAGATGAAAGGTGTTGCCGAGAATAATCTCGGCACCGATGCCCTTGAGCTCCTCCGGCGTCATGGCTTTCACCGTGCCGTAGGTACCCACCGGCATGAACGCCGGGGTCTCAACCGTGCCACGAGCAAAGTGCAAACGACCGCGACGGGCACGACCTTGTTGAGTAATGAATTCGAAACGCATGAAGGAGCTCAATCAATTCGCAGGCGTTTGTTCGACAGCCTGTTCATTGCGGCTGAGAAACATGGCATCGCCATAGCTAAAGAAGCGGTATTGTGCCGCGACCGCGTGACGATAGGCAGCCATGATTTCGCGATAACCAGCAAAGGCGCTCACCAGCATTAATAGCGTGGACTCGGGCAAATGGAAGTTGGTGAGCAAGGCATCCACCACGCGAAAACGATACCCCGGGGTAATAAACAAACGGGTATCCCCTTGCATCGGCTGCAAGGTTCCCGACTGCGCCGCAGATTCCAAACTGCGCACCGCCGTCGTGCCTACCGCAATCACGCGCCCGCCGCGGNCTTTACACGCCGCGACCGCATCGACCACATCCTGTGAGACCGACAACCATTCGGCATGCATCACATGCTGACTCAGATCTTCCTCGCGGACTGGCTGAAACGTCCCGGCACCGACATGCAGGGTAACTTCAGTCATGGCAACGCCTTGCGCACGAATCGCATCCAACAGGCCTGCATCGAAATGCAGCCCAGCCGTCGGAGCGGCTACCGCACCCGCTTCTTTGGCAAACACGGTTTGATAACGCGCGCGGTCCTCTGCCGCATCTGCGCGCTCGATATACGGCGGCAAGGGCATATGACCATGCGCTTCCAGCAAGGCAATCACGCCCGGGGCAGGAAAGCGCAACTGAAACAGCTCACCTTCGCGCCCTTCGAGCACCACATCGAATGCATCTTCCAAACGAATCGAAGCACCCACGGCTGGCTTCTTACTGACCCGCAAATGCGCCATCACCGTATTCGCGTCCACTACGCGCTCTACTAAAACCTCGACTGCACCACCGGTTGCCTTCTGGCCATGCAAACGCGCCGGCAACACCCTCGTGTTATTCAACACCAGCAAATCATTGGGACGCAGCAGCGCGGGAAAATCCGCACTGAAGCGGCCATCGCGAATTCCATCGGACTCCAGCATTAACAGACGACTGTCTCCGCGTCGCTCAGGCGGATGCTGCGCAATCAAGGATTCCGGCAAGTCATACACAAAATCGCTGCGCTGCCAGGGACGCGTTGGACAGGAATTGGACATGGGCGCGAAGAATAGCGGCGGATCTCCCATTCCACACGCCTTTCCGTATAATGCCCCGCTCGGCCGTGCGCCGAACGCCTCCAAATGCCGGGATGGCGGAACTGGTAGACGCAGGGGATTCAAAATCCCCCGGTGGTAACACCTTGGGGGTTCGATTCCCCCTCCCGGTACCAATCCTCATGTTTCGTGTCGAATCGACCAGCGCCTAATGCCGTGTCCAGCAGGCCGCTTCTGCTCCGCCCAGACGGGCAATCCAGTATTGAAGAATCTTCTTGAATATGTCCCGCTGCTTGGCTACAATACGACCCATTCCCGGTCGATTTGAAGCGCGCGACACTCCCAAAAGACAGGAAAGTTGCCACTGAAAATCGCCCCAAACAAGTTTAGATATTTGGAGCATCCTCATGTTTTCTAACAATATTCCTTGCGAAGATGCGCATCGGATGCTGCGTGAGCAGAACGCTCAGCTGGTCGATGTCCGTAGCCCAATGGAATACGCCCAAGGCGCATTGCCGGAGGCGATCAATGTGCCGCTGCAAGCCATTCAGATGGCCGAAGACACCCTCGATAAGACCCGGCCTGTGATTCTCTATTGCATGAGCGGCACCCGTACGCGCATGGCAAAGATGTATCTGGAGTCGATGGGCTTTGATCAAGTTCATGACCTCGGCTCGTGGCAGAACTACTTCACCTGCCAGCAGCAATCCGCGTAACGGAATACGCTCTGCTTTCGGCGCTGGACGGTCCCGTCGGACTTCGCCCTCGCCGTGTCGAGTAAGTGGCAATTCTTGACAGATTTAGTCGGTTACTAGACACTGGCGCGCACGCTTTTCTTGCCACCTCCCTGCTTTCGGAGCGCAGCGACATGGATGCCGCCAATCGTTTAGACCTCGAAGCCCTTTGTGCACACGCTGACGAAACCGTGGTCTCGGTATTGCAGCGCATCGCCACTGGCCCCGACCTCTCCAAAGACATCGCCCGCGAAGAAGCGCAGGCGGTGATGCGCCTGATTTTGCAAGGCAAGGTCGATCCGGTACGCGCCGGCATCTTCCTCATTGCCTTACGCATGAAGCGCGAAACGCATGATGAAAACCGCGGTGTTCTACGCGGTATTCAGGACATGACCGAGTCAGCCGTCGCGCCCGTCGATGAGGTGTTTGATGTTGCCGATCCCTACGATGGCTACAACCGCACCCTGCCCGCCTCACCCTTCTTGCCTGCGCTGTTGGCCGAGCTGGGCGTGCCCGCGGTCAGTCACGGCATGGAAACCGTCGGGCCCAAGTACGGCGTAACCCATAAGCAGGTGTTGCGCGCCGCGGGCGTAAACGTGGAGCAAACCCCAGCCGAAGCCGCGGCGCAGCTCGACCCGAATCAGGCGGGCTGGGCGTATGTGGATCAATCGAAGTTCTGTGCGCCGCTGCATGACCTCTATGACTTCCGCAAGCTGATGGTGAAACGCACGGTGATCACCACCGTAGAGGTGCTGACGCGCCCGATTCACGGCCGTAAACACACCCACCTGATGACCGGTTATGTGCATAAGCCCTATCCGCCGATCTATGCCCTCCTCGCACGCGAGGCCGGTTACGACTCGGCATTGATTGTGCGCGGCGTCGAAGGCGGCGTGATTCCGTCCCTACGGCAGAAAGCGGCGATCTGGCAGTACCACGACTTTGGCCCGGAAGACTCGTTTGAGGTAGAGCCCACCGAGCTCGGGATTGAGCAGGAACTGCGGGCCGTACCGATTCCGGCTGAGCTCGCTCCCGAGACCGGTGATGACGTGAATCGTCCGCTAGACAACGATGCGGTTGCCAAGGCGGCCGCAGATGCCGGACTTGCCGCATTGAGCGGCAACGCAGGCGCGATGTTTGATGCACTGACCTATTCCGGCGCGCTCGTGCTCAATCACCTCGGCCGGGTCGATTCCATCAAGGAAGGTGCCGCGGTTGTGCGCACCGCGCTGAAGACTGGACACGCTGCCGAACGTTTGCGCGCCGCTGCAGGGGCCTAAACGTGGCCGATATTGGACATCCCATTGATCTTGGCGCGGCGGACCAACTCGCGCCCGGCCATTTGAAGCGGATCGAGGCGGAAGGCCGCGATCTGCTCCTGGTCTGCACTGAATCCGGCCAACTGCGGCTGATGAACAATCTGTGCTCGCATGACGACGTGCCGCTGCATCTCGGCTGCGTCAAAGGTGAAACCGTGAAATGCTCGTATCACGGCAGTCGGTTTAATGTCGACAGCGGCTGCCCGCTAGAAGAGCCCGCCGAAGAGTGCATCCGCACCTACCCCCTCGAAATCCGCGACGGNCGCNTGTTCACAACACTGGATTGATTTTTTTGCGCAGTGACGCTGGCGATCGATTTTTTTGCGCCTACGGCGCTGGACTGCCGCGTCGCCCTGCGGACTCCTCGCAGTGACGCTGAAGCAGCAAATACGGGCAGAAAACCCCAATCGAGGCTATACTTCGGCCCCCTGCTTGTAGGCCTGCAGGGCCCAAAGCCAAACCCAATACCCCCCTCCTGCCGCATCTGCGCCAAGGTCGTGCTGCGTCGGGCGGGACGGAACGTGCCGAACCCGTGAAAACCATTCCGTACAAACAACCCCGTGACGCCATTCTGCGCAACCGTGTGCGCCTGCTCGGTACCCTGCTTGGCCAGGTCATCCGTGAGCAAGCCGGCGAACGCGTCTATGCTGCGGTGGAAACCCTACGCAAGGGCTATGTAAACCTGCATCGGCAAGAAAGCGCGGGCAAGCGCGCCAAGCTCAAGAAACTGATCGAGCAGCACGATCCTGAAACCCTGAGCCACATCATCCGTGGCTTCAGTATTTATTTCAGTTTGGTCAACGTTGCCGAAGAGAGCTTCAATCACGAACAACGTCGGCGTGCCTTGCTCACCTCTGACGATCTGTGGACAGGCTCTTTCGAAAGCGCGCTGCGCAAGTTCCAAGAAGAAGGAATGGGTGCAGAGCAGATTCAAAATCTGTTCGATCAACTGCAGTTCATTCCGGTGATGACCGCGCATCCAACCGAAGCGCGCCGCCGCACCACCATGGAAGGCCTGCGTCGCGTCTTCGTGACCAGCGAACAATTGGACGATCCACGCCTGACCCGCGAAGAAAAAGAAGATCTCGCGCGTCAGTTGCTCGCACAAATTCGTGTGCTGTGGTGCACCGACGAAGTCCGTGCACACAAGCCCAGCGTGGAAGATGAAATTCGTCAGGGGATTTATTACTTCCAGCGCTCGCTGTTCCAAGCCGTACCGCGGGTTTATCGCAATCTTGAGCGCCGCCTGCGCCGTTATTTCCCTGACGGCGAAGGCAGCACTGCGATCAAGGTGCCCGCTTTTATTCGATTCGGCTCTTGGATCGGTGGCGACCGCGACGGCAATCCGTTTGTCTTACCCGAAACCACCGCTCATGCCGTGCGCACGTATTCGCGCACCGTATTACAAGAATATATCGCACGCCTCACTCGTCTCGCCGGCGAAATCACGCACTCGATTGACTTGGTCGAGCCCAGCGCGGAGCTCTTGCATAGCCTTGAAGTGGACCAAGCCTTCTGCAAACAAATGTTTGCCAAGCGCCCCACACAATACGCACGCGAACCCTATCGTCGCAAACTGGTCGCCATGCGTCACCGCATTGAGTTGAACCTAAAGCGATTGGATGCGGCCGAAGCAGGTGAAGACATCAGCAAACTTCCGGCTGGCTATGGCTCGGCGCAGGCATTCTTGACTGATTTATGTTTGATCAAGTCTTCGCTGGAATCGCATGGCGATGGCCTGATGGCACGCGGCGGCTTGCTTGATTTGATTCGACTCGCTGAAACCTTCGGCTTCCATTTGCTTTCCCTCGACGTGCGCCAAGAGTCGACCCGCCACACTCAAGCCGTTGCTGAAATCCTCAGTCAACAAGGCCTCGATTACGAAACGCTCGACGAGCGCGCGCGGATTGACTTGCTCGCACAGCAACTCGATGGCGCATCACAGCAGGTTCTGGATACGAATCGACTGAGCGAAGAAACACGTCAGACCTTGGATGTGTTTGCCGTGATGGCACAGATGCGTGCGGAAGTCAGTGAAGATGCTTTCGGCACCTACGTCATCTCGATGACCCACGAAGCCAGTCATGTCCTCGAAGTCATGTACCTCGCGCGCCTGCGCGGCTTGGTCGATCCGAGTAAGGAGGTGTGCAACCTCCGCGTATCGCCGCTGTTTGAAACCATTCATGACCTCGAGCGTCTTGAGCCCGTGTTGAACACCTTGTTCGACGTGCCGGTGTACCAACAGTTGTTGCGGATTTCCGGCAACCTGCAAGAAGTCATGCTGGGTTATTCCGACTCAAGCAAGGATGGCGGCATTTTGTCGTCGTCCTGGCATTTGTATGAAGCACAGCAAAAGGTCGCGGCCTTGACCGATAAGCGCGGCATTCAGTGTCGCTTGTTCCATGGTCGTGGCGGCACCGTCGGTCGCGGTGGCGGCCCGACGCATGAAGCCATCTTGGCGCAGCCGCCGGGTACTGTAACCGGACAGATCAAATTCACCGAACAAGGTGAAATGCTCTACTACCGCTACGCTAACGAAGAAACGGCCGTATATGAGCTCACCATGGGCTGCACCGGATTGATGCGTGCGAGCCGTGGCTTGGTCGGACCTGTGCCGACAGATCATGCGCGCGATCTCGAGACCATGACCCAACTCAGTCAGCTTGGCGAGGATTCTTATCGCGATCTGACCGACCGTACCGAAGGCTTCTTGGATTACTTCTATGAAGCCACGCCTGTGACCGAGATTGGCCTGCTCAACATTGGCTCACGCCCATCACACCGCAAGCAAGGCAATCGCTCTAAGAGCTCGATTCGAGCGATTCCATGGGTGTTTGGCTGGGCACAATCCCGTCACACACTGCCGGCGTGGTACGGCATTGGCGCCGCGTTGGAAAACTGGCGCAAGAGTAATGCCGCGCACATGAGCGAATTACAAAAGATGTATCGCGACTGGCCCTACTTCCGTGCGTTGCTGAGCAACACACAGATGGCGTTATTCAAGGCAGACATGCAAATCGCCGAAGAATATTCGACCATGGCGAAGGATCAGGATCAGGCGCGCAGCATCTATGCACGCATACGTGACGAGTTTGAGCGCACCCGCAGCCAGATCCTCGAAATCATTGGTGCGGAACATCTGATGGAAGACAACCCATCCTTGGCGTTGTCCTTGATGCGTCGCAATCCGTATCTGGATCCGCTCAATCACATTCAGGTGATCTTGCATCAACGCGTGATTGACGAAACTCAGTCGGAAGAAGAACGCAACCGCTGGATGCCGCCGTTGCTACGCTCGATCAATGCGATCTCGCAGGGCATGCGGAATACCGGCTAGTGACTTGCTTGCCGCTTACGCAGCCTGAACGGGAATACTGTTCGCGGTATGACTGATGGCATTCGCGCCATCAACATAAACTAGGGTTGGCTTGAAGCGCCGCGCCTCGGCCTGATCGAGCTGGGTGTAGGCCGCAATAATGACCTTGTCACCCGGTGCCGCCTTATGCGCCGCCGCACCATTCACCGAGATGATCCCGGAGTGTGCTTCCGCGCGAATGGCGTAGGTGGTGAAACGCTCGCCATTGTTGATGTTGTAGATCTGGATCTGTTCGTACTCGAGGATGCCCGCGGCATCCAACAACGCACCATCAATCGCACACGAACCCTCGTACTCCAATTCGGAGTGGGTCACGGTGACGCGATGCAGCTTGCACTTGAGCAGGGTCAGATTCATCGGGTGGGCATTATACAGGGTTCGCTTTTCGTGGACAGACCCCTGATTTCACAGGGCTTTTTCGCGGTGAAGCGGTCTCCATCCCTCACAAGATCGACAAATTATCAATCAATCGTGTGTTGCCGAGACGAGCGGCCAACAACACCCGTGCCGGTGCGTCCCCCGCCTGCCACTGCGCGCGTGGTTGCAAATCATCTGCATTGCGTAAGCTGAAGTAGTCCGGAACGAATCCGGCTGCAGACAAACGCCTGAGCCCCTCCGCCTCAATCGCATCCCAAGCCTGCCCTGCGCGCAGTTGCTCAACGGCCTGCTGTAACTGCGCATACAACAACGGTGCTTGGCTACGCTCCTCGACACTGAGATACGCATTGCGCGAACTCATCGCCAAACCATCGGCTTCACGCTGCGTCGCAACGCCTTGAATCCGTATCGGTAGATTGAGGTCAACGGTCATCTGCTGCACCACGCGCAACTGCTGGAAGTCCTTCTCACCAAACACCGCAACCTGTGGCTGTACGATATTGAACAACTTGGCGACAACCGTGGTGACCCCGCGAAAATGACCCGGGCGCGCCGCGCCGCAGAGGGTATCGGTCAATCCTTGCGGAGCATCAATCGTCGTAGTGTGTTCGCGACCCTGTGGATAGATCTCACGATCATTGGGCGCAAACAACACATGCGCACCCGCCGCTTCTAATTTTTGCCGGTCTTCCTCCAAGGTACGCGGATAAGCCTCGAAATCTTCGCCTGCGCCAAATTGCAGCGGGTTTACATAGATGCTCACCACGACACGCTCGCAGTACTGGCGCGCCTCTTTGACTAAGGCAAGGTGTCCTGCATGCAGGTTGCCCATGGTGGGCACAAAAGCGATTTCTTGTTCATCACGGCGATAACGCGCGATGTGTGCGCGCAATCCCGCAATGTCGTGAAAAAGCTGCATCCGATCGGAAAAGGTCAGGCGAAGGTCTGTTCACTCGCCGGGAAGGCCTGCGTGCGCACCGCTTCAACATAGGCACGCAAGGCGGCCGGAACACCGCCCACCTCTCCGGTCAAGAAGTCTTTGGCAAAGCGCGGTACGTTGCCGGGCGTGATCCCCAACATGTCGTACAGCACCAGCACCTGGCCATCGACATCGACACCCGCGCCGATGCCAATCACTGGCATCTCTAATGCCTTTGAAAGCTCGGCTGCCAACGCGGTCGGAATGCATTCCACCACCAAAAGACTCGCACCTGCATCTTGCAAAGCCTTGGCATCTGCCAGCATTTGTTGCGCAGCATCGTGTTCACGACCCTGCACACGATAGCCCCCAATACGATGGACCGACTGCGGCTGTAAACCGAGATGGGCACAGACTGGAATGTTGTTGCGCGTTAGCGCACGCACGGTTTCCACCTGATCGGCGCCACCTTCGAGCTTGACCATCTGCGCACCACCCTCTTGCACGAGACGCGCCGCATTGGTGAGGGCCCGATCCAACGTCGCGTAACTCATGAACGGCATATCCGCAATGAGCAAGGCACGCTTAAGCCCACGTGCCACTGCACACGTGTGATAAATCACATCCTCCATCTGCACCGGCAAGGTCGTGGCTTCACCTTGTACCACCATGCCAAGCGAATCACCGACCAACACAACATCCACACCTGCCGCATCGACACGCGCTGCAAAGCTTGCGTCATAGGCGGTCAGGCACGCGATCTTCTCGCCGCGCGCTTTCATCGCTTGCAAGGTATTGATGGTGACTTGAGTGTTCATGGTTTAGCGTGCGCTCTGTCCTTCGTTATTTCTGACGAGGGCCTTGTTTCTTCCATCGTCATCGCGCGGGTCGTGAGGCTCGTGGCGATCCATAAACCTGCCGCGTCGTCCTTCGGATTCCTCGCAGTGAGTGACGGNCTGGTCAACTCCTCAGGGTTCCAAATCGTCGGCCACAACCGCCAGCGGAGAATATTGTCCACAGTACCCAGCAAGTAGGCCAATACCGGGGATTTTCAGCTTGAGGTTCATCTGTTCTGCCATCGAACACAGGGGTTGCAGCACAAATGCACGCTCTATCAAGCCCGGATGCGGTACCGTCAAGCGCTCAGACGCCATCCGTTGCATGCCATACAGCAAGAGGTCCAAATCTAAGGTGCGAGGCCCCCAATGTTCACCGCGCACACGACCAAAGTCGGTTTCCAGCTGCTGCAGCACATCGAGTAAGGCCTCGGCCTCGAGTGACGTGCGCAACAACAAGACTGCATTGAGATAGTCGGGCTGGTCCGCCGGACCCATCGGCGGCGAACGCACCACAGGCGAGCTTGCAGCAACCTGAATACCACGCATCTCATCCAATGCGAGACGCACCGTGCGCAGGGTGTCGATGGGTTCGAAATGGTGCCCTTGAATCTCGGTGGGCAGGTTCGCGCCCGCCCCAATCCATGCGACAAGCTCTGGCACGCCACTTACTCCGTGGCCTGCGGATCCGGTGTGGAAGGCGCCTCAGCTCCAGCAGCCGGCGAAGGTTTACGCCGCCGCCGCTTGCGCCGCTTGCTCTTACCCGGGGCTTCACTGGCATAGCTCTCGCGCGCCGCCCCTTCAAGGTTTTGATACTGCGTCCACCAGTCCGCCAGCTCTTGCACCGGCTCGCCCGCTTCCGCACGCAACAACAAGAAATCATAGGCCGCACGAAACCGCGGGTGGGCAAATAATCGCTCGGCTTGCTTACCGCGGCGGCGATCAAAACGCACCTGCAATTCCCAAATCTCTTGCGCAGCAAACGCAAAACGCTTGAGCAACGTCACATGCCGACGCTGTTCCGAGAGGATCTCCGCACCGGCCTGTTTACTGGCCATCACTGGATTCTGCCCTTGTTCAATCTGCTGCTGAATGCGCTGGCGCACCGGCTCCCAGAGGATGGCAGCAAACAAGAATGCCGGATTCACCGACATGCCTTCGGCAATGCGCAGATCCGTGTTTTCCAGCGCACGCGCCACAAACACATGCGGAAAGTGTTCTTCCTCTTCGCTCAACAGCCGATCGGTTTCCGGAAACAAATACTGAAACAAGTCGTAGTGACGCAATGCTTCAAACGACTGTGCAGCTTGCCCAGCATGAAACAGCTTTAACACTTCTTCAAAGAGGCGTGCCGGCGGAATATTTGCCAACAGCGAAGACAACTCACGAATCGGCGCTTCGGTGTTCTTCTCCAGACGGAAACCGAGCTTTACCGCAAAACGGATGGCGCGCAGCATGCGCACCGGATCTTCGCGATAACGCTGCTCTGGATCGCCGATGAGGCGCAAGGTCCCGGCCTCGAGATCGGCCATGCCACCGCAATAATCGACCACGGTGAAATCACGCACGTCGTAATAGAGGGCATTAATACTGAAGTCACGACGGAACGCATCATCTTCTAAGGTTCCGTACACGTTGTCACGCAACACTTGACCATCTTCCGTGGCCAGCTGATCTTCGTCTTGGCTGGCATCGCGACGGAAGGTCGCAACTTCAATAATCTCTTGACCAAAATGCACATGCGCCAGACGGAAGCGTCGGCCAATCAAACGGCAGTTGCGAAACACATCCCGCACTTGCTCAGGCGTCGCGCTCGTCGCGACATCAAAATCTTTAGGCTCGCGCTCAAGCAACAGATCACGCACCCCACCGCCAACTAGATAAGCGTCATAGCCGGCCTGATTCAGGCGATACAGCACCTTGAGCGCATTTGGGCTGATCTGGGCGCGCGACACACAATGGTGGTCACGGGCAACGATTCGCGGGCCCACACCCGGACGCGCAGAGCCACCGCCAATACCTTTGGCAGCTTGAATGACAGACTGGGTGGCGGACTGAACCCACTGCACCAATCGGGGTTTTGCGCGATTGCGCGGGGACGATGACGGCATAAGCGCCGCATTGTACTCGTTGTCGGCAGGTGACAGAAATTCGCGTTCTGCCTTGCGGGGGAACCAGGTTCATGATGTAGTCCCCTTAACCGATCATTCCACTCAAGATTTCGGAGTCGGACATGGCCAACCACCGTTTTTTACTGCATTTCGCCAAAATCAGCGCCCTCGGCGGCCTTGTCGGGGCATCCCTTGCCGTGGTCGCACAGAGCACGAGCCCACGTGCACCCTTATTCGCGCCGAGTGCGCCACCGGCAGAGGCCCGCGCGCCTGGCTTCGGCGCAGGCACTTGGCCTCCTCTGCCGCAAAGCCAAGCGCAAGTCATTCTGATTGCGCCGAACGACCTCGCCACCCTTCCGGCCAATCAACCGTTTCGAATCGGCTTCCGCAGCATCGGCCTCAACAATGGTGATCATTTGCAGCTGTTGATTGACGGCCAACCGAGCGAGATTGTGTACAGCAATGTAGGCACCCACCGCATTCGCTATGGACTGCCCGAGGGCCTGCATGTCGTTACGCTACGTGTGATCGATGCCGAAGGACGTCCGCTGGGTCACGAACAAAGCATTCGCCTGCTGATGCAGTAGGCAGCCATCAATCGCCCGCGTTAAGCAGACTGCCGCGTTGACGCGCCTGGTAGAACGCGTAGTAGTAGAGCGAAATGGCGGCGCCCAGCCAAACCACATTCAACAGAGCTGCGTTGCGGAAGGCATTCCAATCAAAAACATGATCAAACATCACGGTGCGCATGCCCTCAAACACATGGCTTGCGGGGATGGCGAGTGAAACGGGTTGCAGCCATTCTGGAAAAATGCTGACCGGGTAATACACTGCCGAAATCGGTGCCAGCGCGAACACCAAAACCCACGCCAAGCTTTCGGCACCCAAGCCATAACGCAACACCAGCGACATCACGCCCAATCCAATCGCCCAGCCCATGATCATGAGCTGACTAAAGAACGCAATCAGCGGCAGGCCCAACTCCAATAGGCTGTAGTCATACAAGAGATAGGCCAACCCAGCAGCAGCAGATAAACCAATCAGCGTGCGTAGGATGCTGATCCCTAACAATGCTGCGATATGCTCCGAAACCCGCAACGGAGAAACAAACAGGTGCCCCATGTTGCGCGCATACATTTCTTCAAAGAAGGCTAAGGACACGCCCAGATGCGCCCGAAACAAAACATCCCACAGCATAACCGCAGCAAGCAAAACGCCTGCTGCTTGCGCAACCCAGGTACTGTGCTGAAGAAAAAATTGCGAGATCAAACCCCACAACAACATCTGTACCGTAGGCCAATAAATCAATTCCAGCATGCGCGGCCAAGAACGTCGCAATAGATAAGCATAACGAATGATCATCGCACCAATGCGGGCCGGCGAAAAACCACACAAGGGATTCATACCGTGACCTCCGCTCCGTGTCCTTGATGACGCGCAACATCTAAAAACACCTGCTCAAGGTTGCTACGCTCATAACGACTCAGCAATTCTTTGGGTGTGCCGCGATCAACAATCGCACCTTGGCGCATCAACAAAACTCGGTCACACAAACGCTCCACCTCGGCCATGTTGTGCGATGCGAGCAATACACTCGCGCCGGTGTCCTGCACATAGGCTTCAAGCCATCCTCGAATGCGATCGGCGCTATCCGGATCTAAAGACGCGGTGGGCTCATCCAACAACAACAACTGGGGACGATTCAACAAGGCCTTTGCCAAAGCGACACGGGTTTTTTGACCCGCCGAGAGCGTGCCATAGGTACGATCGAGCAGCTCTGTGAACATCAGCTGCTCAGCCAGCTCTGCAATCCGCGCCTTGCGATCTTTCAAGCCATACAAACGCGCATACACAATTAGGTTTTCACGAACGGTTAAACGTCGCGGCAGATCAACATAGGGTGATGAGAAGTTGATGGACGGCAGGATCTGACAACGCTGCTTGTACAAATCCATACCGAGAATTTCGATCGAACCCGCATCGGGAATCAACAAGCCCAACAACATAGAGATGGTTGTGGTTTTACCTGCACCATTGCCGCCCAACAGCCCGCACACCTCGCCATGCGGGAGCTGGAATGAAATGGAATCAACCGCAACTGCCTCATTGAAACGACGCGTGAGCCCATCAACCCGAACGGCGGGAGATCGGAACCCCTCTGTCGCAACGACGGGCACGTTCTTCAGATCACCTTGGAGAAACGAACCTGTTCGGCTGCGCGCAGGTATTGATCAAACACCATACAAATGTTGCGAATCAGCAAGCGACCTGCGGGCAAGACTTGAATGCCCTCTTCATTAAAGGTAAGCAAACCATCATCCGCCATCCGCGGTAACTCGCTTAGCTCCAAGCCAAAATAATCGGCGAAGCGAATCCCATGACGCGCTTCGATATCCACAAAACGAAGACGGAAGTTGCAAATCAATTGTGTAATGACATCACGCCGCAATAGATCATCCGCACTCAGCTCAACCCCGCGAAGCGTCGCGAGCTGCCCTGCATCTATAGACTCGAAGTATTCAGCTTCGGTCTTGCGGTTCTGCGAGTAGGTGTTGCCCACCATCCCAATCGAACTGACCCCCAAACCAATCAGGTCACAGGTACTGTGTGTCGAATAGCCTTGGAAATTGCGATACAGCGTGCCCTCACGCTGCGCAATAGCCAATTCATCATCCGGCAAGGCGAAGTGATCCATGCCGATGAATACATAACCGGCATCAGTCAGTGTTTGGATGGTTTCTTGCAGAATGGTTAGTTTTTCAGTTGCGCTCGGCAGTTCGTCTTCATTGATGCGACGCTGCGGCTTAAACATCTGCGGCAAGTGCGCATAGTTAAACACCGACAAGCGGTTTGGGCGCACTTTCAAGATCTTTTCCAGCGTCTTGCCAAAACTATCCGCACTCTGCTTCGGTAGACCGTAGATCAAGTCAATGCTGACGGACTTAAAGCCCTCATCACGGGCCGCATGCAAAACATCAAAGGTGATCTGTTCGGACTGAATGCGATTGACCGCTTTCTGCACCGTATCGTCAAAATCTTGTAGGCCGAGGCTCATCCGGTTGAAACCAATCTTGCGCAGGTGCGCAACCGTATCCGCATTCGTCTCGCGCGGATCGATTTCAATCGAATACTCACCTTCGTCGTCATCATGCAAACGGAAGGCTTCACGTGTCTTGCCCATCAGCTCAGCCATCTGATCATGACTGATGAAAGTCGGCGTACCGCCCCCCCAATGCAACTGGTCGACGATACGACTGGAATCGAACAAAGCGCTTTGCATCTCGAGCTCGCGATACAAACGACTTAAGTAGGGTTGAGCGCGATCACGGTCTTTGGTTGCAATCTTGTTGCAGCCACAGAAAAAACAAATCGTGTCGCAGAACGGAATATGGAAATACAAGGAGAGCGGGCGCAGGGCCTCTTCCACATTGGTGCGTGCACAGGCCGCCGCATACGCATCGCGATCAAAGCCTTCATGAAACTGCACCGCCGTCGGATACGAGGTGTAACGCGGACCGGCGCGGTCGTAGCGCCGCAGCAAGTCGGCGTCAAAAACGATGCGTTGATCCACGGCGTTCTCCAGAGTGTCGGTTGTTTTATGTGTGTGCAACGCGTGCATTGCGTGCAACGTCGAAATCCTGCCGGTATTTCAACAGATCCTCAAGCGTCAGCAAAAAGACCCCATGGCCACCATGGGCAAAGTCCAGCCAAGTGAAGGCTACCTGTGGGAACAATGCCTCTAGTGCATCTGCGCTATTGCCCACTTCGACCACCAAGACGCCATTGGGTTGCAAGTGATTAGGCGCATCCACCAGCATACGTAGCACCAGATCAAGACCATCGTCTCCGGCTGCCAGGCCGAGCTCTGGTTCATGGCGAAACTCATCCGGCAATGCCGCCATATCTTCGGCATCGACATACGGCGGATTGGAGACGATCAAGTCATAGCGATCGTCTTCGCTCAAACCTGCAAACAAATCCGAGTGCAGCGCACGCACATGCCCGGCCACACCATGCCGCTCGATATTGATCGCGGTAACGCCCAGGGCGTCGCTCGACACATCCACCGCATCCACTTCGGCATCGGGGAAGGCATACGCCAAAGCAATTGCGATACAACCGCTACCCGTACACAAATCCAACACCCGTGTCACCGCATCGGGGTCGACCCATGGCACAAAGCCTTGTTGAATCGGCTCGGCTAATGGCGATCGTGGCACCAGCACCCGCTCATCGACATAAAAGCTCAATCCGGCAAACCACGCCTCATGGGTGAGATACGCAGCCGGCTTGCGCGTTTCAACGCGCCCCGCGATCAAAGCTTGGACCGCTTGAGCTTCGTCTACTGTGACCCGCGTCGCTAGCACCCAATCCGGCGCATCGAACGACAAATGAACGGCATGCAATACGAGCGCGCGCGCCTCATCAAAAGCATTGTCAGTGCCATGGCCGAAGAACAGATTCGCTTCGTTAAAGCGTGATGCGCCCCAACGAATCCAGTCCGCGAGCGTGTGCAATTCAGGTTGTNTGTCGCGCAGCGACATGAGTAGAAATCGATTGGAGCGCGTTAGCCGTTTTCTTTCGCTTGCTCTTCAGCAATCTGACGACGCACCTCGTCCATATCTAGATCGCGCACCTTACCTATGATTTCATCAATCGCTTCCGGCGGCAGCATGCCTGGTTGCGCGAACAAGATCACCTGCTCACGGAAGATCATCAAGGTGGGGATAGAACGAATACTGAATTCACCAGCGAGGTCTTGATGCGCTTCGGTGTCGACCTTGCCGAACACAACGTCGGGATGCTTTTCCGAGGCTGCTTCATAAATCGGCGCAAAGGATTTACAGGGACCGCACCACGGTGCCCAAAAATCGACGATCACGATGTCGTTGTTTTCAATGGTGTCGCGGAAGTTCTCAGCGCTTAAATCTTGGGTAGCCATTTCGCTCTCCTTGGTTGCCTGCGAGGGCCCATCCTGGGCGGGCGACGCGTTCCCTGAAAATCGAACCAGAAAGCCAGGCCCATGCGCCGAATCAGCCGCGCATCATCCCATAGCCGGGGTGTGGCCGCAAAAAGCGCAGCATTCTGTCAGGTTGGTTTTGCCAAAATGTGCATCCGCTCGGACGGGTAGCGATTTCAGCGGTCGCCGACACCCGCTAGGCGTCGCGCCGGCCGGTCGTCACTTTTCGGGAACGCTCAAGGCCGTCCATGGCACNCTCGACGATCGACATCCCTGTCGATCGACGCCCCGAAACGTGAACTCCCCGCTGACACGCTGCACGCTCGTGCCGAGATTGGCCTTGTGGCGGCGTGGGCCGCAGGACGCGGCCCTCGAGCTACAGGGAAGTACTCGTGCGTCCGCCAACGAGGCCAATTCGGTGCGAGCACAGAACCGGCGACCGCTGAAATCGCTACACGGCTGCAGATTGCGATTGACATTGAGATTGATGAAGTGACTAGCGGCCAGCGCGCCACAAGCAACATTCAATCACCTTTGGGTGAATCACTCTTCTGGCTGGGCTCCGCCGCATCTGCAAACGCCGAAGGCATCAGGCGCCAAGGCACGAGCTTGGCGACGAGGGGCAAAAGAATCGCGCCGCCCGGCAACATGAAGATGCCAAACGCCGGGACCGTGCGGGCAAGATCCTTCGCTTGTTCCAAGGCCCGCTTACGCTCTTCCTCGCTCACGCTGCGTCCGACTGCATATTTATGGAGCACGTGCAGCATTTCGCCGGTCTCCGACAGCTCCAGCCAGGTACGCAAGCTGATGTCGTGAAACAGGTCTTTGAGGAAACGCGGGTCGCGCGCCTTATTCAGGCTTACGCTGATTACCTCGCGGGTCCGGGTCAGAATTCGGATTTCAGCCATGGATGGATTGTACGTGGGATTCGTGCAATCCTGCGCAGACCTAACCACAACTGGAGACTCGCTATGCAATGCAATGTTGGAACCACCGACCGCATCCTTCGCGGCATCATCGGTGCAGCGGCACTGGCCTGGGGCATCAGCAACGGCAACGTAATCGCCGACATCATTGGCGTGGTCCTGCTCGGAACGGCCATTCTCAAATTTTGCCCAGCCTACCTGCCGTTCAAGCTCAACACCTGCGGCAAGTAAAACCCATGCCTGCTGCGACTTTCGAGTCGCAGCAGGCTTGTTTTTGCTCAAATCCGCCCCCACCTTGCGTCGATAATCCAGCGTTCTAATTACTGTCGAGATCCGCATGCCCCGTAAGCCCACGCCGTTGTTTGCCGAAGACTTTGAGAACGATGACGATGTCATCGACGTTGAGATGGAGTTTCCGCAAGGCGATCCTGACGCGGGCATGCCGGCATTAGCGGATGAAACGCTGCCGACCACCCTGTATATCCTGCCGCTGTCTGAGCGCCCATTCTTTCCGGCGCAAACCCAACCGCTCCTCATGAACAAAGAGCCGTGGATGGAAACGGTCAAGGCAATTGGGGACAGTGATCATCACCTGGTCGGCCTGATCATGACCGACGACCATGAGAGCAAGCTGCCCGCACCAGGTGACTTCCGTGACATCGGAACTGTCATTCGCATGCATCATCCAATGCATTCCGATGGCAAGATTCAGTTCATCGCTGAAGGTGTACGTCGGGTACGAATTGTGAAGTGGCTTTCCGAAGTACCGCCCTACCAAGCCGTCGTTGAATACCCGCGCGAAACCACCAAAGCCAGTGATGATGAGCTCAAGGCCTATGCCATCGCCATCATCAACATCATCAAAGAGCTGTTGCCACTCAATCCGCTGTACAACGAGGAGCTCAAGTTCTTTATTAATCGCTTCGGACCGCATGAGCCGGCTGCGCTTACCGACTTTGCCGCCAGCTTGACCACAGCCAAGCCGATTGAACTTCAAGAGATCCTCGAATCGCTGGATATTCGCCGGCGCATGGAAAAGGTCTTGGTCCTACTCAAGAAAGAGCTTGAGGTCGCCAAGATCCAGTCGCGCATTCGCGAAAGCGTCGAAGAGAAGGTTGATGAGCAACAGCGCCGTTTCTTCCTGCGCGAACAGATGAAGGCGATTCAAAAAGAGCTCGGCATTGCCAAAGATGATCGCACCGCCGACCTCGACCGCTATCGCGAGCGCATCGACGCACTTTCGATTCCGGAAGCGGCGATGAAGAAAATCGACGAAGAGATGGAAAAACTCGGCATGCTGGAAACCGGCTCTCCGGAATATGCCGTCACACGCAACTACCTCGATCAAATTACGGGTCTACCATGGGGGAAGACCTCCAAAGACAAACTCGATTTACGTGCGGCACAAAAGGTTTTGGATCGCGACCACGACGGACTCGAAGATGTGAAGAAACGCATCATCGAATTCCTCGCCGTTGGTAAGCTTCGCGGCGGCATTGGTGGATCCATTGTGTTGCTTGTCGGTCCGCCGGGCGTGGGCAAAACCTCAATCGGGCGTTCCATTGCCGATGCGGTCGGACGTAAGTTCTATCGCTTCTCGGTGGGCGGAATGCGTGACGAGGCCGAAATCAAGGGCCATCGCCGCACCTACATCGGCGCCATGCCCGGTAAATTTATTCAGGCAATTCGCGAATGCGAAACCCAGAATCCGGTAATCATGCTGGACGAGGTCGACAAGATCGGCATGTCCTATCAAGGCGACCCCGCATCGGCACTGTTAGAGGTGCTCGATCCAGAACAAAACGTCGAGTTCCTCGACCACTACCTCGACACGCGCTTTGACTTATCTCGCGTCTTGTTCATCTGTACCGCCAATCAGCTCGACACCATTCCGGGCCCACTCCTCGATCGTATGGAAGTGATTCGTCTCTCCGGCTACATCACTGAAGAAAAAGTCGCGATTGCGAAGAATCATCTGTGGCCGCGCCAAATCGAAAAGTCGGGCCTGAAGAAAAGCCAAGCCAAGATCAGCGATGCGGCACTGCGCAATGTCATCGATGGCTATGCGCGTGAAGCCGGCGTGCGTGGACTGGAAAAACAACTCGGCCGCATCCTGCGCAAGATTGCCGTGCAAATTGCCAAAGGAAAAAAAGGCCCGTTCAATGTTGGGATCCAGCAAGTCCGCGAATCCCTAGGCGAACCGATCTTTGTCTCAGACAAACCATTTAGCGGCGTCGGTGTCGTGACCGGCTTGGCTTGGACGACGATGGGCGGTGAAACCCTTCAGATTGAAGCCACCCGCGTCCACACCAAAAGCCGCGGCTTCAACCTCACCGGCCAGCTCGGTGAGGTGATGCAAGAGTCGGCCAACATTGCTTATAGCTATGTAATGGCCAACATCGAAAAGTATGGTGGCGATGACAGTTTTCTCGAAGAAAGCACCGTGCACTTGCATGTGCCGGATGGCGCCACACCAAAAGATGGTCCCAGTGCCGGGATCACGATGGCCACCGCACTGATCTCACTGGTCACGAACAAACCAATTCGTCGTCCACTCGCGATGACCGGCGAACTGTCTTTGACCGGTCATGTCTTGCCGATTGGTGGCGTGCGTGAAAAAACGATTGCGGCGCGCCGCCAGAAGATCAAAGAACTCATCTTTCCAGAAGCCAACCGCAAGGACTTTGATGAGCTACCCGCCTACATTCGCGCAGGCTTAAAGCCACATTTTGTCAGCCGCTACAGCGAAGTCGCGACAATCGTGTTTGGCAAGTAACGCCGGACCGAGTCCGACAGAGGCCGGTTATGGCATTGCTGCAGCTGCGTAACGTTCATCTCGCCTATGGTCACCATCCCTTGTTGGATGGTGCTGACCTTGTGCTCGAGCCGGGCGAGCGCGTGTGTCTCGTCGGGCGCAATGGTGAAGGCAAGTCTTCGCTGATGCGTGTGATTGAAGGCGAAGTGCTGCCGGATGAGGGCGAAGCCGATCGTGGCAACACCCGCATTGCGCGCTTGCAGCAAGAAGTTCCACATGAACTGCTACATACCGACACAACCATTTATGACGTTGTTGCGACTGGCCTAGCCAAGCAAGGCCAACTGCTGACCGATTACCACCACGCGATTGCTGCTGCCGCAGAAGGCGACAGCGCAGCCTTGCAGCGTATGGAGCAGCTGCAACAAAAGATTGAGGCGGCGAATGCATGGCAGCTGGAAACCCAGATCAGTAGCACGCTAACTCGCATGCAGCTCAATGGTGAACAACGTTTTGCTGACCTGTCGGGCGGCATGAAGCGTCGCGTATTACTCGCGCGTGCACTGGTGACCGACCCCGAACTGTTGTTGTTGGACGAACCCACCAACCACCTTGATCTCGAAACCATTGAGTGGCTAGAAAACTTCTTACTCGAATTTCGTGGTGCCCTGCTGTTCATCACCCACGATCGCGCCTTCTTGCGCAAGCTCGCGACCCGCATCCTCGAGCTGGATCGCGGCAACCTAACCAGCTGGCCGGGCGACTACGATCGCTACCTGCAGCGCCGCGAAGAACGCGCGCAAGCCGAAGAAACGGGCAACGCCCTATTCGACAAGAAGCTGTCGCAAGAAGAGGTGTGGATCCGCCAAGGCATCAAAGCGCGGCGCACACGCAATGAAGGGCGCGTACGCGCACTCAAAGCGCTGCGCGAAGAGCGCGCCGATCGGCGCGACCGCAGCGGTAAAGCCAAGATTCAGATTCATCAGGCGGAAAGCTCCGGCAAGCGTGTGGCTGAGCTTGAACGTGTGTCCTATCACTGGCCAAACAGCGACAAAAAAATCGTCAACGATCTCAGCACCACCATTTTGCGCGGCGACCGGGTCGGGATTCTTGGACCGAACGGCGCTGGAAAATCGACCTTACTGCAACTCCTGCTCGGCCAGCTTCAGCCAGATGAAGGCACGGTCAAGCTCGGCACCCGTCTTGAAATTGCTGTGTTTGATCAGCTGCGCGAAGGCCTCAAGGAAGATCGCAGCGTGCAGGACAACGTGGCGGATGGCAGCGACCACATCGAACTGAATGGTAAGCGCAAGCATGTCATTGGCTATTTGCAGGATTTTCTATTTAGTCCCGCGCGCGCGCGCAGCCCCGTCAGTACGCTCTCAGGCGGCGAACGCAATCGTTTGATGCTGGCACGCTTGTTTGCCAAACCCTCCAACTTGCTCATCCTCGACGAACCCACCAATGATTTGGATGTGGAAACGCTTGAGCTCCTAGAAGAACGTTTGCTCGACTATCAAGGCACCTTAATTGTAGTGAGCCATGACCGCGCGTTTCTCGACTCGGTGGTCACTAGCCTATTAGCGTTTGAAGGCGAAGGCCGTGTGCAGGAATATGTGGGCGGCTATACCGACTGGCTGCGCCAGCGACCCAAACCCAAAGCGATTCAAACGGCTTCACGCAACGCCAAGGCAGCAAGCAGCACCCCCAAACAAGCGACTCCCAAGCCCAACAAACGCTCGCATCAAGAACAGCGCGAACTGAACAACCTGCCGCAGAAAATCGAGAAGCTCGAAACCAAAGTCAGTGCTGCGCAAACTGCGCTTGCCGACCCTACCCTGTATGTCGACAACAGCACTGCCGCAAAGGTCAAAGAATTGCAACAACAGCTCAGTGCAGCCGAAACCGAACTGGCGGAGGCCTATGCCCGCTGGGAAGCACTTGAAGATGCCTAACTTCACGCAAAAGGCGCGTGAAACACAGCGCAAGAATACGGATAATGCCCAGCCATGAACGCACCCACTCCAACTTCACAAGAAGAACTGGAAACCCGTCTTGCCTTTATCGAAGAACATCTGAACGGGAGTGACCGCGTTTTGGGTGAAATCCAGAGCGAACTACTTCAGCTGCAACGCGCATTGCAAGAACTCCGCGAGCGCATCCAACACCTCGAGCCCTCTCACATCAAACCGCTTTCGGAAGAGACACCGCCCCCACACTACTAAGTTGGCTGGCGTTGATCCCCCATCATTTATGACTGCTTTACAACCCGGGGCGCTGGTCGTCTACAAAAACAAGCCTGCCCGCATTCGCGATCTCGGCGACAAGATTGAGATTGACCTGCCGGGTGGCAAGACCCAACGCGTGCGCGATAAAGACGTGCAATGGCTACATGCCGGCCCCGTCGCACGCGTGGATGGTCTGGGAGAAGGCCTCCGTGGCGAACCCGACGATGCCCGTGCTTTGATGGAAAACGAAGCGCTACCGATCGCAGATGTGGCGGAACTGGTGTTTTCTGCTGCAACGCCAGAAACCGTGTGGGCGACCTGGCTACTTCTACAAGATGGCCTGCACTTTCATGGCAGCCCACAAGCCCTATACGCACAATCGGATGCGCATGTTGAGAAGCAGCGCAACGCGCGTGCGGCCGAGCAAGCCGCTGCCGAAGCCGAAGCTGCACAACTCGAGCGTTTCCGCAAAGGTGAGATGATTGCCGAGGATGCGGGCGCCTTATCGGACGTAGAACTGCTCGCGTATGGCAAAAGCGCAAACAGTCGCATCCTCAAAGCGCTTGGCCTCGAACAGACACCGCAACTTGCACACAACCTGCTACTGCGTCTCGGTCACTGGGACACTCAACACAACCCCTATCCGGCACGTTATGCCGCTCCAGCGGACAGCTGTGAGGGTGACATCCCGGCATTGCGTGAGGAGACACGGCGGGATCTAACCCATCTCGCCGCCTTTGCAATTGATGATGTCGGCAACACCGATCCGGACGATGCGATTTCACTCGAAGACGATCGCATCTGGGTGCACATCGCGGATGTCGCTGCACTGGTTGAACCGGACAGTCCCTTGGACCTGGCTGCGCGCGAACGTGGCTCCAGCCTGTACCTTCCCGAAGGCACTCGCAGCATGCTGCCACAGGCCTTAGTCGAGCAATTAGGCATGGGCCTAGCCAGTGAATCACCCGCACTCTCCATCGGCTTCCGCTTAAACCACGAAGGTGAAGTGGAAGATATCGAGATCACGCCAAGCCGGGTGCGCGTACAACGCATCACCTACGTCGAAGCGGAACAGCAACTCGAGCAAGCGCCGCTTGCTGCATTGTGGGTACTGGCACAGCGTTACCAAGAAATTCGCCGCGCACGTGGCGCGATACGTTTGCAATTACCGGAAGTCAAATTGCGCGTTGCTGATGGCCAGGTACAGATTCGACCACTACCGTGGTTGCGCAGTCGTGATTTGGTCACTGAATTTATGTTGATGGCCGGCGAAGCTGCTGCACGTTATGCCCAACAGCACAACTTAGCGTTCCCATACTCAACCCAGCCGCCACCCGAACCACTGGAAAATCCGGCGAACGACCGCCCGCCCGAAACGCTGCCGGAGATGGTCGCCTTCCGTAGGCGCTTCCAGCGGAGTCAGCTCAAGAGCACACCAGATACCCATCATGGACTCGGCATGGCCGCGTACAGCCAAGTCACAAGCCCCATGCGGCGCTATCTCGACCTTGTAGCCCACCAACAACTACGCGCTCATCTACACGACGCCGATCCGCTGGATGATCAGGCCCTAATTGAACGCGTCGGTGCCGCCGAAGCTTTAATTGGCAACCTGCGCCGTAGCGAACGCGAATCCAACCGACATTGGACCTTGGTCTGGTTTTTACAAAACCCCGAATGGCAAGGTGAAGCGATCATTGTCAACATTGAGCGCGGCCGCGCACATGTGGTGATTCCTGAGATTGCGTATGAAGCGCGGGTGCGCGCACCGGAAGGTGTAGAGATTGGGCAAGCAATTCAAATCGCCGTTCGCGAGGTTGAACTCGCCACGCAGGATGTCTTGTTCCGAGTTGTGAATTAGACGCCTCTGCGACACTTCCGACATTCTTGCTCCGAGAATGGAACAATATGAAAAGCATGCCGGAAGTTCTGATTCCGGGGCGTGGGTCGACAGGACGTCGGCCCTAGAGCGTGCCAAGGATGGCGGATAGCGTCCCCGAAATCAGAAACCGGCGTGCTTTGTATCAGCAATCTAGCTTTGCTGCGCCAGCCACTGCTCAGGCGTGTAGGTCTTCAAGCCCAGTGCATGCAGCGCACCGGAGCTCACCAGATCTTGCACCGTCGCCATCACTGCGCGCTGACGCGCGAGCAATCCCTGCCCCTCGAAGGCCACACTCACAACCACGGCATTGAGACTACAGTCTTGTCCGTCGAGATGGATCTCCGCATCGGGAAACGCCGCTTGAATGCGGGCTCTGACTTCGTCTTGCATGATCCTGTCCTTGTTTTTGATTAATGCAGACGCACTGGGCGCTCGTCGCTGAGATCCAGCACTTCGCGCGCAACATCGAGCGCATCCTTAGTGAACTGATCCAAATCAATCCAACGCGCCGTGTAGTCCANCGCCTCACTGCCACCGGCTGCAAACACCTGCATGATGTACTGCTCACCCTTACGAATCAGCGCAACGTACAACACGGGCTGCGGCTGATTTTCATCACGGCACGCAAGAATAGCTTGGTAGCGGACATGATCGAGCGACTCAATTTGCGTCAGGATTACACATTCGTACTCGCCATAGGCGTAACGCTCACCCGGTATGGCAGTACTAAAATTGGGTTTCTGCATCATCAAGCTCCATCTGCAGCGCGCACAATGCCACGCAGTAAGCGATCTTGGAAATTGCGCACCGCGCGCGAACTTCGCACTTTATTAGACAAGAGCACATACGCAAGCGAGCGTCCGCCCGGCGTATCAATGTATCCNGCCACGGTCCGCACGCCTTGCATGGTTCCCGTCTTGCCCAATACACGCCCCTCAAGCTCAGTCTCTCCGAAGCGCCAGCGCAAGGTGCCATCTCGTCCTGCAATGGCCATCGATTTGCGGAACGCTTCTGCTTCGGGATGACGATGCATGTAGCGTAAAAGCTTCATCAATGCCGCTGCACTCAGGCGGTTATCAATGGACAGACCTGATCCATCAAACAAAAGCGCCTGTTTCAATTCAACCCCGGCCTGCGCAAGGAATTGCTGTACCCGCGCCAATCCGCGCTGACGACTTCCAGCCTGATCCCCACTGACGCCCAATTGCAGCAAAAAGTTTTCAGCAAACAAATTAATGCTGCGCTTGTTGGTTTCGCGCACCAAGCGCGCCAGTGGCCACGAGTAATGGGTCCATACTTCGGCATCTGTGCTCGCTTGATAGCCTTCGATCGTATCCGCATCCACGGCCTCACCACGCACACGAATCCCTGCATCTCTCAACGCATCCTTAAGCCATGCCGCAGCGTAACCACTAGGGTTGTGCACGGTCATCTCTCCCGACATGGCTTGCAGCCCAACCTTACGAGTCGGAGTGCGCACGAGGACTTCATTACTACCGAGCTTACGCCCAACCAAGATATAACGTGCCTCACGATCTTTGCGCACGCTGTAACTGAGGTAGCCGGTCTCCGGATAAAAGCGCAAGCGAACTGGTGCATCTGGATTCTTTTTGCGCGACGGAATCCGCCACGCCACCGTGCCCTTGCGTACGGTTAACGCAGAGGGTTCGGCGGCAAAACTAGAGTTCAGGTCTTCCTCGAGCCAGCCCGGCGGTAAGGGCTCATCCACATACAAGGTGTCATCGGCCACGATGCGCCCTTGAATCTCGCGCAGCCCCATCTTTTTCAGGGTTGCAGCCCAGCGCTCGAACACCTCTTGGCCGCCCTTGCCATCGGTACTCATGAAGCTGGGGTCGCCACCTCCGCGCAACACCACATCACCCTGAATTGTGCCGGTCTCGCGCCAATTCTGCTTGGGCAATATCAATTGCGTACTAAACGTGAACTGCGAACCGAGCTGATCCAACGCCGTCGCCGTGGTGATCAGTTTCACCACTGAAGCCGGCGTCATACGGCGCTCGCCATTGTAGTCATACAAACGCTCGCCGGTTTTCAGATCGACTACCTGAACGCCCCACTCCGCGCGTGGTGCGTCTTTTTGTAAGAAGTAAGGATCAATCTTGTTGGCCAATGCGCCGGTCCCCGCATGCGTAGGAAGCGCGAACAGGCCGACCAGCGCAAACACAGCGACGCTGCGCAGCGATGCCTTGAAACGTGTGGGAAACAACATGAGCTGCATTCGACCTGTCCGCCCCCTAAATTTCAATCTTGAAAAATCGAAAAAGGCATAAATCGCCCCCAACCCGCGAAATTCGCGCATAAAAAACCCCGCTACAGCGGGGTTTTCGAGAAGCGCCAGCGGGCTTACATCAAAGATTGCAGTAGGCCATTCAGGCGACGGGTGAACCCTGCCGGATCTTCCAAATGCCCGCCCTCGGCAAGCAAGGACTGATCAAACAAAATCCGACTCCAATCGGCAAAGCGCTCCTCGTCCTGCACATCTTGCAGCTTTTCCACTAACGGGTGATGGGGATTCACTTCCAACACACGCTTGGACTCGGGCATGGCCTGACCCATGCTCTTAAGCAGACGCTCCATATTGGCATCCATCGCACCTTCCTTGCTGACCAGACAGGCTGGCGAGTCGGTCAGGCGATGGGTTACGCGCACCTCTTCGGCAACATCGCCCAAGACTTTGTGCATGCGTTCGGTCAGCTTCTTGAAGGCCTTCTGGTCCTTCTCCAAGTCCTTCTTCTCGGCCTTGTCTTCCAACTTGCCGAGATCGAGATCGCCCTGCGCCACGGACACCAGCGACTTGCCTTCATATTCGGTCAGGTGGCCAATGACCCACTGATCGACACGATCGGACAACAACAGCACCTCGATGCCCTTCTTACGGAAAACCTCAAGATGCGGGGAGTTCTTCGCCGCAACATGGCTATCGGCGGTCACNTAGTAGATCTTTTCCTGGCCCTCTTTCATGCGCCCAAGGTAATCATCCAACGACACTTTCTGCTCCGNTGCATCATCCTGCGTCGACGCGAAGCGGCACAGCTTGGCAATTTGCTCACGATTGCTGTGGTCCTCAATCAAACCTTCCTTCAACACCGGACCAAAGTTCTGCCAAAAGCTCTCGTACTTCTCGGCATCGTTCTTGGCGATGCCCTCGAGCAGACCTAAGACCTTCTTCACCGAACCCTTACTGATTTGATCAACGACCTTNCTGCCCTGCAGTAGCTCTCGTGACACATTCAACGGCAGGTCATTGGAATCAATCACCCCACGCACGAAGCGGAGGTAGTTCGGCATGATCTTTTCTTTGTCTTCGAGGATGAAGACACGACGTACATACAGCTTCACCCCATGCGAGCGCTCACGTTCGTACAAATCAAACGGCGGATGCGATGGGATGTAGAGCAGCTGGGTATATTCGAGATTGCCCTCAACCTTGGAGTGAATCCAGCTGAGTGGCTCCTGCCAGTCATGGCCGACGTGCTTGTAAAACTCGTTGTATTCCTCATCGGTGATCTCGTTCTTCGCGCGCTGCCACAAGGCAGTGGCCTTGTTCACCTGTTCCCATTCGATCTCTTTCTTCTTTTTCTTATCGTCGCCGTCATCCTTGGGCATGTAGATCGGCAAGCTCAGGTGTTCGGAATACTTATGCAGGATGCTCTTCAGCTTCCAGCTTTCGAGCAGGTCGTCTTCACCTTCACGCAGATGTAAGGTGATGGTCGTACCGCGCTCGGGACGCTCGATGGTTTCGAGGGTGTAATCACCCGCAGCCTCAGACTCCCAGCGCACACCATGCTCGGCAGCCAGACCAGCACGGCGCGTTTCCACCGTAACCTTGTCTGCCACGATGAACGCGGAATAGAAGCCCACGCCGAACTGACCAATCAAGTTGGCGTCTTTCTTCTGGTCACCGGAAAGCTTTTCGAAGAAGGCCTTGGTACCGGAACGTGCGATGGTTCCGAGGTTCTCCACCACCTCTTCACGGTTCATGCCGATACCGCTGTCTTCAATGGTGATGGTCTTGGCATCTTTATCGAAGTTCAGCCGAATACGCAGCTCCGATTCGCCCTCGTAAAGGGCCTCATCGCTGAGTGCTTCAAAGCGCAGCTTGTCGCAGGCATCGGCGCCGTTAGAGACCAGCTCCCGCAGGAAGATCTCCTTGTCGCTGTAGAGCGAGTTGATGACGAGATTGAGGAGTTGTTTGACTTCCGCCTGGAAGCCAAGAGTTTCTTTATGGGTAGCGGTCTCAACGGACATGAACAGCGTCTCCGACGATTCAACAGGTTTTCAGTAGATTTAACGAAGGGCGCGAGCACGCGCTGGCCTCGTTGTGGAGGCTCAGACGAACAAATTCAAGGGGTCAAATTGGATCCGCTGCCGGCGCTGAGCTATAGCCCTGCGCCGCGCAGTATTGCAGCCAACGATTGAGGAATAGATTCAGCTCCCAGCGNGCCTGTAACGGACGATTTCCAGCCTCTAGCAGGACGCGAAAGGTTTTTAAGGCTTCTCCCTCGCCCATGGAAAGCGCCTCAGCCTGCAAGGCATCGCGGTACAGACGCACCACCAAACCGGGCGCCTCCTCGCGCGCACCGGTGTTTGCATCGAGCAAGAAACGATGGGTCATGCGCAGAGTCAGGGTGTACGGGCCCACATCCAAGATAGAGACATGCAGCGGCAGGTCATCCTGCCCTGGCAGCGTGAACTGGACACCAACGGCGGCCTCGAGCTGCGGCAGCAACCGCTGAAAGATTCGATAGTTTTCTTCGTACAACTCCATCAGCCCACGAAAGCCCAAACGCCAGGCATCGCGCGCGCTGCGGCCCGTGTGTGGAACACGAATGAAATCAAGGAGACGGCGACGCGCACGCGCTTCAGCAGTGTCTTCACTGGAATGCTGTGCGGTTTTGAAAAACCCATGCGGCTGCAACGTTTGCATGGGCCCTGAGTATACCTGTACCGGACTGGAATACCGACCTAGATCCATTCTTGCCGTAGCCGCGGGCGTTCACGCTCCAACCACTGCAAGGTCAAAATTGGGCTTGCCGAAAAAATCTCGTTGGCATGCAAACGACGCAAGGCCTCTTCCGCCGACACAACATGCACTCGAATATCTTCATGCTCGTGGGCAAGACCGTGGTGCTGTCCATCCAGACCGGTCGAATCCACTTCACCACAAAACACACTCACCCTCTCCGAGGTGCCGCCCGGACTCACGTAGCAATCGCAAATGAATTCAACACGACCGATGCTGCAGCCCGACTCTTCCAGCGCTTCTCGCCGCACCACATCTTCCGGGGTCTCTCCTTCGCCAATCATCCCAGCCACGATCTCCGTAAGCCAAGGGCCCTGTGGATGCTCCATGGCGCCAATCCGAAATTGTTCGACCAACACCACGGTATCGTGCACCGGATCATACGGAAGAATCGCCGCAGCGTGGCCACGCTCAAAGAGCTCGCGGGTCATGGGCGGCGTCCAACCGCCCTCAAACAAGGTATGCCGTAGACGATAGCGTTCCAACTTAAAGAACCCATCAAAGCCGACTTCTTTCTTCAAAATCTCGTATTCGTTTTCCACCCGTTCCCTCGCCCAGTGTCCGCGGTTAAAGCGACTGTCATTGAATTGCAATCAAACTGTCGCACACTTGAGATGTGCACATACTCTACCTGACCGATGTCTATTTTCCCCGTATCAATGGGGTCTCAACCTCGATCCAAACCTTTCGTGAGTCACTGCAAGCACTCGGGCACCGCGTCACTCTAATCTGCCCCGATTACGGAACCCCACCGAAACACCCCGATGATCCGGATGTGGTTCGGATTGCTGCGCGCAGGGTAATCAACGACCCCGAGGACCGCTTCCTGCGTTGGTCAGCACTGCAGGCTTGGGCAGCCAAACAAGACCCGGCCCAGTTTGACCTGCTTCATGCCGAAACTCCGTTCGTAGCTCACTACTTTGCAGCCCGCATCGCGCGGCGTTGGAACAAACCACTGATCGAAAGCTATCACACCTTTTTTGAAGAATACTTACATCACTATGTGCCACTGGCGCCAGCTGCGCTGACCCGCCTCCTCGCGCGTCATTTCTCGCGCAGCCAGGGCCGCGCCGTTGATGCATTGATCGTGCCATCCTCGGCCATGCAACAACGTTTACGCACGTATGGCATCGACACGCCCTTGCATGTTCTACCGACCGGCTTGCCGCCAGCCGCATTCGTTCAAAGCGATGGCGCATCCTTCCGCAAGGCCTACAACATCCCCGCAGAACAACCCGTGTTATTACATGTCGGTCGCGTCGCACATGAAAAAAACATCGCCTTCTTGCTAGAAGCGCTCGCGCTGGTAAAAGCAAAGCATCCTGAGATCTTGCTCCTGATCACTGGGGAAGGCCCCGCTGAAGCCAGCTTACGCCACCAAGCGCAACAACTGGGACTGACAGCACACGTACGCTTTATTGGCTATTTGGATCGGCAGCATGAACTGCCGGCTTGTTATGCCGCAGCAGATCTCTTCGTCTTTGCATCCAAAACCGAAACCCAGGGCTTGGTTTTGCTAGAAGCCATGGCACAAGGAACCGCAGTTGTCGCACTTGCGGAGATGGGAACACAAGATCTACTCTGCGAAGGCCACGGCGCCTATATTGCACCAGATGAACTCAGCGGCTTTGCTGCTCGTATTGACCAAGCCCTGTCCGATCCACAACAGCGCGCAGAAATCGCCGCGCGCGGCAGACCACACGCATTGCAATGGTCAGATCAGGCACTTGCAGAGAAATTAGTGGCCATCTATCAAGCGCAATAAAACGCTGGCCAGAGGAAATGAACTAGAAACTCAGACCGAAACGCAGCTGTTGGTCTTCAAGGTCCAACGTCGTGGTCCAATCGCCATCACGATCACCCATGAACAACTCGGCGCGATCGGCACGCGTGCCATAGCGCATCGTGCGCGATTCCAGTGTCGCCCGCGCATCAAGTGGATCAATCGAATAATTCCAAGAAGATTGCGGCTCAAGCGCTAAGGCATCTTCCGCATTCCAACCCATGCCGAGAGGCGTTTCCGGTGCACGTGGCGCACGTGGCTCAACATAAGCACGGATGCCTGGATAGGGAGAGTCTGGATTGGTGATCCGCGGATCTTTGTTGGTGATGCGCACATCGTCACGCAGGGTTTCTTTCAGCGTCTTCAGAATCGCCTTGCCCGCCGTTGAGACACTGGCATCCTGTGCGCGCACCGATCCGGCAAGCGCCAGCGACAAGGCAGCTGCACTGACCAACGTGATGCGAAAGAAGGCTTGGGCGCTCAGTCTCATAACGACGCAAACTCTACTCTAGATTGATCAAGGCTCGCTAGTCCGCTACCGTAGCCGCCCGAATCATTCATACAAATACTCAAAGCCCCGGTAGCTCAGCTGGATAGAGCAGCCCCCTCCTAAGGGGCAGGTCGGACGTTCGAATCGTCTCCGGGGCACCACTCTACCCGAGTTTGCCTAAAAAAGGTCAACCTGAGATTTCAAATTGTTTCAATTCCGCACAACACGCTACGCGGCACGAATCACACCGCTCGCGCGCAGCGCCTCCCGCGAGGCCTCTAGGGTCTGCATACCTTCCGCACGACTGGTTTGAATCACGCTGTCGATTTGATGGACTTGGTTTTCACGAATCAGATTACGAATCGCCGCATTCGCCACCATCACCTCAAAAGCCGCAACCCGCCCGCTGGTATCCGCCCGCAGTTGCAATTCTTGCGTGACCACAAGGGCGAGCGTTTCCGCCAGTTGCGCACGAATCTGCGGCTGTTGCGCCGCCGGAAACACATCGACCAAACGGTGGATGGTGCTGGCGGCGCCTTGGGTATGCAGGGTAGCCAATACGAGGTGGCCAGTCTCTGCTGCCGTCAAAGCAAGCGCGATCGACTCAAGATCGCGCATCTCGCCCAACAAGATGACATCGGGATCTTCACGCAACGCCGCACGCAACCCTTGTGCAAAGCTTTCGGCATCACGACCAATTTCACGTTGATGCACAATGCTCTGGGCACTGGAATGAAGATACTCAATGGGATCTTCCAAGGTGAGAATGTGTACCCGTCGCGTTTGATTTACCCGCGCAAGCAGAGCGGCCAGCGTTGTGCTTTTGCCTGAGCCAGTTGGACCGGTGACCAGAACCAAGCCCTGCGTCAGGCCACTTGCCGCTAATAATGCAGCGGGCAATCCAAGCGATTCTGCGCTTGGGACCTCATCCGAGAGCTTGCGCAAGGCCAGCAACCTGCCCCCTTCAACTCGCGCGAGATTGGCGCGAAAGCGGTAGCCCTGCAATGAAAACGAGAGATCAACATCACCGCGCTGTTGATAACGTGAACGGAGCGCAGGGGTCAGATAGTCCGTTTCAAAGGCATCCAACCACCCCTCAAACACAAGCAAATCCGGCTGTTGTTGGATCTCGCCCAAGATCCGCAGCGCAAGCGGCTGCCCCGTCTGTAGATGCAGATCAGAACAGCGTGCGTCACGCGCAAAGCCAAGAACCGTCTCTTGCCACGTCGCCATGACGTCCTCCTCTCAACATCGGGTCCGTCAGACTAGCGCATCAACCGATGCGGCCACAAATCGTTATTTCACCGATTCGTGATGGGCTTCCCAGAAATCCGGGCCATAGTCGAGAAACAACTCCTCGCCGGCACGGATGTTGCGCAGAGCCTCGACTCGGGCCGTACGCCAACGGGTCGACACCACAAAATGCACGCTCGGTTTGTCGGAATGATTGATGTAACGCGTGTAGTTCTCGCCATAAATCGTGCAGTCCTTACAGACATGCAGCAGATGATGCGAGTCGATCCATGGCTTACGATGACATTGCCGATCGGTTAGATACCGACCCTCGTAAGGACCAATGGTGTCGCCCTTGCGGATGGCATGTTTGGCAAACAAACCCAGTCCAATCCCGGGGATCGAAGACGGCTTGACCTCGAAGTCAGCTTCGCCCCACACCACCGGTTTGAGCGACGCGCGCGTACGCGTCGAAGATTTCGTTGCGGGTGACATTTAGAAAGGACGTAAATCGCCAGGGCGACTGAACTCAGGTTGGAACCAGTTGAGCTTTTCATGCAAGGCCACCACTTCACCGACGATGATGAGTGTTGGCGCCTTGATCTCCTCACGCTCGACAATACTCGGCAGCGTCGCCAAGGTACCGGTAAAGACACGTTGTTCGGGCGTTGTGCCTTTTTGCACCAGCGCCGCTGGCGTGCTCGGGTCACGACCATGTGAGATCAGATACTGCGCGATGATGGAAAGCCCCTTTAGGCCCATGTAAAACACCACGGTTTGGTTCTTGGCGGCGAGCGCATCCCAATTGAGGTCACAGGTGTTGTCCTTGAGGTGGCCCGTCGCGAACACCACAGATTGCGCATAATCACGGTGGGTCAGCGGAATCCCGGCATAGGACGCAATCCCAACCGCCGCGGTGATGCCGGGAACGACCTGAAACGGCACGCCCTGCTCCATCAGGGTTTCAATCTCTTCACCACCACGCCCAAATACAAACGGATCGCCGCCCTTGAGGCGCAATACCCGCTTGCCTTCTTTCGCCTTGTCGGCAAGCAATTGATTGATTTGGTCCTGCGGCACGGTATGACGGTCGCGCTCTTTGCCGACGTAGATAAACTCGGCTTCCTTCCTGCACAGGTTTAACACCGCCTTGGAGATCAAACGGTCATACACCACCACTTCCGCACGCTGCATCAGTCGCAAGGCACGGAAGGTCAACAAGTCTGGATCGCCTGGACCGCCACCAACAAGATAGACCTCGCCACGCGCCAAGAGGTGATCACTGGCTTCTTCCAGTGCCTGTTCAACCGTGCGCTCAGCTTCGTCCATACGCCCCGAGAACACCAGCTCCGCCACGCGGCCTTCCAACACCTTTTCCCAAAAGCCCGCACGGCGTTCAGCAGGTAAGCGCTCTTGCACCCGCTTGCGGAATTTGGCGGCAAACTCAGCAAGACGGCCATAGCCAGCAGGGATCAAGGACTCAAGCCGGGCACGAATCAAGCGCGTTAACACCGGCGAAGAACCACCGGTCGCAACGGCTGCGAGGATCGGTGAACGATCAATCACCGACGGGGTAATAAAACTACCCGTATCCGGAGCATCCACCACATTCACAGGAATGTTGTGGGCTTGCGCAGCCGCAGCAATCTCTTGATTCACTGCCGCACTGTTGGTGGCGGCATAGATCAGGATTGGATTGCCAATCTGGTCCGCACTAAACGGCTGTGCAATCCACTCAATCTCACCGGCAGCAACAACGGCCTGTAGATCACTGTGCAGCTCAGGCGAAACCAAACGCACCTTGGCGCCCGCTTCAAGCAAGGTTTCTACTTTACGTGCAGCCACCGCACCACCGCCGACCACCAAGACAGGACGGTCGTGCACATCCAAAAAGATCGGCAAATATTGCATGCGAAATCAGCTCACCGCGCAGTTAGAAATTTCGCTAATACTCTTCTTAAACAAGGCCTTGTGCACATCCCCCAGACTGAGCATCCCAACCAGGGTATCGTCCTCGATCACCGGTATACGACGGAATCGATTCCGTACCATGACCGAAGTCGCCTTCAGGATGGGCATATCCGGAGAGACACCAATGACGCCCTTGTGCATCAACTGTTCAACCCTGAGCCCCACCACATCGGCGTAATGCTGCTCAAGCGCATCAAAATCGACACTCGCCATGCTGTTCATCGAATCTTCCAAGCTCGGGAACAAGTGATGCAAGACATCCTTTTCCGCAATAAAGCCAATCAACTTGCCTTCATCAACCACCGGCAAACCGCTGATTCGATACAGGCACATGGTCGAAACCACATCACACATCGGCGTTTGTGGGCTAACGGTCCGCACACTGTGCGTCATGATGTCAGAGACCAACATGGATCACCTCCAAGGTGTTAGGCAGCGGCAATGCGCGCAAGGCCGCCGAGGTAGGGACGCAATACGTTCGGCACTCCGACCGAACCATCTGCTTCCTGATAGTTTTCCAGAATCGCCACTAAGGTACGGCCAACCGCCAGACCTGAGCCATTGAGGGTATGCAAGAGCTCGGGCTTGCCCGTCTCAGGGTTGCGCCAGCGTGCCTGCATGCGTCGTGCCTGAAAGGCTTCAAAGTTGCTGCAAGACGAGATCTCACGATACGCCTGTTGGCGGGCAACCAAACCTCAAGATCGTAGGTCTTNGCCGCAGAGAACCCCATATCTCCGGCGCACAGCGCCATCACACGATAGGGCAATTCCAGCGCTTGCAAGATCGCCTCTGCATGGCCGGTCAACTCTTCCAAGGCCTGCCAGGATTGCGCCGGCGGGACCATCTGCACGAGCTCGACCTTCTCGAACTGATGCTGCCGAATCATGCCGCGCGTATCACGCCCATAGGAGCCGGCTTCACTACGAAAACAGGGCGTGTGACAAACCCGCTTCGACGGCAAGTCATCCGCAGCGAAGATTGTATCGCGCGCCAAGTTGGTGACCGGCACTTCAGCGGTTGGAATCAAGAACAACTCGCGCGCCTGCTCGCCCTCGCCGACTGCACCGGCGATGGTGAATAAATCTTCTTTGAACTTCGGCAATTGCCCCGTGCCATACAGACTCTCGGCATTCACCAAATACGGCGCATAGGTTTCGGTATAGCCATGCTGCTCGGTATGCGTATCGAGCATGAACTGAATCAAGGCGCGATGAAGCTTGGCGAGCGGCCCATGCAAAAAGGCAAAACGCGAACCCGTAACCTTCGCGGCACTTTCAAAATCCAATCCACCCAAAGCCGCACCGACATCCACGTGGTCTCGCACCTCAAAGGCGAATGCACGCGGCTCACCCCAACGGCGCACTTCAATGTTGTCTTTTTCATCCGTACCGGCCGGCACGGAATCATGTGGAATGTTGGGCACCCCCGCGAGCAGACCATGTAGCTCATCTTGAAGCACCGACAAACGTTGTTCCGCGCCTTCTAATTCTTGTTTGATCTTGGCAACCGCATCCAACAACGGCGCGATGTCTCCGCCCTTTGCCTTCGCCTGGCCAATCGACTTGGACTGAGTGTTGCGCTGGTTTTGCAGCTCCTGCGTACGCACTTGCAGATCCTTGCGCTCCGCTTCCAGTGCAGCAATGCGCGCGCAATCCAAAGTAAAGCCGCGACGGGCAAGTTGCGCCGCCGTGTCATCCAGTTGGGTGCGAAACAAGTTCGGATCAAGCATGAAAAGAAGTTCCGGTCAAAATCGAATTAAGTCTGCATCNACGTGTGAATNGATCTGGGCTTACGCCATTACATTGCGCGCCAGTAGCATCCCCACCCACGCAGCGAGCAAACAAACCACCACGCTGCCCACGGCATTCAGCAAGAAACGCACAGGCTGCCCCTGAAGCAACATACCCAGGTTCTCCATGGAAAACGCAGAGAACGTGGTGAACGCACCCAGGAAGCCAACCAGCACCATGGCACGCAGCTCAGGCCCCACCTGCCAGCGCTCCGCAAACAAGGTGAACAGGAGTCCAGCGAGCAAGGAACCCAGCACATTGACGGTGAGCGTCCCCCATGGAAAACCAGGTCCGACAACGCTATGCACCGCATTCACGCTGGCATAACGCATCACCGCGCCCAGCGCGCCACCTACAGCAATTGCCCAAATTTGCATCGCGGCATTCTAGCCGATCCGCCCGCAGATGCTGATGAAACCGGCAAAAACGGGATTAAACGTCACCTTCACCGGCCACGTCACGATCCGCATCGGTGAGCTTACGTGACTGTTGTGGACGTGAACTGGGCAATTCGGCCGGAGCCGCTTGAGCCGGCCCAGACGCAAAGCTGCCCGAGCGAATATGCAAATCACGTTGCGGGAATGGGATCTCAATCCCATTGGCCCGGAACGCACGGTCAATCGCAAAACGCAAATCACTGGAGATGCGCAAACGGCGATCCACATCGGGAACGTAGGCCCGCAACTGGAAGTCGAGCGAGCTTTCGCCAAAGTCCATAAACACCACCCGCGCGGAATATTCCGGATTGTTCTTGATGACATCCGGATGCGCGTTAGCGACCTCGAGCAAGATACGCTCGACGAGTCCGGTATCCGACCCATACGCCACACCGATCGGAATACTGAGACGCCCAACCGAATCGCGCAGAATCCAGTTGGTCACCTGCGCCGAAATCAACTCCGAGTTCGGCACGATGACATTCGCCTTATCGAAGGTCTCAATAATGGTTGATCGAATACTGATCTTACGCACATAGCCTTCGGTCGAACCGACCTGAACCCAATCACCCGTTCGAATCGGACGTTCGAATAACAAAATCAAACCCGAAACAAAATTATTAACAACATTCTGCAGACCAAACCCAATCCCGACGGATAACGCACCAAAGATGATGGCAAGTCCGGTGAAGTCAACACCAGCAACCATCAGACCAACCACAATTGCGATCGCGACCCCAAGATAACCCGTGAACGTCACCAAAGATTCACGCGCACTGCGCTCCATACGCGCCTTCGCCAGCCAGCTCTTTTCCATGTGCTGGCGCACCCAACCCAAGATCGAGAGCAACAACATCACGACCGCGATGGCGACCAGAATCCGGCTAGGGATGAATTGGTAGTCACCGATTTTGAAGCCCTCAATCAGCAAATTCAGCGCAAACTCACGCCCTTGCTGCGACAGTCCTAACAAGACTGCACCGAAGAACAACAACGCAATCCAGATCGCAATGGTGGTTAACACCCGCAACCAGCGCAGTCCCGGAAAATCCTTACCACTCTTGATGCCCAATGCACGACGCATGTTGCGCTGCCATTGCAGACGACCCTCATCCAGACCATCGAAGAGATCAGTTAGCTCGCTGCTAATCACCCAAACGACAAACAGCCCTAAGAGCGCAAGCGCAGTGCGCGAGAGAATAAATTCTGAGAGGTTGCGATAGCCCACAAGCTCGGCAACCAACCCGATCAGCAGGGTCAGAACAACCAGCAGGCGAATGCTGAACAACGCGCGGCCACGCGGCAACTCGCCCATCAAGAGAGCCACCCACGCAATATTGAGCGTGAGCAAACCATAGAGCACCGCACGTAACACGTGCAGGACAAATTCCGGCAAGAGCTGTTGAACGGCGCCGGAAAGTAACAACCCGCCCACAAACATCACCCAGAACAAAATATTGAGGCGTTGTGAAAAACGATGACGCAGTTCTGCATCTGCCTTTAATACGGCACGTCCAGGATGTGGTGGATTGAACAACGCGCGCAGCAACCAGCGAGCCAGCGCCAAGCCGCCGAGCAAGAACCCGACATACTCCAACTCGGCGCCGAAGCCACCACCCGGGAACAGCTGCCCTCCCAAGATCAGCGCCACGCCCAGCAACAATACCGGCCCCCACAATGGAAGAGACAAGCTGAGCGATAGCGCCATGTCGGTCGCAAAATCACGCCCCGGTGGTAATTTGCGCACCCACAGAGCGAGCCCGCGCACAATCAACTTGCCCAGCGCAATTGCGATCACCACCAATAGCAATAACAACGGCAAGCTGCCGTCCAAGGAGCCCTGCCCGTCGATATCAATTTGTTTCTGCAAGCGCTGCAACTGTTCTTGCCAATATTGCGCAGAGAGCCAATCACCACTACCCAGCGCAAATACACTTTCATTGCGCTCAAACAGGTGGCCACGCAGCTGTGCTTCGCGCCGTGCATCGACTTCCGTCGACAGCTTCCGTCCTTGGATCACAAGCAATCGACAGGAAGCCAACATCCGCTCAACAGTGGCCAACTCCCCATCCAATTGCACACGCTGCAAACTGACACGACGATCTTCACCCTCAACCGCTTCGCCCAACAAAAGCTTCTCTTCTGTCAGGGCAGTGAGATGATCTTCCTGCTCTTGCACACAGTGCGCAGCGCGACGCCGGGTTTCACCCACTTCTTGTTGGAATTGATCAAGACGTGTGGAACTCAGGCCATCAGAAAGCAAAGCGGCTTCGATCTGTTCCAGTCGAATCAGGTCGTTTTCATACACAACTGCGCGCACTTCGATGCTTTGCGCCAGCGTTGCGCCAGGCAGCATGGTGATCAGCAGCAACAGCGACAGCACGCTTGCGTGACGAAGGTGTGCAAACCAGGTTCTAGTCATGCCGTACTCCAGATCTCTTTAACTATTTTTATTGATTTGCTGCGCGATTTCGCGCGCGAAGATCTTGCAATCGCTCGGCGATGCGCGCCTCAAAACCTCGCTCCGTGGGCGCATAGTAGCGCGTCCCGACCAGTGACTGCGGAAGATAGCTTGCTCCCGCGGCAAAACCATCCGGCTCATCATGTGCGTAACGATAGTCCACACCATGTCCCAATTCTTTCAGCAGCTTTGTCGGCGCATTGCGCAAATGCACCGGGACCTCGAGCGAACCTTGTTGCCGCACTGCCTCTCGGACCGCATTGAAGGCCTGATACACCGCATTACTCTTCGGCGCGACGGCTAGATAAACCACCGCCTGCGCGAGTGCCAGTTCACCCTCAGGTGATCCCAAGCGCTCATACGCTGCAGCCGCATCCAAACTCACACTGAGCCCACGCGGATCGGCATTGCCAATGTCTTCACTGGCAATCCGAACGATACGGCGCGCGAGATAACGCGGATCGGCCCCACCATCGAGCATCCGAACCAACCAATACAACGCCGCATCAGGATCGGAGCCGCGCACCGATTTATGCAGGGCCGAAATCTGGTCATAGAACATATCCCCGCCGGCATCAAACCGCCGCGGACTGCCCTGCAACAAAGCGGCGGTTTCTTCCGCGGTAATCTGCTGAGGATGCGTAGTCGCCGCTGCAAGATCCGCAGCAAGCTCCAATAAATTAAGTGCGCGCCGCGCATCGCCATCAGCAACCTGAACCAGCTGCAACAATGCCGCGTCATCAATCGCAAGCGCACGCGCACCAAGCCCACGCTCTGCGTCAATCAGTGCCGCACGCAAGATCTCATGCAAAGCATCATCGTCAAGCGCCTGCAACACATAGACGCGCGCCCGTGACAGCAAAGCGTTGTTTACCTCAAACGACGGGTTCTCGGTAGTTGCACCGATGAATACAAAAGTCCCGTTCTCCACATGCGGCAGGAAGGCATCCTGTTGTGCTTTATTAAAGCGATGCACCTCATCCACAAACAACACCGTCTTGTGGCCTTGTTGGCGATTGGCCTGCGCAACCTCAATCGCAGCACGTATCTCTTTAACCCCAGACAACACTGCTGAAAGCGCAAGAAACTCTGCATCTACGCCACCCGCAAGAATGCGTGCCAGCGTAGTCTTGCCGGTACCGGGCGGTCCCCAAAGAATCAGCGAATGAAGATGACCGTGCTCGAGCAAGCAACGCAAGGGTTGCTCAGTGCCCAACACGTGAGATTGGCCAAAGAACTGAGAGAGCGTCTGCGGGCGCATGCGTTCGGCGAGGGGCCGTGCTGCCTGCACGTCGGCCGCCTGTTGTGCAGCAAATAAATCGGCGTTAGCCATCCGCATCCATAGCAGGTGAGCGAATCACATCCGTCCCTGCGGGCGGCACAAATCGAAATGCATCCGTTGGGGTCTCGGCCGTGCGCGCTGCAAACTGCAATAGATGCTGCTGCCCAATGCCATCGACAAACTCGAGCGAACTCAAGCCCTCCGCATCAAAGCGCAGAATGAGATCACGCATCGAGGCGATCTCTCGCAAGGGACGCAAACGATAGGCCATGCGCGCGGTAGTGGCTTCAACCAGATCGACCTGGTAGCCCTGACGCAGCGGCTGCACACCCGCCAACACCGAGAGGAAGCCACCCTCTTCCATCACCTCAGCCAGCGAGCGCAAAGACGCCTGCTGCAGATCCGGCTCATACAGCCATAGACGCTCACCATCCGAAACAATCAGCTGCGCATACGGCTGTTGCACCTCCCAACGCAGCTTGCCCGGACGCGCCCAGACAAACTCACCCTGCAAGGTTTCCAGTGCGCGTCCGCGCTCATCAAAGGTTTGTTGGACAAATGTCGCGTGCAAGCTGCCCAGCGCATCCAAACGCTGCTGCACATCCTGCGTGGCATCGGCGACAACCGCGTTCAGCGACAGACTGAGCAGGAAGGCAATCAGAACACGAGGGAATGAGAGGCTGCGCATCGCATCAATCGACGGGCGGCGGCGCAATCACTTCGCGCTGACCATTCGATTCCATTGGACTCACCACGCCAGCCGCTTCCATCGCTTCCACGAGGCGCGCGGCGCGGTTGTAGCCAATCTTTAGGCGACGCTGCACCCCAGACACCGAAGCGCGGCGACTCTCGGTGACGATGCGCACCGCTTCGTCATACAACGGATCGTCTTCATCACCGCCGCCATGATCGCCACCCGGCAGGCCCGGTGTGGCTTCATTGTCTTCATAGGCATTCAGCACCGCATCAATGTATTGCGGGCTGGCTGTCGCCTTGAGCTGCTCCACTACGCGATGTACTTCTTCATCACTCACAAACGCACCATGTACGCGTTGCGGCAGGCCGGTGCCCGGTGGCAGATACAACATATCGCCACGACCGAGCAGCGCTTCTGCGCCTTGTTGATCGAGGATCACACGCGAGTCCATACGCGACGACACCTGGAAGGCCATGCGCGTTGGAATGTTGGATTTGATCAGTCCCGTAATGACATCAACCGACGGACGCTGCGTCGCCAACACTAGATGTAAGCCTGCGGCACGCGCCTTCTGTGCGATGCGCACAATCAATTCTTCGACCTTCTTACCCACCACCATCATCATGTCAGCGAACTCATCAATGATGATGACAATGAACGGCAGGGTTTGCAGATGCGGCGGGTCCTCGCCCTCTTCCATCTGCACCAGCGGATCATGCAATGGCGTGCCCGCCTCTTCTGCATCTTTGACCTTGCGATTAAAGCCGGCCAAGTTACGCACACCCACTGCAGACATGAGCTTATAACGGCGCTCCATTTCCGCCACACACCAACGCAAAGCATTGGCCGCTTCTTTCATGTCAGTCACCACCGGCGTCAACAAATGCGGAATGCCCTCGTAGACCGAAAGCTCGAGCATCTTCGGATCCACCATGATCATGCGCACTTCGTCCGGCGTCGCCTTGTACAGCAGACTGAGGACCATGGTATTGACGCTCACCGACTTACCCGAGCCCGTGGTACCCGCGACCAACAAGTGCGGCATCTTGGCTAAATCCGCAACCGAAGGATTACCCGAAATGTCTTTACCAAGTGCAATCGTCAACGGAGAACGCGACTGATCGTATTCCTTGGACGAAAGGATCTCACCCAACTGAATGGTTTCACGCTGCTCGTTGGGAATTTCCAGACCAATGTAGGGCTTGCCTGGAATCACCTCGACCACACGTACGCTGATGACAGACAAAGCGCGCGCCAAGTCATTAGAGAGGCCACTAATACGACTCGCCTTAATGCCCGGTGCAGGCATGATTTCAAAGCGGGTAATTACCGGCCCCGGATGCACAGCAACCACTTCGGATTCAATGCCAAAGTCACGTAGCTTGATCTCAACCAAGCGCGACATCGCCTCGAGCGCTTCTTCGGAATAGCCCCCCTCTTGCACCTGGGTGGCATCCAGCAAGGACAAGGAAGGCAGTGCGACATCGCCATTGCTGCGTGGCAACTGCGCTGGCTCGAATAGCTGCACCTGCTTTTCTTTTTCGGCGCGCACACTGGTCTCGACTTGGGTAATGCGCGGTTCGATCTTGACCTTCTCTTTTTGTTGACGCGGGCGCGCACGCTCAATCGAAACCTTTTGCACGCGTTCTTCTTTCGCCTTGCGTGCTGCAAAATAATCCTGCACGCGCTCAGGTACGCCTTTGGCCCACGCCCAAAACAGCAGACTCCACGCACCCGTGCGATCCATGACATCCAGCCATGACAGGCCGGTGAATAAGGTGATCCCGGTTAAGAACAAAGCCAACAAACCGAGGGTTGCGCCCAACAAGCCAAACGCGCCATACATCACATGGCCCCACTCCAAGCCGAGGATGCCACCGGCACCTTCTGGGAAACTAGCACCCGCAATGGCGAAGTACAGCTCAGATAATCCGGTACCCCCCAGCAGAATGAGGACAAAGCCCGCAATCCGCAGACTCAATAAACGCGGCTCATGGCGCAGCGCATGCGCGCGCTCGGTGAACAACAACCAACCGACCCAGCCGACCAGAATCGGAAACAAAATCGCCATGAAACCAAACAAGAACAAGGCAACATCAGCAAACCATGCGCCGAAGCTGCCACCCAAATTATGGATTTGCTCATTCGGCAGACTGCGGGTCATGGCCGAATCTTGTGGGCTGTAGCTGAACAAAGCCACAAACAAATAGGCTGCAATGGCCCAACTCAGTAGTAAGCCGCCTTCGCGCATGCCCCGCCCCAAGTGAACGGTTAATGCGCTGGGCGCTGCAGGTTTGTTTTTACCAGCCATCTTTGTTCTCAAACTCCTAAAGACAAATCCTGCGATAGATCTTGCAATGCGGGATGCACCAGCTTGCCATCCGCCACATTAATCCCGGCACGCAAGGCCGGCGACTTCAGCCAATCGGTATGCGCTAAGCGCTCAACATACGGGGTCAGTGCCGCTGACAGCGCCTGCGATGCAGTTCGCGGCACAGCGCCCGGCATATTGGTCACACCAAAGTGCAGCACACCATGATCAACAAACACGGGCGCATCCCACGTGGTCGGACGCGTCGTTTCGACACAACCGCCCTGATCCACGGAGATATCCACAATCACGCTACCCGCCTGCATGCGTTGCACATCTGCCGCACTGACCAGATGCGGCGCACGCGCGCCCGGAATCAACACGGCTCCCACCAAGAGGTCGGCTGTACGCACAGCCGCCTGCAATTCATCGGCATGCGGATACAGCGGCGTAACATTGGCTCCAAGCGCACGTAAGGCTGGCATCTTGTCGTAGCGCTTCTCAAAAATCGTCACTTCCGCGCCCAGTGCTGCAGCGACTTCAGCCGCCGCCATCCCAGCAATACCTCCACCCAGCACCACAACCGTACCGCGCGTCGCACCGGCAACCCCGCCGAGCAAGACGCCGCGGCCCTGCTGTGGATGTTGCAAGTACTGCACCCCGGCATGCACCGCGATCCGCCCGGCAATGTCGCTCATCGGCGCCAGCAACGGCAGATGGCCTTGCTCCTCCACCGTCTCAAAACCAATCGCGGTCAGGCCGATCTCTAATAGGCGGCGCGTCAGCTCTGGATTCGGCGCAAGGTGTAGATACGAAAACAACAAGTGATCGCCACGCAGGCGCTGCAGTTCATCGCCCCATGGCTCTTTGACCTTCACGATCATTTGCGCACTGGCGTACAGAGCATCTGCATCCGCTGCAATGCGCGCGCCGGCTGCTTTGTAATCTTCATCGGCATAGCCGCTGAGCAGACCCGCGTCGCGCTCAACAAAAACCACATGACCTTTACGGGTGAGTTCAGAGACGGCGGCAGGAATCAGACCGACCCGCGCCTCTTGCGGTTTGACCTCACGTGGAATCCCAATCTTAGTGCGCTGTGTCATATGCGGAGCTGCGTTAAGATCTCGCTATTGGCCTCACGGAGAGGCATGCTGAAATGCACTGAGTACCCGATAATTACCCATGAATAAAACCTTTTGGAGTCTATCATGAGCGAGACCAAGCACTGTCGTCTGTTGATCCTCGGTTCCGGGCCGGCCGGCTATACCGCCGCCATCTATGCGGCCCGCGCCAATATCCAGCCTGTGCTCATTACCGGCCTGCAACAAGGGGGTCAGCTCACCACCACCACCGAGGTCGACAACTGGCCAGGTGAAGAGAATGGCATTGATGGTACCGGTCTGGTCGAAAAGATGCGCCAACAGGCCGAGCGCTTCGGCACCGAAATGATCTTTGACCAGATCAAAGACGTGGACCTGAGTAAACGCCCGTTCAGCCTCAATGGCGATATGGGTAGCTACACCTGTGATGCCCTGATCATTGCCACCGGCGCGTCGGCCAAATACCTCGGCCTGGAATCCGAAGAGAAGTTCAAGGGTCGCGGTGTTTCCGGCTGCGCCACGTGCGACGGTTTTTTCTATCGCGGCCAAAAAGTCGCCGTGATCGGCGGCGGCAACACCGCTGTGGAAGAAGCCCTTTATCTCGCCAACATCGCCGAACACGTCACTGTGGTCCACCGCCGCGACAAGTTCCGCTCCGAGAAGATTCTTGCCGACAAGCTGATTGGCCTGTCCCAAACCGGCAATGTCACCATCGAATGGAACAGCGCAGTCGATGAAGTCCTAGGCGACAACACCGGCGTCACCGGGTTACGCATCAAGAACACAGAAGATGGCAGCAGCAAAGACGTCGAGCTCAGCGGCGTGTTTATCGCCATTGGCCACCACCCCAACACCGATATCTTTGCTGGCCAGCTCGACATGGCAAATGGCTACATCAAGGTCCGCTCTGGCTCTACTGGCAATGCCACCGCAACCAGCGTTGAAGGAGTGTTTGCCGCAGGCGACTGCGCGGATCACATCTACCGTCAGGCCGTGACCTCCGCCGGCAGCGGTTGCATGGCTGCGCTCGACGTTGAGCGCTTCCTCGAGGACTAAGCGCCCCGCCCCATGCAGACCCGCCCGCCCGGAACCCCATGGTTGCTCACGGCGGATCCTCTGCAGTTTCCGGATCCGGCGGATGCGCTGAGCCGCCCCAATGGCCTGCTGGCCATGGGCGGCGACCTCAGCCCCGCGCGCCTCGTTGCCGCCTATACGCGCGGGGTTTTTCCTTGGTATGAACAGGGCCAACCCCTGTTGTGGTGGAGCCCAAACCCGCGTGCGGTCCTGCGTCCCGATCAACTTCACATCGGGCGCACCCTCCGCAAACGACTCAAGGCTGCGCCCTTCGAATTACGCACCAACACTGCCTTCGCTGAAGTGATCGCGAAATGTGCGGCCCCACGCTGGGTCGACGGCCAGGCCGAATATGGCACCTGGATCACCCCCGCCATGCAACAAGCCTACCTGGCACTGCATGCCCAAGGCATCGCGCATTCGATCGAGGCCTGGCAAGGCGAGCGCCTCGTCGGTGGCGTCTATGGCGTACAGGTCGGACCCATCTTTTGCGGCGAATCGATGTTCAGCAAAATGGATGACGCCTCACGGATTCCACTGGTATGGCTTTCACAACAGCTCGCCCAGATCAAAGGCGGCTTACTCGACATCCAATTAATGACGCCGCACTTGCACCGCCTTGGCGCTGAAGAAATCCTGCGTGCAGACTATCTTGCGCACCTCGCGCAATACCGAACCCACGCAGGCCTAGACTGGCACTCTGGGCCGGTTGCGTTCCCCAACGCAGGTAACGGCTTAAACAAGACATGACCCAAGATCCGCGTACGCCACTCGTGCAAGAGCCGGTGTTCTATCGCACCCCGCCGCGCGCCTGTAGCTATTTCGAAGAACGTAAGACCCGTTCGATTTTCCTCGGCCCAGAACATCCGCTAACACCCGAACTCCACGCGCGCCTCACCGTCCTCGGGTTTCGTCGCAGCGGTCTGCATGCCTATCGACCCCACTGTGATGACTGCAATGCTTGTGTGCCAATTCGTGTGCGTGTGCATGACTTCCAACGCAGCCGAAATGAGCAACGCCTCTGGAAGCGCAATCAGGACCTCACCGTTCACAGCATCACGCCGCAAGAAAACGATGAGATCTATTCCCTGTACAAACGTTATTTGAATTGGAAACATCCGGGCGGCGGCATGGATAACCCTGAGCCGGGTGACCTGTCTGCCTTCTTGCTGGGTGATGCGCAATGGACCCGCTTCCATGAATTTCGCCTCAAAGGCGATCTCATCGCACTCGCGGTGAGTGATCGGGTCGGCGATGGCTGGTCCGCGGTTTACACCTTCTACGACCCTCGCTGCGCCAAGCGCAGCCTCGGTCGCTACGCCCTCCTCTGGGAAATCGAGCAAGTCCGTGCCCAAGGCGGCGCGTACCTGTATCTCGGCTACTGGATCGAGGGCCACCCCAAGATGGACTACAAGAAGGCCTATCAACCCAGCGAGATTTTGACCGCACAAGGCTGGATCGACGCCTCAAACCACCCAGCCCGCACGCGCTGACGCCAACATGGCACTCCTGTGTATAATCCGCGCGCATTCCGCGAGGGCCAGACAGGATTCACCGTCACGACCCTCTGCACACCCTAGACACTGATTGGAAACGAATGGCGAAAGAAGATCACATTGAAATGGAAGGTACGATTGTTGAGGCATTGCCCAACACCACCTTCCGCGTTGAGTTGGATAACGGTCACGTTGTGATCGGACACATCTCTGGCAAGATGCGCAAACACTACATCCGTATCCTTAAGGGTGACCGTGTCACTGTGGAACTGACTCCTTACGACCTGAGCAAAGGCCGCATCACCTTCCGTCAGCGCTAACGCCTTAGCGCGCGTCTTCCACTTCTGCGACTGATTCCTGTCCACGCGACTTGCGTGGCTCGGTGCGTAGCGTGAGCTTGTCTTCAGCAACGCTCACCTCAACCACACCACCGTCTTTCAAATCACCAAACAACAAGGCATCGGCCAGCGGACGACGCAACTGGTCTTGAATTAAGCGGCGCATCGGACGCGCACCCATGGCTTGATCGTAGCCGTGCTCAGCAAACCAAGTGCGCGCTTCATCATCCACTTGCAAATCAACTTTGCGCGCATGCAACTGGCTTTCCAATTCGGCCAAGAATTTCTCAACGACGTGCGCGATCTGCTCTGGGCCCAGTGGCGCAAATTGCACAATGGCGTCTAAACGGTTGCGGAACTCCGGCGAGAACAAACGCTTGATCTCACCCATCGCATCTGTGGTGTGATCCTGCGCCGCAAAGCCAATACTGGCTCGACTGGCACGTTCAGCACCGGCATTGGTGGTCATGATCAAAATCACATCACGGAAATCGGTACGACGACCATTGCTGTCGGTCAGACTGCCGTGATCCATCACCTGCAATAACAGATTGAATACATCGGGGTGTGCCTTCTCGATTTCGTCCAGCAATAACACTGCGTGCGGATTTTGATGAATGGCATCGGTAAGCAACCCACCTTCTTCATAACCAACATAGCCCGGCGGCGCCCCGATCAAACGCGAAACGGTATGCCGCTCCATGTATTCCGACATATCGAAACGCACCAGTTCAACGCCCATCTGGCGCGCTAGCTGCCGACAAATCTCGGTCTTACCCACGCCGGTCGGGCCCGCGAACAAAAATGAACCGACCGGGCGATCATCAGAACCCAGCCCCGAACGCGACAAGCGAATCGCCGAGACAACCGTATCGATCGCCGGATCCTGGCCGAATACCACCATGCGCAAATCCCGATCGAGGGTTTGCAAACGATCCCGATCATCCGAATTCACCGTACGTGCCGGCACCTTCGCGATGGAAGCCACCACTTCTTCGATGTCCTTCACGCTCACGGTACGACGCTTGTGACCTCGCAAACGATTCCGCGCCCCCGCTTCATCCAAGACATCAATCGCCTTGTCCGGAAGCTGGCGATCATGGATATAACGTTCAGCAAGCTCTGCCGCGGATTGCAAGGATGGCCTAGTGAAACGCACATCGTGATGCTCTTCCAAGCGCGTGCGCAGGCCTTCAAGGATGCGAACGGTATCGGCCACACTCGGCTCTTCTACATCCACCTTTTGGAAGCGACGCGCAAGCGCATGATCTTTTTCGAAAATCGAACGGAATTCCTGCCATGTGGTTGAGCCAATGCAACGCAACTGACCACTGGCCAAGCGTGGTTTGATGAGATTGGATGCATCCATACTGCTGCCCGAAGCCGCGCCGGCACCGATGATGGTGTGGATTTCGTCAATGAACAGCACCGCATCCGGATCTTTCTCAAGATCCTGCAGCACGCCTTTCAAGCGTTTTTCAAAATCGCCGCGGTACTTCGTCCCCGCAAGCAAACCGCCGAGATCCAATGACCAAATCGTTGTCTTCGCCACGGGCTCGGGCACGTCACCTTCCACAATCCGCCGCGCCAAGCCTTCCGCAATTGCAGTCTTACCAACACCCGCTTCACCCACCAGCAAGGGATTGTTTTTGCGCCGACGCATGAGGATTTGCAGCACACGCTCGACTTCGCGATCGCGCCCAATCAGCGGATCAATCACGCCATCACGTGCCATGCGATTCAAGTTCTGGGCATAGCGTTGCAGCGCAGACTCTTTGACTTCACCCGAAGCATCACTACGGACATCGCCAACACCTTCCATTTCAGTAGATTCAGTTTCCGCGTTGCTGCGCAGCTCTTCCTCACCATGTGCGATGTAACTCACCACGTCTAGACGCGAAATGTTCTGCTCGGCAAGAAAGAACACCGCATGACTTTCTTGTTCGCTGAACGTCGCCACCAAAAGATTGTCGGGCTCAACTTCAGAACGCCCAGCCGACTGCGCCTGAAAGATCGCGCGCTGCAATACGCGCTGAAAACCCAAGGTCGGCTGCGGATCACGCGGATCGGTCTCCGCAAATTTGGGAGTGTGGTCATCAATGTGTTTTTGTAAACGATCCCGCAGTGCATCCAAATCTGCACCAATCGCACGCAAGATTTTTGCTGGCCCCAACATGTCGGTCAGCATCAACAACAAATGTTCAACGCTGAGGAATTCTTGATGCTGCTCACGCGCATCACGCACCAGCATACCCAGACCAAACTCCACTTCCCGACTCAACATATCGACGTCCTCATTCGCGCAGATAACTTACACCCGCTCCATCGTACACAGCAAAGGGTGTTGATGCTCGCGTGCGTGCGCATTGACTTGTGCGACCTTACTCTCAGCGATGTCACGCGGATACACCGCACATTCGCCACGTCCTTGCGTATGAATATTCAACATCACCCGCGTCGCCTGCTCGGTATTCATATTGAAGAACTGACGCAACAACGACACCACAAAGTCCATGGGCGTGAAGTCATCGTTCATTAACAACACCCGATACAAGGCGGGCTCTTTCAGTTGCGGTGGCGCTTCTTGGATGGCAAGCCCGCCCTCATCATGGCCATCCTCGGCATCCGGATGGTCACCGCCGGCATTGGGCGGCAACATCGGGGGCAGAGCCATTTCTAAACACTTATTCAAAGGATCATTCATAGGTTTCTGAATTCAGTTCAAAGCAAAGGTTTCGCTCAAGCATAGCGATTTCATCAGCAGGCGTCATGCCAGTGGCATTCCAGCGACGACAGCCCACTCAACTCCATATAGACACCTAAGCACGCACAAAAAACCCTAGTAAAAACAAGCTCTTTAGTCGGATGGACTGTCCCGAAGGGGGTAGTTGACCAAATTACTAAACTATTGCACTCTTGGGGCCAATCGATCCAAACGAGGTCGACTGGGGCAACCCAAAACAGGAAGCAATCTGATCATCTGATCGCAACGCATGGATGAGAGTTCATCTGAGACAACATGCAAGGGAACAAGGAGACGAGCATGGCTGCAGGCATCGTGAAGTGGTTTAGCAACGCCAAGGGCTACGGATTCATTCAGGGCAACGAAGTCGAAGAAGACATCTTTGCCCACTACTCCAGCATCGAAATGGATGGCTACCGGAGCCTACGCAAAGGTGAGCCCGTCGAGTTTGAAATCACCCAAGGACCGCGCGGGCTGCACGCTGCGAACATCCGTCGCGCTGAAGCCTAAACAACACTCTGTTGCAATAAAAAACGGCCGCATTTGCGGCCGTTTTTATTTTTAGAAGGCACGAGACCACTTACATGTTGGCAATGATGGCCTCACCAAAGCCCGAGCTGCTCAATAGGGTCGCCCCTTCCATCAAACGCTCAAGATCATAAGTCACCGTCTTTGCCGCAATCGCTCCGGACATACCTTTAACAATCAGATCAGCTGCCTCGGTCCACCCCATGTGACGCAGCATCATTTCACCCGAAAGAATGACCGATCCCGGATTCACTTGGTTCTTACCCGCATACTTTGGTGCCGTACCATGCGTCGCTTCAAACATCGCCACGGTGTCGGACAGATTCGCGCCTGGCGCGATGCCAATACCTCCTACCTGTGCCGCCAGCGCATCAGAAACATAATCACCATTGAGATTGAGCGTGGCGATCACGTCATACTCTTCTGGGCGCAACAAGATCTGCTGCAAGAACGCATCGGCAATCGAATCCTTGACCGTAATCTCGCGACCGGTCTTTGGATTCTTAAACTTGCACCACGGACCCTCTCCGATCGGCTGCGCACCAAACTCTTCACGTGCCAGGGCATAGCCCCAATCACGGAATCCACCCTCAGTGAACTTCATGATGTTGCCCTTGTGCACCAGGGTCACAGAGGCCTTGTCGTTATCGATGGCGTACTGAATCGCCTTACGCACCAAACGCTGCGTGCCCTCACGCGACACCGGCTTCACGCCAATGCCCGAGCTTTCGGGAAAGCGAATCTTCTTTACGCCCATTTCATTTCGTAGAAAGTCGATCACCTTCTTCACTTCTGGCGTACCTTCTGCCCACTCAATCCCAGCGTAGATGTCTTCGGAGTTCTCCCGGAAGATCACCATGTCGGTTTTTTCCGGTTCCTTGAGCGGACTCGGCGTGCCGGTGTAGTAACGAACTGGACGCAAACAGACATATAGATCAAGGTCCTGACGCAGCGCCACATTCAAAGACCGAATCCCACCACCGACCGGCGTCGTCAGCGGGCCCTTAATGGACACCACATAGTCGCGCACCGCCTCCAGCGTTTCCGCAGGCAACCAAGTATTTTCCCCATAGAGCACATTGGCCTTCTCACCTGCAAAGACTTCCATCCATACAATGGAACGTTGGCCGCCATAGGCCTTGGCAACCGCCTCATCCAACACCTTCTGCATCACGGGCGTCACGTCCACACCAATGCCGTCGCCTTCAATAAACGGAATGATCGGACGATCCGGAACATGGAGACTGAAGTCGGCGTTCACAGTGATCTTGTCGCCGTCGGAAGGGATTTGAATCTTGTCGTAGGCCATGGGTACTCTCAGAGCGCGTTCAGCGTGGGTGTTGGATCTTCGTTTTCGAGGCATCGATCGAAACGGATGTCGATCGTCGAGCGAGCCATGGACGGCGAATAGCGACCCCGAAAACGGATGTCCGACACCTATGCGTTGGGTTCTAGGTTGAACGAAAGACGCGTATTGTACTCGCATGCCTGAACTTCTTCTGTTCAACAAACCCTTCGGCGTGCTCAGCCAGTTTTCTGAAGGCACCACTCCGCCCTCAAATGGTGCAAACCATCCCACCTTGGCGGAATACATCCGTGCACCGGGTTTTTATCCCGCCGGTCGTCTCGATCGCGACAGCGAAGGCCTGATGATCCTGACCGATCATGGCCCCGCCCAAGCGCGCATCGCTGATCCACAACACAAGCTGGAAAAAACCTATTGGGTGCAGGTGGAAGGCGTGCCCGATGAGGCCGCCCTTGATGCCTTACGCCATGGTGTAATGTTGAAAGAGGGCCTGACCCGTCCTGCACAGGCACGCCGCCTCGCGGAGTTATCCGAACCATGGCCACGCGATCCGCCAATCCGTAGTCGGCAGCACATCCCGACCCACTGGATCGAACTGCGTATCCAAGAAGGTCGTAATCGTCAGGTACGCCGCATGACCGCTGCGGTCGGTCACCCTACCCTGCGCCTGATCCGCATCGCCATTGGTGCCTGGTCGCTGTTACGCGACCCACTGGCACCCGGCGAGAGCCGCCGCATTCCCTGTCCCGCAGCATTTTGTGGAAAATCTACGCATGACTCCGGTAACGACGCCACCCCCCGAACGCCCACGCATCACCGTCGCCAGCATCATCGAGGAGAACGGTCGCTTCCTCCTCGTAGAGGAAGAACGTAATGGCCGCCTCGTACTCAACCAGCCTGCAGGTCACCTCGAACATGGCGAGAGCCTGATCGAGGCCGCCATCCGCGAAACGCACGAAGAAACCGGTTGGCAGTTCACGCCCGAGTCCTTACTCGGCATGTACCAAAACGAAAGCACCTCCTTGAACCTCACCTACATTCGTTTTGCCTTTCGGGGCACGGCCACAGCCCCCGTCGGCACCCCTCAACTCGATGAGGGCATCGTCCGCGCGGTGTGGATGACACTCGAAGAAATCCGAGCCGAACACGCACGCCTGCGCAATCCCTTGGTATTGCGTTGCATTCAGGATTGGCTCAACGGCCAGTCCTATCCGCTGGACTGGCTACCGCAAGGCTCCGATCCGAGTCTGACCGGTCCCTGAACCTACAACCCTCTCATGTCTGATTCTTTGATCTTGGTTGGCCTATCTGGCGGCGTGGACTCCGCGGTCGCTGCGCTGCGCCTGCTTGAACAAGGTCATCGCGTCCGCGGCGTGTTCATGAAGAACTGGGAAGAAGACGATGCAACCGGCTACTGTGCGGCCGAAGAAGACCTCAACGATGCACAACGCGTTGCCGACCACCTCGGCATCGAACTGCAACGCGTCAACTTTGCACATGATTACTGGGAGCGTGTGTTCCAAGAGTTTCTACAGGAATACCAGTCCGGGCGCACACCGAACCCTGACATCTTGTGCAACAGCGAGATTAAGTTTCGTGCCTTTCTCGACTACGCACGCGATCATGGTGCCAACGGCATCGCCACCGGCCATTACGTCCGTCGCCGTGACCACAATGGTGCAGTGCAATTACTGAAGGGCCTCGACCCCAACAAAGACCAAAGCTATTTCCTCCATCGCCTCACCCAAGAACAATTGCGCGATGCGTGGTTCCCCGTTGGTGAGCTGGAAAAAACCGCCGTACGCGAGATCGCACGCAAGGCAAACCTTCCCAACGCTGAGCGCAAAGACAGCACGGGTCTGTGCTTTATCGGGGAGCGCAACTTCAAACCCTTCTTACAGCGCTTTCTGGCACCACAACCCGGACCCATCGTGGATCCAGACAACAAAGTCCTTGGTGAACACGAAGGCCTAGCGTTCTATACCCTCGGCCAGCGCCGCGGCCTTGGCATCGGCGGACAAAAAGAAGGCAGCGAAGAAGCGTGGTACGTTGCAGCCAAGCGCATGGATCACAATACGCTGGTCGTAGCTCAAGGCGAAGACCATCCCTGGTTGTTCTGCAGCCAAGCCACCACCGAATCCGCCCACTGGATTTCTGGCCATGCGCCCGCCTTCCCCCATGCTTGTCAGGCAAAGGTGCGCTATCGCCAAGGCGACCAAGCGGTGGAGATTCATGCCGCAGACAACGCGACACTGGACCTTCACTTTAGCGAGCCACAACGCGCAGTCACACCCGGTCAATCGGCGGTGTTTTATGACGGCGAGGTTTGCTTAGGTGGCGCAGTGCTCCACCACACCAACACTCCAGCACGATAAACTCCCCACATGTCACGCCTTGAAGAACAAACCATTGCCCTTGCCGGGATGTTTCAAGCCGCACGTCTGGTACAAGACATTGCGTGGAAGGGGCATGCCGCAGATCCCGCAGCATTAGAGTCGAGTCTACGCAGTCTATTTACCCTTGATGCAGAGACCACAGCCGCCGTGTATGGCAGCGTGCCCGATGGCATCAGCTTGGGATTACGCACACTCCAAGAACAACTGGCCTCCGCGCCACGCGAACCACGCAAGATTGAAATCACCACCTATGTGCTGAATCTGCTCATGCTTGAACGCAAACTGGCGAGCAAACCCGATCATCTGCATGAGATCACCACTGGCATCGAAGCCAGCGAACGGCAGCGCGAACACTTCGGCAGCGTCACCCATCCGAGCGTGGTTGGCGGTCTTGCCGATCTGTATCAAAAGACCATCAGCACCCTCGGCCCCAAGATCTTGGTGCAGGGGGAGTCCAGCTATCTGCGCGACAGCGCCTACGCCGAACAGATTCGTGCATTGTTGTTGGCAGGGATTCGCTCGGCGGTGTTGTGGGCGCAGAAAGGTGGCAGCCGTTGGCGCCTGATCTGGAACCGTAAGGATTACATCGACATGGCTTCACGCATGGCGCGCGGCTTGTAAGGACACAGACAGACACGTCGGGGATTTCGGTTTTCGGGGCGTCGATCGACAGGGACGTCGATCGTCGAGCGCGCCAAGGACGGCCTTGAGCGACCCCGAAAATCGAATACCCGGCGGGGCTAATACCTTCAGCTAAAGGGACTTAACCGCCCTTGAGACGGTGTAGGTCTTGCCCTGCTTGAGCTTTTCGTAATTGCCGAATACCGCTTGGAAGTTCTTCTTGATGTACTCGCGCAGACCATTAATGGTTACAACAACGATCTGACCACCCGGCCTCAGCTGCGCATACGCATCCAACAAGAAGGTGGTCATCAATTCGCGACCAACCTTGGCCGGAAGATTCGACACGAGCGTATCCGCCGCAACGGTTTCCTTCACGTCGGCCAGCCCATTCGACAACCGTACTTCGCAATTGCTCAAACCATTCAACGCTGCGTTGCGCTGCGCGTACTCAACCGCGACAAAGTCCTTATCTAGCATCAATACCCGACCTTGCGGACAAGCCTTGGCAATCGACACACCCAAGGCACCATAGCCACAGCCGAGATCAATCGTCACATCAGTTGGTACGACCGTAAGGTGCGTTAGCAACAGGGCACTGCCTTCATCAATCTCGCGCGGCGAGAACAGACCCCAGGTAGTTTGAAAACGCAGCGACTGACCGAGCAGTTCAGTACGAATCTCTTCCGGCTCGGCCGGCCGCGGCGGCAATGACATCAGCTATTCAACGTCGCGCGCAGGCTTTCCAAGGACACGCTGTTGGCTTCCTGCACAAAGTCCTGCATCTGATCGAAGTTCAAATAGCGGTAAATCTCGGCACCCATCGCGTTTACGCCCCGCATCGCTTCTTGATATTCCGCAACCGTCGGCAGACGGCCCAGACGAGCCGTTACTGCGGCAAGTTCTGCTGAACCGAGATAGACATTCGCACCCTTACCCAAGCGATTCGGGAAGTTACGGGTTGAGGTCGACATCACCGTGGCACCATCGGCAACACGCGCCTGATTACCCATACACAACGAACAACCCGGCACTTCGGTGCGCGCACCGGCCTTGCCAAACAAGCTATACACGCCCTCTTCAATGAGTTGATGCTCGTCCATCCGGGTTGGTGGCACGACCCACAGACGCACGGGCACATTCGCGATGTTTTTCAACACCTCACCCGCAGCACGGTAGTGACCAATGTTGGTCATGCACGAACCAATGAAGACCTCTTGCACCGCATCGCCTGCAACTTCCGATAAGGGCTTGATGTCATCTGGATCATTCGGGCAAGCCAAGAGGGGTTCGGTGATTGCATTCAAATCGATTTCAATCACTTCCGCATACTCGGCATTCGCATCGGCGTGCAGCAATTGTGGATTGTCCAGCCAGCGCTCCATGCCATCGATACGACGTGCCAACGTGCGCTTGTCTTCGTAGCCATTGGCAATCATCGACTTCAGCAGCACGATGTTGGAACGCAGGTATTCGGCAATCGGCTCAGCATCGAGACGCACGGTACANGCNGCNGCNGAACGCTCTGCCGAGGCATCCGANAACTCAAACGCCTGCTCCACCTTCAACTGCGGCAGACCCTCAATCTCNAGAATCCGGCCGGAGAACACGTTCTTCTTGCCTTGCTTGCCGACGGTCAACAAACCCCGCTGAATCGCGACATACGGAATCGCATTCACCAAATCACGCAAGGTGATGCCCGGCTGCATCTCACCCTTGAAGCGCACCAACACCGATTCCGGCATATCCAGTGGCATCACTCCGAGTGCGGCGGCAAACGCGACCAAGCCCGAACCGGCTGGGAAGCTGATACCAATCGGGAAACGCGTATGTGAATCACCACCGGTACCCACGGTATCGGGCAGCAACATACGGTTCATCCACGAGTGGATGATGCCGTCACCTGGACGCAGCGAAACACCACCACGACTGGTGAAGAATTCCGGCAGGGTGTGTTGCAGTTGAATGTCGACCGGCTTTGGATAGGCCGCAGTGTGACAGAACGACTGCATCACCAAATCCGCCGAGAAGCCCAATGATGCGAGTTCTTTCAATTCATCACGGGTCATGCCGCCGGTCGTATCCTGCGAACCCACCGTGGTCATGCGCGGCTCGCAATACGTGCCCGGACGCACCCCAGCAACACCACAAGCCTGTCCCACCATCTTCTGCGCCAAGGTAAAGCCCTGGCTGCTCTCGACTGGTGCAAGCGGACGAGCGAACACGCTGCTCGGTGTCATACCGCGCGCTTCGCGGGTCTTATCCGTCAGTGCACGTCCAATGATGAGCGGGATACGCCCACCGGCCTGAATCTCATCAGCCAGCGTGGAAGGCTTGAGATTGAATTCCGCAACCGTCTTGCCGTCTTTCTCTATGCGGCCTTCACGGGTGTAGATGGTAATGACATCTCCCATCTCCAACTGCGCCACATCACACTCAACCGGCAGCGCACCCGCGTCCTCTGCGGTATTGAAAAAGATTGGTGCAATCTTGCCGCCCAACACCACGCCACCACTGCGCTTATTTGGTACAAACGGGATGTCTTCACCCATGTGCCAGAGCACCGAGTTGATTGCAGACTTGCGCGAAGAACCGGTACCAACGACATCACCCACATAAGCGAGTGGATGACCGTTCGCTTTCAGTTCTTCAATCTTGGCGAGCGCATCCTCCATACGATTCATCAACATCGCATTGGCATGCAACGGGATATCCGGACGACTCCACGCTTCTGAAGCCGGCGACAAGTCATCGGTATTGGTTTCACCATCGACCTTGAAAACGGTCACAGTGATCTGATCCGGCATGGCCGCCTTATTCGTGAACCAAGTCGCTTCCGCCCAGTTGTTGATCACGCGCTCGGCTTGCGCATTTCCTGCAGCAGCCTTTTCGGCCACATCATGGAAGGCGTCATAGATCAATAAAGTTTTGCTGAGTGCATCCGCTGCAAGCTCCGCAACCTCTGCATCCTCAAGCAATGCAATCAAAGGCTGAACGTTGTAGCCACCGAGCATCGTGCCCAGCAAGAAGGTCGCGCGCGCGCGATCAATGAGCGATGACTGCGCTGTACCTTGGGCGAGGTCAGCCAAAAACGCCGCCTTCACATACGCAGCAGGATCCACACCGGGCGGCACGCGCTGCTCCAGCAACTCAACCAGTAGTGCCTCTTCGCCGGCCGGTGGCTGCTTCAGCAGCTCCACCAATGCGGCAACTTGTTCAGCGTCCAACGGCAGCGGCGGCAAGCCCTGCTCAGCACGTTCGGCCACGTGCGCTCGATATACATCCAACATAGAAAAACCTTGAATCAACTCAGAAAGCGGAATGAAGCGGGAATCCACCCGGAAATGCGGGGGAAAACGCGGATAGAATACCTGATCTGTTTTTGTGGAACCCGAAATGGACCTTGCCGAAATGAATCTCGATGCGCTGACCGCTCTCTCTCCCGTCGATGGCCGCTATGGTCGCAATACCGTCGATCTGCGACCGATCTTCAGTGAATACGGCCTGATTCGGCACCGCGTCCAAGTCGAAGTGCGCTGGCTCGAAGCCCTCGCCGCTGAGCGTGCCATTGGCGAGGTTTCCCCGCTCTCCGCCGCCGCACGCGGCCATCTGGCGAAGCTGGTCGACGACTTCCGTCTCGAATACGCCCAGCGGGTCAAAAACATCGAGAAGACCACCAACCACGACGTCAAGGCGGTCGAGTACTTCATCAAAGAACACATCGCCGGAAACGCCGAACTGGAAGCGGTCAGCGAATTCATTCACTTCGCCTGCACCTCGGAAGACATCAACAACCTGTCGCACGCCCTGATGCTGCGCGAAGCCCGCGACGGCGTGCTCATTCCGCTCATGGAAGACGTGATCGCTGCGATTCGCGCCTTGGCCCATGACCTCGCCGACCTGCCCATGCTCTGCCGCACGCATGGACAGCCCGCTACGCCGAGCACCATGGGCAAAGAAATGGCGAACTTTGTTTATCGCCTGGATCGTCAGCTCGAGCAATTCAAGCGTGTGCCCTTGTTGGGCAAGATCAATGGCGCGGTTGGCAACTACAACGCGCACCTTAGCGCCTATCCCGAATTCGACTGGCAGGGCTTTGCGGAAACGTTTGTGACCTCACTCGGCATTGAGTGGAATCCCTACACCGCGCAAATCGAACCACATGATTACGTAGCGGAATACTTCCATGCCCTGATGCGCTTTAACACCATTCTGCTCGACTTCGACCGTGATGTATGGACCTACATCTCGCTCGGCTACTTCAAGCAAAAGACCGTAGCCGGTGAGGTCGGCTCCTCAACCATGCCGCACAAGGTCAATCCAATCGACTTTGAAAACTCCGAAGGCAACATCGGTATCGCCAATGCCCTGATGGATCACCTCGCCAGTAAACTGCCGGTCTCGCGCATGCAGCGCGACCTCACCGACTCTACCGTGCTGCGCAACTTGGGTATGGGTGCCGCATACTCGGTGATTGCTTGGAAGGCCGCACTGCGCGGCATCAGCAAACTCGACGCGGCTCCGGCTGCGCTGGCTGCGGATTTGGATGCGACCTGGGAGATTCTGGCCGAACCCATTCAGACCGTAATGCGTCGTTATGGCATCGAACAGCCGTACGAAAAGCTCAAGGAATTAACGCGCGGCCAGAAGGTGAACAAAGAAACCATGCAGGCCTTTGTCGACAACCTCGACATTCCGGCTGACGCTAAGCGCGCACTGCGCGAACTCACGCCGGGCACCTACATCGGCAACGCAGCCGCGCAGGCAAGGAAAGTCTAACCAACGCTAGAGCGTATCTAGACCTCGCCAATCTCCGCTCGGATAGCCTGCAAGGCCGCCAACGGATCCGTTGCACCGGTAATCGGACGACCAATCACCAGCCAATCACTCCCGGCCTGCACCGCTTCCCCTGGGGTCATCACGCGACGCTGATCACCCACATCGGCACCGGCGGGACGAATGCCCGGCGTAACGAGGCGAAAGCCTGCACTGCGCTCCGCACGCAAGGGTTCAATTTCTTTCGGTGAACACACCACACCATCCATGCGCGCAGCCTCGCTGAGTGCAGCCAAGCGCAAGACCTGTTCAGCCGGTGATTGAGTGATCCCAATTTCAGTGAGATCTTCTTGTGCCATGCTGGTCAGAACCGTGACCGCAATCAATAACGCGCCACTCCCCGAAGCATCCACGGCCTCACGTGCAGCTTCCAACATCCGGCGTCCGCCGGAGGCATGCACGTTCAACATCCACACACCCAGATCAGCCGCGGCGCGACACGCACCGGCAACCGTATTCGGAATGTCGTGATACTTGAGATCGAGAAACACCTCAAAACCACGCACCTGTAAATCACGCACCAACTGCGGTCCTGCACGGGTAAACAATTCTTTACCGACCTTGACACGGCACCCCTTGGGATCCAACTGATCGACTAACGTGAGTGCCGCATCGGCATTCGGAAAATCGAGCGCAACCAAAATGCGTGGACCCACTACCTGACTCATGCTTATTCTCCTGCAACCCCAATCAACGGCCGCACCGTATTCCATTCTTTACAACCCGGGCACTGCCAATGCACATGCCGCGCTTGGAAGCCACAGTTGCCACATTGATAACGCGGACGATCTTCCAACAACTGGCGCGACAAGGTTTTCAATCCCAGCATCCAACCCCGTGTTTGCGGGTCATCAATATGCGAGAGCTTCAAATCAATCAAACGTTCTAAGCCCAACACTGAGGGCTTGCGCTGTAATTCTTGCATCAGCAACTCTTCAGCCGCTTGCTCGCCAACGTCACGACGCACTTCTTCGACTAAAGCCAACAAAATCGAGTTACGTGGATGCTGGCGTAGTAAGCGGCGCAACTGTTCTTGTACCTCTGTTGTCGATGCAATCCGACGCAAGCATTCCAACATCGGCTCGACCACTTCCGGCAGGAAGTCATTGTCTTGTTCTTCAACGTGCTGATACCAGCTCACCGCTTCGGCACAGTTGCCCGCCTCACGCTCAAGATCACCAAAGATCTGGCTCGCACGGACACAGCGCTCATCTTCATCCAAGGCATTCCGCAAGAATTCACGCGCAGAGGCACGATCGCCCTGCTTAATCGCTGCTACTGCTTTTTCACAGAAATACTGTGCAATCACTTTACCGCGCGGCAGCAGTTGATCATCGACGAGCCCACGTACCGCTTCGATCGCCTGATCCCAGTCTTTTTCTTGTTCGTAGATTTCGGCAAGACTGGAACGCGAAGGCGCATGCTTTGGTTGCAAATCGACAAGTTCGCGGAAAGGACGCTCGGCGCGATCCAACAATCCCGCTTGGAGATAATCCCGTCCGAGTTCATATAAGGCCTCAACCCGCTGACGCGATTCCAGCCCGGTCCGAGCAATCAGATTTTGATGGATTTGAATGGCCTTCGAGGTTTCGCCGCGACGCCGAAACAAACTGCCTAGCGCAAGATGGGTCTCGACGGTTTCGGGATCGTCTTCCAACATCCGGATGAAGACTTCAATCGCCTTATCCGTCTGCTCATTGATAAGGTAATTCAGGCCACGAAAATAGTCCGTAGAAAACGTTGAACAACGGATATCACTACTGCGACGACCGCTGCGCTTTGACCACCACCAGCCCGAAGCTGCCGCCACGGGCAACAGCGCTAACGCGACCAAGGTCGTCCACGGCAAACCGAACAGGTCGGCCATTAAGCCTCGTCCCGCAGTGGTGCCATGCGCGCTTCACGCAATTCTGCTTCGAGTTTGTGCAAACGCTTTTCCGCACGACGCGCATGCAGTCCGCGCCGGATCAACCCCGGCAACAACGCCAACACACCCAATAAGATCCCGAGCGCATACGCACCGAGCAATAACAAAGACAGGGGCTGAGTGATCTGCATGACGCCGAGATCCAACGCGACCGCGCCTGGATTGCGCAATGCAAAGACCGCGCCAATCAAAACCAGCGCGAGTGCGAAGAGTCCAGTGAGCCAGCGACTGAAATGACGCATGGCAATCGATTACTTACTTTTGCTGCTGTAACCAGGCCTCATTGACCCGCTCACGCAGTTCCTTACCCGGCTTAAAGTGCGCCACATATTTTTCCGGCAATGGCACCGCATCACCCGTCTTCGGGTTTCGGCCCATACGTGGCGGACGATGGTGCAGCGAGAAGCTGCCAAAACCACGGATCTCGATCCGACCGTTCTGAGCGAGGGTCTGGGTCATTTCATCAAGCATGGTTTTCACCGCCAGCTCCACATCGGTCAATGACAGATGTGGCAGGCGGCGATATAACAGCTCGACAAGATCCGACTTGGTCATGGCAGCTTCGACTGCAACGGCGACTTATTCGTCGCGCGCTTCCATCTGTTCACGAATCAGGTCACCCAGAGTAGCCGGCTCGGCTGCCTCTTCGGCGGTCTTGCTGTACTGACGTACGGCAGCGGCTTCTTCCAGGTTGTCCTTATTCTTGATCGACAGGCTGATGCTGCGAGTCTTACGATCCACACCCATCACAGCGGCTTCGATACTGTCGCCTTCCTTGAGGTGGGTGCGTGCATCTTCAACACGATCCTGTGCGATTTCAGAAGCACGGATGTAACCGTCGACTTCTTCGCTCAGGGTCACGATTGCGCCCTTGGCTTCCACTTCACGAACGGTACCGTTCACGATGCTGCCCTTCGGATGGCTGGCAACGAAATCAGAGAACGGGTCCTGATCCATCTGCTTGATGCCGAGGGAAACGCGCTCACGATCCGGTTCAATCGACAGCACAATGGCTTCAACCATGTCGCCCTTCTTGAAGTTACGAATGGCTTCTTCGCCCTTCTCATTCCAAGAGATATCAGACAGGTGCACCAAACCATCGATGCCGCCATCCAAACCAATGAAGATCCCGAAGTCGGTGATGGACTTGATTGCGCCCGAGACACGGTCGCCCTTCTTAAAGTTGGCAGAGAAGCTTTCCCACGGATTTTCGCGGCACTGCTTGATGCCTAGCGAGATACGACGACGTTCTTCGTCGATATCCAGGATCATGACTTCGAGTTCTTCGCCGATGGTCAACAGCTTAGATGGATGAACGTTCTTGTTGGTCCAATCCATTTCCGAGGTATGTACCAGGCCTTCCACGCCATCTTCGATTTCAACGAAGGCACCGTAGTCCGCAATGTTGGTGACCTTGCCGAAGACACGGGTTGATGGCGGGTAGCGACGCGCAATGTCCTGCCACGGATCTTCACCCAGCTGCTTCAAGCCGAGGGAGACGCGGTTACGATCACGGTCGAACTTGAGTACGCGAACATCCAGTTCATCACCCACATTAACCACTTCAGACGGATGACGTACACGCTTCCATGCCATATCGGTGATGTGAAGCAGGCCGTCGATACCACCGAGGTCGATGAACGCACCGTAGTCGGTGAGATTCTTGACGATACCGTGTGCGATCGCGCCTTCCACCAGCGACTTCGCCAGTTCTTCGCGTTCTGCACTGTATTCGGCTTCCACCACGGCGCGACGAGAAACCACAACATTGTTGCGGCGCGCATCGAGCTTGATGACCTTAAATTCGAGTTCCTTACCTTCGAGGTAAGCGACATCACGTACCGGACGTACATCCACCAGGGAGCCTGGCAAGAACGCGCGCACACCGGCCACGTCGACGGTGAAACCGCCACGGACCTTGCCGCTGAGGAAACCTGTAACGGTTTCGGTCGCTTCCAGCGCACGTTCGAGATTCTTCCAAGTCTGCAGACGCTTCGCACGATCGCGCGACAGGATGGTTTCACCATAACCGTCGGCAACTGCTTCCAGTGCAACCTCAACCTGATCACCTACATTGACTTCCAGTTCGCCTTCTGGAGAACGGAACTGATCAACCGGGATCGCGGCTTCGGTCTTGAGACCAGCGTTAACCAGAACGTACTCGTCTGTGACATCCAGAACGGTACCGGTCAACAACGCACCATTGCGCATTTCAGTACTGCGCAGGCTTTCTTCAAACAGTTCAGCAAAGCTTTCAGACATACAACTTCCAATGCGACCGCATGCAAAACATGAGGCTCGCGGGTTAGCAGATCCTTCGTGGAACTGCGTGGTTCTTTGGTGTGTCCGGTTTGCCCGGCACACCCCCGATGCAGTTAGTGAACAGCGCTCAACAAACCGCGTTCTGCAGCATGGGTCAGCACTTGATCCAACACACCCTGCGCATCCAGCGTCGAGGTATCAATCAAGCAGGCATCGTCTGCAGGTCGCAACGGTGAGGCACTGCGTCCCGAATCACGGGCATCCCGGGCCTCAATTTCCCGTTGGAGGTCGCGAATACTAGCCTCGACTCCCTTGGACTTCAACTGCTTAGCGCGTCTTTTCGCACGTTCCTCGGCGCTGGCCGTGAGGTAAATCTTCAGGGGCGCAGACGGAAAAACCGTAGTCCCCATATCCCGGCCATCCGCCACCAGCCCCGGCACCGAAGCAAACGCTCTCTGCCGCTCCAAAAGCGCGGCACGCACGGGCGGATGCGGCGCCACCTGCGAAGCCGCCTCGCCGGTCTGTTCCAAGCGCAAACGGTCACTCACTTCCTGCTCGCTGCCGTCCTCCGCACCCAAAAACACCCGCGCCACCTCGCCTTCATCACCCGGGGCGAAACGCACCTGCAGGGTCTCCGCAAGTCGGGTCAGCGCCGGCACATCGTCAAAAGCAGTTTGGGTATCGATGGCGCGCAGGGCGACCAACCGATACAGCGCACCACTATCGAGAAACTGCCAGCCCAAACGCCGCGCCAAGGCCATGGCCAATGTGCCCTTGCCGACGCCACTAGGGCCATCGACGGTAATGACGGGAACGCTCATACCTGTTGAATCTGCAAACCCAAGGACTGGGTCAGCGCGACAAAGCCAGGAAAGGACGTGGCCACATTGGCACAATCACGAATCTCAATCGGACCGGTGGCACACAACGCGGCCATCGCAAACGACATGGCAATGCGGTGATCGCCATGACTTTCCACCGCGCCACCCCCATAGCTGCCGCCTCGAATCACCATACCATCCGGGGTCGGCTGAGCATCAACGCCCAGGGCTTGCAAGCCATCCGCCATCACCTGAATGCGGTCGCTCTCTTTCACACGCAGCTCTTCCGCGCCGGTCAGCACAGTCTCGCCTTCGGCATTGGCCGCAGCGACAAAGATCGCCGGAAATTCATCAATCGCCAGTGGCACGAGTTCTTCCGGAATCTGGATTCCTTTAAGTTGCGCACTGCGCACACGCAGATCCGCGACCGGTTCGCCACCAACTTCACGCGCGTTTTCAATCGTGATGTCGGCGCCCATGCGTTTGAGAATGTCGATCACACCGGTGCGGGTTGGATTCATCCCAACATGCTCCAGTAGCAACGCAGAATTCTTGGCAATGCTGGCACCCACCAAAAAGAACGCCGCCGAAGAGATGTCGGCAGGCACATCAATGTTGGTGGCCTTGAGTGCACCACCACCCGTTACACAAGCCGTTGCGCCATTGCGCTCAACCGCATAACCAAAGCCACCCAACATGCGTTCGGTATGATCACGCGTCGGTGCCGGCTCAGTAACACAGGTTGTACCGTCGGCATACAGACCGGCCAGCAACACACACGACTTCACCTGCGCGCTTGCCATCGGCAAGGTATAGGTGATGGCGTTCAGCGCCGCGCCGCCATGAATCTTCAGTGGCGCCTTACCGCCCTCACGCGAATCAATCTCGGCGCCCATCGTTTTCAACGGATCGATCACGCGCCCCATCGGCCGACCGGAGAGCGAATGATCGCCAGTGAGCTCGGCATCGAACGATTGACCTGCCAATAGACCGGCCATCAAGCGCATGGAGGTGCCCGAATTACCTAAATCTAGCGGTGCGCTCGGCGCCTTCAGGCCATGCATCCCCACACCCTGAATCGTGACGCGACCTTGCTCCGGGCCTTCAATCTGCACACCCATCGCACGAAAGGCACGCAACGTAGCAAGACTGTCTTCGCCTTCGAGAAAACCGGTCACCTCCGTCACGCCTTCCGCTAACGCGCCCAACATAATGGAGCGATGCGAAATGGATTTATCACCCGGAACCCGCACCTTACCTTGCAAGGCGCCGCCTGGCTGTACCTCAAACTTCATGAATGCACTCTCTACTCTGTTCGTTCTGACTTATTCGTAATGATCGTCACGCGCTCTCTTTGCGCGCGCGAACAACGCTTCTAAGGCTGCACCATCGTGATTACGCAATGCTTGCGTCAACTCATCGAGTTCGTCGCGATAGACCTGCAACGCATCCAACACCGCGCTGCGATTGTTTAAACAAATGTCACGCCACACCACCGGATCACTCGAGGCAATGCGGGTGAAGTCACGAAAACCGCCAGCCGCATAAGCAAAGATCTCATCCTGCTCTTGCATCTGACTCAGACGATCCACCAGCGCAAACGCCAACACATGGGGCAAATGACTGGTGAGCGCTAAAACCCGATCATGATGTTGCGCACTCATCTGCGTCACCGTCGCACCGGCTTGATGCCAGAGTTCCGCAATCGTTTGCGTCGCAGCCGGATCCGTTGCTTCCATCGGCGTCAGGATCACACGACGTTCCTGGAACAACTCCGCGAACGACGCCTCAACACCACTGCGTTCGGTTCCCGCAATCGGATGTCCGGGCACAAAACGCGCAATGCGCTCACCCAAAACCGCCTTGGCATCGGCAATCACGCTTTGCTTGGTGCTGCCCACATCCGTCAGGATTGCATGCGCCAACAAGGCCGGCGCAATCCTGGCCATCAAGTCGCGCATCGCGCTCAGCGGCACTGCCAACACCACAACATCGGCATCGCGCACCGCATCCACGGGGTCCGTGGTCACGCGATCAGCCACGCCCAACTCAATTGCGCGTGCCAAGGCATCCGGATTACGCCCACAGGCCACCACCTCGCTAACCGCACCGGCCGCGCGTAAAGCGCGTGCAAACGAGCCGCCAATCAAACCTAAACCAATGACGGTCAACTTCATGCGGAACGCTCCGTGCGTAGTACCGTTTGAAGGGCGCGCAAACAATGGGCATTCTCAGCCTCTGTGCCGATTGAAATACGCAAATGATGAGGCAATCCATAATTACCCACCGGACGCACAATCACACCCTCGCGTAACAAGGCTTCAAAGATCGGCTGCGCCGGCTGTTCAAAATCCACACATACAAAATTACCCACCGATGGAATCCAACGCAGGTCCAATTCAAGCAGGCCCTGCTCAACTTGCTTCAAGCCAGCACGATTCAGCGCAATACTTTTGACCAAATGCTCTTCATCATCAAACGCAGCAACCGCCGCCGCCTGCGCCAACGCATTGACATTAAACGGCTGACGCACACGATTGAGCACGTCGGCAATCTCCGCGCTTGAAACGGCATAACCCACACGCAGCCCTGCCAAGCCATACGCTTTCGAAAACGTGCGCGTAACGATCAAGTTCGGATAAGCGGCCTGAGCGATCCAAGCACTGCCATCGGGATAGTCCGGGTGCTGATGGCCATCGATATACTCGATATAGGCTTCATCCAATACCACCACGACATTGCTCGGCACGGCATTCAAAAATGCCTGTAAGGCATCGCGGGTCAGCCACGTACCGGTCGGATTGTTCGGATTCGCGATCCACACCACCCGCGTATCTGCCGTGATTGCCGCCAACATGGCGTCCAGATCATGACCAAAGTCTTTGGCCGCTGCCTGAATCACTTGCGCACCCACCGCCGTCGATGAAAGGACATACACGGCAAAGGCATGCTGTGAAATGACCGTGCTACGACCCGGCCCCAAGAACGTGCGCGCAATCAAATCCAAGACATCATTGGAACCATTGCCCAGCGTAATCTGTTCTGCAGCAACGCCATGATGCTCAGCAAGACGATGGCGCAACGCGTGTCCAGAACCATCGGGATAGCGACCCTGTTCTTTTAACAAACGCTGCATGGCATCGATCGCAGCAGGCGCCGGACCGAGCGGGTTTTCATTGGAAGCCAGCTTACTGATCTTGGCTGGGTCTAAGCCCAACTCACGTGCGAGCGCGGAAACCGGCTTGCCCGGTTGATAGGGGCTCAGGCCTTGTATGCCTGCAACCGCTTCATCACACATGGACATGGGAGTCTCTGGCTATATGCCCGGATTCAATGCGCGGGGATATGCGCCGAGCAGCTTGAACAAGGTTGCGTTTTGTTCAACCTCAAGCAAGGCCTTGGCTACGCCAGGATCTTCAGCATGCCCTTCCAAATCTACGAAGAACACGTATTCCCAATTGGCTTTGCGCGAAGGACGTGACTCAATCCGGGTCATCGATACACCATGCGCCGCAAAGGGCTTCAACAAGTCATACAAGGCACCGGGGCGATTCTGTCCGGAGAGCAAGACCGTGGTTTTATCTTGTCCACTCGGGCGCGGCGATTCACGACCAATGATTAAGAAACGTGTGGTGTTATCGGGCTCATCTTCAATGTTGCGCGCGAGCGATGACAAACCATAAATCTCAGCTGCCATCTCCCCAGCAATCGCAACGGCACCGGCCTCAGCAGCGGCAAGCTTTGCGGCCTGCGCATTGCTAGCTACCGTAATGCGCTCTGCATGTGACAAATGTGTATCCAACCATTCACGGCACTGCGCAAAGGATTGATGATGCGAGTAGACCCGTTGAATCTGCTCGGCGGCAAAGCCATCGCCCTGCACCAAATTCGCATTCCCCAACAGGAAATGATGAATACGCAACTGAATCTCGCCACAAATGCGCAACGGTGACGCCAAGAACAAATCCAAGGTGTGCGTGACTACGCCTTCCGTGGAGTTCTCCACCGGCACCACCCCGTAATGCGCCTCCCCCGACTCCACGTCATGGAACACCGAGGCAATCGCTGGCAGGGGCAGACTGGTGACAGAATGACCGAAATGGCGCAGCGCCGCGGCATGCGTGTACGTACCTTGGGGGCCCAAAAAGGCAATCCGGAGGGGCATTTCTAAGGCCAGACAGGCCGACATAATTTCACGGAAGATGCGCGCAACCTCATCGCCAGGCAACGGCCCCGGATTGCGCGCCGCAACCTCACGCAAAATCTGCGCTTCACGTTCCGGGCGATAGAAGCCCGCAGCATCTTCACCCGCCGCCTGCTTCACGTGCGCCACTTCTTGCGCCAGTTCGGCACGACGATTGATCAGCGCCTGGAGTTCGCGATCCAGCGCATCAATGTCTTTACGAATATCTTCCAGTGAACGGCTCATGCGCAGGTTGTATCACACTCTTTACAATTTCGGCGGGCGTCTTGAGATCAGACCGCAAGCAGGCGCACGCTGAGCACGCCCTCGATCCCGCGCAACTGATCCAGCACGGCATCCCCGACCTCACCAGCGACGTCGACCAAGTTATAGGCCAACTCGCCACGTGAACGGTTCAGCATGTCTTCGATATTGATCCCAGCATCGGCCAACACCGAGGAGATCTGCCCAACCATATTCGGCACATTACGGTTGGCAATCGCAATACGCGGCCCACCCGCACGCGGCAGCTGCATCTCCGGAAAATTGACCGAGTTCAAGATGTTGCCGTTTTCCAGATAGTCGCGCACCTGATCGGCCACCATGATCGCGCAATTGGTCTCAGCTTCACCCGTGGATGCGCCCAAATGCGGCAGCACAATCACACGCGGATGGCTCTTATTTTCGTTGCTCGGGAAATCCGAAATGTAGGCATAAACCTGACCACTATCGAGACCGGCCATCACCGCCGCGTCATCCACGATGCCATCGCGAGCAAAGTTCAGGATCACGACACCCTTCTTCATGCGCTGCAAACGCTCGGCATTGATCATGTTGCGCGTGGCATCAATCAACGGCACGTGGAAGGTGATGAAGTCGGCCTTCGATAGCAACTCATCAATACTATTAGCGCGCTGCGCATCCGAAGACAGCTTCCATGCACTTTGAATCGTGACCGAAGGGTCAAAGCCAATGACTTTCATACCCAAGGCAATCGCGGCATTGGCAATCTGCACACCAATCGCACCAAGACCAACCACGCCGAGCGTGCGACCCGGCAACTCGAAACCGACATATTTCTTCTTGCCGGCTTCAACATCCTTACTAATTTGTGCATCGTCGCCTTCAAGATTACGTGCGTAATCCCAAGCTTGGGCAATGTTGCGTGAAGCCATCAACATCCCGGCAATCACCAACTCTTTCACGGCGTTGGCATTTGCACCCGGCGCGTTAAACACCGCAATTCCCTTCGCGCTCATCTTGTCGACCGGGATGTTGTTGGTGCCCGCACCCGCACGACCTACAGCGCGCAGGGTGTCTGGGATCTCCATGTCATGCATCTTGAACGAACGCAGCAAAATCGCATCCGGATGACCCATCTCAGAGGCAACCTCATAACGATCACGCGGCAGGCGATCGAGACCTTCGGTAGCAATGTTGTTCAGGGTCAGAATCTTAAACTTCGACATTATTCATCCTTTTTCTTTGGTTGCGTATCGACCGGAAGTTCGCAGTTCGGGACGTCGATCGACAGGGATGTCGATCGTCGAGCGAGCCAAGGATGGCCTTGAGCGCTCCCGAAAAGCGACTACCGGTCGGTGCACGACTCCAGCTAAAGTCGCCCGAACGGATAGCAATTTCAGCGGACGCCGTGAAGCCATCCTTGGCGGCTCCGATGCGGCATCCCTGCCGCATAGGCCGCTGAAATCGCCACTCCGTTCAGACGCCCGCGCAACTCAAGCTCCGTAGCGCAGCACAATTAACCGTGCGTACGCGCAAACTCAGCCATGTAGCTGACCAGCGTATCCACACCCTCTTCCGGCATGGCGTTATAAATGCTGGCGCGCATGCCGCCGACCGAACGGTGGCCCTTCAGCGTCACCAATCCTGCCTTCTTCGCGCCCGCCAAGAAGTCAGCATCCAAATCCGCATTGGCCAAAGTGAACGGAATGTTCATCCAAGAGCGACTGCTCTTCTCGACCGGGTTGGCATAGAAATCGGAGCCATCAATAGCGGCATACAGCTTCTCAGCCTTACGCTGATTGATCTTCGCCATGCCTTCAAGGCCACCGAGCTCACGCAACCACTGGAACACCAAGCCTGCCATGTACCAGCTATAGGTCGGCGGCGTGTTGTACATGGATTCGTTTTCGGCATGCGTCTTGTAATCCAGCATGACCGGCGTGTTCTCTGCTGCATGACCAATCAAATCATCACGAATGATGACAATCGTCAGACCTGCCGGACCGATGTTCTTTTGCGCGCCAGCGTAAATCATGCCGAAACGGCTGACATCAATCGGACGCGACAAGATGGTGGACGACATGTCCGCGATCAGCGGCACATCGCCGCTGTCCGGCACATACGGAAATTCAACACCACCGATGGTTTCATTCGGGGTGTAATGTACATACGCGGCATTCGCATCGAGGTTCAGCGCATCGGCGCCAGGCACCGTCGTGAACTTACTGTCTTCGGTCGTGGCGGCAACACGCACGCCGCCCAAGCGCTTGCCTTCAGCAATCGCCTTCTTCGACCACATGCCGGTGTTGATGTAATCCGCAGTTTTGCCGCGCATCAGGTTGAGCGGAATCATCGCGAACTGCTGTGAAGCACCGCCCTGCAAGAACAACACCTTGTAGTTCTCGGGAATGTTCATCAATGCGCGCAGGTCGGCTTCGGCCTGAGCCGCAATACTCATGTATTCCTTGCCGCGATGACTCATCTCCATCACCGACATCCCGGAACCGTTCCAGTCCAGCATTTCGGCCTGAGCCCGTTCGATCACCGCGGTCGGCAACATCGCCGGCCCCGCACTGAAATTGAAAGCGCGCGACATGGTTTTTACTCCTCGCTCTTGATTCGAAATAATAAAAAAGCCCCGCAGCGAACTGCGGGGCATGCAGTGTTGGGTTATGCGTCGGCTTCAGGGCTAGCGGTTTCAGCCGCCCCATCTTCATCCAACTCATCCTCATCTTGTTCAGCTACACGCTCCACGCTGACCAGACGCTCGCCGTCGGTCAAGCGGATCAAGGTCACACCCTGTGTGTTTCGCGAAAGCTGAGAGACACCATCCGCACGCGTACGCACCAACGTGCCACGATCGGTGATCAACATAATCTCATCGCTCTCTGCCACCTGCGTGGCACCAACCACCTGGCCATTACGCTCCGAGGTCTGAATTGAGATCACACCTTGGATGCCACGACCCTTGCGCGGGTATTCATCAATCGCCGTGCGCTTGCCATAGCCGTTCTCGGTCGCCGTCAGAATCGAGGTATCCGCTTCCGGAATCAGCAAGGACACAATGCGCTCACCGTCCGGGATACGCATGCCGATCACGCCCGTTGAAGTACGACCCATGGCGCGCACTTCAGTTTCAGCAAAACGGACTGCGCGACCATTGCTCGAGAACAACATCACGTCCTGACCACCGTCGGTGATTTCGACACCAATCAAGCGATCGTCATCACGCAGATTCACTGCGATGATGCCGTTGCTACGCGGACGCGAGAATTCAGTCAACGCGGTCTTCTTCACCGTGCCGCTCTCGGTCGCCATCAACACGTAATGGCCTTCGGTGTATTCGCGAATCGGCAAGAAGGCCGAGATACGTTCGTTTTCTTCCAGCGGCAGGATGTTATTGATCGGGCGTCCGCGTGCGTTACGACCGGCCTGCGGCAACATGTAGACCTTGATCCAATACAAGCGGCCGCGCGTGGAGAAACACAGCACCGTGTCATGTGTATTGGCCACAATCAGGCGATCAATGAAGTCTTCTTCCTTCATGGAAGTGGCGGACTTACCTCGACCACCGCGACGCTGTGCACGATATTCCGACAACGGCTGACGCTTGACATAACCGCCATGCGAAAGCGTGACCACCATATCTTCTTCCGCAATCAAGTCTTCGTATTGAATCTCGGCATCGTCTTCCACGATATCGGTACGGCGATCATCGCCATACTGTTCACGCACGGCCTCGAGCTCTTCACGCACGACTGTACGCAAGCGTTCCGGATCCGTAAGGACCAACAGCAACTCCGCAATACGCTCCACGATGTCACGGAATTCATTCAGGATTTTTTCTTGTTCGAGGCCCGTCAGGCGATTCAAACGCAAATCGAGAATCGCTTGCGCTTGTTCAGGCGACAAGTGATAGCCGTCGTCTTGTAAGCCATAGGCCACATCGAGGCCTTCGGGACGCGTTTCTGCCGCACCGGCACGCGCGACCATTTCCAACACCATGCCTGGCTGCCAAACCGCAGAAACCAGAGCTTCTTTGGCTTCGGCCGGGGTCGGTGATTTTTTGATCAGCTCGATCACTGGGTCGAGATTGGCCAGCGCAACGGCCAAACCTTCCAACAAATGCGCACGCTCCCGTGCCTTGCGCAAATCGAACAAGGTACGACGGGTAACGACTTCACGACGATGACGCAGGAAGGCGTCAAGAATTTCTTTGAGATTGAGCAGACGCGGACGCCCATCAATCAACGCCACCATGTTCACACCAAACACACTCTGCAACGACGTCTGACGATACAAGTTGTTCAGCACAACATCGGGGATTTCACCGCGCTTGAGCTCGACCACCATACGCATGCCGTCTTTATCCGACTCATCGCGCAATCCGGAAATGCCCTCAATCTTCTTCTCGCGCACTAGCTCGGCGATGCGCTCCAGCAGCATTGCCTTGTTAACCTGATACGGTAGCTCATCAAACACGAGGCTTTGCTTCTCGCCCGCCTCGCCTTCGACGTGTGACTTAGCACGAATGACCACGCGACCACGCCCGGTGAGGTAGGCCTGATGAATGCCGCTAATGCCAAAGATGGTGCCGCCGGTCGGAAATCCGGACCCGGCACGTGTTGAATCAAATCCGGAATCGTCAGCTCGGGGCTATCCAACAACGCGATACACGCCGTCACGATTTCGCGCAAATTGTGCGGCGGAATCTTGGTCGCCATGCCCACCGCGATGCCTTCCGCGCCATTGACCAACAGGTTGGGTACACGCGTCGGCAGAATCGCTGGCTCTTGCTCCGAACCATCGTAGTTGGGAATGAAATCGACGGTTTCGCGATCAATGTCGGCGAGTAGCTCATGTGCCAACTTGGTCATGCGCACTTCGGTGTAACGCATCGCCGCTGGTGAGTCGCCATCAACCGAACCAAAGTTACCTTGGCCATCGATGAGCACATAGCGCATCGAGAACGGCTGCGCCATACGCACCATCGTGTCGTACACCGCTGAGTCGCCGTGCGGGTGGTATTTACCGATCACGTCACCGACGACGCGCGCAGATTTTTTATAGGCCTTGTTGTAATCGTTCCCGAGCTCACGCATCGCATGCAGTACGCGACGATGTACCGGCTTGAGGCCGTCTCGAACATCTGGAAGGGCACGCCCGACAATGACACTCATCGCGTAGTCGAGATACGACTGACGCATTTCGTCCTCGATGTTGACGCGGACGACTTCTCGGGCGAACTCACTCATGAAGGGCTTTACCTAACGTAGAAAACAGCGTGATAAACAACGCGAAAAAATAACCCCCGAATTCTAGCAGAGCGCGCCCCGTTTCGGGGCATTTTTAGGCCCAGAAAAGTACAGGTAAGTCCTTGAAACCTGATTAGTTTCGAGCCTCAGCGCGGGCCGCCGCGGCAGACGCCAGATGCGCAGCAATCTTGGCCCGATCCGGGCGCTCGATGATGCCATGCTCGGTGACAATGAAATCGACCAAATCCGCAGGCGTGACATCAAACACGGGGTTCCAGGCATGTGCGCCGGGTGCCGCGACACGACAGCCCGACAACTCTAGCAATTCGTTTTCTGTGCGCGTCTCGATCGGGATGGAAGCGCCATTCGGCGTGTCAGGATCGATGGTCGAGATCGGCGCAGCAACAATGAAGCGGACACCATGCGCACGCGCAGCAAGCGCTGCGGCATAGGTGCCAATCTTGTTTGCAACATCCCCATTCGCGGCAATGCGATCCGAACCGACCACCACCGCCTGCACCTGCCCTTGCTTCATCAACCAGGCCGACGCGCCATCCGCCACCAAATTAACCGGGATGCCCGCTTCCAGCAGCTCCCACGCGGTCAGACGCGCGCCCTGCAGCCACGGCCGGGTTTCATCGGCAAACACCTGCTTCAAGCGACCATCGCGCCAAGCCGAGCGAATCACACCCACCGCCGTGCCGTAGCCACCTGTCGCCAGCGCGCCCGCATTGCAGTGCGTCAATACACCACTGCCCTCAGCAATCAAGGTCGCACCAAAGTCGCCCATGGCCTGATTCGCCGCCAAATCTTCGCGATGAATCGCTTCCGCTTCTACCGCCAACCGCGCCGGCATGTCGGCAACCGCCTCGGAGAGCACGCCGCGCATGCGCCTAATTGCCCAGAACAAATTCACCGCCGTCGGACGCGAGGCCGCCAACACCGCAAGGTCTTGGTCAAGCGCCGCACTCCAATCACTCACCGCAGCAGCGCGCTGGCCGAGTGCGCGCGCGGCTAAAGCAATGCCATACGCTGCAGTAATTCCAATCGCGGGCGCACCCCGCACCACCATGTCACGAATGGCATCGGCCGCAGCCGCGGCACTGGGGATGTCGAGGTAAATCACCTCGTTCGGCAACTTGCGCTGATCCAGCAAGGTGAGCTGTTGACCATCCCACTGAATCGCGGGACTGAGGCTACGGTCGGTGAGATCAAAAACAGTCGACATGGCGGCAGATTCCAAAGCAGTAAAAACAGACACAAAACCGGGCGCAGGGCACGAATTCCGGTATCTTAGCCGCCATGCACGCTGCTGACCTCCTCCTTCATGCTCGTTGGTTGTTACCGATCCGCCCGCGCGGGGTCGTGTTGGAACACCATGGCGTCGCCATTCGCGATGGCGTGATTCAAGCCATTGGTCCTAGCGCCGAGCTCAACGCAAACTGGCAAGCCAGCCAAAGCATCGATCTGGGTGAACAAGTCTTAATGCCAGGCTTGATCAATGCGCATACGCATGCGGCCATGGCCTTGCTGCGCGGCCTTGCTGATGACCTGCCGCTGATGCCGTGGCTTCAAGAACACATCTGGCCCGCGGAACAACGCTGGGTCAGTCCTGAGTTTGTTGCCGACGGCACACGTTTGGCGTGCGCCGAAATGCTGCGCGGTGGCGTGACCTGCTTCAACGACATGTACTTCTTCCCTGAAGTCACCGCACAAGTCGCCAGCGAAATCGGACAACGCGCGGTGGTCGGTTTGATTGTGATCGACTTCCCAACGGCGTATGCGCAAGACGCCGATGATTACCTCGCGAAAGGCTTGGCCTTACAGGATCGACTACAAAACCACGCCACGCTGCATACCGCCTTCGCGCCGCATGCGCCCTACACGGTGTCCGATGCGCCACTCACCCGCATTGCCATGCTGGCCGAAGAACTCGACATTCCGATTCATATGCATGTGCATGAAACCGCCTTCGAAGTCGAAGAAGCGGTGAAGCAACATGGCGGCCGTCCACTGGCGCGCTTGGATGCCTTAGGTCTGCTCTCGCCGCGCCTCGCAGCCGTCCACATGACCCAGCTGCGCGAGGACGAGATCACCCGCCTCGCCGATACCGGCGTCAGCGTGATTCATTGCCCTGAATCCAACCTCAAGCTCGCCAGCGGCTTCTGTCCGGTGCAGACCTTGTTGGAGGCCGGCATCAATGTCGCGTTGGGTAGCGATGGCGCGGCCAGCAATAACGATCTCGACATCTTTGGCGAGCTTCGCACCGCCGCCTTGCTTGCCAAGGGTGTGGCGCAAAACGCCGCCGCGCTCAACGCCGAGCAAGCACTTGAAATGGCCACGCTCGGTGGCGCACGCGCACTGGGCTTGGAGGAACGCATTGGCTCAATTGAGGTCGGAAAGGATGCTGACCTGATCTCATTGGATTTACGCAGCATCGAAACCCAACCGCTTTATCAACTCGCCTCGCAACTGGTGTATGCCGCAAGTCGAAATCAGGTGCGTAATGCGTGGGTGGCGGGGAAACATGTCCTGCATGAACGCACATTGATCAACGCCGACGCCGACGCGCTGGTCCACAATGCGGCAGAATGGGCGCAACGAATCGCAACGAATAAAACACACCATGTCGACTGAAAATGCACGCAACATTGACCCGCACGAGGTCAACAAATTTGATGAGCTCGCGCATCGCTGGTGGGATCGCAAAGGTGAATTCCGCCCGCTGCATGACCTCAATCCAATTCGCTTGGACTACATCGATCAACAGTGCGGCGGCCTTGAAGGCAAAACCGTGATTGATGTTGGCTGTGGTGGCGGCATCCTCAGTGAGTCCATGCATTTCGTTGGCGCCAAAGTTACCGGCATTGATGCGGCTGGCGCAGCGCTGAGCGTTGCCAAGCTGCACCAGCTCGAATCCAATGCCGACGTCGAATACATCGCCATCACTGCGGAAGAGCTCGCCGCACAACGCGCCGGTCAATACGACGTCGTCACCTGCATGGAAATGCTGGAGCATGTGCCCGATCCGGCCTCGGTGATTGCCGCGTGCAAGGCCTTGGTCAAACCCGGTGGAACCGTGTTCTTCTCCACCATCAACCGCAATCCAAAGTCATGGTTGTTTGCGATTGTCGGTGCGGAATACGTCTTAAAGCTTTTGCCGAAAGGCACCCATGACTACCGCAAGCTGATTCGTCCCAGCGAAATGAGCACATGGTGCCGCGCAGCGGGCCTTGAGATGACGGATTTAATGGGACTGCAATACAACCCATTCAACAAACTGTTCACGCTGTCTTCACGCGACCTCAGTGTCAACTACATGGCGACGACGACGCGTCCCGCCGAATAAACCGACGAAGTTTTATGTCGATCCTCACAGATGTACGGACAGTACTGTTCGACTTAGACGGCACCCTTGCCGATACCGCCGGTGATCTCGGTTATGCCCTGAATGTCATCCTGGCCCGCCACGGCCAAGAAGCCTTGCCGCCCGCGCGCGTGCGTCCTTATGCCTCGAATGGCAGCGCGGCATTGATCGAACTCGGCTTTGGTCCACGCAGCAGCGTGCCCAACTTTGAAGAACTGCGCGAAGCCCTGCTCGCGGTGTATGAACAAAACCTTACTCGTGCCACCAAACTGTTTGATGGCATGGATGAGGTCCTGGCCGAACTGGATCAACGCGGCCTGCAATGGGGCGTCGTTACTAACAAACCGGCGCGCTTCACCGAACCACTGATCTCACAACTCGGACTGATTCCACGTTGTCACTGCGTTGTGAGCGGCGACCAAGTCAAACGCAGCAAGCCCGCACCCGACTCTTTACTTAAGGCCTGCAAAAACCTGCAAACCAAACCTGAACATTGCGTTTATGTTGGCGATGCACCGCGGGATATCGACGCCGGCAAAGCCGCAGGCATGCGTACCGTGGCTGCGCGCTACGGCTACATCATGCCCGGCGACAAACCCGAGAAGTGGAAAGCCGATGTCTTGATTGATCGGCCAGAAGATTTGCTAGCGCTACTCGGCGACTAATCAGCTGCTAGTTGCACCACTAGCCGCAACGGCCCATTGGGGTTTACGGCGTCAAACGGATAGCAGGTCACCAAGACCAGCGCATCTTCGCCCTCCGGAAAGATCTCGAGCGTCTGCTGACGCACATTGATCACGTCCATTTGTGTAACGCGATAGGAACGCATGCCCTGCTCGGTTTCCAGCGCCACCGACTCGCCCACCAAAACATCTCGCAGGACAGTGAAGTGGGTATCGCGATGCGCGCTGATGACTTTGGTGCCTAACGTTGCAGAAAGCGCGGCTGATTGCGGGTTGTGTCCCGGTGCAAAAGCCAAAGACGCGCCCTGATCCCCAGCAAGCACCACATACGACTCGCCCCGTTGCAGGAAATTCAGTCGAGCGACC
>JGI11705J14877_10000030_pt1 | contig 82084 bp, 73 predicted proteins | sample Etolaghawater15m_FD_14877 | JGI IMG/M metagenome (IMG submission 14877) | reverse complement strand
GCCACGGCTGGACTGGGCAGAGACAGTTTTTTACTGGCTTCTTTTGGGTGCAGGGTAACCATGATAGAACGTTCTCCTTTGCTTGCTGCTCTCCTGCAAGATGCTCTGGAACGTGCAATAGAAGCACCTTCCCTCCAAGCCGACATCACAAACAGGCTAAACCTTCTCCAGGGTGATGCTGCAACCATTATAGCAGAACACCAACCAAGTCTAAAGGCTGACACCATTTACCTGGATCCAATGTATCCTCATGGCCGAAAATCAGCACTGAACAGGCTGGAGATGCGCCTTATCAGAAAACTTGTCGGTGATGACAGTGACGCGGCAGTACTTCTTCGAACTGCACTGCATTACGCACAAAACCGCGTTGTTGTAAAGCGCCCCAAAGGTGCCCCCCTCCTAGATAAACGGATACCGAGTCATGTTATCAAAATGAAAAACAGTCGTTACGATGTCTATATGACCTGAGTTATGCTATTATTGAAGCAGACACTAACCCAGACAACTGAAAATCATGCCTATGACTCCTAAAACATTATCCAGGCGAGCAGTACGCTTTTACCATCGTTACGGCGATGAACTCGAGGCAATCCGTCAGCTTCTGCATATTCAACTTGAAAAACTGGCCCTTGCCTGCACTCTTGAAAATCGCTTACCTCGAAAAGCGATTAAAGTTGTGAGCAGAACAAAGGAACTCAAAAATTTTCTCTTCAAACTGGAGAAGATGGGATGGCCTGAATTTTATCTTCCAAGTGAAATTATTCACGACCTGGTGGGGGCACGCCTTGTCTGCTGGTTCCAGGAAGACTGTTACAGCATGCTCGACCTTCTCAGGGACTCTAAGAATCTCAGGCTCCTTGCTGATTCCATTGAAGATTACAACACATCCCCCAAAGCTTCGGGATATCGGGCCATCCATATTCTCTGTGATGTTGCCTATGACCAGATTGTCCATCTAAACGATAAGCACCAGATCATTACAGGTCATATGACCTGTGAAATACAGATACGATCCATATTCCAGGACGCCTGGGGAGAACTGACCCATCAGATGCATTATAAAATGGAAGAAGCGGAAAGATTACAATACAACGAGCTTGTTGCATCTCTTGCCGACCGTCTTTCCTCTGAAGACAAAGCAGCGACGGCTATCAGAAACCTTCTCCAGAAGAAAAATGACGGAAAGCAACGAGGCGGCTTTAAAGACAGGTAAAAAGGAGAGATGGGTCAGTCGGTACGGATTTGGACAGCTAAGGGGTGAGAAATTCCTGGCATCTACTTATGGTATTTCTCACCAGCCTTTATTGTGTAGGCACGGTAGAGCTGTTCCATCAAAAACAGCCGCACCATATCATGAGTAAAAGTCATCCGGGAAAAAGACAGCACAAGGTCTGCCTGAGTCAAAACTTCGCTGGAATGGCCAGTGGGACCACCAATTAAGAATGCAACCACTTTACGCCCTTCCTGTTCCCAAGCAGAGATACGGCCCGCAAGTGCCTCAGAACTTATCTGTTTGCCACCGGAATCCAGAACCACTTTAACGGTTGCAGGAGGCAGCGAGGCAAGCAAAACCTGACCTTCTTCCTGCCGCTCCTGTTCTTCAGTCCATCCCTTCTTTTTTTTCACCTTTAAAAAGGAAACATTACAAGCTGTATAATGTTTCAGACGACCACTGTATTCTTTGATGCCCTCTTCAATAAAGGAGTCCTTGGTTTTACCGAGAAAGGGTAATTCGATCTTCATGCTCTTTTAACAGTGAATTATTGTCTGCTCATCAATAAGTTCCTTGAATATTCGACAAAATTCCTCATAGGAGATTTCAGTATTTATCCCGGGACAGGATTCGCTGATGGTCTTATAGTTATTCTTATCTGCAATCATGGAAGGATGCATTGGCCATTGAGCACAGCGCCACGGGCGACCCTTATGTACAGTACAGCCATTATCATAAAAAATGCAGTGGCCATCAATGATCTTCATTTGCACCACATTACCGGTGACACGCCAGTACTTTTCCCTTACCTCGGCCTCTGAAAGACCAAGGGCCTCAACCATCCGTTTCTGATCCTTCTCATCGAGCGAAACAGTGGTTTCACCATGACAGCAATACCCGCATTGGGTACATTCAAATATTTCTTTTATATCAGCCATAATTTTGTATATTTTAAAGAATTTTCAGGATTCATCAGGCATAACCAATATGATCTTGAAAAATGGAAATATCAATGCCGTTAATAGCAGCGGCCTGACGCCATTTTTCCTCATCAGGGACATCAAAAATGATGGAATCCAGAGCTGGAACGGTAATCCATCCCTGTGAGACGAGTTCCTGCTCCAGTTGTCCAGGACCCCAGCCTGCATAACCAACAGCAAAAAGAAACTTCTTGGGTCCCCGTTCTCTGGAAATATCCTCGAGCACACTGGTATTTCGTGTTAAATACACAGTAGGACTTACCTCCAAATGATGTTCAGTTACATAATCGGACTGATAAAGAATAAAAGCGGAATTTTGTTCAACCGGCCCTCCCATATACACAGGGGCACTGAAACCAGGAGGAACAGGAAGATTATTGGTAAGAAGAACCTCTTCCAGGTCAAGAATGGGGTTTGGTTTATTGACCGCAATCCCGACAGCCCCCTCATATCCGTGGGAACAGATATAAATCACCTGTTCAGAAAAACGAGGATCCGGCATCTGCGGAGTGGACAGGAGAAATGACCCTGTCAATGTGTCTATGATTGGTCTTCCTCTTTCGTCCATCCTGATTCCCGCCACTGGTAGTCTTTAGCTGCATAATCACGTATTACTGCTCTGGAATTCAGACAATAACAGATCCGGTCAACGATGGTCAAGCAGTGTTCAATGGAGAACTTGCCAACGAATGGGTTGATAATTTATATCTACACCTATTTAGCCCTATGTTTTCCTTAACGGATTTGCTACTCTTATATAAATAATCATCTTTCTGTGCTTTCTATAGCTTAGGGGTACCCCATGGGAATAAAAGAACAAATAGATCGCCTCCTCCTTGCAGAACATTATGATCCTTTTCAGGTTCTGGGGGTACATTTTTCTGACCACGATAAGGATTCAGCCGTTATTCGCTGCTTTCAACCCCACGCCAGGTCTGTTTCACTCCTGATTGATGGGGAAACCATTCCGATGGAAAGAGTGCGTAGTGAGGGGATTTTTGAAGCCACCATTGATCGGGGTACGGTTACCGACGAAAACCTTGATCCTTACACCTATCAATATCAAATCACCTATAACGATGGTGTAGAAAAAACGATCAATGATCCTTATCGTTTCATGCCAATCCTGAGTGAGGAGGACAGGTTCCTCTTTAATTTTGGCACCAATTATGAACTCTACGACCATATCGGTGCTCACCCCGGCATGTATTCCCAGATCAGGGGAACCATTTTTCGCGTATGGGCCCCATCAGCCACCAGAGTTTCCGTGCTCGGCAACTTCAATGGCTGGGACGGCAGGGTTCATCCCATGCGAAGTCTCGGCAGTTCAGGGATATGGGAACTTTTTCTTCCCGGAATTGGTGAGGATGAAATCTATAAATTTGAGATTCGCACCACCCGGGGTGATATCCTGGAAAAGTCTGATCCATTTCAATTTTTTGGCGAACATCGGCCAAAAACGGCATCGGTGGTTCGTTATCTCGATCATTATCAATGGCAGGACAGGGATTGGCAACAATCAAAAAAAGAAGCCAACCCCTATGAAAATGCCATGACCATTTACGAGCTCCACGCCGGATCCTGGCAACGCGATCCTTCAAACCCTGAACGTTTTCTCACCTTCAGAGAGCTGGCAGACAGACTCATCCCCTATGTAAAGAAACTCGGATTTACCCACATCGAACTCATGCCGGTAATGGAACATCCCCTGGACGAATCATGGGGATACCAGATTACCGGTCCATTCAGCATGACCAGCCGCTACGGTGTTCCTGAAGACTTTATGCATTTTGTAGACAGTTGCCACCGTGAAGGTCTTGGAGTCATTCTCGATTGGGTTCCTGCTCATTTTCCTAAGGACTCACACAGTCTCGCTCGCTTTGACGGCACAGCACTTTTTGAACATGAAGACCCAAGAAAGGGTGCCCATCCTGAGTGGGGTACTTTTATTTATAACTATGGTCGTAAAGAAGTCAGTAATTTTCTTATTGCTAATGCCCTATTCTGGATAGACAAATACCATATTGACGGCCTGCGTGTCGATGCCGTAGCATCCATGCTGTATCTGGATTACTCGCGAAATGAAGGAGAGTGGCTCCCTAATCAGCACGGAGGAAGAGAAAACCTTGAAGCAATTGAATTTATCAAACATCTGAATTCGGTTGTTTATGAGCGTCACCCCGGCACATTGATGATTGCAGAGGAATCCACCAGCTTTTACGGCGTTTCAAAACCTGCCGATCAGGGTGGGCTCGGATTTGGCTTCAAATGGAATATGGGCTGGATGAATGACATCCTTGCCTACTTTGAAAAAGATTGTTTCTACCGACGGTTTCACCATAACAGTCTAACTTTTTCCATTATGTACGCTTTTTCTGAAAACTTTATCCTGCCGCTCTCTCACGACGAAGTTGTCCATGGAAAACGTTCTCTTATCGACAAAATGCCCGGAGATCTCTGGCAGAAGTTTGCCAATCTTCGTCTTCTCTACCTGACAATGTGGATGCACCCCGGCAAAAAACTTCTTTTTATGGGAGGGGAATTTGGACAATGGCGTGAGTGGAACTGTAAACAAAGCCTGGATTTCCACCTGCTCCACGAAAATGACCATCACAAAGCAATGCTTCACTTCTTCCATGAACTCAACACACTGTACAAGAGCAATGCAAGCCTTTGGGAACTCGATTTCAGCCCCGATGGATTTCAATGGATGGACCTGGAGGATCGAGAAAATTCAATTATATCCTATGCACGTTTCGCTAAAAATCGTGACGATCATCTGGTCTGTCTTCTCAATTTCACCCCCCAGACCTTTTATAACTATAAAATAGGACTGCCGAGCGGATCCAACTACGAACAGGTCTTCTGTTCCGACCAGAGCAGATTTGGCGGAAGCAATGCAGCAGACAGGACAATCTACAGAACCATTGATGAACCCTACGCCCAGGCACAGTTTCATGCAAATGTAACAGTCCCTCCCCTCGCCGGGATTGTTTTGAAACCATGTTAAAATATTTCAAGGAGAAGAGTCATCATGTCTTTACAGCAACCAACACGATGTACTGGAGATAAGAAAAAACAAGCACTGGCTGAACTCTGTCAGCTTCTTGAAGATCATCCAGAAAAAAGCCGTAAAATACTCCTGCAGCAGGTTGAAATCAAGTACGACCTGACGCCGAAGGAGTGCGAGTTTCTGGATAGAAATTTTCACACGGAATAAGAGAGACTTGCCAACAGCCACTGCACTGCTTAGTTTTATCTCCAAGTCGATATCAGATTTCCAAAGCTATCTGAAAAGAATCTCCATTTAGAAATGCCAGAATACCTGGAGGAAGGAACTACACATGGATGCCTACCAACAACTCATCACTACACTTGCTCTCACAATGGGAACAGCATGGGCGGCTGGAATTAATCTGTACGCAACCATCGCAGTACTAGGAACTCTTGGCCTCACCGGTAATATGGTTCTCCCTGAGCAACTTCTTATCCTACAAAACCCGATGGTGATTGGCGCAGCGGCTCTGATGTACCTGGTTGAATTCTTTGCAGACAAAACCCCTGGAGTCGATACCGGCTGGGACACCATTCATACATTTATTCGAATTCCCGCTGGTGTTATGCTTGCAGCTGGGGCCGTTGGTGAGGTAAATCCCGCTATAGTTATAACAGCAGGTATATTAGGTGGTGGCGTTGCAGCAACTACTCATACAATCAAGGCCGGAACAAGGGTTCTGATTAATACATCTCCTGAACCATTTTCAAACTGGACGGCATCGGTTGTTGAAGATCTGGCAGTAATTGGTGGGATATTTGCTATGCTTCACTATCCTCTGGCCTTTCTCGCTTTCTTTGTAGCCTTTCTTCTTACTGCAATCTGGCTGCTCCCCAAGCTCTGGTCAGGTATCAAGGTTGTGTTCCAGACAATTCTGACTTTCTTCTCGGGAAAAAAACCTCTAGCTTCGCAGGACAAGGAAAAGACAGCACCAAAAGAACTGCCTTTAACATAAGGGCGTCCCCATAAGAGATTTATAAACGCAAGGAGCGTCAGAAACTCTGCTATACGTTGTCCAAGGGTAGCTAACAGGGAATCTCGATCACGACCGAGGTTCCCTTTCCTTCCTTGGAATCCACAACCATGCTCCCCCCATGTTCCTCAACAATCTTTGCAGACATTGCCATTCCAAGCCCTGTTCCTTCTGGCTTTGTTGTAAAGTATGGATCAAATACCCGTCCTAGATTTTCCGAACTGATTCCACAACCGTTATCCGTTACCGTGATAACAATTACATCACCACTTTTCACACTACGAACAGATAAGGTTCCTCCGTCGCTCATAGCCTGGATGGAGTTCAAAAAGAGATTGAGGAAGACCTGACTCAGCCTGTCCTCATCGGCGTGGATCGGGGACAATGGCTCAGGAAAATCGAGCACGATATCCACCCCCGCGGCCTCGGCATCAATACTGAGTAATGAAACTGATTTCTGAAGCAGGGCATGAAGATCAAACTCACTCTTCTGAAGCTCCTGCGGCCTTGCGTAGTCGAGCAACTCAGAGATACTGCGATTAAGTCTCTCAACTTCCTGCACCAGAATATTGGCAGTTTCTCTATCATTATTTTCAATGCAAAATTTTGACCGTAGAACGAGGGCAAGGCCTTTGATTGAACTGAGAGGATTGCGCAACTCATGGGCCACTCCAGCAGCCATTTTCCCAAGAGCAGCAAGACGTTCACTCCTACGCAGATCTTTTTCAAGTTTTTTCACCTGACTCAGATCCTGTATCATAAGAAGGATCCCAACGAATTGATTCTCACGATCAACTATAGCCATACGATTAAGCTGGACAGTATGACAGATACCTTGAGCATTTATCAACTGCACCTCCCTCTGTGAGATAACGCCTCTTCGTTCTCCTGAAGCGTCCAGAATCGATCGGATAGCCTCTGTTTTAGTAAATACTCCTGTATTGTTGCCAAGTGCTATTTTTTCACTTATTCCGGTAAGTTCCTCGGAGAATTTATTATACAGAACAATCTGCCCTTTACTGTCAGTTGCAATGAGTCCTACAGGTAAAGAGGATATCAGGATATCGCGAAAAGCCTCAACCCGACGCAATCTGCTTTGGGATCCTTTCAGTCCTTCAAGAGTGAGGATAGAAAGCCAGCCGCCGAAACCGACAAGCAGAAGAACAATGGATAAAATTATGATCTCAAGTTTTTGACGCTGCAGCCTTTTATTATACTGCTTCATATCAAGCTCAACGAGAATCATGTATTTTTTCTGGCTTAAGGATTCTATCCGCTTTTTCCATGTTGAGTTGGATCCGTGAAGCCGCATCACCCGGTTTCCCATTCCTTCTGAGTTGTCCTTCATCACTTGCGGGGAAAATTGCTCCAGTAAGCGACTGGTAATAGGTGAAAAATATGCCGCAACCTGAAAAACAGAGCCCTTATCTTCAGTGCTGATACGATAATTAAACGTTCTGGTATCACTGGCATCTGCATCAATTGCCAGGAGAAAATCATGGGTTTGCTTGGATACCTGCTGAATTCGAGCGGCTGGAACTGAGTTAGCAAGAATAAACCCATCATTGTCAACAAGAGCTAAAAATCTGACTCCGGGATGTCCGGCCGCATGTTCAAGAACACGTTGTACATTGCCAGGCCAAAGTGCTGCAAGATCCTGCCCTGAGCGCAGACCTGTAATAATTGAACTTCTTGAACTGGAGGCAACAAAACGAATAAGAGTAACACCTTTTTCAAGGAGAATGTCAGTCATCAGAGCCTTGTCTCGACGGTAATTATTCACGGCGAAAACCGCTATAATTACAGCAAGCAATCCGCAGGCTGCTGCCAGTACCCAGGGGGAAACGCTGGCTAACCGATGTTTTTTTATAATTCGCATACAACAGGCGATGGAGGGTTGATGACTTTCTCCAGTAATACCTTAGTAATCATGTAGGTTGGTTTAATTCCATAATCCCCCAAAGAACCGGATGCCAGTGTTTCACCGGCATGTAAAGGATTATCCGATGCGTAATAGGCGTATCTCGTCTTTATATTGCGTGACACGTGCCCCTGAATTATAGCTGCACTTATGGCACGCTGATAATGACCACCTTCCATTTCAAGCCCCACTGCCTTCCAGTGGGAGGTATGAAATCTGGTGAGCACATGTCTATTCTGCATGGATGTCCCAAGAACAGTAACCATTGGACCAACGTGTATTGGGTACCCTTCATCGAAATCACTTATATCCAAATCGTTATCAACAATGTAATTATTGGTCGTACCCTCCATGACGTGAGCGGTGGCAAGCATGATATCCCCTTTTTTACCAGGGAGTGTTCCGGCCTTTCCCATTATACTGATTGATTCGAATTTAAAGGAGAAGTTCTTGTCATCAAAATGACAGGGACAGAGTAATTCGTCCAGGATATCAAATGCCTGTGCTCCAAAAGCATAATCAATAACTAAAATAACCGGTTTTTCTTTTTCAATGTAATCAAAATCACATTGAACGGATTGGTGAGGGTTTTCTTTTGATATTTTTGACGTATCAAAAACCATAACATCAATATTGGACTCTGAGGTATCATGAATATAAGTAAAACCGTAGGCAGAACCATAATCGGTGAGTTCATAGTCAATATTACGCAGTTCAGTAATCAAATCATAGAGATCTTCGGGAACAGGTTTTCCCTGATTTTTTAAAAATCCGGCGCCGTAAACAATGTTTTTCATTGAATGCATATTCGCACTCACCACATGAATGGTCCGATCAGATAGACCCTGGTTGTAAAGATTTTGTTTTATATTCTTAGCCCACAGAGTGGCATATTTATGACGTCCAATCATCTCCTGAAGAGATGGAGTAAAGTAGATAGTGAGGAGATTATCCCTGGATTTCGCCTCTTCAATAATGCGTTGCCCCATTGCATAGATAATTGCAAAAAGCCCATTATTATAGTTTCCATTTTTTCCATGGTGGCTATCGAAACTCTCGTAAGACTCATATGCTTCACGATACGTTCTTCCAAGGATAATAGAAAGATTCCACAAAGCCTGATGTAAGGCGGAACCTGTGAGTTTCTCGCTTCCCTGAACAACACTCTCTAATTCATGCCACTCAGAGCAGGTTCCCTCCTCCTTATGACATATCTGCCTGTGAATTTTCTGAGCTTCAAGATTGAGGAAAGTCAGGTTGGTCAGGATATCATAGATCTCTGTTAATCCACGGGTAATTACAAAACAAATTTCCGTGTCAGAAACGATATAGGAGTGTCTGCGTCTTTTAAAAGGAACGACCTTCTCAAAAGAAGTATCGTGAAAGTCTTCATCTGCCGTAAGTATTATCCTGTTACACTTTTCGACCCCCCTTGGCATCCGATCCATAACATATTCGAGACCCTGAAGTTCAACGATACGATGATCATTCATTGAACCATATATCTCAGGCTCAAACAGTTGCAGCGATTCAGACAGCTTTTCACCAGATCTCCCGGAAGGCCTGTAATACCCTCTTAAGATCATGGCGTCTGCAATTGTCTTAAATGTTCGAATTGCGAACCGGGCACGTTGAGACTTTGAAAGTTCTTCCATAACAGACTCCTGTAATCAAAAAAAATACCGTGTTCTAAACAATTATAGAATAACGCATAACGCAGGGACATTCCAGAAAGTATTCATTATTAAACTGAAAAGTTACATTATCTTCCAGATAAAGAAGACTGAGAAACTACCTGGTTCAGAAGAGAAGTGGGAAAAGAAAATCAATGGCTGAAAAAAAAAGAAAAAAAAGAGGGTAAATCGCCATAGGCGACTCACCCTCATTCAATCAAGAGATAGAATTTCTCAGATTATATTTTGCTCACGTTTGCTGCAGCAGGACCTTTTGGACCCTCAGTGATTTCAAACTGAACTCTATCACCTTCGTTCAAGGTTTTGAACCCATCACTTACAATAGCAGAGTAGTGAACAAATACATCTTTTCCACCTTCCTGCTCCAAAAAACCAAAACCTTTAGCCTCATTAAACCATTTCACTGTGCCTTCTAACATAATAACCTTGTCCTTAGTACTGATCAACTACGTGATCGTGCTTTTTCTGTTGTATGGAATAACATTCTCTCCGAAACAACCGGAAAAAATAACTCGTTTTGTTTTTTGAGCCGAAAATTCATCACCCATACAATTCATACGTTCACTAATAATACAGCAATGAATTTTAAAACACCAGATAAATAATCAATCACGCGATTTTATTTTGTGTCAAGAGAAAAAAAAACAAAAGCAATCCTTTAAAATCAACGCCTCCAGCCATTTCAGGGTGGAGACAAAAATAAACATTTTTTATTTTATCTGTAATAATGAAGGATTATATCCCTCAGGAGCCGCATATCCAAGAAGAGTCAGGACAGTGGCAGCAACATTTGCAAGTCCCACATCCGTTTGATTTGTTACTCTGAAATCGTTAACGCTGCAGAAATTTTCAACTATGAAGGGCACTGGATTTTTGGTATGGGCAACCATGGCTGTTTTAATCCCATTTTTCTCAGTCCACATGCAGTCTGCATTCCCATGATCTGCTGTAATCACAGCTATCCCTTTTGCCTTTTTAAGTACTGGTAGAACTCTCCCCAACATCAGATCCACCGTTTCAACAGCAATACGAACTGAAGCAGGAACCCCGGTATGGCCGACCATGTCACCATTCGCATAATTTAAACGGATAAATTTATATTTCCCCTCACGAATGATATCAATCACTCTGTCTGTTATCTCTGAAGCCTTCATCCAGGGACGAAGGTCAAAGGTTATTCTGTCCGACTCTATCTCCACATATTTTTCTAGTTTTTCATCAAGATAGCCAGACTTATTGCCATTCCAGAAATAGGTTACATGTCCATATTTCTGGGTCTCGGAAATGGCATAGGAGGTGACCCCTGCACTGCAAAGATATTCACCAAGTGTACGATCGATAGCAGGAGGCTCCACCAGATAATGTTTAGGAACCATGGCATCACCGTCATACTGCATTATTCCAGCAAAAAACACCTCTGGTCTTCGTTTCCTATCGAAACCATCAAAATCCTGGTCATCAAATGCCCTGGACAGTTCAATGGCTCGATCTCCACGAAAGTTAAAGAGAATCACTGCGTCCCCATCCTCAATGCAACCGACAGCCGTTCCGTTCCGTTCAACAACGAAACTATCCATGTATTGATCGGTCATTTCCGGATCTTCATCATAATAGGTCTGAATAGCATCACAAGCTGACGCAAAACCTCTCCCCACGCCCAGTACATGCGCCTGCCACCCCTTCTCAACAATAGCCCAATCAGCCTCATAACGATCCATTGTTACATTCATTCGACCACCCCCGGATGCCATGCAGTAATCTCTACCATCCTGAGACATTGCCTTAAGTTTTTCTTCGAGCGGGACAAAGTACTGCAGGGCACTTTTAGGAGCAACGTCACGTCCATCCAGGAGTCCATGGACACGAACCTTTTGAATTTGATCTTTCACACATCGATCAAGCAAGATATAGAGCTGTTCAACATGACTATGCACATTACCATCCGAAATCATACCTATGAAATGGAGGGTGCCACCATTTTCAGTTCGTTTCAACACCTCTTTCCATGCTGCCCCCCGAAACAGATTTCCTGAATGCAGTGCTTCATTAACAAGCTTTGCCCCCTGAGCAAAAATTCTCCCGGCCCCAAGGGCATTATGGCCCACTTCGGAATTCCCCATATCGTCATCCGACGGCAGACCAACCGCCTTTCCATGTGCTTTGAGACTGCACACGAGATCACCCTGCAGCAGCGTATCCAGTACGGGAGTATAGGCCATATGGACACCATCGCTCTCATCTTTTGGGCCCATACCAACGCCATCCATAATAACGGTAACAACAGGACCAGGAAAACTTTTATAACCAGCAAGTGGACGCAGTGACAATTGTGACATACCTTTTTCCTCTATTAGAAATTGCATAGCAGTTTATAATGAAACACATCGGGGGATAATTCAGCGCTTCTCCCAATGTTTTTTTTACTTCAAACGGGCTTTCTTGATGATTGCATTAGAGATCTGCTCTACCGTTTTCCCACCAACCTGAATTTCAATATCGGCAACATTACGATAAAGTGGCAGGCGGCTTTCATGAAGGGTCCGAGCCTTAGCGAGATCATTCAAGAGAGGCCGCTTTTTTATTTTCTTTTTCGCATTGGGATGGGCGTAAATTGTTTCAAGTATCTGATTAAAATCTGCATGAAGATACACAACTTTGCCAATTTTACGAATATTAGGCACATTAAAAAAGCCACCACCGGTAGATATGATGGTATTGTGCACCTGTTTTTGGAGCCAGACTGCAACCTGCTGTTCAAGTTCCCGGAAACGTGGTTCTCCAAATTCTGAAAATATTTCTCTTACTTTCATATTTGAAAAACTCTCAATAAGATCATCACAGTCCACGGCAAACATACCTGTTTTCTCTGCAAGTGCCCGTGCAGTTCTACCCTTTCCCACGCCCATAAACCCGATCAGGACAATATTTGATTTCATACTTTCTCCAATTGCTCTGCGAACAGCCATTTTTCATATTGATACTTACACTGTTTCCATTCAAATCGTTCCGTTAAATCATATATCAATTGTTCTTTAAGTTTAACAGGATGCTGCAAATACTCTTCGAGTCGCCTGGCAAGAGTGCCTGGCGCATAAAGATACTCTTCTCCATACAGTTCTGGATAGGACAAGTCTGCAGGAAGCAAGGGATAGCAACCTGCCCTGATTCCTTCAAGGATTGAAATACCAAAAAATTCATGCCTTGCTGTTGAAACGACCACGTCCCCCTGATGAAGCAAATTTGCATAGTCAGCCCTGGTTTCAGCATAGCCAAAATGAAGGATCTCTTCTGCCAATCTCTTTTCTGCCTCCTCAAAGCAGAGGGGGCGGTTGGCAAAGGACTGCCCCAGTACTACAAGTCGAAAAGCTATTCCTTTTTTTTGCAATTCGTACAGCGCCTCAAAAAACAGTTCAGGGTTTTTATCGTGTTCCCAGCGATGATTCCAGACAATTACGGGAGAACTATCCCTAGCACTCCTCTTTCCCTTAACAAAAGCTGAAGCATCCACCGACGAATAATCCATTCCCGGATAAAGAACCACACTCTTCCTGCGAATTGTCTTCACGCAGTTGAGTAATTTCATGTCAGCAGGCTTTTTCAGAAGAGCCTGAATGGCTCCAAGGAAAGTCTCAAGGTTATAATGTGAATTAAAGCCACAGCTGTCTGAAGCCATGGCGGTGTTTAAGTTAATCGCAGCGAACTGCCTGCTATCTTCTGATTGCACCTGGTGGGGATAGATAAACTGATTTTCGTGAAAATAGGTATGTATTCCTGCATTATGGTTCCATCCGGCAAGAGAACACAGAAGCGATCGTAACACAGCAACATCGACAAATGTAGAGCAGAGCACCGTATCAAAACGCCTCTCCTCAACAGCTAGTTTTTCTAATTCCTGAATAAACCAGAATGCAGACAGGTGCATCCGCAGCTTCCACTTCCGTGCCGGAAGAGCGAGCAGAGTGTAATCCGCGGCAACAGTTTTCTGCAGACCACGCAGAAACAGTTTATGGGAACCACCGAAGTAGGGTTCGAGAATCAACACACGCTTCATGACCCTGCCTTTTTACCAGCAACATCATCAAGATAGCTTTTAAAAGGACGTACTTCATTAATTGCATAACCGCACCCTAGAGGTAACTTTCCCCCGCAAAAATGAAGACTTTTATCTGGAAAGTTGGTGCAAAGTTCAAGTCTGTTTTCATGATCTCTGCAGAATCCGGCATCGGACAGCCATGTGCAGGAAAATTGCAGGAACCCCTGCTCATCTTTTCCCGTAATAACAAACCGGTGATATTCCGGATAATCATGTAACACCTTCAGAAAATCCTTTTCCAGGCGTAACCAGCCCCGCTCCCCCTCAAGATTAATCTTCCTGCAGCAATTTCCACAGCAGTGACAACTTCCGGTAACCAGTAATTCCTTTCCCATAAGACGCATACGCAGATATCGAATCAATCCGAGAAAGGAATAGGTGGAGAGCAGTTTTGAGATTTTAATATTCATGATTATAAAGATATCTGCATTTTCAAGAGAAGACTTTCGAGAGATTCATTTTTCTGATACAAAGGAAACAGAAAAAGAATCATAAAACATAGTACCATTGGAGACAAGCAAATGTGGCACTCAAAAGATGTCTACTACCTTTCGGGCAGTACAGGGATACTTGCCGAAGACCTCGGAAAGTCACTCCTTTGCCAGTTCCCTGAAATCAGTTTCAATGCAGAAAAAATTCCCTTTATCCGTACTACAGAAGATGCTCTGAAGGCAATTCAGCACATACTGTCGCAATCAACCGGCCGTTTCCCTCTTGTTTTCTCAACAATCATGAACAAGGAACTTCTTGCAATCCTCGATGTCCCAGAGGTTGAGTTTTTTGACATCTACGATAAAGAACTGGAACGACTTGAAAATGTCCTTGAAGCAAAACCCATTCGCATATCCGGCACAGCAAGGCACTTAGATGATTCAACCATGGGAAGTCGGGTTAATGCCATTCAATACTGCATCGCCCATGATGACGGCAGCAGAATGAAGGATTACGACGAAGCAGAGGTTATACTGCTTGGGGTTTCCCGCTCCGGAAAGACCCCTATTTCTGTCTACCTTGCTACCCAAATGGGAATAAAGGCTGCCAATTATCCTCTTGTGGCTGAAGATCTCAATTCCTATCGTCTGCCCAACGAGATCGTCCGCAATAAAAAAAAGGCAATCGGCCTCTCCACAACACCTGAAACCTTGCATTTTGTGCGGGAACAACGTTACAAAGGCAGCAGTTATGCAAAGCTGGCAACCTGTTCAGGAGAACTGAGCCAGGCAAATCAGATTTTTTTGAATTACAATATCCCGATCATTATTTCAGATGGCAGATCCATCGAAGAAACAGCAACCCAGGTAGCTCAGCAGTTATCACTAAAACGTCTGCCACGCCTCTAACATTCTCCAAGGAGACACATGCAGTTTATCGACAACATTCCCATGGTTGTAGTTATTTTTCTCTGTGTTTTGATAGGATTTGCTCCATTTGTCCCGGAACCACATATAGTAGAGAAACTCAGAATGCTGAGTCAGGGCAGCCTGAAAAAGCCTTTAGATATTTTTGATCTCTTCTATCACTCCATACCTTTTATCCTGCTGATCATAAAACTGATCCGTATGAAAAATTAACGCCATGGAAGACACAAAACTCCACCAACAATGTCCCTGCTGCAGTGCTAAACTCTTTTCCGACTGCTGCCATCCAGTAATCCAGGATCAAAGCCAGGCAAAAACAGCGGAACAACTGATGCGTTCCCGGTATACCGCATTCACACAGGCTAACGATAAATATCTTATGGATAGCTGGGCCAGGAAAACACGTCCGGAAACAATCCATTCAGAAGACGATACTATCCGGTGGCTCAGTCTTGAGATTCTTGAATGTAAAAATGGCATGGCCAATGATGAGGATGGTTCTGTTCGTTTTACTGCCCGCTTTCTCAGTTCAGGACATCTCTGCAGTCTTCATGAAAAATCCAGTTTTATCAAAGAGGATGGACTCTGGTACTATCTGAATGGTGAGACGCAATCCAAGACGGTCAAGGTAGGAAGAAATGCTCCCTGTCCGTGTGGATCTGGAAAAAAATATAAACGATGTTGTTGTTAAAAAGAGCTTAAGACCTTCCTTATCCGAGAAGTCGTTTGCTGTATTCGCTTAGTCTTTTGATGAGAAGTCGTCGTTCATTTCCTATCAACTCCTTTTCATCCATAACCGTCTCCAGGTAAAACAAGGTCAGTCCGGAAAATGAGCTTGTTGGATGAATTGTCAACCAGCGTTCTGCATCATCATCTGCAAAGGCCCTCTCTACAATGTCAACGACAAGAGTATCACCATCTTCTTTTGCCCACTGAATAACCTTTTCAAAAAGATGCGCCTCTTTAATTTTCCGGTATTCTGCACGCTTAATCATATACTCCGCACCCTGCATAAATCCTCCTGCCATTATTGTCGTCACTCAGTCACTCAGCAACTCTGGGGGGCCCGGAATTGCGTTTCAGTAAAGCTTAACACTCATTAAAACACCGGATTATAATCAAAGAAATGATTAGTCGTCAGATTACGATAGGTACGAGTCTCGCTCCTTGCTACAAAAGAGTTGGTCACTGCACCGGTTGCTGTGAACCTCACTCCCTCAAGGAATTCACCATCCGTTACTCCTGTTGCAGCAAAGGAAATTTTTCGAGAATTAATCAGATCTTCAACTCGGAAGACCTTATTAAAATCATTGATACCATGGGCAATTGCCTGTTCCCTGTCTGAAGCATTGTCATATGATATCTTTCCTTCAAGATATCCGCCCAGACAACTGATTGCGGCCGCAACTACTGTACCTTCAGGAGCATATCCATAGCCCATATAGATATCTGCCTTTTCACCACTGATTGCAGCAAGGCAACCGGAAATTTCGCCCTCCTCAATCAGCTTGATTCTGGCTCCACAGCTTCTCACTTCATCAATAAGCCCCTTATGCCGCTTCCGATTTAAAATGCAGACAGTCACGTTTTCGGTGTATTTCCGCAAAACCCTGGCAACCCGTTTAACATTTGCAGTGGGTGATTGATTTATATCAATCACCTCACCCACTTCAGGGCCAACCACTATTTTGTACATGTGGAGATTGGGGATTGACTGAATTGAACCATCTTCTGCAATTACGGTATAAGAAGTAGAATTGTTCCGTCCATCCGCTGCAGCATGCTGAGCCTCAAGAGCTACAACCATCAAATCCATTTCAGGCCCGCCTTCCCCAAGAGTCTGCGGCAATTTGCAGATTTCCTTCCTCTCCGAGAAACGATCATTTATCACATTGCCGTTTATCATTAACCTGTTGAGGGTCTTTATAATGGCAAACCTTGCCTGATTGAGAATATCATCATGATTGCCCAGTCCCTGAATCCTTGCTGCAGTAAGAGCTGCAATCTCAGTCGCTCTGACGATTTCCATCCCATAATTAATATTCATTCATCGTCCCAATTTACCATTTTTACAAAATTATATTCGGCCACACAAAAAAAGTTTTTCATTCTCCGGTAGCAGTCAACTCCCTGATCCGCTGCAACAGAGCATCGCTCTGTTTTTTCAGAAGAGCGCCTTTTGCAGTATCTTTTATTTTCATCGGTTGCCGGAATTCATCTATCAGTTCAATGTCGAGAGGAGCAGATTCAAGATTTTGGGCGGCCGCCTGCATCTCTTCAGGGGTGGGAAGAATAATACCAAATAGTTGGTAGGGAGTATGAACCAGAGCATGGCCCCGGTTATAATAGGCTGCCGCGAAACCACCATCCACATTTACTGCAACACCGTCACTGGACGCCATCGAATTCCCTTTTGTATAATCGACCGGTGTATGTCCAAAAACAACACGCTGAATACCAAATTCTTCCTGCATCTTCAGCTTAAAAGCATCAGTCTGCATATTCTTCTTCCAATAAAGGGTTCTTTCTGCGTGGCTTTCAGTATCCAGTAAAAAATACCTCTCAAATGTTTTCATGGCATGTTTCCCAAAGAAGGGAGATTTCGGTCCGCACCAGAGGTAAAAAAACAGGGCCTGATCCCGTTTCTCCTGAACCTCTCCAGCAAGATATTTTTTACCGACTCGCTCAATTGTTTCCTGAACAAAATCTAGAAGTTCACGTCCACTTCGTCCTAGAAACTCTTCAAAATCACCATCAATGGTGGAAGGAACAAGTGCATGAATATTTAGACTATTGTTGTGAATATGGTAGGTTTTGCCTTTTTTAAAAAAATAGCGGAGGAGCCGTTTAATCTTTTTATTGGTGGTAAACTGATGGGTTAAATCATCAATAACGACCTGTTCCTCTTCGGTGAGTTTTGAGGGATGTTCAAAGTCGATGGTTGGGAAATGGCTGTCATTCAGGCCTGCCGTATCTCCTGTCTTCAGCATTTTGGCAAGACGATCAAGCCAGAGTCGGGACTCCATTTCATACTCAGGGAAGTCTCGTATGGTCTGCTCTTCAAGTTTAAACTGAATAACGGCAAGAGCCTTTTCCATGCTCCTTCCCCTGTCAGTTTTTGCTTTTATTTTTCCAGTAATTTTCTCAACCGGATAGGTCTTTTCAGCAAAAGCAGCCAATCTGGAGCTATCAAAGGAAAGTCTTCCCATCAATTCGAAATGATCGTAGCGACTGGTAATGCGCATAGCCTCGGCAATCAAGGACTGATTTCCTGAAACAGCTCCCATCCACAGGATATCATGGTTGCCGAAAACGTAATCGACCATATCCCTGTATGCTGGCGAAGAAAGAATCCTGATAATCTTATCTGGCTGAGGACCACGGTCAAAGACATCACCAAGAACCAGAATACGATCCAGAAGGACTTGTCTGATACTGTGAGCAAGATGACTGATCAATCTCTCGGACAGCACAGGTTCCTCAAAAACCTGGTCTGGAACAGGGAGACCGGAAATCAGACGTTTAATGGTGTTACGGAACTCTGGAGGGAAGATACCCTTGGTTCGGTGCCTGATATTGGATAAACGGTACTTGAGAATCTCGACAAGACAGAAGATAACATCCTGAGTATCCATAAGAATAGTATCTTCAGCAAAATATTCTTTCTTACGGATAACCTGAGTAAGATATTGAATTTTATCTACACTGAAAGTCTTCGGCAGTGCCTCACGGCAGGTCTGATACAACATTCCAAAACGGCCGCGAAGGATCGCCATAAAACGATCCCCTTCACCGTGGAGATCACTGATCCAGAGAGTGACAGGAATATTGGAGTTCAACTCATTTTCAAGCTGCAGCAATTGTTGAGCGAGCTTATCCAACTCACCGGCCTGCAGACGAAAACGTTCTTCCTTCATATCCCACTCTCCTGTTGTTCTATAAAATCTAACAAATTAACCAGTTAAGTCACTATCGCATCAAAACCATACAGATATAAGTGTGATACGCCTTTTCGGAAACAACCTCAAAATCCTGGGCTCCAGGGGGCTTTCAATAAAGTGTTAAACGTGTGCTTCCTCCTCGCTGATACTCTTTCACCCCAGGTGCGAAAAGGCAAATATCATTTCTGATTACGCTCTTTCACTAATTGCTCAGCACTCATATTCCAGAAGGGATGACCATCCTTCGTGAGACGAACCTTGAATTCATAGTGTTCACCTTTTTTTACCTTAGAGGCAAGAAAGACATCAACTCCATCAATTTCAGCCCAGCTCCCTTTTATTGTCACCCGGTCCCCTCTTTTGATCCCGGTATCCTTAGGGGCAGCAAAAGAGACAGGACATAAATGAACATCAATTTTATCTCCCGCGTCATCGAGTACCAGCACCGTAGCCTCAGTCATTCCGGGAAGGGGGCTGATTTTCTTAAAACTCAGGACGGTTCCTTTCAACTTGTCAATCTCACGGGGATTATATAATTTATTATATTCGTCACCATTGCCCCAGCCTTTCATATCTTCAGCCGAAGCTGCGCAAACAGAAGAAAGAGCAAGGGAAGCGAGAGAATAAATCACCGCACAGAGAATAAAACTCTTCTTAAGAAATGTATGCATAGGAGAACCCATCTAGAAATTAATTTATCCTTGAATACAGGAACAAAAAATTCCTGCAGATTTAACTATAATTTAATATATATAGCAATGATAGGGATGGCAAGTACTATGCTTTGTTCAGAAGGGTGGCTTGAATTATTTTTCCTGGGAAACAGGAGAGAGACGGGTTTAACAGGGGGCAACAGTATAGTAACCGATGATAGATTTAATCCGGATATTTTTTGTCTTTCATTTCTTCATCCTGAGAGCCCCTGATTACAGGCACTCGGCTATGGTTTAATATAGGCGAATCCATCGGCCTGCAGCTCAATCAGCCCAACGACACCAGCAGGAATTATTTCACAACCTTCAAACAGATCCTCCTTTGCTATATCAAAAAGTGTCAGTGCTCTTTCACAGATTTGGATACGAACCCCAGCAGCAGTAATATGTCTGAGTTTCTCCATGAAGATATACATCTGATCCCCAGCCAACAATGCCACTCCCGGACCGGTAACCAGTAAAATCAACTCAAGCTCCTTCCCCTCCAATGCCTCAAGAGTATTACTGATATTATTCAGGCCAAGGTTGAAGATAAGATCATCTTCAAGATCTATGTGAATTACCGCCTTATAACGCATGGGACTATACTCCCGCTAAAATTTTAGCTTTTCTGTTTTTAATCTCCAAAATATTCTGACAGTAAACATATCAGAATATTTTGAATGTGTCGTTGATTTATTAATGTGTAACAGTATGAGGATGTGGATCTGAAGATTTCATATCCTTTGGTTGAAAATGACAGGAATTACAGAGAGTGTTTGCGGCAAAAGCGGTCTCACCATCATGGCAAGCACCACAGGATCTCCCTTTCACCAAAGCACTCATGGTTTGATCAATCTTTGGCGTAACACCACGCTGCATAGCAAACAGGTCTCCATGACAGGCAGCACAAGCAAGACCTACCTGTTCAGTATGCACTCGATGATCAAAGATGACATTAACAGGGCTATCCATAATAATTGGATTTTTCGGTCCAAATTTTTTCGAATCGTAGCTTTCTGCAGCGAAAACATGGCTGCTTAGCAAGAAGCCACCAATGAGGGTAAGGACACCAACGGCACTAAAAAAAGATTTGTTCATTTTTTATTCTCCTGTAATTCGAAAAAATATTTCAATCCACCAGACGACAGTTGCTACGGAATAGTGAATCACAACAAACCACTCTCATTATAGCCATTCTTAACTTCTTAACTATAGACTTACTGTTTCACGCAAAGAAGTACAAAAAATATCAATTTCATATCAAATCAGACGCCGAAGTACCACATTAATAGTTTATCCAGGCGCTCACATTACAATTCCTGGCGTAACTGTCAAGCTTCTTTTTGAATATATGCTCAATAAACCGACTGTACGGAGAACCCCTCGCCAGGTCCCCTCACTCTTTCACCTAAAATAAAATCACTCCGAATTTAACAATACCCTTAAATTCTGTTGACATCCTTAATTAATGCCCTTACTTTGTGTGTATATGTTACTTTAACGGTGTTTCTTATTAGACACTAATCGCGTCCTTTCAGTGTATTACAACAGATTTGACCATGACAAAAGAAAACAATTCTGATTATTTCGCACATGTCATTTCTGAAAAAACAGCCATTTATAACAGTTCACCTCTCACATCTTTCCATGATCACTTATTGAAAATATTTTTCGACCTTGCTCAGCAATATGACGGCCTGGACAGTTTTTATCAAATCTGCGTTGCGATTCCACAGGCTCTTCATCCCCAAATCGCTGTTTCTCTGGCGGTACTAACACATTCAAAAAACGGTTTTCAACTTGCTTGCGCGGGTAAATCACCAATACATATTCCTGAGCATATCATTGGCAATCTCCCTCTCGTTGCAAAGGAGTCATCATACACCGAAGAGGGCGTCTTGCTTTTACCTGTAATCTCAAGACCACTGATCAATCCAACAAACGGAACCGCTCCTGATAAACTTATGAAAAATACTATGGAGAATGAGACTCACCCCTGTCTCGGATTTCTCTTCATTACTCATTTTGAGCTTCTCACTAATATTGATCGTCTTTTCCTGGAGAAGCTGGTTACCCGCATTGGCTACAATCTGCAGCGACGCCTTCTTCAGGCCAGCCACCTTCAACACATAAACTTTCTCAAACAGCTTGGCCGGGATATTGGCCATAATGTCATTTCACCAAACATGCATTTCAAGAATCTATTCCGGCAACTTGAGAAAAAAATAAACCGCATAAATCAAGAAGTTAATGTCAACATTAACCTTGCCAACAAACCATCAATCCGTATACTCAAAAGATGTAATGAAATAAGGGCTGATCTTATTGCTACCCATGAGGAACTCCTCGAACATTACAATCGCACCAGTCTCTACCTTGAAACACTGCTCCGCCAGGAACATTTTAACAGGGGAGAGTTTATCCTCAAAGCACGTCGCTGTAATATCGAAACTGAGATCATCATACCTGAACTCGAAATCTATCGAAGACGTTTTGAAAATCTTGGAATTACCATTGACCATCCCCACAACATGAGAGATCGTCGGTTTTATCTTAAAGGTGATCAGGGACTGCTCTCCCAAGTATTCGATAATCTTTTTTCCAACGCTGTTAAGTATACAGCGACATCAACTGACAATCACGGCTCCCCAAGGAAGGCTGTTGCATATGGTTGCCAGGATATAAATAACTTCCCCAAAAAAGGAAAAAAAGGGGTAAAATTCAATATATTTTCAACAGGAGAACATCTTAACGACGACGAACGGCTTACCATATTCAATGATGGCGTAAGAGGAGGAAATATTGGCTACAACCCAGGAAGTGGCCATGGCCTGGCATTTGTCAAAAATGTCGTTGAAATTCACGGCGGAGACGTGGGGTACGAAGCTGTCTCTGGTGGAAACAACTTTTATTTTATCCTTCCTCTTACAGAAGAAGAACCAGCTGCTGGAGATAGCAGCAATACGTGATTCATATAACAGGACTCAAAGAGTCCATAACACAAGGAGACAAACATGTTTAAGGTAGACGTAGACAAAGACAAATGTACTGGTTGTGAAGAATGTATCAATAATTGCCCGGCCTCAGTACTTGAGCTGGTGGATGGAAAATCTGAACCCGTTGAAATGGATGAATGCCTGGGTTGTGAAACATGCGTAGAAGTTTGCCCTGAGGGAGCTATCACTGTTACCGAAGTGTGACGAATAGCAACAAGAGAAGATATTATATTTATTATAATACTATCAACCTAACCCAAAGAGATACTCCCTATGAGCAAAATCAAATCTATTCTTTATGCCACTGATTTATCAGAGAGTGCTAAACCTGCTCTGAGCTGGGCCATAAGTCTGGCCGAACAGTATGATGCAACTATTTCAATTATCCATATTATACCTGATATGATAGAAGAGATATCCGCCTCCATGGGATATGATCTGTCTGCTCATTATAACATGGACGAACTTAAGGACCTTAACAAGGAAGGTCAGAACGACGCTAAGGATGCCATAAAAGAACGAATTAAAAGTGTCTGCGATGAAAAGAAAGATGAGTTTCCGAGTTGTCAATTGGATTTCAACAAAATTATCATTAAAGCCGGACATCCTGTCCAAGGAATTATTGAAGCAGCAAACGAGGGGAACTTCGATATAGTTGTTATGGGTACCCACGGACATGGTTTCATTGATAACCTTCTGCTGGGATCCGTAGCCCGAGGAGTAGTGCAGAAATGCACTGTTCCTGTTCTTACCATCAGACTTCCTTCTCAATAAAATTGAATGGTTTAAAATAGTCATCCACTTTTCAACACAGCCTTCCCCTGTTACCACCGGATTTCCCGGTGGTAACAAAGATGTCTCAGATCAACATTAAGGAACGGCAACTATGGCTAAGAAAAAACCACAATACTTTAGCAAGTTAATACTTGACAGCATCCCTGTTGCCATGGTGACCATGGATGTTGATTTCAAAATCACCTCTTTCAACAATATAGCAGAACATCTAACCGGTTTTTCCGCTTCGGAGGCAATTGGAAATCCCTGTTATAAAATTTTGCACAGCAGTAAATGTGATACCGAATGTCCTTTGCAAACAGTGCAGGAATATGGCGAATCATCCACTGGACTGGAAGCTGAATTTATCAATCACTTCCATGAACATATCCCTGTACGCATAGGCACCGCTGCTATTGAGGATAATTCCGGAAACTTTATAGGATACCTGGAAGTCATTGAAGATGTTTCACGAGAGAAGGCGTTGGAGCGTGAAAAAAACAATTTTCATTTTATGGTTGCTCACGATATAAAATCGCCACTCGTTGCCATGCAGGGCTTAATTGCAAGAATTCGTGAACACCATGATGAAATGTCTGCAGAGAAACGGGAAGATTACTTTAGAATTATCAGTGAAGCTGGAGAGCAAATAGCCGCACAGGTAAACACCTTTTTGGAGTACTCGCGCCAGGCCAACAAAAAAATAAAACTCACTCCTGAGCTTATCGATTTACCGCAACTCATTGAAGACCTGACACAAAGGCACCAGCCTCAAGCAACAGCAAAAAAGCTCGTTATCCGTACTGAATACAGGCCAATGAAACAAATAAAGGCAGATTTCAGACAACTGCAACGTGTTTTCGAAAATCTTCTCGATAATGCGATCAAATTTGCCCACCAGCCTGGTGAAATAGTCATCTCCATTGATGACTCCCCAAAAGAAGTAATCATCCAGGTCAAGGATTGTGGTCCAGGTATCAGTGCTGGTGAGCTCCCCTTTATTTTTGACGCTTTCCATCAACACAAATCAAGTGACACAGGGCATGGTCTTGGACTTGCGGCAGTCCGTGCTATTGTTCACGAACATGGAGGACGGGTAGCAGCTAAAAGCAGGCCGGATCATGGAGCAATTTTCACCGTTCGATTACCAAAAAAAGAATAAATGAACTACATATATCACCAGTATATTGCACCCTTTTTTTATTATTGACTGAACAAGGAAACACGTTATGTCTCAATTTTCCCGTCACCGTGAACAGGTTGAATCCACAATAAACCAACTCCGGGAACTGATAAATAAATTACAAATTCTGGAAGATGAATATCTCAGACAGGAAGAAAAACTCTTTGTTATCTCAGAGTTTGCCAATGACTGGGAATACTGGCAGGCACCAGACGGCCACTACAAATATGTTTCTCCTTCCTGTAAAGTCGTTACCGGGTATGAGCCACAGGAATTCTATGATGACCCTGCTCTTCTGGAAAAAATCATTGCTTTCGATAACTGGGAGAAGTGGAAGGCCCACAGTCATAGTATGGCAAAAAATGGACTGGTAAATCCCATAGAATTCAAAATACACACAAAAGAAGGTAAGTCCAGATGGATTCATCATATCTGCCAGACGGTGACCGGTAGAAACGGTGAAAACCTTGGGGTCAGAGGGAGTAACAGAGATATCACTGAATTAAAGAAATTACAGGAGAAACTGAAACATATGGCAGGCCATGACCTGCTTACAGGGCTTCCCAACCGTTCTCTATTCCTGGAACATCTTAAGCAGACTATTAAGGAAGCCAAACGTAATGGCAGAATGTTTGCGGTGGTTTTTATAGACCTCGATGATTTTAAGGAAATCAACGACACCCATGGTCATGAAGCCGGAGATACCGTTTTAAAAAAACTTGCCCAGGAGCTCACCGGAGTAACACGAGAAAACGACATCGTTGCTCGACTGGGTGGTGATGAATTCGTTGGTCTCTTTGATGTCAGCCATGATGCCGATGTCGGGATTATCAGACGCAAAATATTTGATGATGTACATAATGAAATACATTGCCCCACCTATAACATTACTATTCATTATAGTTTTGGGGTAAGTATCTACCCAACCGATGGAACAAGTGTTGACACGCTTCTCAAAAAAGCCGACCTGGCAATGTACCTGCAAAAAGAAAACAACAAAGCGGAACGGAAAAAAAACAAATGACAACCATCACGAAACATGTAGAAAAAGTGACGACCGATGAACCGGTTGAACAAATATTGGGGTTCAACAACAACCTCCTCATCAGAGATCTCTTTGAAATTATGAACGAAGTTCTTGCAAACAGAGACCTCTCAACCTACAAGCATACTCTGCGTGTTGCTCAAATTGCACTGGCAATCGGCACTGAACTGCAGCTTTGCGAAGAAGACTTAACCATTTTAGAACTTGGCTGTCTTGTTCACGATATCGGAAAGACCGCAATACCCGATGATGTATTGTTAAAACCGGATCTTTTTAACGATCAGGATCGAAGGATCATGGAATTCCATCCGCTTATAGGGGCCAAGCTCTTTGCTCCAAGACTCCATGATGATCGTATTACAAATATAATTCTCAGACATCACGAACGACTCGATGGCAGCGGATACCCTCAAGGTCTCGTTGCATCTGAGATTGATGAGTTATCACGAATTGCAGCCATTGCCGATGAGTTTGAAGCCCTCACCAGCAAAAGGCCCTATAAATCTTCTTTTTCGGTTAAAACGGCAATTAATGTTCTACAATATGAGGCAGAGCAAGGGGCACTGGACGGCCGGATAGTAGATGGCCTGAGCAGTATTGCAGAGGCTCTGGTACTCCACGATGTAACCATGCAACCCACCGGAAATTTCATGGAGGAAATTGAACATTTCCGAAGAGACACATTTTTCCGTGACACCCTGAGTGAACTCTATAACTATCGATATCTTTTGGTTCTCGATGATCTGAAAGTACTGGGGGAGACGGACACCTCCGGCTACCTCCTCCTTCTAGTGAATTTGAGAGGAATGGGTCGCTTTCAGGTAGACAATGGTGTTATTGTCGCTGGCCAGGTCCATGATGAAATCGGACAACATCTGAGAGATACGGTTTCAATATATCGAAAAAAACGACTCAACTATGATGGTTCCGTCATGCTTTTCAGAAAACATTGTGATTATATGATATATGCGGAAGGAAACATGGAAGAAGACCTGGATGATCTTGTTACCCAACTCCGTAAAAAAGTTGGGCAGACTAGAGAGGAATGGGGCATTGAGGCAAACTGCTACCGGGTTTGGTTTCCGCGTTCCACCTCAATTGAAGAAGCAATGACCCGTCTTTTTCTCCTGCAGGTAGAGGATGCTGAATCCTGCAAAACCTGAAAAAAAATCACTGCTAAGGCTTAATATGGACAATAAAAACAAAATACGACTAGTTTTCCTCAGTATTATTCTTTTCCTTTTTGTCATTCCTGTCTCTGGCATTTCTGCACAGAAAAGGAAAATCGCAGTTCCAGCAAACAGCAGTGAAAAAGATTCCCTGATTAGTCAGGAAATGGGCAGAGCACAATATTTCTTGTTTTTTGACGATAGAGGACAGTTTATAAGTGCCTTAAAAAATCCCGCCAGCAGCCAAACAGGCGGCATAAGTCGTACAGTAATTACACTTCTGACTGATAACCAAATCACAACTGTCATCGCTGATTCTGTTGGTACCAAAATGAAAAAAGCTCTGACCGACCACAATATAGAACTCATCAAAAAGAGTGGATCAGCTCAAAAAGCCGTAACAGTAAGCGTACAACACTAATCCCCACCAAACAATGAAACACCGCAAACCAGCTCTTCGGACTATTCTTTTCCCTCTGTTACTGGCGGTTGTGATTGGTGGTCTAGCAGGTCTTGGAGCAGTCTTTTTCCGTTGGCTCATAGAATTTGGTATTGATTTGTTCTGGCCGGGAAGTGGCGGTTTCATCAGTCAGTATGAACAGGCATCCGTTTTCTGGCGGTTTGGTATACCCGTACTTGCTGGTTTGATCATCGGCCCCCTTCTTCATTTTGTCGCTCCTGAAATTCGTGGTCCCGGTGTCCCCGAAGTTATGGCGGCCCTCGCTCAGCGTGATGGCATTATCAGACACCGGGTTACTCTTGCCAAAAGTTTTGCCACCGCCACTCTTATTGCCTCAGGCTGTTCCGTAGGACGTGAAGGACCAATTGTTCAAATTGGCTCTTCCATCGGTTCATCATTGTGCCAGCTTTTCCGACTGGGGCCTGACAACCGTAAACTTGCCGTTGCCTGCGGGGCAGCCGCAGGAATTGCTGCAACATTTCAGGCCCCCATGGCAGGCACCCTCTTTGTTGTTGAGATCCTCCTTTTTGATCTGGAGGTTACCTCCCTTTCCAATATCGTTATTGCAGCTGTAACCGGAACCATGGTTTCACGCGCTTTCTGGTATGATGGTATTTTATTCCAGGCACCTCAATTTGTCCTTGGCCATCCGGCAGAACTTCTCATTTATCTTGGCCTTGGGCTCATGGCTGGTCTGCTCAGCCTGCTTCTTATGGCCATGACCTTTGGACTCAGCAGAAGCTTAGACAGGATACACGTTCCAGGATGGCTCTCTCCTGCCCTGGGTGGAGTAGTTATCGGAACACTTGGACTCTATTATCCACAGGTACTTGGAGTTGGCTATGGCACTATTACAGGTGTCCTCAAAGGTGATTTCCTGTTCAGTACCGCACTTGTTTTACTACTGGCTAAATTACTGGCAACCAGTTCCTGTATCGGATCCGGGATGAGCGGTGGCATTTTTGCCCCCTCACTGTTTCTGGGAGCAATGCTTGGTGCAATGTTCGGTAACTTTGCCCATCTCATATGGCCTGATACTGCTCTTCTTTCCAGTCATTTTGCACTCGTGGGCATGGGTGCCATGGTAGCAGGCACAACACTTGCTCCTATCACTGCCATTCTTACAATTTTCGAATTGACATATAACTATGAAATCATACTGCCACTGATGGTGGCCTGCATTCCAAGCATCATTGTTGTCCGCTATCTTCACGGTTTTTCCATTTATGAAACAAAACTGCTGTTAAAGGGGATTCGGATTGTCAGAGGGCATGACGCCAACCGACTACGTACCATGAAAATCCGTGATTATATGAGTAACGACAGTACATTTCTTTCCCAGGAAACATCCCTGACTCAACTCCTGGATACAATACTGAACAGTTCATTTCCCCATTTTATGATCAACGACAACACAGGAAACCTTATTGGCATCCTTACGCTTCGTGACCTGAGGACATTTCTAAACAAACCTGGTCCTGCTGATCCCTCTATCACCGCTCGCGATCTTATGATCCGTGATATTGCTACAGTAAGAGAAAATGACAATCTGGAAGAGGCATTTCACTTATTCAGCAACCATCATTTTTCATTTTTACCTGTCATGTCAGACTCTAATCCCCATCGCGCCGTTGGGAGTCTTAAAAAGGATGACCTGCTTACAGCCTACAACCAACATATTCTGAAGGATCATTACCATCCTGCCTCTAACTTGATCAGCCCCATTCGTGACAACAAATAAGACCATTTCGTAGTACACATCATTTCACACCTCAATAAACCTTCCTCATCATCCCCCTATCCGAAAAACCTGCAACAGTTTCGTTGAAAAGAAGCGACACCTTCTGTTCTCAATACTACAGATCTGCCCCGCATGACACCTCAATGCCCCATTAGTGTCGCGCAGACACAAAAAAGAGAATACCCACCATTATCCTTTATATTCAAAACGTTAGCCCTCAACAACAGGTGTCATGGATAATTTTAAAAAGACTGGCATCATTACTGCTACAAAGAAGACAAGAAAACAAAATATATTCACTAAATCAACCTTATACGGAGGACACCATGACAACCAATACTCACAACACAGTGACCACTCAGCTCGATGCCGGATATGAAACTTCAACATTTGCACTCGGTGTTGCAATGGCCACGGTTGCCATCGTAGCAATATGGGGAACCGCGTGCCTCGCGAGTGCAATGGTCTCCATGGGACCTCTCAATGTTGCACAGGCATATTTCACCGCGTTAATCGGATAATCTGCAGATAAAAAAAGAACTACTAACGACAAAACTAAAGGATACCACCATGAAAGAAAATACATCAAAAACAGGTTCGAGAATTATATTGGCAGCAGGTTCAATAATGTGTCTCTGGGTTGCAGCAGCATTGACCAGTGCCCTTTCAAGCGTAGGCTGGTCGGTCAGTGAGTTGGCGGGACAATACATGGTAGCAATCGGAATGGTTAAACCATTGCATACCCTGGTTGATTACTATACCCATATCAAAGGTATTGAATACCTTCTCTGTGTTGCTTTCTTTGTCGCCTTCCCGGTTTTCTTTAAATATGTAAACAAGTCTCCGAAAGCATCCACAGTAGCTAAGTAGCCTGTCCGTGCACCCCCACTTGTTGCCCCAACTAAATAAACGCCTGATTATCTTTGATCACATTTGATAATCAGGCGTTTTTCTGTCACTTCTGTTTATTGCGGAATGGATTCCATGGATGCAAACTTAGGCTCATGTAGAGGCAAGAGTATATCAGCTTCTTCCTTGATACGCAGCATGATATCATAGGCTTCATTGACGTTGATATGCGTTCCAGGCGGAATCACCTCCATCTCCATGGCTGTTATTTGTTTGGGAGGATAGAAGTTTTCCAGAAGACAACAAAATCCAGTGATTATAGCTGTTCCTTCGGTGGTCTCTATGGCTACCGATAAGCCCCCTGCGGTATGTGCCGGAGTATGGAGAACACGAATACCCGGGACGATTTCACAATCGCCGCTTACGCTCTTTATCTGCTTATTCTCACTGATTTCATAAATAAAATCTTCCAGATAACGAAAGTCGAGTGGGTGTGGATCACGAATGTGTTTTAATTCCAACTCGTGCACATAGAATTCGGCATTGACGCATTTGTAATCATTTTCACAGTGATCATTATGGAGGTGCGTATGAATGACGACGTCTATATCTTCGGGCTTCAGGCCCCACTTTGCGAGTCCCTCTTCAAAGGTGACAATTTTCCCGCCAATCGCACTTTCTCTGTCATCTGACTTGATCGGGTGCATTTCACCTGTATCAACGAGAATTTTTTTATCCCCGCCCTCAAGGTACCAGCAATAGATTGGGATGGTAAAAGATTTCCCGTAATCGTGCTGATAGGTCATCATCCCCTTATCAAATACTTTAGTACCGATTACCATAGGATGGAGAGTAAAAATTGTCATATGCACCTCCGTACTGGATTTTTTGAATAAAATTCCTTATAGTTGTTCCTCGGACAGTGTTTCTGTCCGATATCTCAAGAATTTAAAGAATACATTAAATACATTCAGATTCAACACTTTTCTCCTTTTATTCGTTCTTATGCTCATATGAAAAACTATTCTAAACTCGACCAGCCGGAACACCTCCAGTTAATATTCAATCCACGCCGCTGCCCGATTACTCCTTTGCCAGAAGGCGCCATAGACATACATATTGAGGTTGCACCAGATATCATTATAGGATGCAGGTTCTATATCCATGCCCCGGAAAGTCCCAATATACTCTTCTTTCATGGGAATGGTGAAACGGTTCCAGACTATGATGATATCGGTCCTCTCTACAACCACGCCGGGATAAACTTACTGGTCACCGATTTTCGCGGGTACAGCTGGAGCAATGGAACTCCCACCGTTACATCAATGCTCAGCGATGCTGAAATCCTTTTCACTGAAACTCAAAACTGGCTGCAATTCAATAAATTCAGTGGCAAACTCTTTCTTATGGGCCGCTCTCTTGGATCTGTTCCGGCAATTGATCTTGCCACCAGACATGAAAATGACATTAAGGGACTGATCATCGAAAGCGGAATTGCTGACACGATTCCTCTGGCAAAAGCCCTGGGGATACCTGTGGACGATGTCGACTTCAGTGAGACCGATGGTTTTGGAAATATAGAAAAAATAGCTACTGTCAAGACAGCTACTTTTATATTTCATGGAGCACGGGATGAAATGATTGCTGCCGATGAAGCAGAAAAGCTCCAATCGTTCAGTGGCGCACGTACTAAAGAATTTATTGTTATTCCCGGAGCAACACATAACACCATGATTACAACCGGTGGCAGGCTGTACTTTGAGACCATTAAAAAATTTATCGATAAAGTCACAGGGGTAACCAATTGGCGGCGACGCAGAAAAACAACCAACACCTATTCCGCGGAGTAACCATGCGACCAAACCTATTGTTCAGAAACTCTTTTTTCCGTCATTTTCTCATTGCCGGACTGCTTCTCCTGCTCCTTTCCTCCTGCACATCAAACAGCGGCGGGCCACGGACAGTACATATCGCCCCCGATCCAACCATTTTACGAGTTGGGATTTCTGCCAATGCTCCCCCTCTTATCTATTCAAAGAATAACACCATAACTGGTCTTGAAGCTGAATTTGCGCAAAAACTCGGAGAATTCATCGGGAGAAAAGTTACATTTATAGAATTAAAATGGGAAGATCAGATAACGGCACTTGAGAAGAATCAAATTGATATCATCATGTCAGGAATGACAATTACCCAGGCCAGAGAGTACCGTATAGCATTTTCGGATCCTTACCTGCGTTCCGGCCAGATTCTCCTGGTTCGACTTGGTGAAAAAGCCAGATTCTCCACCGGGATATACAGCTTGATGAACTCCAGTTATGTTATTGGTACCGTTAGCAACACAACTGGAGATCTTTTTATCACCAGGACCATCAATGGAGTAAAGGTTAAATCATTTGCAAAATCGTCCGATGCTGTAAAGGCTCTCATAAACCGCGATATTGACGCTTTTGTTTACGATGCCCCCATGGTCTGTCATTATGCTGCTATCAACGAGAACAATAAACTCACGCCCATAATGACACTTGTCACGGAAGAATATCTTGCATGGGGAATACGTAAAGAGGACAATACCCTGCGCAATCAGGCCAACGCCTTTCTTGAAGAATTAAAAGAGCAGCAGGAACTACCGCGAATGCTTAGAACCTGGATTCCCTACATGTGAGAACGTGAAGTTTCCAAAAAAAACTCTTTATATAAACTCTTATGATACAAAAGACTACCAAACGGAAAAATTATCTTAGCTGGGATGAATATTTTATGGCCGTGGCACTCCTTTCGGCCCAACGTAGTAAGGATCCCTCCACTCAGGTTGGAGCCTGTGTAGCAAACGAAAACAACAAGATCGTCGGAGTTGGCTATAACGGTTTTCCATGGGGATGTCCCGATGACGAACTGCCATGGGCACGTGAGGGTAAATATCTGGACACAAAATACCCCTTTGTATGCCATGCAGAACTCAACGCAGTACTTAACTCCACAGCCCCAAATCTCAATGACTGCAGAATTTATGTCGGCCTCTTTCCCTGTAACGAATGCACCAAAGTAATCATCCAGTCAGGAATTCGGGAGATTATCTACCTTTCCGACAAATATGCTGATTCCGATTCTGTGAGGGCATCCAAACTGATGCTGGATACATCTGGAACGCTGTACAGACAATTTGAAGCTCACAATAAAGAGATCATCCTTAAACTCTTCAACGATTGTTGAGTTTCCAAAATACTAATGCTCATAGCCCTGAAACGTGATTTCCTCAGTGGTACCGTTTTCCCTCTGCAGGAACACTCCCTCCCCTGAATGAATTTTCCCGATCTGCACAACTCCCGGAAAACGCTTCGCAAAACCTACCTCCTCTCCCCGCCTCACCGTAAAGACCAACTGGTAATCCTCACCGGAACGGAGCAGCAGACCTTCGACATCGATATTCAAAAGCTCCGCAGCAGGAGGGAGTTCTGGAAGGCAGGGAAGACAATCAGCTTGAATATGTGCAGACACGTCCGATGCTTTGCAAATATGGGCAAGATCGGTGGCAATTCCGTCGGAGATATCCTGCATGGCCGTTACCAACCCACTTTCGGCCAGTTTAAGTCCAAGAGTTACCTGTGGCTTCGGATCAAGATGGGCACCAATTAACACCTCAAACAAATCAAACCGGTTGTCATCTGGGTACTGTTTTTTATGAGTCAGTATTTTTAGCCCGAGTCCTGCAGAGCCTAAGGGGCCTGAAACCCATACGGTATCACCTTCTCCTGCGGTGTTGCGGTAAATAGCCCCACTTTCCAATGGTTCTCCGAGCACCGTCACGGTTATCGCCAGTTCTTTGGCCTTTACCGTATCGCCACCAATCAAAACACATTTAAATTCGTCAAGAATTTCAAGAACACCATCAAGCCAGGACGAAATCCAGTCCCACTCGAGATCTACAGGCAAACACAGAGCCAACAGAACAAACCGGGGTTTACCACCCATTGCTGCAATATCACTGATATTAACAGCAATTGTTTTCCTGCCAAGGAGTTTGGGTGGATGAAAGCTGCGATCAAAATGTATCCCATCAATCAGACTATCTGTAGAAATCAGAAAGGAATTACGGGCAACAACTTCACAACAGTCGTCCCCAATTGATCTCAACAGCCCCGCATCCTGACTCTTACTGGCTTGACGAATTTTCTCTATCAGTCTTCGTTCTGACCAGGCAGTCACTATTTAACCCTTTTCAAAAAAGAAGCATTGCCCTTTGCAGTACTCTTTTCCTGTTGTTGGGGAGGTACTTGAGATGGTTTCTCTATTGATGGAACAAGATTCACAGCTTTTACAAAACGCTTTTCTCCACCCATGGTAAAAATTTCTTTTCCGGTCATCTGTGATGTACGCAATGTCCAGGTTATTCCCTGAGGAGGGACAGTCAAAAACGTCAAACTCAGATGCCACCATTCGTCCTTGCGTGTAGAATCACGCTCTATATCTGTAACGAGAGCATAGACAAGCATTTGCGGTTCTTTGGCCACAATAAGCACCAGATCACCAATATCAGTGCTTTCCTTAAAGGGGACGATCTGCTCTAATTCTGCAACAAGTTTTTCCATATTCTATTCCATTTCAGGTATGATTTACTGGACAATGGCAGTGCTGGATTCCAGAACAATGCTGTTTTGCGTTATAACCGAACGGGATCCGAGCTGATCATACATGGCAATTCCATCAAGCAATGGCAAAATAAGCTGGTTGACCATGATTTCAGCACTCCTTGCCAGTTCAGGACCTTGTATGGCAGCCATACTGCCTCCCCACACAGCTAGATCTTTCAGGGCATTAGCCAGTTTTGCTATATGAATATACGCTGCCGAATTGTTCTCCTTAAGCAACCCCTGTCCAACCTCTTTCATTGCAGCACTGCTGATAAGGCCCTTAGCATTATCACCTCGAAGGTCTACAATTTTTTCTATAAGGTCAACAGAATTAGAAATCAGCAGATAGTTTCCAATAAGGGTAAAAGCTGGCTGTAAGCCACCCTGAGGTGCCTCTCCCCAGAAGGAAATATCATGTTTCTTATACTGTTTTATGCTTACCGGGATATCTGCATTACGCAACAGGATAGTAAACACCTCTATAAATTTAACGGGTTTTTTGAGCTGGACAACCATAGTTGCCTTCGGCAAGGGGATCCCTTCACGATCAACGTCATCAACGATCATGGCAAACTCGTTGTCTACCATATCAAGCAGTTCTTCGAGTTCCACCCCCGCACTGTCNCGTAACTCATGNCGCAGTATATCGAATGCTTCAGGTTGTTGCCGGGTAGTCCTGGAAGAATACAACTCCCAGAGAAGTGGAAGATTCAAGGTGTTGGTCCAATAATAAAAAAGTGAGTCATCGGGAACCAGTTGTAGCGTCTTATTTTTACCGGGTTTGATCTCACACAACCGGGCAATCCTACTGTCAAGCTTACTCTTGTCATAGAGGATTTCAGTCCTGTCCATAACCTGAGTTTTTTCGTTCCAGACACCGTAAGCTGCGGCTCCCCAACCATCCCATTCATCGAGCAGAGCAAAAAACTCCGCCCTCTCCTCTACGGGCAGATCTTCACCGATCATTCGCCCCTGAGCTAACAGTGCTGGAAATGAGAGATAGGTGAAAATTTCAGTTCCCTTGAAGTTTTTCCGTAATCTTATAAAATCTTTATTACGACTGAGAGTATCCTTCTTAGTATCATAATGATCGAGACTTTTACGTACCAGACGTTCTTCAAACCCAGCAATCACAAGGNCTTCAACGGAAACNGCCGACAAAGTATTTACCTCATCAATCTGGTATCTTGTTATGGTGTGGGGACCATATTGAACACTACTCTGTTCGATATCTCTACTGAGAAGAGGAGCAAGCATCTGCAGCATTTTCACATTATGACGAGGTCTGGCAATAAGCAGGAGGCGTTCTTCTATAGCCTTGGCCGGATTATCAGCCGAAAAAGACGTTGCCGGAAAGAAAGCTAGTGAGAATTCCTTTCCAAGGAGTTCATTAAAGCCGGGGGCATCTACCACAGAACGCATCTTGATCCAGGATTCTTCAATTGTCAGAAGCGAGATTCCCGGTTCACCAAGCTCTGCGGCAATACCTTTGTAATCTATTCCAGCCAGAACCTGGCCCAATCGACTCTCCAGAAAATCCTTATACATACTGGTGAAATCCAACTGTTCCCCATAAAAAAGGACATCGGATGGCAGACAATCTGCGGCCTCGATAGTTTTATCCTGCTTTCCCACAAAAATAAAAAGCAGTCCCAGGCAACAGACAATCAGGATTACAACAATTCCAACTTTTTTCATAGTTACATTCTCTTGAAGTTAGGACTTTTCAGGCAACACATTAATTCTTTGATACCGCTCCTTAATCGTTAACCAGACACTTTCCTGACGTAAAAAAGAATCAACAACATCAGGATCAAGATGTTCTCCCCGTTCCTGAGTGATAATACTCTTTACCTTCTCATGGGAAAAGGCTTCTTTGTAACATCGCTCACTGGTCATGGCATCATAAATATCAGCAAGGGCCATTATTCGTGCACCAAGAGGAATTGCATCCCCCTTCAAGCCCTCTGGGTACCCTTTTCCATTAAACTTTTCATGGTGATACATAGCAATATCACTGGCTGTTTTCAGATAATGGGATCCCGTTTTTGCAAAAATATCAAGGAGCATCCTTCCACCAATAACAGAGTGTTCTTTCATTATTTCAAACTCTTCACTGGTAAGCTTCCCTGGCTTATGAAGAATATTATCTGGAATTGCTACCTTCCCGATATCATGAAGCGGAGTGACTTGCGCAATTTCTTCAACAAAAGATGGTGTTAAATGAAATTTCTTACAATTTTCAAGAAGGTCATGGCCCAATAACGCAGCATAACGCTGTACTTTCTCAAGGTGGTATCCGGTTTCCTCGCTTCTATATTCAGAGAGCCTGGCCATGGCGAGAATCAGCTCATCCTGGCTCTCCAGACGCAGGAGACGAATGCCACTCTTAATCCGTAGCTGCAGTTCCTCATTGAAGGCGGGTTTTGTGAGGAAATCGTCTGCACCATCGTTCAAGGCTGTAACGACGGAATGTTGCGCCTCATGTGAAGTTAGAACAATGATATAGGTATATTTTGTCTGCTCCTGACGGACCCTTCGAATCAACTCAAAACCATCCATAAATGGCATATCAAGGTCAGTAACCACAAGCCGGATGTCCGGGTTTTCTCTAAACAGCTTCAGTGCCTCAACACCGTTACAGGCTGTAATCACTTCATACCCCTGCTGTTCCACAAGCATTCTGATCAGCATCAACTGAGCCGAATCATCATCAACAATAAGTATAGAAAGCTTCCGGGTTTGCAACATACTCTTATCAATCATTGTGGCCCCCATTCTCAATCAATACTTGAAGGGATTCTGTCAACTGGCGAAAAAGAGATGCATACTCACGAATATCACTTTTCTTTGCAGAAATATGGAGCATTCTTGCCAGTTCTATCTGTGTTACAAGTCCTAATCCCATCAGCGTTCCCTTTATTTTATGGGCAATGGATTCCAGTATATCGATTTTACTCAGTGCAAGGGCCTGAGATGCCTCCTGAATGGATAATGTCAGTGATCGAACCGACTCATCCAGCAGTTCGGTAAGCTGCTTTTCCTCCAGTGGATAGACCGACCGAAGGTGCTCCCAGGCTATTTTTCGCAAATCTTCTCCATTCGCTTCCTCTTTTTCTCCTGAACTTCCTGACTCCTGAAATCCATCCTGCGAATCAACGGGAAGCGGATATTTTGTTATCTGTTGAATAATTTCATTTATTGCGTCACGAGTGAACGGTTTTGCAAGAAATTCATCCATGCCGGCTTCTCGACACTGTTTTCTGGACTCATCGTCAAGATTACCTGTCAGGGCAACAACGGGAATATGGCCACCCTGTAGAAAGTTGGTTTTTTTTCCAGCCCACTGTTCAAATATTTCTGATTCCATCCCATTTCTCTCACAGTCACGTATAATTTTTGTGGCCTGCAAACCATCAAGAACAGGCATTTGCATATCCATAAAGATAATATCAAATCGTTTCTCTACAAGTTTCTCAAGAGCTATCTGTCCATTATCAGCAACAGTAATGCTATGCCCATGGTACTCCAATAACAGAGAAACTATTTTTTGATTAAAAGAATCATCATCCACCAAAAGAACATCCAGCTTCCTCCTGTTTGAGGCATCAAGGATTTCACGGATGGTACGGAGAAGACTCCGGGACTCTATGGGCTTTGTCATGTAAGCCGAGAATCCGTCATTAAAACTCTGTTTGCTATTCATCATTTTGCTGAATCCCGTACATAATATCATAGGGATATCGGACCTGATTGCCAGGATTTTTTTACCAAGTAACTCTCCAGAAAGATTGGGCATATTCATATCCGTAACAACAATATCAAACTGGGAAGGATCTTTTCGGAAATGATTCAACGCTTCAAGACTACTAACAAACGTTGTCACTCTATACCCGTGTAATTCAAGGAGTTCGGAGATCACATCAAGAATCCCCTTTTCATCATCAACCAGCAGAATCCTTTCAGTTCCGCCATGAATTTCAGGAAGATCAACATCAGCAGCAGTAATAATTTCCTGATCTGCCAGAAGCGGGAAAAGAAGTTCAAAGGTGGTTCCCTTGCCGGGCGCACTTGTGACCGATATGTGACCATCATGCCCCTGAACAATACCATGAACAACAGCGAGACCAAGCCCGGTACCTTCACCGCTCTTTTTGGTTGTAAAGTATGGTTCAAAAATCATTTTCTGAGTAGTCTTGTCCATACCACAGCCAGTATCGCTAATCTCAACAGACAGATATTGTCCAACAGGAAGACTCATCTTTGCTGAATGTTTTTTTTCTGTAATATTTTCTTCCGACAGTGAAATCTTCAAGGATCCACCAGTATCCTGCATGGAATGATATCCATTGGTACACAGATTGAGAATCACCTGATGGATCTGCGTTGCATCGGCAAGGATCAGACGATCACAATCAATGTCAGTGATTATTTCCACCGTAGTTGGAATGGTTGCGCGTAAAAGTTTCACAACTTCCTTTACCACTGTTGCAACGCACAAGGGCTGTTTTTTCTGCTGTCCTCTACGTCCAATGGAGAGTATCTGCTCCACAAGATCTCTTGCTCTGAAAGATGCACTCAACCCCGATGAAAGATACTGATCCAATTTTTCCGGAGAGAGATGTCCAGCCCTTGCTAACTCGATGTTTCCTATAATGGCAGCCAGAATATTGTTAAAATCGTGGGCTATACCACCTGCAAGGGTTCCTATAGCCTCCATTTTCTGTGACTGTCGCAGAGCATCTTCATGTTTTCTCTGCTCGGTGATATCTGTACTCATTCCTATCAGGTATTTTTGGCCCTCATACTCAAATAAACTTCCGTTTATCAGGTAGGGAATCCGCCCCTGATCCAGAGAAACCATCTCAACTTCTATGCTCACAGGGTGTTGCGTAGCGAATACATGTTGAATAGCCTCAGTAAACTTTTTTCTATCCTCAGGCACTACGCGATCCAAGAATTGATACCCTGCGACTTCGTTTTCAGAAACCCCAAGTTTTTCCCTGTATCTATCGTTAAAGAGTATGGCCTTCAAATCCTCATTATAGACAACAAAAAGGCCAGGAAGACTGTTGATAATCGCATCAGAAAACACCTTTTCACGAAGGAGTTGCTGTTCCGTTCGCAGCTGGACGCCCACCCCATCTTGTAAACGCTTTCGCATTTCGTTCAAGGAAGTAACTATTCGATCGAGTTCATCCTGGTGACCAGGTGCTGATTTTTTTCTATCCAGCTGCAGTTCCTGATCAAGAGTGCTGATTCTAAGATCCCCAGCAAATTTCGCTATTTTATTGATATGTCTATTATATTTAAACAAGAACAGCCCAAGTATGAACACTCCTGACAGGAACAGGACTATCATTTCCGTTACCAAAACCAAGGGGAAATGATGTCTTAATCGATCATGGAGGCGGTCAGGGGCGGCATAAATCGTAATTTTTCCAAGTTCAACGGATTTCTCTGTTAACTGTTTTGCAAGGCTGAATCCATGCACAACAAGATCATCCGTCTCCACAGGAACTGCTCCTGACTGGAATCTGTCGCCATAACTGTTTATGAGCACAACAGCCTTAACATCAGGATACTGCAAAATACTTTTCAATTGAATATCAATCCCTTCCTGGTCCATGTTCCAAAGGTTCTTGGTGAGAGAATCTGCATGACTTCCCTGTAACGCTACAAGGTTCTGACGGATGGTATCAATCTCATCGTCATGAACAATCCACAGACGCAGTGTAGCCAGAAGAAAGGCAATCAACAGGGAGAAACATACGACATAGGCGACAAGACGAACAAGAAGAGGATACTGTTTAAAAATACGCGCTGGCATATGTATTCCATTACAATAATAGAGAATCTGTTTCGAAAGGCTGTACCGGCTTACAGATTCTGCAGCAGAAAATCAGGCGTTTGCTTATCAGAAAATCCTGCTTACAGGGAAGATATTGACTCATTTTCCAGACTGCGAAAATCTGGAGAGATTAATATGATAGCTAATATTTAATCATTTAAAGGAAGACAAAGTCAAATCTATTCCGAAGTCCTTATAGAAAGATGCTGTGACTTCGTTTTCAGGTGGACCATCTCTCCGCCTCAAGGATTATCCGTTTTGACGATACTTGACCACTTCAGCACTATGAGACAACTTAACACTGTACAATCTTAACTAGTTACTCACTGTTTTTTTAAATTGTTTTTGGTGATGAGCGGGATATGGTTACCTAAGCCATAATACTATCTGATTACGTATGAAACTCGGTCAACTTCACATAATACGAATACAATAGGCGATAAAACAAAAGAATCACAAGAAAACCATGGTGATGGCATCCCCGCATAGGCGGGGATCCAGTTTTATACCAGCCCTCTGGATTCTCGCCTACGCGGGAATAACGAACGAAAACGGCTGAGTTTTGTACGTAATCAGGCAATACTGAGCTGCACTTGCCCATGATACTACCAAGAATTTCAAACAAACGTTGCCCTTACAACTACAGAATGTATATTGCGGAACTCCTAATAGATTGTGACCCGTTGAAACTGGGCAAGATGAATTAGTTCCAACAACGGATCTGAGTCCACTGCAGAGAGTATGTAAAACTGATTCAAGAAATTCTGAACAAATACATTATTCATAGAACCAGATTTTCCTTGGAAAAGTAGTTACAATGAATCATTCAACTGGAAATTGCGAGATGAATTGCTTACCATTGGATTTTTTATATACTCAAGGAAGCACAAGTGCTGATTAAGCTATGAAGAAAATACAATACGTATATGCGACCACAACGCGCACTGAACTATAAACCCACCTGCGTTAAGACCATATTAGATCAAAAGCAGGAAATGAATATTCTGAATGCCATTCTGAATTCCAAGCCTCAGTGAAAAACACTCCAGTTAACAAAAAAGGTATCTGCGGTATCTGTCCTTACGGCTGTTGCATAAAGGCAACATACGATGGGTCGGGGAAGATTACCAGGATTCAACCAGATGAAAGTTCCCCTTTTGGAAACATCTGTCTGCTAGGTGCCCATAGCGCTGACATCGTCTATTCAAAAGACAGGTTAAAATACCCGATGAAACGAGTTGGGAAGAAAGGCAACCTTGATTTTGAACGCATATCCTGGGAAGAGGCCTACGACCATATTGCCGAGAATTTTTTGAAGATCAAAAAAGAGTCCGGAGCGAAGGCGACGGGTATCTATACTGGCAGAGGAAGCTTTGATTACTCGATGAATGACGTATTCCAGCCGCGCGGGGTCATTCGACAATCAACAGCCAGCAGTCTTCTTTTTCCATTCGGATCACCGAATACATTCGGTGTCGGTGCCTTGTGTTATGTCTCCTTTGGGATGATTGCGCCACATACTACTTTTGGTGCCATGTGGCTTGATATGTTTACCGACATAGAGAATGCCGAGCTAATTATCGTTTGGGGTGCCAATCCTGCTACGGATTCTCCGCCAAAAAATTTCACTCGCATACTTGAGGCCAGAAAACGTGGAGCAAAAGTCATCGTTATTGACCCGCGACGAACAGCGACTGCAATACAAACCGATGCACAATGGATTCCCATCAGACCTGGCACGGATGGTGCTCTCGCATTAGGTCTTTGCAATGTACTTGTTCGAGAAAAAGTTTATGACAACACATTCGTACGCAATTGGACTATCGGGTTCGAAAAGTTCTCATCCTCTATTCAGCGGTTCACACCTGAACATGTAGAAAAAATCTGTGGAATCCCCGCCAGAATAGTTGTTGAACTGGCCCATAAAATGGCAAAAGCCAATGGCGTTGCTCAGGTAATGTATACTGGCCTTGAATACAGTTCGAGTGGTGTCCAGGCAATTCGTGCTACCCTTGTGCTCTGGGCATTAGCCGGCCAATTGGATGTCCCAGGTGGACTGAATTTCTCTATGCGCGGTGACGAATTCCCCATAAATCGCCAGGGAAATATTGCCAACCCGGATATCAAAAATGCAATCGGCCGCGATCTTTTTCCTCTCTATACAAAATACAGAGAAGAAGCTCACCCTCATGCACTTCCGGATGCCGTTCTTAAGGGCAATCCTTACCCAATTCGTGCCTTGATCATAATGGGTGCATCACTCATCACCTCCTGGCCAAACCCAAGTCTTTGGCGAAAAACACTGAATGCCTTGGATTTCCTGGTTTGTATCGACCGCAACCTCACGGCCGACTGCGCTTATGCCGATATAGTATTGCCTGCAACGACAATGTATGAAATCGAGACCTATATGACCTACAACTCCACGTTAAAACTGCGAGAGCGTATGCTCGACCCTATTGGTGAAGCACGCAGCGATTTGTTTATCAAGGCACAGATCGCTGACCGACTTGGCTATGGTCACCTTTTCCCACAGACAGAGGCGGAGTTGTTTGATAATGCACTTAAAGAGACCGGCTACTCGGTAGAGGACTTATATAGCGGCAAAGACATCGTGCACCGGAATGTGGAACCCATGCAATACAGGAAATGGGAAAAAGGCCTGTTACGTCCTGATGGCAATCCTGGTTTTGACACACCGAGCGGTAAATTCGAAATACTATCGAGTCTTCTTGAGGGTTATGGCTATGATGGCTTGCCTGTCTATACTGAGCCGCAGGAAGGCCCTTTGGGTTCACCGGAAATTGCAAAAAAGTATCCGCTTGTATTTAATTCTGGTGCCCGCGTAACGACGGATTTCCGCTCACAACACCATAATATTTCTCCTCTCAGCGAGAGACATCCCGACCCTACGGTAACTATCAACAGTGAAGATGCTCGACAGCGTCAGATTAAGGATGGAGACTGGGTAAAGCTGTTTTCACCCCGTGGGAATGTAAAATTGCGTGCTAAGGTAACCGACAACATTATTGCAGGGAGTATCGAGGCCAGTATGGGTGGTGGTGGTCCACTGGGTCCCAAATCCTGGCAGGACTGCAATATCAACACGCTAACTGATATGGCACAGTACGATCCGATCTCCGGATTTCCTATCTACAAGGCACTATTATGTGAAGTGCGGAAGATCACGGACAATAGAGTCGGTTAAATGCCTGCCTGTTTACAAGAACATAAGCATGACAATATATAAAATATTTTCTTATAGTTAACCAGAACCTATGAATCTTCAGCACCAGGCTATCCTTGAAGCGGCAGCAAGACTCGGCATTGAGATTATCGACCTGAGCCCCTATGGTGAGACAGAAGGTGCATTCCTGCGTCTTCACAATCACAAAGAGTTGGTTGTCGATGGTAATTTTTTATCACAACTTGATCTGCAGAACAAAAAAATATGTGACAACAAACAACTGACAAAGCATCTTTTGGCACAACTCTGCATCCCGAGTCCGGAAAGCATTGTATTCCACGCCCCACTCGTCGATAGGCAGATAATAAACTCTTTCTGGCAGATGAACACGGTTTACGTGTGTAAACCTCTGGATGAGTTCGGGGGTACTGGGGTTGCGATGAACATCTCCTCCCTGGCTGAATTGGAAGCCTATTGGCAGGAATGGAAAACTCAATACGATTTTTTTCTGTTGGAGGAACAAAAGACTGGCCATGACCTTCGCCTGCAAGCCATTGGCGGAAAACTCGCTGCTGCCTGCATACGTGAACCTGCCTTTGTCATTGGCAATGGTGACAGCAGTGTGGCATCACTGATCGAAGCCAGGAAAGCCATAATAAAAAAGCAAAATCCTTCCAATCACCTGAATTGTGATAAAACCATGTTCCGGCTGCTGCAAGCTCAGGAACTCACACTTCAATCTATTCCCNAAGATGGGCAAGTTGTTCAACTGAGCCAACTCGCCAATATGAGTCTTGGNGCAGTTGCGACCGATGTCACCGAGGAAATCAATCCTCTCTATCATTCTTGGGTGGAGCGACTCTCAAAGGAGACAGGTATGAGTATCTTTTCACTCGACATGATTACGACAAATCACAGTTCCAGCGAGCCTGGCACAACCTGGGGAATTGAAGTCAATGCATTGCCTGAATGGCTGCACCACACATTCTCAGAAAGACGACAACATGATATTGCGGCGATGATTCTTAATGAGCTCTTTTGTGTTTCCGATCCGTAAACCTCTAAATACGAGATGGACAGTCAAGAAACAAATCCACTTTATCTTTTACAATGGAATTAACAAACCGGTAACCCAATGTCCGTTCAAAATTCCTCAAGTTATTCTAATGAAATAACGTCGCTTTACTTTCTTGATGTCAACTCACCATTTTCCTATCAATGTCGGCGTTGTTCCCAGTGTTGTAGAAACCGACATGTTTTAATGAATCCCTATGATGTTATTTGCCTTGCACATACTCTACAGATCTCAACCGGCCAATTTATTCAACAGTTTCTCCTGCTCTCTCAGGAAGGGGCATTTCTCAGGCACCGGTTAAACGGTGACTGTATTTTTCTTGAGAAGAATGATTGCCTCGTATACCAGGATAGACCGCTGTCATGTCGATTATATCCTCTGCAACAAGTGCCTTCTTCTGGAAAAAATCTGTTTTCAAAGCTTGAACTTCCCTTGGGATCTGCCGGTATCTATGGAAAAAACGGTACCGTGGCGCAGTATTTGAATCGACAAGAAGCGCAATATTGGATGGATGCTACCGATGTATACACAGATTTATTCATGAGATTATATGAGAAAATGCAACTTGAGGAATCACCATCTTCCGTTGCTGAACTTATGCAAAATGTAACTCGGTTTATGGCAATCATTCTTGATGCAGATGTAATGATTGATGCACTTCAACAACAATCCTGTCCCCCCACGGACACAGAAAAGAAAATGCAGGCTCATGTGAAAGCCATCGAAACCTTGATAGAGGGTGGGATCGACACATCACAATTAGTCAAGCGTTCGCAAGTTCCTCAATTTGCAAAAACTCCTTCTTGCAGAGGACTTGATCGTGCCATCAACTATATCGTATGGCCATTTATAACACCCTCTGTCAATTCAAAGACCTTTGAATATAATGGTATGCTGGCTGTTCCCGATGGTCGGGGCGCGACTACTCTAGATGTACTGCAACAATTAGACAAGACACAGTGGTGGTCAGCGGAAAAACTTGCCAGGCATCAGATTATCCAGATACGGCAATTACTCAAGCATTTCAAGGAAACTTCTCCTTTTTATCGCTCCCGATTGGAAGGGGCAGGTGTTGACGACATTGAAAACATAACATTTGCCAATTTCCATCAATTACCGATTCTGACTCGGTCTGATTTTCAAAACGCAGGTGAATCGCTATTCAGCACGGCCCCACCCTCTGATCATGGACATATTACCAGCATTACCACTTCCGGTTCAACGGGAACACCCGTTACCATTCGTTGCACTGCATTATCGGATGGTGTGCACTGGGCGACATTTATTCGTAATGATATTTGGCACAACCGGGATTTTAACAAGAAATTTGCCTACATTCTATCCTACCGCGACCTTGACTATGCGAAATATCCTACCGCAGATGTCCTGGATGCCTGGAATGAATCCTTTAATACGGGACCATTGGTCATTCTGAACGTATCAACCGCTACATTGGAACAACAACTGGAGTGGTTGATACGCGAAAGGCCTGCGTATCTGATGTCATTTCCATCTAACCTCGCTGGCCTTGCAAGACTTTGTATAAAAAAGGCTGAAAGACTGTCATCGCTTGAGAACATATCAACCATCGGAGAACAGCTTTCTCCGGCACAACGCCAAGTAATGCAGGATGCCTGGGGGATCCCTGTATGCGAAACCTATGGTTGCACCGAGGCCACATATATTGCTTTTCAGCACCCGGACAGAAAGCAGCTCTTGGTGCAGTCGGAGTGTGTCTATGCCGAGATTCTTGACGAAAACAATCAGCCCTGTGAAGTCGGACAGGTTGGGCGCGTTGTCATTACTACTCTTCACAATTTCGTAACACCTGTAATTCGTTACGAAGTAGGTGATCTGGCCGTTTGGGGGGAACAGGATAAAGAGCGTGGTCTCCCGGTAATCAATGAAGTGCTCGGGCGCAGTCGCGACGCCATTCGCCTGCCGAATGGGGAGAAAGGGTTCCCGTTACGCTGGGGGGAGGATATAGGACGACTTGCACCGGTACGTCAGTGGCAGCTTATTCAGAAGAGCTACACAGATATGGAAATACGACTGGCTGTCGAAAGACCCCTGTCAAATGAGGAAGAAAATGCAATTATCAAGGCATTCAAGCGTGTACTTGGACATGAGTACAGATTTGTCACACGCTATGTTAAAGAAATTCCAAGAGCTGCCAGCGGAAAATATAAAGAGTTTAGATGCGACATCCCGGATTGAGGCGTCTTGTCCACTCCACAGCCATATTTATTGTAAAGCCCATGCGGGATGAAAAATCCCCAGGAATCCAGGGTCATACTATTAGTAGCGCATTCAAAAACCCCCGAGTTCACTTACGAAATAAGGCGAATGAGTATCACTCATTCGCCTTATTAAATCCAATAATTCAGGGTGTTGTTCGATTTCCCCGCCATATTTTTTTTAAGGTCTGGGAGGTCCGGTCATTTTCCCAGTCTGAGGTATACTTTTCACAGATGGGGCTGGATTGACTGTAGGCTGCTGTATGACCTTTTTTGTGACCTCTTTCTTTACATCCTGCTTTGTTGGAGTACTTACAACAACTTTCTCGCTCTCAGGTAAATTATTCGTGGCAGCTTCAACCTCACCTGCCACAGGAACCAGCGCAAGGCCTAAAGCACCAAATGCGAGTCCTACCGTTTTTGCAAAATCTTTAAGATCCATAGTAGGAGTAGCTGATTTTTGCTTTTGTTCTTTCATGATTTTTTTCTCCTTTCTTGATTAAATGATGGATGAATCATTTTCAGGTCAACGATCAGCGACAATTAATGTCCACTGTAAGTCTGATATTTGATCCTCAAAACTAAGAACCATCCTTCTATGGCACTTGAACTATACTATTTGTATACTTTCCTTTTTACTTGGAAAGTAAATTTTAAACTCTAACGAGTACAAATAGTATTGTATAATGTGGCTATTTACAAGTCAACATAATCATGTTGCTCGGTGTATTCTGCAGAATATATGCACTGTTCGGACTTTTTCTGTTTGAAACTATTCAACAGGCAATTGTACAATTAATTTAATGAAAATGAAAATTCAGCTTGTTGTTATTGTTAATGGTGTATTATACGCTTTTCTCCGAAAGAGTTTATTGAATGACTGATTATTCTTTCGGATCCAGACTGCTTCATTACATGGCATTAAACAGTCTTGCTGCAAGAAGGGTGGCCTTCGACCTGGACTGTATGATGGCACGAATGCGAAAGGTTCCGGAAAAGATTGCCCCTCCTGTTTTTATTGCCGGCCTTGCCCGTGCCGGCACCACGATATTATTAAAAACATTGTATTCAACCGGTGTATTCAAGACCTTGACTTATCGCCACATGCCATTCGTCATGGCTCCTATAATCTGGCATTCAATTAGCTCTGGATTCCAAAAAAAAGCTGAATTAAAAGAAAGGGCTCATGGTGATGGTATATATGTCAATTTCGACAGCCCCGAGGCCTTTGAGGAAGTTTTCTGGTTGTCCTTTGCCGATGCTCCCTATGTTCATCAGAATCGACTTGAACCCCATGTTTTCGATTCCGAAGTTATAGCAAGTTATCAGAAATTCGTCCTAAATATTCTCACTAGTTGTGCTGGAGACGGGTCCACAAGGTATCTGGCTAAGAACAATAACAACCTGTTACGCATTAAAAGTCTGAAAAAGGCTTTTCCGAAAAGTGTCATTATTGTCCCCTTTCGCAATCCATATGACCAGGCAAAATCCCTTCACAGGCAGCATCAGGAATTCTTGAAAGTCCATTCCGAGGATGTATTTTCTCTTCGTTACATGAACTGGTTGGGACATTTCGAGTTTGGTTTGAATTTCATGCCATTTTACGTCAGCAATGATGTTTTGCCTGAGTCGAAAGAACAACTTAATAAAATTGATTACTGGCTTAACTATTGGCAGGCCGTTTATCATTTCGTGATAGAACACCATCGTGATGATGTGGTTTTTTTCGATTATGACCGTTTTTGTTCCGAGCCAGAGATAAGCCTTGAAAAGCTTGCCGCAACCCTCTCTCTTAATTCATCCATGCTGATTTCTTTACGAAAAAGAATCAAAAAGGCCATCCATTATGATCGGGGAAATATCAAAACTCCAGAAGCAGTGACCAGGGTTTATGAACAATTACAGAAAGTCTCCCTGCAATCACAATGACCACCCCATACCTTAGCCTTTTTTCAATACTGGGAAATGATTTCTGACGCCACTACAGACTGATCCTGGTATGAAAGAGTGAGTTGGCAGTTAAACCATCGCTGGAAAACACTCCAGAGGAATACCATTCTTCGATTTTGAGGTAATTTCAGGGAAATCTGTATAAGACTCCATTCAGAAATCCAACAAAAAAATCTTATTCCCCTTTACCTATGACTAGCGTTTTCCGAAAATAGATTTATACAGGTTCACAAACGAGTCTATCGAAATCATCAGGATATCACATATTCACCACAAAGGCCAAAGGGAGACTCGACCCCTTTTGTAGCTAATTTAAAGGAAGACAAAGTCAAATCTATTCCGAAGTCCTGAAATAAAGAGAACTGTGACTGTGGAGTGTTTGAGAGAAAGGACTCAAGATAGAAAGATAAATAGGGTCATCTATGATAACGAAAAAGCAATGTATCTGTCGGGTGACTGGACCGGCAGATACATTACCAGGGGTAGCTATTGCTCAAAGTTTTCTACCCCTTCCAATGGCGGATTGATAAGGGTGTTTATTTTTTTAATTACCTTGGTATTCAGTTGATCCACACTAGTCGGACTCTCTATCTTTTCGGGATTAGGGTTGGTTGCAGCACTTGTACGGGTGACTCCGCTTCCAGGAATGGACTCAGGAACATTGCCTGTACTGTCAGAATCCGACGCAGGATCAGTTACCAGATCATTCCTTGTAATCCCGGTGGACGGAGAAACCTCTCCAGCACTTTCAAGTGGTGTTCCGGATAAGGGATTATTGCCGGTGTAGGAAGGATATCCATCACGATCAGGATTGTCATATCCTTCTGTAGATCCTGCCTCATCGTCTGATTGGGGCTCCGTACCGTTGTCGCTCTCAGTATCTTCATCCGAATCGTCACTATCCTCTTCATCTGCAGTAGGACTTGGTTCTGTACCGGACTCGGACGATTTTTCTTCTGTTTCAGCGGTACCCTCTTCTTCGCTTTTAGGCTCTTCAGTATCTCCAGTAACAGCTTCGTCACCTTCTCCTCCACTATTGGATTGATCGTCAGCCAATGGAGATCCCAAGGTATTAGCTAAAGCCTGATCAAGGGCTTCGTTTGCTTCAGGATTTTCATTATTATGGAGTTCATTATTGAAATCAACGGTATCATCATCAGGTAAATTGTCATTGTTTCCCAAGTCGTCAATGGCATCACCAACTTCCTTCGAATCAGTTCCATAACCGCCGACTTTAGCGCCTACAGCAACCCCTCCTGATTCATCGCCCCCATAGGTAACTCCGGTCTGGAACCCGCCAATATTTCCGGTTTTAGAATAATCTTCGCTTCGATTTTCGGAACCGCCACTCGATTGCATGTCGGTTTTATTTGGCATATTTTCTAGAGGGCTGCCACCAAAAGGTGTACCTCCCAGTGGATCCTGATGGCTACCGTCTGGAAAACCTTCAGTTCCCTGAAAGGGATTGTTCTTTCCTTGCAGACCCTGTGAACCCTCTGCAGAAAAGCCATCCTTAACGGCAATTCCAGGATTTGTAGAAGATCCTGGAGATAAAGATCCCGGCACAGGAAAACCAACGGCAGGTGATGCAGCTGTTCCAGGTTGTGGAAGTTTGTTATCAAGTAACTGCTTTTCTACGTTTGCGCTGGCAGTTGAGCTGACAGGAAAGGAGACTACAGGTTTAGCTTTTGTCGGAGTGAATGTTCTCTTATTATTTTGGGACGCTGCCTGGCTACAGGATCTGATTGCGTCATTTTTTTCAGCAAAAAAATCCCCCTTCTTTTGTTTGCATATTTTCCGCGTCATATTAAACACTTTGGACTCACTGCAGCAATACCCCTTTTCCTGCTGACACATGCGCTCGGCCAACTGTTTACTCAGAGAAAACTGACCTTTTCTGCGACTACACTCTCCCTTTGATATCCGGGAAGTTTCCCCATCTTTGCAGCAATACCCATTTTGTTTGTCACATTGATCTTCAGCGGCCTTTTCTTGAGCAAAAAAACTTCCCTTTTTACGGCTGCAGTCTCCCTGGTTATCTGCAGTTACTTGCCCATTATCACAGCAAAACCCTTTGACAGCAGCACAGCTTTTTTGGGCCTGACTTTTTTGGAGAAAAAAAATTCCCCGACGTTTTTCACAAATTTCTCTGTTACTTTTCCTTACTGTACCTTCTGTATTGCAGCAAAATCCTATCTCTGTCTTACAACCCTTCACAGCACTGCGCTTATCGGAAAAAAACGATCCTTTTTTCCTGCTACAGTCTTGTTTTGAGCTCGATATGATTTTCCCAGCCGAACAGCAATAACCGTTTTGAGTGACGCCTACTGGCGAAGGCTTTTGAATACCCGGTTGTGTTTTTTGCTCAAAAGGGTTCGCCTTAGGTACTTTAGTGGACGTAGATAAACTTTGAGTCGTACGGGTAGGTATAGTATCTGAACGAAGTGTTTCTCCCTGCGCTGAAAGCGGAATAGAAAGCAGAAAGAATATCATGGCATAGAATGTCAATCTGTCAAAACAATTAGTGGTGATTTGCATGATGGTCTCCTTCAACATGTAACCTGCTCAATTTCAACAGGAGTGATTTCCTTATTTTTCTACTTTCTTCCTCACATAATCATAAAAAGCAGTGAAAAGAAACAGCCTTATCAGGGTATTTTTTGGGTATACAGGACATATTTGAATGATGTTATAGTTCTGGTCCTCTCTATAAGACTCCATGCCTGAAATTGGGGTCGAACCAATCTAACATTCTGAATGTTACCATTTTGTCTCCAGCAATAGGTGTTTTTATGGTTTAGAATACCCCTTTTAGCATCAAAACAATGGCATATTTGACTGAAAGTATGGATTATTCACAAACAAGTCTACCGAAATCATCAGGAAGTGGCTTGCCTGTTGATCTACCTGAATCAGCACCTTCCCAACGTTATTTTCGCTGGCTAACAGCTTTTCATTTAGAGTCTTTCCACTCGCATCATCTGTTACTGTAACAAGAATATTCATAGATGAACTCTCTTCCTGCACTGATGGACACATATGCCTCCCTTTTCATAAAGATTGTCAATAAAGTCAATTTTTCCTATGATACCTAACGAGCAATGACAACAAATGAAAACCAGACCAGGCGTAACAATAGGATTGTTTTAGCTTCTTTATGGGAATGGACGCCACACTTTTTTAAACAATAAAAAACACCGGTCTTTAAGGAAAACCTCAAGACATTAACGGAATTCACCAGCAAATCAAATCATTGTTTTTATTTGTTAAATCCAAAGAGACACAAATAATAGAGCTAAAGCTATGATGCGAAATGTAATAGTTGTTTTAATTGGTTTATTCAGTCTCATCTCTTCCGTTGCCCATGCCGATTTTTACGACTCACTCGATTTTGAAAAACAACAGGAAGTTCTCAAGAAGCTGAACGAACATCTGCCTAAGATGATAACAGTTGATGACGGACTGAAAGAATATGCAGACTATGTGACAAGCAATATACCCCTATTTGCCACGAATCTTGGGAAACTCAGCGCAGGTGAATACACCCCTATTATTTCCCAGTCCCTCTCCCTCGGCGGTGAGCAGCTGGCAAACTATTTTGAAGATACACTTGATGACGGCTCCCTTGGAAAAATCGGCTTCTCCTACCTAAAAGGAAAAAGCGGAAGTTTTAAGAAGATCGGAATATCTCTGATGGATATTGACAACAGTTGGGGAGATGTGGGTACCGTTGTCTGGGAGGAGACAAAGACTGTATTAAAAGAAGATCTCCAGGAGGCAAGTGTAGATGCAGTTAAAAATGCATTTAACTGGGTTTTTGGCAACCCAAATATATTGGGGTTCAGTCCCGCAGATTTATACATTATAGGGATTCAGGCTGAGTTGCAATTTATTGATGTTGAAATACGTCGAAGTACAATTGATAAAACCAATGCTTTCTATAAGCCATATCTGGAACTCCGAAAAAAAGGTCGGTCTCACCATGCGGCATGGGAAGAAAGCAACAGGGGACCGTATAGTGTTGGAGCAGATGCTTTTTTTGCATTGGGAGATATGCCAGAAAAACAGCTCATGATGCTCTTTGAGCAATGTTATCAGGATCCGACGTATAGCAATAACCTGTATGAGTTCATGAAATATGAACTGGGTAAGGATGTGGCCAGAGAAAAAGCTGACTTGGCCAAGTCGTTTGAGGAACCTAAAAAAATATTTAAAGAAAATGTGCAACGGTTCTGGAAAGATTTCCGCACAGTTCTCAATCAACTTATTGATGAGATAATAGAAAAAGATGAGGAATTAAAAAAGAGTTATGAAGAGGCACTTCAAAAGGCAGAGACTCTTCTACAGCAAATGAAAGACAACGATGAGAAACGACAATCGTCATGTAAAGATTATAAGAAATACCAAGAGATAAGGGAAAAGGCCCTTGATTCTGCATATGGTGTAGAGACTGCATCTGAAAAGCTGGATACGTTGTTTGCTCAGCTTAAAAAGTGCCCGGAGATGCTAAAAGACCTCAAAGAAATTAATCAGGACTATGAGGCCTTGAAAAAACTGTATAGCAAACACAAAAGTTTTGTAGAGACTTTCCAGCAATCCGTAAACGAAGTGTGTGCAACTGCACATTCTTTCAGGAAAAGTAAGAATAAAACTGAAGCAAAAGAAATATTAAACAGGACAATAGATCTGGCAAAAAGTGCCAAGAAAAATGGGGTACTGGCAAAACAGATGGAGACAGAGATCTCTCAAAAATCCGGAATATTAAGCAAACGTATCCATTCCCACCGACAGAAATATTTCAGTACAGAGAATGTTGCTGAGCAACTAATGGAAGCAGAAGGCATATTAGACGCAATAGAAAAGCTGAAAGAGACTGAAAAAGAATATCGTGACGCCGAAAAGCGGATGGAAAGTGCCTTACTGAAGGCCAGCAATTTTACTGTAACAATTAATGAGGACTTCAAGGAACTTGAGACTATTGTATTTCCCTTTAGAGGAGCCAGTAAAGCAGAGGAGTTAATTAACTCTGCCAGTAAAATAAAATCAAATTTGATCAATTGTGATTCACGTATTCTCCAGGAAGCCGAATCAAAAAGAAAAAAGAAAAACAGAAGTAACTCATTGATGGGACAGTTCCTGAGTATGATACCTGATATAACTGAGACTGGTTCTGACACTGAGCCTGATTCAGAATTTAATGCCTGGCCTGATATTGATTATAACGGCATCAAAACAAAATTCGAAAACAGCAGACAACGATGTAACCATGCTGAAGAACTCCTTGATCCTGTTGAGCTTATCAAAGAACTCAGTTCATTGCAGTCATTGATGGGGCAGGATATGGTGTGGGATATTGATATCTATATGGATAAAATAGCAATGTGCACTGCAGATGCGTTAACTACTTTCAATGAAATGGAGTTTGACCAAAAGGAATCAGAGGATAAGGATAAACGAACACAGCTTCAGCAAGCTCAGGAACGATGCAATAAGCGTTTGCCGGGAAGTTCTCCGGCACTTGATGAAACAGGCCAACCTCTTTACAAGGCAGCATGCCTCTGCCCGGATGGGGCAATAGAATATTTTGATAAATGCACCGCCTGTTCAGAGATCAGGAAGAGTTTCGATAATGCTGTTTCTGCCGGGAACCATGACCAGGCCAAAAGAATTCTGTTCCACGCCCTTCGCTGTGAGTGGGTGCAGCAACGACAGGACAGAGAGGATCTTACAAATAAAGAGTATTGCCCACAGAAAAATACTGTACGGCTCAGTGACGAACAAGGAAAAAACCAGTGTGTACACTGTGATGAGTTAGAAAAAGACTTTGACGCAGCAGTTGATGGGGGCGACCAGGAATATGCAAAGATACTACTAGACCTTGCTTCTACTTGTGGATGGGCAGAAGATGGCCAGAACAAAATAAACCAGGCAAAACCATGTCCTCGAAATACAGTTAAACTCAGTGATGACAATGGGCAGAACCAGTGCGTGTCCTGTGATGTCTTAGAAAGTGATTTCAACGCTGTTATTGACGAAGGAGACTTTAGTTATGCTGAAACACTGCTAAATCTTTCCCGAACCTGCAGCTGGGCTCTTACGGGTCAACAGGAATTGAACCAGGCAAAACCATGTCCCGTTAATACCGTCAAGCTCAGTGATGAGGGAAACCGGAATCAGTGTGTNCCATGCAGCGACTTACAAGCTGATTATAATTCGGCACTTGCAAACGGAGACAGGGAATACGCGACAACTCTGGTTTCTCTGTCCTCATCCTGTTTCTGGTCAAGAGCTGCGGCTCAACAAATGGATAGGGAGAATCGACAGGCAGAACTGGACAAGAAATGCAGACAGCAACTTCCAGGTGGCAGCCATGCGGTGATTACTGGTAATCGATATAAATGCTCTTGCGATAACGGCTTGCTCTTCTTTACAGGAGCAAACGGAGACCAATCCTGTAAAACGTGTGAAGATGTCAGAGGAATGATCAATTTTGCTTTCCAGCGAAATGACCTGAATGAGGTAAGAGGATTGATGGGAGGGGCCCAGAACTGTAGTTGGTATGATGCCGCAGTACAGGCCCTTGCCAATGCTGATGCAAACAACAGGCAACAAGCACCTCCATCCAGAAATACTACTCAGCAGAACAACCCGTTAACTGGAATTTGGGATGGAAAAATAACCGATCTGGATCCATTCGTAAGGCAAATGTATAATGTGGATGGAAGCAAGGGGACTTATTACAATATGAATTTTAGCAGCTCGATCGTGTTGAATATCACTCAGAATGGAAACCGACTCTCTGCAACCATAACTGGAAAAGGTGGTTCTCTACCTATGAGCGGAAGTGTTAATGGAAATACTATCACACTGTGCTCCACAGGTGAAGATGGACGTGAATGTGAGAAATTACAAGTTAATTACCATAACCTGACGATGAGTGGCATCACCTACGGCAGAAAAACTGGTAAACCATCATCGAAATGGGTGCTATCAAAACGAAGATAACTGAATACATTCCATGACAATTAAAACAAAAGGAATTCTTTATGCGTACCTATTATAACTTCTTGCTTTGTCTATTATTCTCTTTTGTCCTGCTCTCCTGCAACGCAGCACAAAACGGCAGCCATAGCACCATTAACTACAATGATGGCGGGAAGTGGGTGGGACAAACCAGGAACGGTCGCGCACATGGCCAGGGCATTTTCACCTGGCCTGATGGTACCAAATATACTGGTGAATGTAAAAATGGCCTATTACACGGCTATGGCACTAAACTATTCCCAACTGGTGGCACCTATGAGGGATATTGGGAGAATAGTCAGGAACACGGCCAGGGAACAAACATCTACCCCAACGGGAATAAATATGTCGGAGCGTTTCTAAACGCACAGATTACCGGTTATGGTACAATGTTCTACACTGACGGGTCCAGATATGAAGGAGAGTGGAAAAACGGCAGCAAGCACGGACAGGGAACAACCTATTTCACCAATGGCAATAAGTATACCGGTGCATTCAAAAATGATAAATTCGATGGTTATGGCACGTACATATTTGCAAGTGGTTCAAAACAAGAGGGCAGTTTCAAAAATGGAAAAAAAGATGGCCGTTTCACAATAACACAAGCCAATGGATTAATTGCTATTGGTGAGTTCAGTTCCGGTAAGGAGCATGGCAATTTTCTTATAACTTTTCCAGATGGACGTAAGCAGACGCAAGTGTGGAATATGGGGACACGCACATCCATCGAAGATATTGATGCCCCGCAACAGGCAGGCAGCAAGTTAGTTTCTCCTCCGGTCCAGGAAACGCCCCGACGCAGGTGGAGCGAACCTGTCAAATAAAATATTCGAAATATCGAGAACACATTATTGTTTTCCTGTTGCCGGGGATTATCCGTTTCGACGATACTGGACTGCTTCGGCAATATGCGATAATTCAAGAAGTTCCTTATTATCCATATCAGCGATTGTTCGGGCGATTTTAAGAATACGATGATATCCCCTGGCAGAAAGGCCAAGCTTTTCCACGCTTCTTTGCAATAAACGCTTTGCCGTTGCATCAACCTTGCAATATTTCTCCACTTCAGCTGGGCCAATTTGAGCGTTGCAATGAATGCTTTGAAGGGAATGGTATCTGTTTTCCTGGATTTTTCGGCAGCTATCCACCCGTTTCTTAATCTCCCTGGATGACTCACCCTGTCGTTCATCGCTGATATCTTTAAAGGGAACAGCTGCAACTTCGAGATGAATATCAATGCGGTCCAGAAGTGGCCCTGAAACTTTACTGTTATAGCGTTGAATCTGTTGAGGAGTACATTTACATTCTCTGATTTTGTCACCGAGATACCCGCATGGACAGGGGTTTGAAGCNACNACAAGNACAAATCGTGCCGGGAATTTCAGAGTTTGTTGAGCACGGGCGATGGATACATCTCCAGCTTCCAGCGGCTGACGGAGGACTTCCAGGACGTGTTTCTTGAATTCAGGAAGTTCATCGAGAAACAGTACTCCGTTATGGGCAAGAGAAACTTCACCGGGACGGGGATGCTGTCCTCCTCCGATAAGGCCGGCATCGGAAATGGTATGATGGGGGGCTCGAAACGGGCGGGTAGTTATCAGGGGAATATCGGTGCTCAACTTACCGACAATGGAATAGATCTTTGTGGTTTCAAGAGCCTCTTCAAAACTCATTGGCGGCAGGATGGTTGCAAGCCGCCTGGTGAGCATGGTTTTTCCCGATCCGGGCGGCCCCTTTAAAGCAATGTTGTGACCACCAGAAGCCGCTATTTCAAAGGCCCGTTTGACGTGCTCCTGCCCCTTCACCTCCTGAAAATCAACTTCTCCTCCGTACTGACTCCCAAGAAGATCCTTCTGGTTAAGCACTATTGGATCAATGGACTTTTTCCCTGCAAGAAATTCAACGGCATGATGAAGATGACCTACGGCTATAACATCTATCCCTTGAACAACTGCTGCCTCGAGTTGATTGGCCTCTGGAACCAGAATTCCTTTCAGCCCGTTCTCCTTGGCATTCAGGGTTACAGGAAGAACACCTGGAACTGACCGGACCGAGCCATCGAGTGAAAGTTCGCCAACCACGGCATACTGATCCAGAAGATCGGGTTTAAAAAGCTCCGTTGCGGCAAGGATACCAAGAGCCATGGGAAGGTCAAAGCCGGCACCACCTTTTTTGATATCAGCAGGGGCCAGGTTAACTGTAATGCGTTTAGGTGGAAAGTCGTATCCGCAATTTTTAATGGCAGCCTTGACCCGCTCCTTACTCTCACGCACTGACCCATCGGGAAGGCCAACGGTTGTAAACATTGGCAAACCAAGGGCAAGATCGACCTCAACCATTACCGATAGGCCATTGACACCAAGGACTGCACCACTATGAACTTTTGCAAGCATCAGCGCGTTATCCGGCCAGGTTGGACTATATCAGTTTGGTTTATAGAATTGCTGCATGGCTTCACTGTAGTCACCATTTTTGCGGTCATAGATATACAAGGGAGGACGAACATCGACACCTTCGCCTCCATTTTTGACGGCTTCCAGCAACAACAGTCGCGCCGCCATTGATTTGTCAGGGTAGGAGTACACTAATTGCATTCTTTTTACTATCAATTGCTTGCTCGCCAGAAGGTGAAGCATATCTCCCAGGCCTTCAGCGGGATACACCAGATAAACCCTGCCCCTGTTTTTTACAGCCAACGCTGCTGCTGCAATAACTTCCGGCAAGCTACAGGCTACCTGATGTCTTGCTATCTCTGACTCTTTGCAGGAAGAAACCCTGCCACTGCCAGCGGGATAAAAAGGCGGATTACAGACAACGGTTGAGAAGGATTCCGGTGCGAAGTATTGCTGAATATTCCGCAAATCTCCTTCAACAACCTGCATAACTTTTTCGAAGCGGTTGATGCTGATATTTTCCTCAATAAGCCGGGCAAGCCCTGTCTGCAGCTCAAAGGCAGTAAGCGTTTCTATCTTTTTTCCAGCCCGATAGAGGAGTATCAACCCAATCACCCCGCAACCGGCACCAAGGTCAAGAACCGCTTCATCCCTGGTGAGGCGTACAAAATGGGCAAGAAGGACAGGATCTATGGAAAATCGATACCCAATCCGATGCTGCAGGCACCGTAACGCCCCGTCAAAAAGGGTATCGCTGGTCGTCTCCACATCAGCCAAGCCGGTCGACTTCTTCACCTGATATTTGCTGATTAAAGAGTAATCCGGTCATAATTTTCGGATAAAAATATGTGGATTTATGAGGCATTATTAACTTTTCATCGGCAACCTGCTGTACCTGTTTCACCCGGGTCGGATTCATCACAAAGAGCAGATGCGTTTGACTTTCCTGGGCTGTACATTTTTTTACGGCTTCATCAATAGCCTCGTCAGGGTCACTGAAGTAGTGAATCAGGTTTTCCTCTTCACAGCGGTGATGGTCGAGTTCCAGAGCACCCTGAACAATCACATCTGAAAGCACTACCACATCAAGCTCCTGTAACTGAGCTGGTTTTTCTTTCAGGGATTCATATGCTTCAGGCCTTGTTGTAAGTAGAAAGCAACGGTCTTCGCCGGGATGGTACACGCCAAAAGTTGTTCGTTTATCTACAGTCTTCTGCTCCTCTTCTTCCATTCTGGAAAAAACCTCACAGAGTAACACTTCTCTGGTGCCGCCTGTGATTTCATCAAGTTCAAAAAAAGGTGCTAAACGATTCATTAATGCATCAACTGAAAGCTTTCCGGGCCAATGCAGGAGACGATGGGTTGGGAGTACTGAAAGACCTGGATCCTCCATGGGACAAAGGTACATCATTATGTGATTGGCTGGATCTTTTTCTGAAAAATCAGGATTTCGTTCCCTCTCCAGCCTTCTGTAGGAGAGCGCAGTGCGATACCGATGATGCCCATCGGCGATGTACAGTGCCTTATCCATAAAGAAATCCTGTACCTGCATAATTGCCGCACCATCGGTCACACGATAGAGAGAATGGATACAGCCATCGCCATCGGTAATACTTCCCATGGGATCCTGTTCTTTGGCAGCATCAAGCAGGGACAGGACCCTGTTTTCCTCATCGCTGTAAAGTGAAAATATCTGGCTGAACTGGGCCTTGGTGGTATCAAGCAATCGCAGCCTGTCGCTGATAACCGATTCAAAGGTCTCTTCATGGGGTTTAACCACCCCTTCACCGAACTCAGACAGACCGACAAGAGTAACGACACCTTTTCTGGTGAGCATTTTCCCGGAAGGATGCTTATACTTCACCGTATAGAGATACAAAGCGGCCTGTTTGTCACGTCTCAAAACATCCTGATCCAGCCATTGCTGGAAAAGATCAGCGACATCCTGGTACCGTTTATCCGAGCCGACTGCACCACCGGGATTTTTGGTAATATCGAGACGAATCATGGAATAGGGATTTTTGGCCGTGTAGGATTCCACAGCATTTTCACTGATCACATCATAGGGAGGAGTGACGACATCATCTAGACTGCCCGTTTTTTCAACATTAAAATATATGCCCTTAAAGGGTGCTACAAAGGCCATGCGCGCCTACTCCTTTTTTTACTGCTAAAATTATTTATGGATACAAAAATATATGATTTATTATTATGGTGCTGATTAAAGATTAATTGGAAATAATAACACTTAACTGTATACACTTTCAAGACTTGCAATTGTTTTTCTCCACTTTTCTGACAGAAAAACGAGGCAAAGGAGCATACACTATGTACGATATATTTATTAAGACCCATTTTGCCGGTGCCCATCATTTACGAAACTATCCCGGCGACTGCGAAAATCCCCATGGCCACAACTGGAAAATTAAAGTAACTGTCCGGGCCACACAGGTAGACGAGCTTGGTATGGGCATCGATTTCAAGGTGTTAAAGAAAATTGTAAACACTGCGGTTGATATGCTTGACCACCGAGACTTGAATGAACACCCGGCTTTTCAGGATCGCAACCCGTCATCCGAACACATTGCAGCATTCCTTTATGATACCCTGTATCCAGATCTGAAGCATGACAGATACAAGCTGCACTCTGTTGAAGTATGGGAAACAGAAACTTCCGGTCTAATCTTTTATGGGCCCGATGCCAGCTAACATTAAGATTTCAGAAATCTTCTACTCCATACAGGGGGAATCGTGCTATGCCGGTCTCCCCTGTATATTTATTCGATTAAGTGGCTGTAACCTGCGCTGTAACTATTGCGATGCTGCCTATACCTGGGAAGAAGGAGATCCGTGGAGTATTGACTCTATTCTTGCAAAAGTGAACTCCTATCCATGTGATCTTGTCGAAGTCACCGGAGGAGAGCCCCTTTTTCAGAAAAACTGTCCTGAGCTACTTGCAGAACTTTCCGCACAGGGAAAAAAAACACTTCTTGAAACCAATGGATCAATAGCTATCAATGCAATTCCCGATGAAACAGTTGCCATCCTGGACGTAAAATGTCCCGACAGCGGCTCAAAAGACAGCTTTCACCCAGACAATCTCTTACTGATACGAAATCGCCTGTCTGCATCCCCTGGCTCAGCTGAGCTGAAGTTTGTATTATCAACACATGATGACTACACTTGGGCAAAGAACTTTATCAGCCAGCATAGGCTCGTTGGGTTACTGCCCATTCTTTTCTCACCCGTACAGCCAGGCGTTGCAGCACAGGACCTTGCTGACTGGATTTTGAAGGATGGTTTAGAGGTACGTTTGCAGATTCAGCTTCACACCATACTTTGGCCTGACATCAGTCGTGGTGTTTAATAATGATCACACACTCAAAAATTTATTTTCAGCTTAAGGATTAATTAAGATAATGAAAAAGATAGTTCCTGTTGAAGAAGCTGTTGGAATGGTTCTCCCTCATGATGTAACCGAAATTGTAAAGGATGAGTTTAAAGGACGGGCATTCAAAAAAGGTCATATTATCCGCAAAGAAGATATTGAACACCTGAAGCGCTTAGGAAAAGAGCACATCTACGTGCTGAAACTCGGACCAGATGAAATCCATGAAAACGAAGCAGCTGAAATACTTGCCAGTGCCCTTTCAGGTCCAGGATCAACGCTTTCTGCGGAACCTGTGGAGGGTAAAATTGCCATTCACGCAAAATATGACGGCCTGCTGAAGGTCAACGAAGAGGCGTTGTATCGATTCAATCTCCTCGGTGTTGTCATGTGCTCCACCCTGCAGACCAATACCCCCGTCAACAAAGGGGAAAATATTGCAGCCACCCGCCTTATTCCACTCGTTGCAGAACGCGCCGTCGTAGAAGAGGCTGCGGCCATTGCACGAAACGCCAACTCAATCGTTTCAGTAAAAGAGCTACGTAAGGCCAATGCAGGGCTGATCATAACCGGTAACGAAGTCTTTCACGGCAGAATAGAAGACAAGTTCGAACAGGTACTGCGCAACAAGCTTGCAAAGATAGGCTCCGAAGTGACCTCCGTCACCTTTGCCCCAGATGACATTGAGATAATCGGAAAGGCCATTACCGACGCAATAGCCGGTGGGGCGGATCTTATTATCACATCAGGCGGTATGTCTGTTGATCCCGATGATGTGACTCGTCTGGGGATCGAACATGCAGGAGCCACCGACTGTTTTTACGGCACCCCCGTCCTGCCCGGGGCCATGTTTTTAAGTGGTAAAATAGGAGACATCCCCGTACTCGGTCTTCCGGCCTGTGGAATGTTCCATAATATCACAGTTTTTGACCTAATTTTACCACGAATTCTCACCGGTGAATCAATTGGCCGGGAAGAGTTTGCCCGTATGGGTCACGGTGGCCTCTGCCGCAACTGTAAACGATGCCAGTACCCGGTATGTAACTTTGGAAAATAAATCAAACATGACCAAACGACCAGACAAAGAGGAACCGATACACTGTAACATTCGGGTAAAAGCTCCGGCAGTTGCCAGCCAGCTCCTTGCCGACAGCAGCTGTTTACCAAAGGAACGTATCAAGCATGCCATGCTCAAGGGTGCCGTATGGTTAAAACGCCCAGGAAGTAAAGAACGACGCCTCCGAAAAGCAAAATTCAAACTTAAAACAGACGATTTCATTCAACTCTTTTATGACGCGGACGTTTTATCCCAGACACCTCCTGAGCCGACACGCATTGCAGAAAATGAAGAGTATAGTGTCTGGTTTAAGCCTCCATGGCTTCTCAGTCAGGGAACCCGCTACGGAGACCATTGTTCCCTGCTTCGCCTGGCACAGAAGAGCGCCAGTGATATCGATTTCAAGCTTATCCACCGACTTGACCGTGAAGCTTCGGGCCTGATGGTACTGGCTCATAATCGTAATGCGGCAATGCTGCTCTCGAAACTCTTCCAGGAAGACAGGATAGAGAAGCGCTACTTTGCTGAAGTCAATGGGCATCCGGAGATACCCGAAAAAGGCCTGTTTCTGACCGCAGAGATTGATGAAAAATCAGCATCCACAGAGATCCTTCGAGGATATCCCGGAAAAACAGCTGGAAACACTATACTGGATATTCGCCTTCATACAGGAAGGCTGCATCAGATACGGAAACATCTCGCTGATTTTGGATACCCGGTTATAGGTGATTCCAAATATGGGGAACGACAGAGGGGATATTATGAATTGCATCTCTGCGCCTGGAAAATACGTTTTCTCTCCCCCTTTACCCAGGAGACAGTTACATACCAGGCACCTCTTGAAATGAGGCCATCTTTTCTTAAAGATACAATACCTACGACATGAAATCGATCGGGATTATCAGGAAATAAGACTAAGAGCCAGCTCTGCGGCCTTCTCGGAAGCTCCTGACCGCCCCATCCTGTCACGCACCAGCTCAAGGCCCTGCAGCATCTCCTTGCGCCTTTGACTGTCAAAAAGTATCGCCATAAGCTCTTTTTCAATGCGTTCAGGACAAACCTCCTCCTGAATCAATTCCGGGACTATCTCTTTTCCGCCAATCAGATTAACAAGGGAAAAGTGTTTCAAATTATTGTTCACCAGAAGCCGTCCAATTCGATAAGTCCACTTGGATAACTTGTATATGACAATCATTGGGGTATCGAGGAGAGCAAGTTCCAGAGTTACCGTACCGGAAACCACCACGGCCGCATCGCAGGCCGCCATCATATCGTACCGATTTTCTTTTATCAGGCGGACATCAAGCCCCTGACCATACTCAGCCAACCCATTTTCGCGGATATCTGTTTCGCTGACGGTTGAAGCCAGGGGGAGCAGGAAAACCATCTGTTTTTTCTGACAGTTCTGCTTCTGCAGCCTTTGAGCAGTCTGCAATAAAATCGGGAGAAGAGTCGCTATTTCCTTTCGCCTGCTGCCAGGTAACAGACCAATACAGAGATTCCCGGTGTCGATAGTATGATTTTTACAAAACTCATCGCGCCCGATGATGCTCTTCACAGTATCGAGTAAGGGATGCCCAACATATTCGGCAGTAAGACCATGACTTCGAAAAAAATCCTGCTCAAAAGGGAGAATTACACCAATTTTGTCAACCCGTTCGCGAATGGTCTTTACCCGTCCGGAGCGCCAGGCCCACACCTGAGGTGTGATATAATAAAAAACCGGGATACCAAGTTTTTTTGCAGACCTGGCAAGCATAAGGTTGAAATCAGGAAAATCGATAATGATAAGAAGAGCAGGACGTTCTTCCTTAAGGGCTGTTCGTAAGATTTTTCGTGCTGCAAGAATATCAGGAAGGTGAGTAAAAACTTCGGCAATCCCGACCACCGCAATTCTCTTCGCATCGAAAAGGACATTTACCCCGGCAGCAATGAGTTCCTTGCCACCCATCCCGGTGAAGCTGAGTTCGGGCCTTGCAGCCTGCATGGCCCTGACTAAATTTCCACCATGCAGGTCACCGGATGCCTCTCCGGCAATGATCATTACTCTGCTATTCATTTACCTTCCGGACATATCCTCTGCATACACCCCGAGTTTTTGGTGATCCTTTATCTGTTCAATCACCTGTAGCGCAACATCAAGGGCCCTCCGTCCTTCTTTTCCGGAAACAAGTGGAACGGTGCGGTTACGCACGTTTTCAACAAAATGCAGGATCTCAGAATTTAAGGCATCCCCCTTGGGAAAAGTACTCACAACGATATCCTGTTTGGGCATACCGTTTGCCATAAATTCGTTCTTTTTCAGGTGCAATGTCGTAACCTTGCGATTGGCAAAGTCAACATTAATAAACGAACCAGGCTGGAAAATACGCATGCGCCGGGTGTTATTTCGTGAAATCCGTGACACAGTAACATTTGCCGTAGCTCCATTCTCAAAGATAAGCCTGGCATTGGCAATATCCGTGAAGTCGGTAACAACCGGAGCACCGACAGTATGAATTGTCTCCAGAGGAGATTTTATTATATTTAAGATGATATCAATATCATGAATCATGAGATCGAGTACAACATCCACATCAACGCCACGATTTTTGAAGGTGGAGATTCGCTGGGATTCTATAAACACAGGAACGGTGAGGGAGGGAAGCATTGCCTCCACTGCAGGATTAAAACGTTCAAGATGGCCAACCTGTAATATCAAATCATGTTCTGCAGCTTTCTCTATAATTTCATCAGCTTCAGCAACCGTGGTGGTGATGGGTTTCTCCATCAGCATATCCACACCAGCCTCAATGCAGTCAAGAGCAACCGCATAATGATAACTTGTCGGTACTACGACTGAAACTGCATCAACAAGCTTTAACAACTCTCGATAATCGGTGAAGGCAAGACAACCGTTCTCTTTGGCAATTGCCTGAGCAGCGTCCGGATCAATATCAGCGACACCGACAAGCTCTACATCCTCCATGGCCCTATATTTCTGAGCATGATACTTCCCTAAATACCCAACCCCGATAACACCTGCTTTCATATTCGTTTATCCTTTATTCCTTCTCTCACGCAGATATATCAGATTCCCAGGTAGGCTTTCTGTATATCCTGATTTTTTAGCAGGTTCTCGGCTGTGTCACTGATAGTAATATCACCATTTTCGATGACATACCCACGATCAGCAATATGCAGCGCCTGATTGGCATTTTGTTCCACCAGAAATATCGTCGTATTCTGTTCTTTGTTTATTTTCTTAACAATTTCAAAAATCTGCTTAATAATAAGTGGAGCCAGCCCCATTGACGGTTCATCGAGCAACAGTAATTTAGGACGGGCCATTAATGCTCGTGACATGGCAAGCATCTGCTGCTCACCACCACTCAGGGTACCACCATCCTGTCCTCGCCTGTCTGCCAGAATTGGAAAAAGAGAAAACACATAATCAAGATCCTCTTTTATACCATCACTGTCATTCCGTAAAAAGGCTCCCATATCCAGGTTTTCCTGAACGGTGAGTGCAGGAAAGATATGACGCCCCTCTGGAACCTGACAGATTCCTTTAGCAACAAGTTTTTCAGGAGGAAGCCTGTGAATGGGTTCACCTTCAAAAAGAATTTTTCCTGAACGTACCGGAACAATACCTGAAACTGCCATCAGTGTTGTGGACTTACCAGCACCATTTGCACCAATCAGGGTGATAATCTCCCCACGATTGATGACAATATCAATATTATGAAGAACCTGGATATTCCCGTAGCCGGCGGTTATATTTCGCAATTCAAGCATCAACATCCTCCCCGAGATAGGCTTTAATCACGGCTGGATTGGAACGTACCTCTTCGGGGGTGCCCTGCGCAATCTTTTTTCCATAATCCATGACAAAAATCCTATCAGACAAACTCATCACCAGTTTCATATCATGCTCGATAAGAAGAATGGAATGCCCCTCTTTGCAGATTGCCTTTATCAGGGTTACCAGAGCTTCGGTTTCCTGAGGATTCATCCCAGCTGCCGGTTCATCGAGCAGGAGCAGAAAAGGCTCGGTGGCAAGAGCTCGTCCAATTTCAAGACGGCGCTGAGCACCATAGGAAAGATTTCTGGCCTCTTCATTCGCGTGACGATGTAAGCCAACCTTTTTCAGAAGCCCACGACTGGTATCCACAATCTCCTCTTCTTCACGTCTGGTCGCCGGTCCTCGGAATATAGCACCCAAGATTAATGCTTTTGTTCGGCAATGTCTGCCAATCATCACATTTTCAAGTACACTCATGCTAGGAAAGAGACGAATATTCTGAAACGTCCTGGCCATCCCAATTTTTGTTATATTATTGGGCTTCATACCATTTAACCTGGTTTTCTTTCCAGTCTCAGGATTACGCAAATAAATATCACCTGCAGTCGGAGTATAAATACCTGTTAAACAGTTAAAAAATGTGGTCTTCCCGGCACCATTAGGGCCGATCAGGGCCACGATTTCACCGGGATGAATATCAAGATCAACCTTATCTATAGCCTTGATGCCCCCAAAGTTTTTGGTCAGGCCGCTTACTTGTAATATTGCTTCACTCATGGCTGACTCACTCACTTATGGTGGACTGTTTTTTAAACCGATAACTGCGCCTGACATTGGAAATAATGCCATCCGGCTTAAAGACCATCATTACAACCAGAATTCCACCAAAGGCAAGCATGCGATACTCGGAGAGGGCACGTAAATACTCGGGCATCAGGATCAAAATAAGTGCTCCGAAGATGACCCCGACAATGGACCCCATACCACCCAGAACGACGATGGAGAGAATGATTGCTGACTCCAGAAAGGTAAAACTTGCAGGATTGACGAAGGTTGTTTTGGCCGCAAAAATAACTCCGACAATACCGGCCCAGAAAGCGCCAAGACTAAAGGCGATGAGTTTTGTCTTGGTTTTGTCGATGCCCATGGCCTGGCAGGCGATCTCATCTTCACGCAGCGCAAGCCACGCCCGCCCAAGACGTGAATCCTGAAGCCTGTTGACCACGAAAATCGTAAAAATAACCAGTGCAACGACAATATAGTAGATATAGATGATACCTGATTCAAAATTCATATCCATGCCAAAAAAACTTGGACGGGGAATATTGGCAATACCACTGGGGCCACTGGAAAAGTCATTCCAGTTTTCAAGAATAAGTCGGATTATTTCACCAAACCCCAGGGTAACAATGGCAAGATAATCGCCGCGCAAACGAAGGACTGGAAAACCGAGGAGAATACCTAGAAAAGCAGCAAATAAACCACCAATTGGCAAAACGGCCCAGAATCCCATACCAAAATGGAGATTCAGCAAAGCATAGCTGTAGGCCCCGACGGCATAGAAAGCGACATAGCCAAGGTCGAGTAACCCGGCAACTCCGACCACAATATTCAATCCCAGTCCTAGCACCACGTACATCAGTGCAGTGGTCATGATATTGGTCTGGTAGGTGGAAAAGAAATAGGGAAAAGCAACCGCAAACACCAGAACTGCAAGACATAAGGGGTAGAGAAAGCGTGGCTCTCTCAAAATTCGATGTACAAAAGGCTCGTTGGCAATCTTAATTACTTTTTTACGGCCGGAAAGACGTTCTTTACGAAGAAGATATACCTTGGCCAGAATAGAGATGACAAAACTACCGAGTGCAATAAAAAACATATTATCCCAGCGCCAGTCAACAGTTCGCTCAATGGGATTGACCTTTATCACCATAATTGGGAAAGTGAGGAAAGCAAACCAGAGTGAGATAAGGGCCGATCGTTTAAGTTCTTTTACAGGAAACATACATATACCAGGTTACACTTTCTTGGTTTCAGCCTTACCGAGAAGCCCGGAAGGTTTAAAAATGAGGATCAACACCAACAGCGAAAAGGCAAAAACATCTTCATAGTCAGAAGAGACATAGCCTGTTGCAAAACTCTCGGTCAGACCAAGGACAAGACTGCCAAGCACAGCGCCCGGAATAGAACCAATCCCACCAAGTACTGCGGCGGTAAAGGCCTTAATCCCTGCAATAAAACCGATATAGAAATTGATCTGACCAATATGAGAGGCAATAAGCATCCCCCCAATGGCAGCAAGTGCCGAACCTATAACAAAAGTGGCTGAGATCACGCGATCCACATTAATTCCCACAAGCACCGCCATGGTCTTATCCTGGGCTGTGGCACGCATGGCCTTACCAATCTTGGTAAACTTAATAAGAAAAGTAAGCCCGATCATTACCAGCGCTGTCGTTACAAGAATTACGAGATCAGAAGAACCGACAATATGAGCCACCGGCTCCATAAAGGGAAAATCAGGAATAAGCTCTGGGAATGGAAGAAAATCCGAGGTCTGGGCAAGTAAAACATAGTTTTGCAGGAATATAGACATTCCAATGGCACTGATCAGCGGAGCAAGCCGTGGTGCCTTGCGCAGAGGACGATAGGCAAGTTTCTCAACGGTAAATCCATAGGCACTTGACCAGACAGCAGCGGCAAGGCCTGCAATAATCACAATTGCCAGAAGGGGAAACCCATAAATGGAGAGGACCGTTGCGATGATAAAGGACGTAAAAGCCCCTATCATATAAATTTCACCATGGGCAAAGTTAATAAGACCGATAATACCATAGACCATGGTATAGCCAAGGGCGATCAGGGCATAAATAGACCCCCTGGTCAATCCGCCAAAAAAAAGCTCAATAAAATAATCCATATTGTATTCAGACCGCAGCAAAAAGACGCGCCTGGAACAAATTTACTCTGTTCCAGGCGTGAACCAACTCATACAAACAACAAGTGTTCTCGTTATTCTACTACTACATACTTACCATCTTTTACAACATACATTACGAAACCAACTCCAACAGCATCGCCCTTGGCATCAAAATGAATGTTTCCAACGGGAGTTGCAACTGTTTCTGTCTGCAGGGCTTTCACAACAGCAGCGCTATCGGTGGTTCCTGCCTTTTCAATGGCATTCAAAAGAGCAAGAGCGGCAGAGTAAGCGTTCTCAAAAAAGGCACCAGGGTCTTCATTGTAAGCTTTCTTGTGAGCTTCAATGGCAGCAATAGCAACGGGATTGGCTGAATTATCCTGTGGACCTGATGCGTAAACACCTTCAGCATTGTCACCGGCTACTTTGATAAAGGTATCGTCCTTTACACCATCATCAGAAACGAAGGGAATATCCATACGTTTCTTTTTCATCATGGAAACAATTTTAGAAGCTTCAGGGTGGTATCCACCAAATATCACAGCATCGGCACCTGTACGTTTAATCTTCTGTACAATTGCAGTGTAATCCACGGCACCTGGAGTCACACCTTCAAAAAGTGCAACCTCAGCCTTTCCGGATGCTTTCACGAGTCCCTCTGCAATCTCAGCGAGTCCCTTACCATAATCACCCTTATCATGAATAACGGCAATTTTCTTGGCACCGAGGGTTCCAATGGTGAAATCAACCATGGCCTCTGCCTGAGCATCATCGGGGGCTATTGTTCTGAAAAAATTAGAATAGTCACCGGATTTAGTTAAATCAACGGCAGTGGCGGAAGGAGACATGACTATAACGCCAGCCTCTTTATAGATTGGAAGAGCAGCTTTGGTAGCGCCTGAGCAGATATGACCGAGTACAACATCGACACCATCTGTGACGAGCTTTGTCGCAGTGTTAGTTGCAACTTCCGGCTTACAGACATCGTCTTCAATCAAAAGTTCAACTTTCTTGCCATTTATTCCGCCTTTTGCGTTGTATTGTTCAACTACAAGCTCAGCAGCTTTAACTGTTGGAAGACCATAGGAAGCGAGATCGCCACTTTGGGCACCGGCAACACCGAGTTTAATTGTGTCTCCAGCAATACCAGCAGCTGGTATGGCCATGGCAAAGCCTAAGGCAAGGGTTGCAACAAACAATTTTTTCTTCAATCCAAAATGCATTGTCTTCTCCAAAAATTAGAAATTTGATCTTTACCCATCAAGTACCAATAACAAACAAAAGCAGTTCGACACAAAATAGGGCTGGAACTCTTCATAAATGTTAGTATCATTATCACGTCGTTTAGTCAAAAAAAAGAAATCGAGAATAATAGCAATCACTAAAAAGTCACGTCTTTTTTTGATTCTTTCTCATAAGAATTACTCCCATATTGTTCTTTTACTCAAGCATATGTCACAGAAATTTTCCAGCCTCTATTTTTTGGGTCGTCCCTTCAGTCCTCTGTACAGCGGAATCATGAAGATACGAGAGTCTCTTTATCTCAGGGGAATGAAGAGGCGTTATGCATTTGACGTTCCTGTAATATCAGTTGGCAATCTCACAATGGGGGGAACCGGCAAAACACCCGTTGTTGGAATGCTTGCCTCACTGCTACTCAAGAGAGGGTTCAAACCCGCTATTATCTCAAGAGGATATGGTGGTGGAGCCGACAGCAGGGTCAATGTGGTATCGGACGGTAAAGAAATATTCCTGGATGCCAAAGCAGCAGGTGATGAACCCTGCTTCCTTGCGGCATCCCATCCAGAGGTACCTGTGCTCACAGGGATAGTCAGAGCCCTTCCCTGTCGCCATGCCATTGAAAAACTGGGCTGTAATGTTCTGATTCTCGACGATGGCTTTCAGCACATGTCCGTCCAGCGTGACCTTGACCTTGTTCTTTTCAGTGCTGCCAAGCTTGCCGGAAACAGCAGAGTATTCCCTGGAGGTGACTTACGTGAGCCTGTAAGTGCCCTAAAAAGATGTCATGCATTTATGATCACCGGAATAACCGAACCATTGAAGGAACGAGCTGAAAAATTTGCTGAACTTTTACAACGAAGATTCCCCGGAAAACCGGTCTTCTTCACTTCTTACCAGGCCACAGCTGCGACATCACTGAAAGAGAGGCAAGACCAGGAAATTTCCACTCTCCCCTCCCCCCTCTTTGGATTTTGCGGGATTGCCCAGCCTGAACTTTTCAAGGAAACCCTTACAAAAAATGGTATTTCACCTGCCGGTTTCATGCCCTTAAAGGATCACCAGCCATTCACTCCTTCTTTGATAAAAAGAATTGAACACCAGGCCGAACAATGCAACGCCAGGGGATTGATCACCACGGAAAAAGATCTTGTCAAACTGGCCCCAGACAGTTTTCAACTTCCCTGCTTCGGGCTCAAAATGAAAGTGAAAGCTGAACGTGAATTTGAAACATTTCTTAAGGAAATCCTTCCCGCCCCCCTCCAAACTAATCTAAAAACCCCCTGACTTTCTGGCCTCTCCGGAGAAATAACTCTACCTCAAAAAAGATGTCTTTTTTCACTCAGTTGTGTCATTTGAAACACAGACGTGCCTGTGAGCGTCAAAAAATACACACCAAGCTATCTTGTTGTTTTTACGACATATCGATTAGAAAAAGCCTCAAAATGGTACCTACCTGGCCATGGTACGGTTTTTGCATAACAATTTATAGAATGTAAATAAAGAACTATACTCTATTCAAATATAAGGATTTCCAATGACCTCAATTTCACTCAATCCGCATCAGCATACATTGAAAAAATCGGTAAGCTGTTATGGAGTTGGGTTGCATTCCGGCGACCCGGTAACGCTTACCATCAGACCAGCCACCGAGAATTCCGGAATTCGTTTTTTTCGCATCGACCTTGACGATAAGCAGGGTATTCCTGCTCATATGGATAAAGTAGTGGATACCAGACTGGCTACCACCATTGCAGACAAGGAAAAGTACGTTTCAACCACTGAGCATATCATGGCTGCCCTTCAAGGCTACGGTGTTGATAATGCCACGATTGAACTTGATGGTGCAGAAGTACCCATTATGGATGGCAGTGCAGGTCCTTTTATGCTCCTTCTGAAAAAAGCTGGCCTCAAAAAACAGAGGGCCATGCGAAAAGTCCTCCGCATCACCAAAAAAATTGTTTTCACTTCCGGCGACACAGAAATCAAGATTCTGCCCTACGAAGGCTTTAAGGTCAGCGGCGAAATTCATTTTGATGCCCCTATTATTGAGACCCAATCCTACTCCATTGATCTCACCTCAGAGAGATTTGCCAAAGAAATTTCCCGTGCCAGAACATTCGGCTATGTTGAACAGGTTGAAGAACTCTGGGCAAACGGACTGGCTCAGGGTGGAAACCTCGACAACGTCATAGCCATTCACTGGGACAGGAACACCATCCTCAATGAAGGCGGGTTACGCTTTGCTGACGAATTCATTCGCCACAAAGTTCTTGATCTTATCGGTGACCTTGCCCTGCTCGGTTGCCCCATACTTGGTCACGTGATAGCCACCCGCTGCGGACATACTCAGCATCTCGGTTTTTTAAAGGCTCTCGTACAGGCTGCAGACTGCTGGGAAATTGTGGAGCTTGAGACCAGAGGCGGTCAATCGGTATTTCATCAGGTTGCATCAACCACCAAGGCGATGAGTAAACAAATCATTCCGCTTATTGTCCCGCAACCACTCAACCCTGCAAACAATGTCGCCAGCGCATCCTGTTGATTGCACACGACCTTACTCCCTGTAAATTCATACAGGGAGAGCTCTATTCACCTATTATTTTCACCAGTACTCGTCTCTTACGTCTCCCAGCAAATTCACCGTAAAAATCTGTTTGCTCCCATACAGTAAGCGTGGGCCATTCTGATTTCTTTTATTAGCATCACGCTCTTCTCGGATATGAAATCGCCACATCATAGGGGCGGTCAAGGTTCAGCAGCTCTGAAAACGCTGCAGCAGGCAATGGTGGGCTAAAAAGATACCCCTGAATCTGCATATCCTTACTGTTTTGCAGAGATAGAAATTCAAGCTGTTCCCGGTTCTCAACCCCCTCCGCCACCAGTTCAAGATTCAGAGCCTGGGCTAAAGAAACAATAGTCGTTGCAATGGACGAACTATCCTTATTACCAGGAATATCTTTAATAAACGAGCGGTCTATCTTCAGAGTGTCAATGGGCATCATGCGTAAGTACTGCAGGGAGGAATAGCCGGTACCAAAATCGTCAAGGGCTAGACGGATTCCTGCATCTTTAAATTCTAATAATTGCTTGATTGCTTCCTGCTCGTTACCCATCACCACACTTTCAGTAACCTCCAGTTCGAGATGTGCAACTGGCAACCCTGCTTCACATACAATAGCGACAAGAGTTTCCACAAGGCCTTTCTCCTTGAACTGACGAGCGGAAAGATTTACGGATACCGAAAGCTTTTTGTTATTTTTCAACCAGTTCCCCGTATCAACACAGGCTTTCCTCAGAACATATTCTCCGATGGGGACAATCAGCCCTGTTTCTTCGGCTAGCGGAATAAAATCCAGGGGTGAAATAACCTGCCCGTCTGTGGTCTGCCACCGAACCAGGGCTTCCATGCCCAGAATCTCACCAGACCCAATAGAGACTTTGGGCTGATAATAGACGAGAAATTCTTCGCGATCGAGAGCCATGCGCAGGCGATTCTCAAGAGAAAGGCGGTGGATAACCTTGGAGTTCATGCCCTTGGTAAAAAACTGATAGCGGTTTTTTCCTTCTATCTTTGCTCGGTACATGGCCAATTCACCATTCTTCAACAGGGTCTCAGCATCATGGCCGTCATCGGGAAAAGAGGTTATCCCTATACTGGCAGTAATAAAGGTTTCATAGCTTGTCAGATTAAAGGATGTGGTAAATTGATCGAGAATTTTTTCCGCAGTCACTACGACATCTTTCACATCCTCACATTGCTCGAGCAAGATAGCGAAATCATCACCGCCGAGGCGCGCCACCGTCGTATCGTCCTCCACACACGCTTTAAGACGTCCTGCAACCTGCTGTAACAGAAAATCACCGGCCATATGTCCCAGTGAATCATTAATATGTTTAAAATTATCGAGATCGAGACACAACACCGCAACATTATGGGAGAAATGCTGGGCATGTCCTAGCGCCACCTTCAAACGGTCAAGCATCAGAAGGCGGTTAGGTAGCGAAGTCAGTGCGTCGTGATACGCCTGGAAATGAATCTGGTCCTCATAACTGCGAATCTCTGTCAAATCATGAAAAACTGCAACATAATTGGTAACCCGGCCATACTCATCCGTAATAGCGGTAATGATCAAATACTCTGGATAGATCTCACCGTTCTTACGTCGGTTCCAGATATCACCCTCCCACTTTCCTGTATCAAGCAGTGTGGACCACATGGCTTGATAAAAAGCATGGTCATGGCGATCAGATCTCAAAATACTCGGCCTATTCCCCACGGCCTCTTCCTGGCTGTACCCGGTAATATGGGTAAAGGCCTGATTGACTGACTGGATAATACCATTGGCATCGGTAATAGTGATTCCTTCAATACTGCTTTCAAAGACCCGGGCGGCCAAGGCCAGTTGCTTTTTGCTCTCTTTGTGCAGAGTAACATCCTGTACTGTTCCGAACATCCGCAGAGGGGCACCATTTGTGTCGAATTCGACCTCGCCTTCAACACGCACCTCCAGATAGTGATGGTGACGAGTAACAATACGATGATAGAGATTGTATGGTTCCCTGGTGTCCAAAACATGCGCCACCGCATCCTGCACACGTTGACGATCATCAGGATGAACATACTTCAGAAAGATATCAGAGGTAACTACTGTTTGAGTACTGTCTCTCTCAAATATCCGACAGACCCCGTCAGACAAAAGCAGCTTATCTTCTGGAATCAACCACTCCCAATAGCCTAGCCTGGCAATATCCTGAGCCTTGATCAGATTTTCCTTACTGGCGAGCAAACTATCTTCAGCCTCCTGCCTTTCAATTAGCAGGGCCAGGGTTCCGGCCACCACTTGCATAAAAATCAAATGCCGCTCTTCACAGACATGGTCGCCCTCGACATAAAGCGTCAATACTCCGAGCACTTTCTCCAGATGAACAATGGGAATAATATAGTGATGCCGTTCCTCACTCGTCCCCAGGCGATACTGATCTTTGCTGGGGAGCCCTCGAGTACAAATGATCTCTCTTGTTTGGGCCGCTATGCCGCAAAGACATTCACCAAAATGGACAGTCTGACAGTGTTTCAATAGAGAGGCATCCATGTCTTTTTGCACGAAAAGAACAAGGCTCTCAGGTTCTTTCTTGTCGGTTAGGAAAATCCCTCCACGGGGAAGAAAATGAAGCCAGGGAAGCTTTATGATAATATCAAGGGCCTCGGAGAGTTGCTCTTCCAGAGATACATCCTTAAAACCGATGCGCAGGAGTTTGTTGACGATATTTTCCTGCCGACGTCGCTGCTGCAGTTCTTCTTCTGCTTTCTTCTGAGAAGTGATATCACGCCCAAGAATCACCAACCCCTTGCGGTTACCATTTTCGTGGAAGAGAGGAATTTTATGGATATCAAGGACCGTACTCCCGCCCCCAGGCAAAGGAATAATTTCTTCACCCTGGGTCGGTTTTCCAGCCTTCCAGGCTTCTTCATCGCTGGCTTCGCAACTAAGAAATGCCTCTTTATAAAAGGGGCTGAACTGGGCCAGTTCAGAATCTTTCTTACCTACATAATCAATTCCCAGTAGCTGAAAAAGCTCCAAGTCAGCTTTGTTGGCTTCCAGCCATCTCCCATTACAGTCTTTGAAACAAACGATATCGGGCATGGCGTTGAGAAGCGTACGGAGTAATTCTTCTCCATGTAGAGACGTTGAACTGCCAAATATTGGTGATGATTGAGAAGACATAGCAAGATTAGTATAAGGGATTGGAATAATTGACTTTTACCTACACAAACACAATGTCTCTGACCTTCCTGAACAATGTGGTACACAAACCATTTATTGAGAACAAGCGTACCTTAATCCATTCGGTATAGCAATCCATTCGCTATTATTGACTATCAATATCATTATTATTGATAACAAAACTGCCTATTCTATCTGTACCAGTTCTCAAAAAAACCACCCGACTCTGGAAGCAGGCATCCTGCTGATTGCACTCAATCTTACTCTTTGAAAATTCCTACAAGAAATGTTCTATTCACCTATAATTTTCACCAATACTCGTTTCTTACGACGCCCGTCAAATTCACCGTAAAAAATCTGTTCCCAGGTTCCGAAATCCAACTGACCATCGGTTACTGCAACCACCACCTCCCTGCCCATGATTTGCCTTTTCATATGGGCATCGGCATTATCCTCATAACCGTTATGGCGATACTGCTCTACGGGGGCATGAGGAGCTAGTTTTTCCAACCACACTTCATAATCGTGATGCAGGCCTGATTCGTCGTCATTAATAAAAACACTTGCCGTAATATGCATGGCGTTACAAAGTAGAAGCCCTTGTTTTATTGAGCTTTCTCTAAGACACTCTTCTACCTGTCGGGTAATGTTGATAAAAGCTCTTCTTGTCGGTGCTTCAAACCACAACTCTTTACGGTAATGTTTCATGACATATTCCCTTTTTTATTATGATACTGTTTTAATCTTTGGGTTTTGATAGTTGTATTTTTACATATCAACACTCCAACAACAATTAATTCTGATGACCTCCCGACCTTGTTCACATTGATATTCAGAATTCATTTTCAATGCTTGGGTAATCCAAAACAATTCCTGATTACCACTAATCCTCATCCTACCCGCCTGAGGAGGAGTTCTTTCGTGTTGATTATATGGGCATCTGCGGCCTGGACGGCCGCAGCAGAGCACCCAGGGATGCGTTTATGGCGTCCCATATAATCGACACGGAACAACTCCGGGTTGCAAAGCTGAGTTTCGATGATAATCAGGAAATAATTTTTTCATTTGTCATTACAATCCGGCTGTTTTTTTGTAGTATATCCTGCGCAGATAAATGACCATTCAGAAACCATTATATCCACAACTTCAACCTTGAGAGACAGGCCCAATGAAGACAGCACCTCCCAGTACCAGGAAACGCCGCTGTAGATATACTGATGAACAGATTGAAATAATTCACGAAAAACATTGTGATGGAAAATCAATTAATGAGCTTGCACGAATCTATGCAGTTCACCCCAACACCATACGCAGGTACCTTTCCCGGTTTCGGGTGTACTGACTGGTGATAAAGGTTAGAAAAATGGGCCTTCTAGGGAAAATGGCCCAACAAAAACAGCTATGGACAAGCCGCAGATCTTCTCATTAATTTACCATCTTGAAGATCTGAACATACTCTCAATTCGCCATGGTTACCTTCCTGCTGCTTTACCGACGAGGTTCAAGAATCAAACTATCAAAATAGTGGAGTATCAGAATAAAAAAAGCCCTATAGAATTATCTCCTACCAGGCCTTTTTCAGTACACCACAACAATGCTTATCGAATCTCCACGCCACTCTCTCTAAGGGCTGTCTTGACCTCGGAAATGGGGACCTCCTTACGATGAAAAATTCCAGCAGCAAGTGCTGCTTCTGCATTGGTCTCCTTAAAAACATCCACAAAATGAGCGGCTGAACCTGCTCCGGAAGATGCTATAACGGGTATGGTCACCGCACTTTTCACATGGTTGATCAGCTCAAAATCAAATCCGCTGTTGGTACCATCCTTATCAATACAGTTTAAAAGAATTTCCCCGGCACCCAGAGCCTCGCAACTCGCAGCAAGCTGTACTGCATCCAAATCACGTCCTTCCCGGCCACCTTTCACGGTACACTGGTACCAGCAGTACTCCTCACCATCTGGCCCTGGAAAAGCCGTTTTTATGGTATTATGATCGGTATCTTCAGGCTTGTTCACATACACCCGCCTCGGATCGACGGAGATCACAACGGCCTGAGCTCCATAGACAAATGAAATCTGCTCGATAGAGCTTTTGCCGGTCTTTTTACCGGTTTTTATATATTCTTCAGCGGTGTAGCAGGCATCGGAACCAATGGAGATTTTATCAGCACCGGAACGAAAATATTCCGAGGCAACATCAAGTGAGGTATATTCCCTGCCATTGGAATCGGTAAATTCACGGATACCACCACCAATGGTAAGAGGTACAAAGACATTTTCAGAAGTCCTCTGTAACACTTCAAGCATTGGTTGATCTTCCATTGGAAAATCTCTAAATCCTGTAATATTTAAAAAAGTTATCTCGTCGGCACCTTCTTCGTAGTATCGTCTGGCAAGCTCCACCGGTTTACCGAGATTTCTCACCTCTCCTCTGTCACGCACATCATACTGATCGCCCTTGGTGACAACCAGATCACCATTGTCGTTGCTTCGTACATCCAGACAGGCAATAACACGTTTCGCCATCCTGGTCTCCCGGTGAGTACCAGACTCCAGGCCAGTTATGACTGTGACACTCTCATCATTCGTTGCTTGAAGATAATTCCCTAAAATATTTAATCCTGCAGCACCACTTTTTTCCGGATGAAACTGGAATGCGGTTATGTTCCCTTTTTGAACACCACTGACAAATTCCTCACCGTAATTGGTTGTGGTGAGCAACCACTCCTTATCCACCTCTTCAAGCGTTGCCCGGTAGGAATGGACGAAATACAGTTTCTCGCCGTTATATCCAGAAAACAGCGGTGACGGCTTATGCAGGTTCACCCCATTCCAGCCAATCTGGGGAACAGAAAGACTGCTTTCGATGAATCGCTTAACCTGTCCTTTTAATATGGAGAGTCCGGCAACACCTGGTGATTCTTCGCTCCCCTCAAACAGGGCCTGAAGCGCTACACAGATTCCAAGAACCGGTTTATCTGACTGTATTCGCTCTATTAGAGGCTCTACAAAGCCATCTCGCCTCAGACGGTCCATGACCGAGCCATAACTCCCAACGCCTGGAAAGATTAATCGTTCGGCATTAAGAATATCAGCAGGATTTTGCACATCCTGTACACTATAGCCAAGTTTTCGTATCGCATTCCTGACGCTACGGACATTGCCAGCGCCATAGTCAAGTAAAGTTATCATTTTGTAATTACGCTAATTTCCTGTAATATTTTCCGTTGGCACAGCCACGACAGAGGTTTTTGCCATTCTGCTCAACATCTCGACAGTCCTGAACCCAGTCGCCACAACTTTCACACTGAATACGCTTAAGCGGCCTGCCCGGCATATCTTCTTCCGGGATATCTACATGTACTTCATCCACGGTGAAAAGTTCCTCCTCGGGCATGACCCGATAGGCACCGAGCTGACGCTGGTATTTGTTTTCAATCTCTGGACAATATTTTTTTGAGAGCTCACGGGACTCTTCCCGGGCAACAATACGCACAGCTTTACCAGTGTCGAGATTCACAAAGGTGGCTGCCATAACCCCATAGTCAATCCAGCGCATGGAGCGTTTTCCTAAACTACATCCGGTTACCGACTGGATTGCATCCGTTGCACAGCGGTCAATTTCCACCAGCACATAGAGTTTTTTGCGATCAAGTCCTCTTGGATCCTGAATACCAATGGCTGCAAGGCCCAGCATGGACATTCGTACGCCAATGACCTGTCCGGCACAGATATGGCCATGAACCTTGGTTGATCGTTCCAGCAGGACATCAAATGATTCCATTTTGTTCTCCAAAAAGATTATGAAAGTAAAGACACGTTCTTCAAATACACTTCACAATACTCAGCCACCAATCCAGTGTCAACAGACCAGAGGGATAAGGCCCTAAAACTCGAACCCTTTCTGCGCTTTAACACCTGACTGGTATGGATGCTTGACCTCCTTCATCTCCGTCACAAGGTCCGCCAGTTCGATCAGGCCATCCGATGCATAGCGACCAGTAATCACCACATGCTGTTCCTGTGGTCTATTTCTTAACACCGCAAGAATCTCCTCCTCATCAAGAATATTATAATGAGGAAGATAGGTCAGTTCATCCAGGATAACCATAGCATATGTGTTTGCCTGAATGACCTCTTTAGCAAAATTCCACGCTTCGACTGCGAGCTGTTTATCCTTTTCGAGATCATCGGATTTCCAGGTAAAGCCTCGCCCCATCACATGAAAATCAAGTAATGGCGCAAACTGCTTTGCCGTTTCCAGTTCCCCGTATTTCCAGCTTCCCTTTATAAACTGGATAATACAAACCCTGTGGCCATGCCCAAGAGCTCTGAAGGCCAGGCCAAGTGATGCGGTGGTCTTCCCCTTACCGTTACCGGTAAAAACCGCCACAAGACCTGTGGTACTGTTCTTAGTTGGCTTTTCTTGTGCCATGGCTAAAGCTCCTGTCATACAGTTTTGATACTGCCTCAAGATCGGTATTGGCAAAAACTCTACCGACACAGATCATGGCAGTCTTTCTGATTCCTGCCTGTTCAACCTGTGCCGCGATGGATTTCAAGCTTCCCGTAAGGATGGTCTCATCATCCCAGGTTGCCTTTTCAACTATCGCCACCGGAGTATCTTCAGGATATCCTCCTGCCATCAGTTCCTCCACCACCTTATCCATCATCGATACAGAAAGAAAAATAAGCATTGTGGTCTGATGACTGGCAAGGAGCTGTAACTTTTCAAGTTCAGGGACAGGAGTACGTCCCTCCTGACGGGTAATAATGACGGTCTGGGCAACTTCAGGAAGGGTCAACTCGGCATTGAGGGCGGCGGCCGCGCCAAATGCGGAACTCACACCCGGCACAACCCTATAGGGAATCTGCAGTGCATCGAGTTGCTGCATCTGTTCCTTGATTGCCCCAAAGATCGAAGGATCTCCGGTGTGAAGCCGTACAACGCGCTGCCCATTTTTCCAGGCAGTGGAGAGTATCGTGATAATTTCATCAAGATTCATCCCCTGCGAGTCATGAATATCAGCCTTACAGCCCTCAAGAAGTTTTTTGTTTACAAGGCTCCCGGCATAAACAATACACTCTGCCTCATCAAGCAGCCTTCTTCCTTTTATGGTGATAAGTTCCACATCACCAGGCCCTGCACCAACTATCGCTATAGGCTGCTTATTGATCTCTTTTCTACTCATCACCACTCCTGTTGTGATTTGCTGCCTACAATAATTTTTATGGGATTAAAACGCTGTGCTTCTTCCTGTGGATAGTTAAAGCGCTGCACGGCAATTTCTTTTATTTCTACGTCCAAACCGAGTGTATATAAAATTTCAGGGGCAAGAGCTGCGGTTTTGGCAATAACTGCATTTACCACAACAATCCCTCCCGGTAAAAGCTGCCCCACACAGTATTCCAGAATAGACTGTAAATTCCCACCACTCCCGCCTATAAACACCCGATCAGGTAACGGCAGGGTTTTTA
>JGI11705J14877_10000029_pt1 | contig 83626 bp, 82 predicted proteins | sample Etolaghawater15m_FD_14877 | JGI IMG/M metagenome (IMG submission 14877) | reverse complement strand
CCATCCGTCCTGTATCTGGACACATTCACGGCATAATCGAAAAGGCCTTTCATGCCGGTTGCGCCGCCATAGAATTTGTTCGTCCCGAACGAACCCCCTTCAACGCCACCATAAACCGAAGACTCAACCCCTCCTCTTTTGGTGATGATGTTGATCACACCGGCCGAGGCACTGGCGCCATACAGCGAACTCAAGGGGCCGCGAACAACCTCGATCCGTTCGATATTGTCGACCGTCAGGTTTGCAATACTTGCAGCTCGGCTCATCTCGCTTGGATCATTCGTAGGGACGCCGTCAATGAGAAGCAATACATTCTTCGAGTCGGCTCCCCGCATGAAAATGCTTGTCGTTGAACCGATTCCTCCATTGGAGGCGATATCAATGCCTGGAACCCCTTTAATCACCTCTGCTACGGTTTCCTTGCCGGAATTGGCGATATCCTCGGCAGTAATGACCGTAACGGAACTCCCGCCGGCGTCACTTATGGAGTTGAGAGTTTTCGTTGCAGACACTACCACTTCATCCGTCGTGTACGACGGCAAGGTATCTTCAGCAAACACTCCGCGTGAGCAGAGCAGACCCACCATGACGGCGAAAAATACTTTTTTGTTCATGTGTAATCCTGTGTAGTTCAGTTGATGAATAGTTGAACAGACAGGGGTTAGCTGAAGGGTGCGTATGACACTGAAGCGGCAGTTCCTTTTTGGATTCCAGAACAAAGCATCACGGACTGTGAGACCATACAGCTGCAGCCGGAGACTGGAGAGACGGACCTTGGGCCTGTGCTTTGCAAAAAGGATCAGATGGAAAAGCGATGCAGAAGTAATACAGCTTTGCCCAGACTATTAACCCGTAGTCGATCGTTTTGTTGCAAATGGCAGATGGCAGGTCTCCTGACTTTGACGGCTTACTTCCATTCCGGCCTTCCCGCTGTTTTCCGTGGAGGAAAACGATGCAGTGACCTGGAACGAACCCTGAAACCGATGCATGTGGCCATGCAGGGATTTCGTGGCTTACCGTTATACAGTTGCGGGTACAGTCTGCGATTTTCACGCAATTCCCTATTCTCCGGCTTTTAAACCGGCACCAGCTACGCTGAAAGAACAATTATGACGCGTTATATAGCAAATTCTCCTGAAACTGACAAGCGGAATCAGCCGGGCCCGCTCCCCATGCAGGCACAGCAAGCCTTTCAGGCGAGTGGCCGCAGAGACACGGCAATCAACCTCCGAGCCCTCACAGCCACAGCCTTATCTGCTTTCATTACTCATAAACACATCACGGCCCTGATACTGACGCAGGGCTTCGAATTTCTCATAGGCGGCACCGCTCTCAAGGGCATGGCGCGCCATGTCGGCTCCCTGTCGATACGATACGGCCATGCCTGAAACATAGAGCGCTGCGGCTGCATTCATGCAGAAGAAATCGCCTGCCGGCCCGCCTTCTCGCCCTTCAAGAACTGCGAGAACTGTTGCTGCGTTCTCCGCTGCGGTACTTTTGCTCGCAATGCACTCAAACGGCACCGTTTTCATCCCGAAATCCTCCGGGGTGACTTCATGCTCCGTTATTGCACCCTTACACAGTTCTACCACCCGGGTTGGACCACAAAGCGAAAATTCATCAATACCGAGCAGAGGGTCAAAACCTTCTGCCATGCCATAGGGAGAAAGGGCTGCGTCCATCCCTATTTCTGCCATGATTTCAACCATCTGCAGCGAAACACCAGGAGAATAGGCTCCAATAACCGCGCAGTTATTCTGCCTGCAGGGACGGGTAAGGGGGCCAAGAATGTTGAATGGTGAGGTGAACCGCATGCTTCTGATGAGCCTTGCCCAGCCCGATTTCAAGAAAGCCTCTCCGGGCAGATAGCATATCCCGGCATGCTGGAGACTCATTGCGGCACGCTCCATAGGGTGGTCAAGATCGATACCCAACGACTCGAATATATCAGATGCTCCCGAAACGCCGGTAACAAGCCGCGCCCCTTTTTTAGCAATTGGCAGTCCGCATGCAGCTGCAATCAGAGCGGCAGGGCTCGAACAGTTCAGTGTTTTCAGGCTATCGGAACCGGTACCGACGATGTCACATACGGGACCAACCAGATCCACCTCGATTTTCATCGTATCGCAACTGTCAAGGGCGTCCCAGGCGCCTGAAAGCTCCTCTGTTGTCGGCCTGCGCATCAGATGGGCTGAAAGAAATGCCCCTTGCTGAAGCTCTGGCTGGAAATCAAGTATGACCTGACGATACGCCTCACAGGACTCCTCTCGATTCATGATATGACCTCCAGCAATTGCTGTAATCAATTTCCCGAATTCACGAAACCGTTGTTCGCTCTCCATTTCGGCTCTCCTTTATGATACCCACACCCGATAAGGGCTACGGTATGGTTAGTAAAAAGATGTGCTTATGAGGGGCACATCAACAAATCACATACTTGAACCCTTTCCCGACATGAACGGCATCCATTACTGAAGGCACCTCGTCCAGCCGTATCCTGCGCTCAATAAGGAATTGAAGTCCTTCAGTGTNGCACGACAGAAGACGGATTGCTTCGCCCATGTCGTCAAAGGTGCAGCCATACGATCCTACAACTTCCAGCTCACGGTAATGGAGTTCGTCAAACAGCCCGGAAGGTATTGTCGCATCCTTTCCTATCCCGCTGAACAGGCAGAACCTGCCGCCAGCCGAAAGCCTGCAGACTCCAGCCTCAAGTGTTTCATATGCTGAGGTTGCGTTGAAGACAACATCAACACAACCGCCCTCTCCGATTCCACCTGTATCAGCAGAAATTCCCAAACGGTTCCTGAGCGCTTTACTTTTCGAAAGCTTGAGGGAATCAGGATCAGCTATCACGACCGAGGCCCCGCGGTTTCGGCAGACCAAAGCAATCAAAAGCCCCAGGGTACCCGCACCATAAATCAGCACCTTTTCCTGCGGCCTGACGCCCACCTGCCTCACACCGTGAACGGCACAGGCAAGAGGTTCGGCAAGCGTTGCATTCACCGGACCGACGCCATCAGGCACCTCAAGAAGGCTGGAACGGGGAGCAGTGAGGAATTCCGCAAAGCCACCATCCCGATGAAACCCGGTTATCTGCATTTCAGGGCAGAGGTTCTGCCGACCCTTCCTGCACGCACTGCAGCTGCCGCAGGCTTTTCCCGGCCAAAGTGCGTAAATCTTCCCCGGCGTTTCATCAATAGAACCGCTGACTTCATGGCCGAGAACCCGGGGCAACGCGAGATCACGATGACCAGAATGCCACATCTTGGCATCAGTTCGGCAGAGAGCAGCCGCCCTGACCCGCACAAGAACATCGCCTTCGCCGGGTACAGGAAGGGGTCGATCGACAATTGAGAGTGATTTGGGGCCTTTGAGAAGCAGTGCTTTCATGTTTTTACGGGAATAAAAAAAGGGCTTCGACCCACCTTTCAAGAAGATGGAGCGAAGCCCTTTTCCATTGGGTTTCTCTCAAAGCAGGCCCCGTCAAGGGCATGCTCATAATATGTAACAGTCAGTCACAGCAAGTCTTCTGGCTTCCGGATCAGTCCTCCCCTGCAAGCCTTCCCATTCCGGTAAGCCGAAACAGTGACCACCCCCAAAGGGGTCTCAGTGCAGGTTCAGTCCCCGGTTACAGCGGCGGGACCGCCACGGATTCACACCGTGTTCCTGGATACTGCGAAAACGACAACCGTCACCTCATGCATCAGTAACAGCTGGATATAGTATAGAAAATCGGAATGAACATTCAAATCGGGCATTGACGCATACCATCATTGTCAAACTCGATTCACTTATGCGTGCCCATGAGATACCCTGGAAAATCCCTGTTTTCTCCCCAGTAGAGATGGACATAGGATGCAAGCGTGTTGCCCTGAGAGTACAGCGCACTTCCGGTGTTTTCATCACGGGCATTGGTTATTGAAGCAATATTCTGCAGCTCACCCACCCTTTTTATCTGTGAATAGTGAAACTCATGGCCTCGAAGCTCACCACGGTATCCCCCGTTCAGCGAAACTTTTCTGTAGCCGAGCGTCATTTTTACATCCTGCATGGTAGTATCAAAATCAAGAACTCCGCACATCGGATAGGCGGAACCATCGTTCAGGGTAATTGAGTGTCCAAGATACATCATCCCGCCGCACTCGGCGTAAGCGCAACCGCCTTTGTGGCAATAGTCGGCAATACTCGCGCGCATTGAGCTGTTGGCGGAAAGTTTGTCCGCGTAGAGTTCAGGGTATCCCCCAGACAGATAGAGGAAGTCCGCTTCTGGAAGAACTGCATCATCCATCGGACTGAAAAATACGATGGTGCCATACCCCTGCAGAACATCAAGATTCTCCTGGTAGACAAAGTTAAACGCCTCATCACGAGCCACAGCAATCACCTTATGGCCCCCTTGAACGGCATCTGGAACAGAGGGCCGCGAGAAATCATCAATCCTTGCAATGTCAAGCAGGCGAGAAATGTCAACCGTTTTTTTGACATGGTCCGCCATAGCGTCAATCATGGCATCGTAATCGTATTCTGAGGAAATATTCAGACCGAGATGGCGTTCTCGTATGGTCATGGAGTCGCTTCGGGGAACATACCCCAAAGGTTCAACGCCAGCATCAAGTGCCGCATTTTCAAGATGACGGTAATGAGAGGGGGTATTGACTCCGTTGAAGATCACCCCGGCAAGATTCACATCAGGATCAAAGGTACGAAAACCATGGAGCAGAGGCGCTGCCGAATAGGCCATGCTTTTTGCATTGACAACCATGATGACTGGAAGATGAAGCAGTTTAGCTATCTCGGCACTGCTCCCTGCCGACTTTTCGGCACCGTCAAAAAGCCCCATGACCCCCTCAACAATGGACGCATCTGCGCAAGGCCGAATAGCGCAAGAAAAGGTCCCGCACATGCTGTTTCGATGCCATCCAGGTGTCGAGATTGATGCCTTTTTTGCTGTTTTCTCCCCATGATGCCGCAATGGTGTGCAGCCAGGTATCAAGGTAATCCGGCCCGCACTTGAAAGGCTGAACACTGTGTCCTCGCTGAGCAAGAATCCTTAACAAAGCAAGCGTCAGTGTTGTTTTGCCCGAACCACTTGAAGGGGCAGCCAGAAGAAATCCTGTTTTATGCATTAGAGATACCTCCTGATACCAATGTCGCCAGTCCTTCCGGGTCAAAAGCCTCCGTATCCATTTTTTGCAGGGTCTTCCCCGGCCTGAAGCGCTGGAATGTTATGGTTTTTCCGAAAGACTCCGCCAGCTCTACAACATCTTCCGTAGCGTGAAGACCCTTGACCAGCGTACATCGGAACCGGTGGCTGATGCCGGAACGGCGCAGAAGCAGGATTGAATCGCGGACCTTTCCGATAAGCTCTGAAGAGCAGCTAATACCGGCAAGACGAGAATAGGGCTCCGACTCCAGGGGAGCCTTGACATCCATTGCAACCTCGTCAACCAGCCGCTCGTCAAGAATCTGTCCGAGCATCTCCGGCCTGCTGCCGTTGGTATCGAGCTTGACCTTCAGGCCGAGCCCTTTCAAGGTGCGCAAGGCCTCGGGAAGCGACTGGTGGATGGTCGGTTCTCCGCCCGTCACAACAACTCCGCCGAGCAGATTCCGGTTACGGGTGATCCGGGCGAGCACCTCGTCGAACGAAAGCAGCGGAGTTGAGCCGAACTCGTCGGGAAGCACAAGTTCGGGATTGTGACAGTACGGACAGCGGAAATTACAGCCTGAAGTGTACATGACCGCTGCAATATGGCCCGGCCAGTCGACAAGGCTCTGTGGCAGAAATCCTCCCAAAGGAAGAACGGGAGTCCTGTTCACAGCACCTCCTCCCTGTTTGTGGCAGAGGCCATGGAAAAGAGTTTCCGGTCGGCGTATTCACTCTGCTTGCCGCCGTTCCACTGCTCGACTGGCCTGAGATAGCCGACGATTCGGGTATAAACTGTACAGCGCTGCTCTACACCGTTGGCTGCACAGTCGGGGCAGAACTCGTGCTCTCCAAATCGGTAACCATGTGAAGGACAGATGCTGAATGTGGGAGACAGCGTGATGTAGGGCAGGGTGAAGTTTGCCGTCACGGTTTTGATGAGTTGCTTCACCGATTCACCAGGAATCGCGCTTTCACCTACAAAGGTATGGAACACTGTGCCGCCGGTGTAACGCGACTGAAGCTCATCCTGCAGGCGAAGCGCCTCGAAGAGATCGTCGGTATGGCCGACGGGCAGCTGGGTGGAGTTGGTGTAATAAGGATCGGCTCCCGCACCAACAGCCTCTTCATTAGCCGTGATGATATCCGCATGAAGCTTCTTGTCCAGTTTGGCAAGACGGTATGCCGTGCTCTCTGCCGGTGTCGCCTCAAGATTGTAGATGTGGCCGGTCTCCTCCTGGAATGCTTCAAGACGGGAGCGCATGAAATCCATCACCCTGAGGGCGAAGGCTTTGCCCTCAGGGTCTGCGATGGTGCAGCCAAGGAAGTTGAGGCAGCATTCGTTCATACCGGTAATGCCGATGGTTGAGAAGTGATTGTCCCAGTATGCGGCGTTATGCTCGAAGAGGTGACGAAGATAGAACCTGGAATAGGGATAGAGCCCCTCGGCTGTCAGACGCTCAATCACCTTGCGTTTGATTTCCAGACTTGCTTTTGCCAGCTCCATCGTGTGTTCGAGGCGCTGATAGAGTTCCTCTTCACTCCGCGCCTCATATCCAATTCTCGGCAGGTTCATGGTGACCACACCTACGGAACCGGTGAGGGGATTCGATCCGAAGAGCCCCCCGCCCTTCTTCTGCAGCTCGCGCTTGTCAAGACGCAGGCGGCAGCACATGCTGCGCACATCGTCGGGACTCATGGAGGAGTTGACGAAATTGGAGAAGTAGGGAATGCCGTATCGGGCGGCCATCTCCCAAATTCCGTCATAGACCGGATTTTCCCAGTCGAAATCGGGTGTAATGTTATAAGTCGGAATCGGGAATGAGAAAACGGCGCCGTTAGCGTCCCCGGCAATCATTACATCGGCGAAGGCACGGTTGAAGAGATCCATTTCCTCCTGAAAGAGGCCGTAGGTCTCCGCCATGGCTTCGCCGCCAATCATCACTGGCATGTCGCGATGAGTGGAAGGCACGGTGAGGTCGAGCGTAATGTTGGTGAAGGGGGTCTGGAACCCGACCCGGGTCGGCACATTCATGTTGAAAAAGAACTCCTGCAGGCACTGGCGTACCTCTTCGTAATCGAGGGAGTCGTAGCGGATAAACGGGGCGAGCAGTGTGTCAAAATTAGAGAAGGCCTGGGCGCCGGCTGCCTCGCCCTGCATGGTGTAGAAGAAGTTGACGACCTGGCCGAGTGCCGAACGGAGGTGACGGGCAGGCTTGCTGGCTGCATATCCGGCTACGCCGGTGAAGCCGCTACGAAGGAGATCTTCAAGATCCCACCCTACGCAGTAGACGCTGAGAAAGCCGAGATCGTGGATGTGCATCGTTCCGGATGTATGCGCCTCGTTGATCTCAGGTGGATAGATGCGGTTCAGCCAGTACTGCGAGCTGACAATAGTGGAGATGTGCTGGTTCAGCCCCTGCAGCGACCAGCTGGAGTTGGCACTCTCTTTCACCCGCCAGTCTTCAAGATTGAGGTACTGGTCGACAAGGTCGACATTGCTGAATATCTCCTTTGCGTCACGGAGAGTGCGGTGCTGATGGCGGTAGATGATGTAGGCTTTGGCTGCCTCGAACTCCCCTGTTGAAAAGAGCGTCTTCTCAACAAGGTTTTGCACGCCTTCAACGGTCGGCTGGTTTTCCCCTGCAAGTTCATGCAGGCGCGCCAGCACATCTCCGCAGAGTTTGGCGGCCTTTGTCCTGTCAGGCTTGCCGACGGCACGAAGGGCCCGGAAGATGGCGTAGGTGATTTTTTCGGTATCGAAAGGAGCGTTCGTCCCGTCGCGCTTGATGATGGCTGGAAAAGCCATGTCTATCTGTCCCATTGTTCCCGATGGTTTGGTTATGGAATCGGGCGGACGGGAAACAATGCGGCAGATGAGGCAGGTATGGAGTGTCTGCAGGAAAGCTGTCGCAAAGGACCATACGCCGTAGTCCGATGATTGATGCGATGCATGCTGGCAGGTCTCCTGACTTTGAGGGTGCCCTTCCATTCCGGCCTTCCCGCTGTGTTCCTGTGAGGAAAACAATGCAGTGACCTGGAACGAACCCGGAAACCGGTGCATGTTGTCATGCAGTGGTTTCAGGGCTTACCGTCATACAGTTGCGGGTACAGTCTGCGATTTTCACGCAGTTCCCTATTCTCCGGCTTTCAAACCGGCACCAGCATACAATGAAAGAACAGTGATGAAAATATTTACAGGTATCTCAAATAAGCAGCAATGAAATCTAATTCAACGAAAAGCTGTGCCCGTATCCGAAAGGATCCCAGAGCGGCTCTGTCTCTCCTCCGGTAGAGCACATTGCCGGCCGGCGGTGCTGGAGTATGGCCCGGGCCATCAATGGATTGGTAAACACCAGCTTTCTCTCTCTCACAAACAGCTCAACAGGCGCCGGTGTCGGCAAAGCATAGTTCCGCAATGAGGGAAAAAGGCGGTTAAGAAAGGAGAAAAAAATACGGGAAATGTAATCCCTGATAGCGGCACGCAATACTCGCACGCCCTGAACAGGAGCAGTGTTGTTCTTCATGGCAGTATGTTGCTTTATCCCGAAGCATGGAAGAAATAATTGCGGCAGGTCTTCTGACTTTCCCGGATTCCGTCAGCCTTCCCGTCCCGAATGTTTCGGTACAGTGGCATAATTGACGGAACCTTTTCACCTTGCTCAAGCAAGCGATGGCGCAGGATTACAGCAGCGGGGACTGTCCCGGATTCACACCGGGTTCCCTATTAAGCCGGTCTCATTTCCGATTCCGGCACCGCAGGTTCAAGTATGATTATAAGAAAGAAACATGGAATGTCAAGAGGCCGGAAGTACTTATTTACCGTGATTCATTTCAGCAATAGTTCGGCAAATACCTTTCGTATAATGATGAACCTGCTGCAGCACATTGATAAGCTCCATGTGCAGGTCATGGGTCAATTCCGCCTCTGGATGAAGCTGAACCCTTTTAAAATGAGCACTCTGTACAGTCTGGACCAGCTCACAGAACAACCTGTCGTCCAAAAGCATCGTAGCGGCCTTACCCCCGTCCATCTCCTCAAGCAGGGCAGGAAGTTTTTCAACTTCAGTGCACACAAAGGAATGCAGCGATAGGAGCTCCCGTTTGCCCTCTTCGCTCAACTCACCCTTCAGACTCTCTTTTATCCTTACAAGACGCTCCCTGAGTACATCGATGACATCGCCCATAGATTCAAGATTCTTGATTGCGTCCATGAGAGCAAACACCTCTTTTGACTGCTCTTCATTCAGCTCGCTCCGACTGATTTTTATCAGGTAATCGGAGAGCTGCTTTTCAAGAAAATCCAGCTTCTCTTCACGCATCGCCATCCCCCCCACAACCGTAAGACTTTTGTAGACCCTGTCGCGACCAGGCTCATTGGCAATGAAAGGATGAAGGGCTGCACATACCATTCGTGAAGCGATTTTCGCCGTTCGGGAAATTTCGGCCCGGGCATAACCAAGGGCGAGTGCAGGAGAATCAAGCGCAGACTCCTGCAGATACCACACTGCAGGTATCTGGCGGGTTTCTTCAGGATCGTCGGGATAGATCCGGTAGAGCAGCCTCTCCATCAGCGGGAGAAACGGAAGGAGAAAAAAGGCCATGAACACATTGTAAATTGAGTGTGCATTGGCAATCTGACGGGGAACGACTGACCCGGGATTCAGGGATGCACCCTCAACCGAAGAGAGAGAAAACACCCGAATGGCATCGGCAAACGATGGAATGAACCAGATGAACAAGACAACGCCGGCAAGATTGAAGGCAACCTGAGCATAAGCCACCCTCCTTGCCGGCCGTCCCATTCCAGAACCGGCCAGAATGCCGGTGATGCAGGTTCCAATGTTGGCCCCGAGCAACAGGGGAATTGCCGCCTCAAGTGAAAGACTCCCCTCCCCCCCAAGCGTCATGACAATGGCGATAAAAGCACCACTGCTCTGTATGAGGCCTGTCAGCAAAGTGCCTGTCAAGACGCCTATCACTGGATTGTCAAGTACCCTGAGCAGAGCCAGAAACGGTTGATACTCCTCGAGCGGAGCCACCGCCTCCGACATAAGTTTCAGACCAAAAAACAGTAGCCCGAAGCCCGACAATGCCTCACCGGTAAAACGGATGGTTTCGTTTTTGGCTGATGCATGGATCACGAAACCGATTGTGAAAATCACCAGCGCGAAATCATGCAGGCGGAATGCAATAAGCTGAGCCATGGCCGTTGTGCCGATTTCAGCACCGAGAATAACGGCAAGCGATTGACTGAACAACATGAGGCGCGACTGTACCAGGCCAACAAGAGTGGCAATGATGGTACTGCTGCTCTGAACCACCATAGTGGCGAAAGCGCCTGCAAACAACCCTGAAAGACGGTTGGCTGTAACCGCTGAAATAAGCCGTCGGACCCTGTCTCCCGAGGCTTTTTTCATCCCGCTCGCCATCAGCCTCATTCCGTAGAGGAACAGTGCGAGGCCGCCGGCAAACAGCAGCGCTATGGCCGACAATGAGATATGCTGCTCCATTATCCCAACGCTTGGGTTTCGCTATCGTCTTCATTACTTTGTTACTGCTTTTTTGGTCCATCCCCAAACAATTCATGAATCATGCACCCGAAACGCTCCGCACTCCCCCATTTCATCCTCATGCTTTCGTTCAGTTTCCTTCTCTGGGGTTGCGGCCCCGGGAAAAAAGCGGATCCTGAACGAGATTCCGAAAGACCGACCGTCATCAGCCTGGCACCGAGCATCACTGAAATGATTTACGCCATCGGTGCCGGAGAGCAACTGAAGGGTCGGACCAGTGCGTGCGACTGGCCGAAAGAAGCCGCCAGCGTACCGGTTACGGGAGCTTTCGGTCGACCATCACTTGAAATGCTGGCGTCCCTCCATCCCGATCTTGTCATTGATGTTGACCTTGCCGACGAAACCATGGGAAAAAAAATCGAAGCGCTCGGCATCCGGCGCGAAACCATCTCATGCAAGACTCCCGAAGAAATTCCCGATGCGCTGAAGCGAATCGGGAGACTGACAGGCCATGAACGACAGGCCGACAGCCTTGCCTCCATCATCGACCAGGGTCTGGAAAAGTATCGACAAAAAACCGCCGAAATTGGTCACAGGCCATCCATCTATCTTGAAATATGGGATGATCCGTTCTGGACCGGGGGCAGGGGGAGCTACACATCTGCCCTGATTTTATATGCCGGAGCCCGGAACATCGGGGATGCTGTCGAAAAGGAATATTTTGAAATATCCCAGGAATGGGTGATACGGCAGAACCCTGAAATCATTGCCTGCATGTACATGGCAAAAGAGTCATCAGCAGCCGACGATGTCATGAACCGCCCAGGATGGAACCATATCAGCGCCGTGAAGAACCGACGGGTGTACGACCGCTTCGACAACAGCATTTTCCTTCGTCCCGGACCTCGCGTTCTCGATGGAATTGAAGCACTGTACCGGCTTGCCCATCCCGAATCAAGCCCGCAGGAATCCAGGTAACAAAACCGGACTGCATAAACAGATGGCTTTTTCGTATCTTTGGGGCTTTAGCTGAACAAACCGGATCCTCTTCATGAAGAAATCGCCTCTCTTCATTCTCCTCCTGACGGTCATGCTGGACCTGATCGGGTTCGGGATTGTCCTCCCGCTGCTCCCGACATATGCCAAGGATCTCGGAGCCAGCCCCTTCATGATTGGCCTGATTGCGGCAATCTTCTCGATCATGCAGTTCATCTTCTCCCCGCTCTGGGGCAAGCTGAGCGACAGAATCGGCCGCCGTCCCGTCATGCTGTTCAGCATCTTCATTACCGCAGTCTCCTATCTTGTCTTTTCGCAGACAACTACCATAGCGCTTCTGATTTTCTCCCGCGGCCTCTCCGGCATCGGCTCTGCAAATATTGCCGCCGCACAGGCATACATCACCGATGTCACCGACAGCAAAAGCAGGTCGGGAGCGATGGGAATGATCGGAGCCGCCTTTGGCATCGGCTTCATCATAGGGCCCCTTATCGGCGGTCTGCTCAAGCACAACTACGGAATTCCCATGGTCGGCTATGTCTCTGCCGGCCTCATTTTCGTTGACTTCATTCTTGCTGTCTTCTTCCTGCCCGAGTCCAACAAAAACGCAAAAAAACTCTCATTCCGACGCAGTGGAACAGAACACAGCGCTGACCGCCCTCCAACTTCAGCCGTTCTTGCCCAGAAAATCAACGAATATGCAGCCGGAGTCAAACTTGCATTCAGCTCGCGTCCTCTCGCAATGCTGATGATTGCGAACTATCTCTTCACCTTTGCAATCGTCAACATGCAGGTAGCCTCAATCCTGCTGTGGAAAGAGTATTTTCTGGCCAGTGACCAGCAGATCGGATACATTTTCGCCTTCGTCGGTCTTTTCTCGGTTATCGTACAGGGAGGAATGATCAGAAATCTTGTCAAGAAATTCGGTGAACATAAGCTCTTTCTCTGGGGTCACCTGTTCACTTTCATCGGCGTCTTTTTTGTACCTTTCGCCCCCAAGGAGTCTCTGTTTACAATAGGGCTCACCATCCTTTTCTTCTTTGCAGTCGGCACAAGCCTCGTCGCTCCCATCAACCTTTCCCTCATTTCACTCTACAGCTACAAACAGCAGCAGGGAGAGATTCTTGGAATCTCACAGTCCATCAACTCATTTGCCCGCATCATGGGGCCCTTCAGCGGCAGCATTCTCTATGGAATGAATTTTCACGCGCCCTATATTGTTGCCGGAGTACTGACCATAATCGGATTCATTATCGCACTTGACCTTTTCAAATACAAAATAGATGCCCTTGACCCCGGTCGAGACACAGTTGCTGAAACAATCGGCAGCTGAAGAAGGGTATAGTTCTGCATCCACAGGAGAATCCACGATATGAGAATCGGCATAATCGGCGTCGGCAAACTTGGCGAATTCCACACAAAACTTCTGGCTGAAATTGCCAATGAACAACCTGCGGTTGAATGCGCCGGAGTGTTCGACCTCAATACCGCCCGTGCAGAGGAAATGGCCGCCAAATATGCTGTTCCCTGCTTCGCCTCCCTTGCCGATCTTGCCGAAGGGTGTGACGCGGCAGTCATAGCCACAACCACAAGTTCCCATCACGCCATTGCAAAGGAGCTCCTCCTGAAAGGGCTGCACCTCTTTATTGAAAAACCCATCACGGCCACCCTTGAAGAGGCCGATGAACTTATCCGCCTTGAAAAAGAACAGAATGTCCGCATTCAGGTCGGCCACATTGAACGGTTCAACCCTGCCTTGAGGGCTGTGGAATCATACATCGGCCAACCCATGTACATTCAGGCTGAACGCCTCAGCGGTTTTTCACGAAGGGTGACCGATGTCTCCGTGGTGCTTGATCTCATGATTCACGACATCGACCTCGTGCTCTCTCTCATCAAATCCGAGATACGCACCATTGCAGCCTCCGGAGTCAGGGTATTCTCAAACGAACTCGACATGGCAACTGCACGGATTGACTTCATGAACGGAGCTACGGCCAATGTCACTGCAAGCCGCCTCAGCCGCTGCCGTCAGCGAAAGCTCCGGTTCTTCGGTACTGACCCGAAAAGTTACGCATCACTTGACCTGACCACTGGTAAGTCAGAGGTCTTTCGTCTTGTCAAGCCAGAAGAGGCAACCACAAAAAACCCTCTCAAAAAACTTGCAGCAAAAAAAATTCTCGAACAGTTCGGTGAAATCCAGGAGGCAATGGAAGGCCATGTGCTTGACTACATCCACCCGGACCCGCCGAAAGTCAACGCACTCAAAGACGAACTTGAACATTTCATTGCAGCAGTCACTGCTGATACAGCAATTGCCGTCAGCTCTGCCGACGGCCGTCAGGCCATTATGGTGGCTGACAGAATCACACGGGAAATTGCCGCAAATATCGATCTGGTTGAAAAAAGCAGCAACCCGGGCACACTGTGAATCGAGAAGGAACACCCCACGATGACCCTGACCATCCCTGACACTCTTTTCCGTATCGGCGACATTGCAGACAGAAGCGGAATGGACTGCTACCTTGTTGGTGGATTCGTCCGCGACATGATTCTCCAAAGGCCCTGCACCGATATAGACATCATGGTCATCGGCGACCCGGTCCCGTTTGCAAAACAGATCCGTGAGGAACTGCACGGGAAGAACTTCGTCCTGTTTGAGCGGTTCAGAACCGCACAGCTTGAGATCCCGGGCCCGGAAGGGGTTCATTACAAGCTGGAACTGGTTGGCGCCCGCAAAGAATCCTACAATCCGGAATCAAGAAAACCCATCACCCTCACCGGTACACTTGAAGACGATCTCGCGCGCCGCGACTTCACACTCAATGCCCTTGCCCTCTGTCTCAACCGACAGGGGCGGGGAGATATCATCGACCAGCATAACGGGCTGCGGGATCTCAAAGAAGAAATTCTCCGCACCCCGCTTGATCCAGAGCAGACATTTTCAGACGACCCGCTCCGCATGATGCGTGCCGCACGATTTGCCGCCCAGCTCGGCTTCACTCCTGCTGAAGAGGTCATCGAGGCAATGGAAACCATGCATAAACGCATCACAATCGTCTCACGGGAGAGAATCAGCACTGAGTTTCTCAAAATAATGTCGTCTCCTCGCCCCTCCGTTGGACTCATCATTCTCCACCAGACCGGTCTGCTACAGGAAATAATGCCCGATGTTGCCACCATGGCAGGTATAGAGCAGGTAGACGGAATGGGCCATAAAGATACCCTCTTCCATACATTCAAGGTGATAGACAACCTCTCACCACACACAGACAATCTCTGGCTGAGAGTTGCTGCGCTCCTGCACGACATCGGCAAACCGGCCACAAAGCGTTTCAGCAAGCAGCACGGCTGGACTTTTCATGGCCACGACGCTGTAGGCATCCGGACTGCCGCAAAAATTTTCCGTGAGATGCGATGGCCCATGAGCCATCTTGACTATGTCCAGAAAATGATACGCCTTCACCACCGCCCCATTCCTCTTTCCAAAGAAGAAATCAGCGACTCGGCTGTGCGCCGCCTCATGTTTGATGCCGGAGAAGACCTCATCGACCTCATGGCACTCTGCCGGGCAGATGTGACCAGCAAAAACCCGAGGAAAGTGGCAAAAATCATGAACAACTTCACCAATGTCGAGAAGAAGATTGAAGAGGTAGGAGAAAAAGACCTTCTTGCAAAATGGCGCCCTCCGATAGACGGGCTTGACATCATGAAAGAGCTGGGCATTGGCGAAGGGCGTCTTCTTGGCACCATCAAGAAACAGATGGAAAATGCCATTATCGACGGCAGGATTCCTTACGACAGAGAGGCTGCAATCACTTTCATCAAAGCAGCATACGAACAGCTGCAGCATGAAAAGGAATAATCCTTATATTCTTTTTTTCACCACACACTAAACAGAAACACCCTTGATACCTCGTTATTCACCCAAAGAAATTGCCGACATCTGGACCGACGAAGCCAAATTCCAGCGCTGGCTTCAGCTTGAAATTGCCGCCGTTGAAGCAAGAATGGAAGCAGGATATGTTCCCGAAGAGGCCCTTTCCACAATAAAAGAACGCGCAACATTCAAGGTTGACGAAATCCTTGAAATCGAGAAAGAGACAAAACACGATGTCATAGCATTTCTGACCAATGTTGCCGGATATGTTGGACCGCAGTCCCGTTATATTCATGAAGGGCTGACCTCTTCCGATGTTGTCGATACCTGCCTCGCAATGCAGATGCGTGATGCCGGTGCAATACTGATCAAAGACATAGAACAGTTGATTTCAATTCTCGCAAAACGGGCAGTTGAGTTCAAATACACCATTGAAATGGGCCGCACGCATGGCATTCATGCAGAGCCGACCACATTCGGCCTCAAGCTGCTTCTCTGGCACGAAGAGATGAAACGGAACCTTGAGCGGATGCAGCATGCCGTCAAAAATGTTTCAGTGGGCAAGATTTCAGGCGCCGTAGGCACCTACCAGCACCTCTCCCCTGATATTGAAGCAGCCGTATGCCACAAACTGGGCCTGGAGCCCTCGTCAATCTCGACGCAGATTCTTCAGCGCGACCGCCACGCAGAATTTGCCACAACCATGGCAATTGTAGCCGCAAGCATTGAAAAGTTCTCAGTTGAACTCCGCCATCTTCAGCGCACCGAAGTCCGTGAGGCAGAAGAATTTTTCAGCAAAGGGCAGAAAGGCAGCTCCGCCATGCCACACAAACGAAACCCGATCACCTTTGAACGGCTTACCGGCATGGCGCGCGTGGTTCGTTCCAATGCCATTGCCGCACTTGAAAATGTGGCGCTCTGGCACGAACGCGACATTTCCCATTCCTCTGTTGAGCGAATCATCATGCCAGATTCCACCACTGCGCTCTGCTACATGCTCAGAACTTTCAGTGAATCACTTGAAACCCTTCTGGTCTATCCCGAAAGGATGAAAGAGAACTTCAACACATCCTACGGCCTGACAACATCCCAGACGCTTCTGCTTGCCCTTACCGGCAAAGGTCTGACCCGCGAAGAGGCCTACCGTCTTGTGCAGCGAAATGCAATGGAGAGCTGGTCAACCAAAACGCAGCTGCGTGATCTTGTACTGAAAGACGAGGATCTTCTCCGGCATCTTGGTGCTGAAGAAATCAAGGAACTGTTCAGCTTTGAAAACATCCAGAACAAGCTGAAAAACAATGTTGACATCATCTTCACCAGAAACGGACTCTCCTGAGATTTCATGTACGCAACCGTAGTTTCAACAAAAGTAAAAGGAAAAGCCGAGCTTGTCATCCTCTGTGAGGACGAAGCACTCAAAGGGCCGCACTGCGGATTCTGCACTGCGGCCAGAGGCTCAAAAGGCAAAGCGCCCAAAGAGACTGTCCTTGCCAGAAATACCTGCGGAGCAAAACGCGGCGACAGGGTTCAGGTATCGCTTGCAGGGCATGCAGAACTGAAAGCAGCTCTCATTCTGTTCATCATCCCGATGCTCATCTTCATGAGTGCACTTATTCTCACAAGCTCCCTGCAATTGCCTCTATGGCAATCGTTCGGAGTGAGTCTTGCTTCCCTTATCATCACTTTTCTGATGATAAAAGCAGGACTTGGTGAAAAGACCTACTATGTCATTGACCAGGTTGCGCCTCAGCCGAAACCTCTCCGTCATAAGTGACCCCAGAGNCTTTTATTTACAGGTTGATTGTGCTATATTAAGGGTTTCCATCGTTCAACAGAGCGATGCTCCTCACAGCACGGACCCGGGCTCAGTGACCCCGAACCGACAAAATTCATTTGACCGGCAGAACACGATGCCGGCAGGGTATTTTTTTTTCGAGCAACAAACACCGTCCCATGATCAGTGAAGCTTTCATACCAGCCGTAACCAGCCTTGGATCGCTTGCCCTCATTCTTGGCATCATCATCTATTTTGTCTCGAAAAAATTCTATGTGGCAGAAGACCCGATGGTCACCATCATCAACGGAATCCTGCCAGGAGTCAACTGCGGCGCCTGTGGATATCCGAGCTGCAACCAGTTTGCCGAAGAACTTGTAAGAACAAAAGATACGACCATGACCTGCCCTGTAGGTGGAGCGGACCTTGCGGCAAAGCTTGGCGAATCACTCGGAATCGAAATGGCTGAACCCAAACCTGTCACCTGCGCTGTCATCTGTCAGGGAAACAGCGACAATGCACGCGCCAGCGCAGAATATGTAGGCATACAGGACTGCTGGGCTGCAATGCAGGCCTTTGCCGGCCCGAAGCAGTGCCGTCATTCCTGCCTCGGTCTTGGCTCCTGCATAGCCTGGTGCGACTTCAACGCCATGCGCATTGAAAACGGCCTTATAGTCATTGACAAGGATCTCTGTACGGGTTGCGGTGCATGCGTTCCTGCCTGCCCTACAGGTGTGCTTGTCATGCAGCAGAAAAAGGCAGAACGGATTTTCATAGCCTGCAACTCGCATGATCGTGGCGCCGAAACGAAAAGAGCCTGCGACGCCGGATGTACAGCCTGCCAGAAATGTGTAAAAGTATGCCCTGAAGAGGCCATTGTCATTGAGAATTTCGTAGCACGAATCATTCAGGAAAAATGCACGGCCTGCGGCAAATGCCTTGAAGTGTGCCCCTCGAAAGTGAACTGCATCGTCCTTGAAAAAGACATGGTCAAATCAACAAACGCCTCATAAATGAAGACATTCACTATTGGTGGAATACACCCCCCTGAATCAAAACTGACAGCGTCGAAAGCCATTGAAAAGATGCCGGTCCCTTCAGAGATTGTGGTCTCAATGAGTCAGCATCTCGGCAAGCCCGCCAAACCGCTTGTCAAAGTAGGTGAAGAGGTAAAAAAAGGCCAGCGCATCGGTGAAGCTGACGGGTTCATTTCAGCACATGTCCATGCAGGCACAAGCGGGAAGGTTAAATCTGTCAAATCGGTTCCCCACCCCGGCGGCAACTATTCTCTCTCAGTCACCATAACTACTGACGGTGAGGATGCCTGGGCAGAAGGATTGAACACTGCTCCAATTGACTGGAAAGGACTGTCAAAAGAATCAATCATTGAACGAATCAAGGATGCCGGCATAGTCGGAATGGGTGGCGCAGGGTTCCCCTCATCGGTCAAACTCTCCCCTCCTCCCGATAAAACCATTGATACCATCATCCTCAACGGTGCCGAATGCGAACCGTTTCTGACAGCAGACCATCGTGTGATGGTTGAATCCGCTGAAGAAGTCATCAAGGGGCTGGAAATCATCACATCGCTTTTTCAGGGCAAAGCAAAGCCATTCATCGGAATTGAGGCCAACAAGCCCGACGCCATTGCGGCCATGAAAAAGGCGGCGAAGGGAACTGGCATTGAAATTGTTACCCTTGAAACAAAGTATCCCCAGGGCGCTGAAAAACAGCTCATCAACGCCATAACGGGAAGAACCATTGAAGAGGGACAGCTACCCTTCGACAAAGGATGCCTTGTCCACAATATCGGCACGGCAGTGGCTATTTATGACGCAGTCTCATGCAACCGCCCACTTGTTGAGCGGGTACTGACTGTCTCGGGAATGGAGATCTCTTCAGCCAGGAACATACGGGCGGTCATCGGCACCCGGTTCAGCGACATAGCTGCCTTCTCAGGCGGCATAAGCGAAAAAACCAATCAGGTCATAACCGGTGGCCCCATGATGGGCCGCTCACAGTTCACCCTTGAGGTGCCCATCACAAAAACAACTTCCGGCATTCTCTTCATCAATAACGCCGGTCTGGAATCATCACGGGAAAGAACCTGCATACGGTGCGGTAAATGCATAGATGCCTGCCCGCAGGGCCTTGAGCCATGGCTGCTTGGCAATGAAGCCCAGTTCCGCAGACTTGACGAAGCAGAACTTTACGGCCTCGCCAACTGTACTGAATGCGGGAGCTGCACCTTTGTCTGCCCTTCCAAACGGGAGCTGGTACACTGGATCAAGTATGCCAAAGCCCTGGTCAATAACCGCAAGCAACGCAAAACCGCCTAACCGCATTACCGTCAACACATGGAACCCGTAAAACTCAAAGTATCGTACGCGCCGTTTGTAAGGTCGAAAGACTCCATAGAATCGGTCATGTACAATGTTGCCCTTGCCCTTTTTCCGGCAACAGCCATGTCGGTCTACTATTTCGGCATACCAGCTCTTCTTGTGACCATAACGGCTATCGCTTCATCAGTCGGATTTGAATGGCTGACTGACAAAATTCGCAAAAAGCCTGACTCATGTCTGGACGGCAGTGCCGTTGTCACAGGCCTCCTTCTCGCCCTCAATGTTCCCTCCAGCCTTCCGCTCTGGATGGTAGTTGTTGGCTCTTTCGTCGCCATTGTGGTGACAAAACATCTTTTTGGCGGGTTAGGCTTCAATATCTTCAACCCGGCTCTTGTTGCCAGGGTCTTCCTGCTCATCTCTTTCCCTGTGGCCATGACCAGCTGGGCAGTTCCCTTTGCTGTCGACATGCAGACAGCCGCCTCGCCCCTCGGCATTCTGAAAACTGACGGTATGGCTGCGCTCTCAAACTTCAGCTATATGGACGCCCTGCTNGGCAAAACTGGCGGCAGCCTTGGTGAAACCTCCGTACTGGCCCTCCTCTTCGGCGCCGCATGGCTGTTTTACAAGCGCTACATCACCATTTCCATTCCTCTCTCTTTCATAGCAAGCACACTGGCGTTCACAGGGATTTTTTACCTTATTGACCCCACCACTTACGCCTCACCGCTGTTTCATTTTCTGACCGGCGGCCTTGTTCTTGGAGCATTCTTCATGGCGACAGACATGGTCACCAGCCCACTTTCACTCAGAGGACAGCTGCTGTTCGGTATTGGCTGCGGCCTTCTGACAGCAGTCATCAGGCTTTGGGGGGGATATCCCGAAGGGGTCTCCTTTGCCATCCTCATCATGAACTCTTTAGTCCCGCTTCTTGACAAATGGGACCTTGACGAGATTAAAGCCAAAAAACAAAAGTCCCTTACAACAGCATGAGACCAATAATCATTCTTACCATCGTCGGCCTGATCAGCGCATCGCTTCTGGCACTGGTTGACGACATTACCAGAGACCCAATTGCCAAAGCAAAGGAGCTCATGGAACGCCGTGCAATCGAGGAGGTATTCCCTTTCCCGCTCGATAGCCTGAGAACCGTCACGGAAGGCGAGACCTCATTTTTTGAAGCCTGCGACAATGAAGGCAGACTGAAAGGCATTGCCGTCAAAACCTCCACTGAAAAAGGCTATAGCGGAAAGATTGAAATCATTCTTGCCGTTCAGCCCGACCACACCATCATTGACTACAAGGTCATCTACACCAACGAGACCCCCGGCCTTGGTGACAAAATCAGCAAGCCGAAATTCAGGGAGCAGTTCAAAGGCAAGAGCCTTGAGGGTCCGATCTGGAAAGTCAACAAAGATGGCGGCTTCGTTGATGAACTGACTGCAGCAACAATTTCGTCGCGCGCCATAACCGATGCGGTTCACCGCGGACTTGAGCATATCAATCAGCAATACCCTAACACCGCCGAACAATGAACGAAGCAATCAACACCCTGACAAGAGGGTTCATTAAAGAGAACCCGGTCACAAAGATGCTCCTCGGGCTCTGTCCCGTGCTGGCTGTCACCACAACGGCGGTCAACGGACTCGGCATGGGGCTGGCCACCACCTTTGTGCTGATAGGATCAAATGTTGTCATTTCGATGACCTCAAAAATGATTCCTGATACCGTACGCATACCCTCATTCGTCCTGATCATCGCCACATTCGTTACAATAGTCGACATGCTCATCAAGGCATTTTCGCCCGAACTGAACCAGTCGCTCGGAATCTTCATTCCCCTTATTGTGGTCAACTGCATGATTCTGGGTCGTGCGGAAGCCTTCGCCAGCCGCTCCGGGGTCTGGTATTCGCTTCTCGACGGAATCGGGATGGGAATCGGCTTTACCCTTGCCCTTCTTGCGCTTGCATCTATCCGTGAAGTACTCGGAAGCGGCACAATCTTCAACATGCCCCTTATTGGCGAGGATGGCACACCACTGCTGGTCTTTGCCCTCCCCCCCGGAGCATTTGCAGGACTGGGAGCTATTATCGCACTGATGAACGCACTTGAAAAGAAAAGAGGAGTTAACTGATGGCTGAATATCTGCTCGTTATTGTCAGCGCGGTTTTTGTCAACAATGTTGTCTTTGCCCGCTTTTTGGGAATCTGCCCCTATCTTGGTGTCTCAAAAAAAATAGACACTGCCTTAGGTATGGGATTTGCCGTTACCTTTGTAATGACCCTTGCCACTGCCATCACCTATGTTCTTTACTACGGCGTTCTGGTACCATTCAACATCCAGTTCATGCAGACGGTCATGTACATACTCGTCATTGCATCCCTCGTCCAGCTGGTTGAAATTGTCCTGAAGAAAGTCAGCAAGTCTCTCTACAGCGCTCTGGGCATCTACCTGCCGCTCATCACAACAAACTGTGCCATCCTGGGCGTTGCCCTTATTGCCATTCAAGACAAATACTCACTGGTCATGTCGGTAGTCTTTGCCTTCTTCTCGGCAATCGGGTTTATACTTGCCATTGTCATTTTTGCCGGAATCCGCGAAAAGCTTGAGGATGCCGATATTCCCGGCCCTTTCAAAAATGTTCCCATAGGCCTTATTTCCGCGGCAATCCTTTCGCTTGCCTTCATGGGCTTTTCGGGTCTCGTAAAATAAACCAGCCACCCCCAAGGCAGCACTCCCAACACCGCTATGGCTCACTTCTTCCGCCATATTCTTCTGGGTTTGCTGCCGCTATCAGCCCTCCTTTCCTGCACCCCCAACGATCCCCCGGCAAGGCTTTATGAGCAGGAAAAAGTGCTCATGGGCACCGTATTCAAGTTCAAGTCAGCCGTTTCTTCCATTTCCGAAGACAGCGTAAGGCAGTCATACAAAGATGCATTTCGTGAAATCGCCCGGCTTGAATCGCAGCTGAGCGAATGGATTGAAGAGAGTCCTGTCTCCAGGGCCGCACAGCGCGCCGGAGAATCTCCTGTACCCATCACCCCAGATATTCTCAGGGTTACTGATCTTGCCCTGAGTATTTCTGAGCACACCGATGGAGCATTCGACTGCACATTTCTTCCCTTAGGGGAGCTCTGGAACATTCGACACCGGAAGCAGCCGCCAACTCAGGACAGCATCAACAGCGCGCTTCAGTTTGTCAACTGGCGGGAAGTTGAAACCAATCGAGAGGAAATGACACTGTTCCTACGAAATAAAGGCATGAGAATCGGATTTGGTGGTATCGGAAAAGGGTATGCAGCAAAACAGGCCGGGCTCATCCTTGAAAAAAAAGGGATAACGGACTACATCATTGACGCCGGCGGAGACCTCTTCGTGCATGGCAAGAAAGGAAGCGAGCCATGGACATCAGGGATTCAGAATCCAGACCTGAGCAACGCACCGCCAGTCGTGCGCTTCAGGATAAAGAAGGCATGCGGAATTGCCACAAGCGGAGGGTATGAAAACTATTTCACATGGAAAGGTAAACGCTACCACCACATTATTGACCTGAAAACGGGATGGCCGAAAGAGGGAATGAAAAGTTCAACCGTCTTCTCCGCTGATCCTGCAAAGGCAGATGCATATGCAACCGCCTTTTACATTCTTGGCAGCGAAAAATCTCTCGAAGTCACCAGACGCGATACAACTGTAGCATTCATCCTTATCGACAGCACGGGGACCATCAAAAAAAGCCCCAACCTGTCAAGGTTCATCGAAGAATGAAATCTGCTCACTGGAGGGTCTGCCATGCTGCCCCCTCATGGCCCTGTATGCCTCAATAAGAGCGTTGGTTGAACAGTCATGCGCGTCAATCTCTTCTCCTCCCTGAAGTTCAGGCAGAATCACCTTTGCAAGCTGTTTGCCCAGTTCCACGCCCCACTGATCGAACGAATTGATCTGCCAGACAACCCCCTGCACAAAAACCTTGTGCTCATACATCGCAATCAGAGCACCAAGCATAAAGGGATCAAGCTCATTGAACACGAGTGAATTCGTCGGCCGGTTGCCGGGGAAAACCTTGTGAGGAAGAAGCATGGCAATGGTGTCGTCAGAAAGTCCTGCGGCCATAAGCTCCTCACGAACCTCCTGTTCATTTTTCCCCTTCATCAGAGCCTCTGTCTGAGCGAAACAGTTGGCAGCAAGAATGTCATGATGATCTCCAAGCGGGTTCTGAGTTTTCAGAGGCAGAAGGAAATCAGCAGGAATGAATCCTGTTCCCTGATGGAGAAGCTGGAAAAAGGCATGCTGTGAATTGGTTCCGGGCTCACCCCAGATGACAGGGCCGGTTGCATACTCAACAGTTTTCCCAAGACGGTCAACCCGCTTGCCGTTACTTTCCATATCCAGCTGCTGCAGATATGCAGGGAAACGGTGAAGGTACTGGTCGTAAGGAATTACTGCGTGTGAATGGACATCGAAGAAGTTATTGTACCAGATGCCAAGCATTGCAAGAATCACCGGAATATTGCTTTCAATCGGCTCTTCAGTAAAATGCCGATCCATCGCATTGGCTCCCCGGAGAAGCTCCATGAACGCATCAAAGCCAAGGTACAGTGCTATGGAAAGACCTATTGCCGACCAGAGCGAGTAGCGGCCACCCACCCAGTCCCAGAACCCGAACATATTGGCAACATCAATACCGAACTCCTGAACTTTATCCCGGTTGGTCGATACCGCCACAAAATGGCGTGCGATGTGCTCCGGCTGAACAGCATGGTTGAGAAACCACTCTCTTGCAGACATGGCATTGGTCAGCGTCTCCTGTGTCGTGAAAGTTTTTGAAGCCACGACAAACAATGTGCTCTCAGCATGCAGCTGCTTAAGGGTTTCAGCAATGTTGGTTCCGTCAATATTGGAGACGAAATGGACCTTGATTGAACCATGTGCGAACGGCTTGAGTGACTCTGCAACCATGCAGGGGCCAAGATCAGACCCACCAATACCGATATTGACAACATCCGTTATTCTCTTTCCCGTATACCCTTTCCATTCGCCGGAAATCACCTTGGCGGTAAACTCCTTGATCTGGTGAAGAACTGCTGCAACAGCCTCAGGAACATCCAGGCCGTCAACAATCATGCTCTCACCCTGCGGACGGCGCAGGGCGGTATGAAGTACAGAGCGGTTCTCAGTAAAATTTATGGCCTCTCCGCGAAACATTGCATTGCGTCGCTCCTCAACACCTGCCTGTCGGGCTAGACCCATCAGCAGCTCCAGCGTTTTGGGAGTCACCAGATTCTTGGAATAATCAAACAGCAGACCCTTCCACTGAATAGAAAATCGATTGCATCGTTCAGGATCAGCAGCAAACATCTCCCTCATATGAAGCGTCTCAACTTTATGTTTATGCGATACCAGGGCGCTCCATGCAGCGCTTCGTGAAAGATCCATCATAATAGGTATTTCCTGTTTTACAGGGTTGGGGTCAAAAAGGCTCAAACCGTAGCTTGATACTGCAACCGTCTTCATTACACTCAACGCCGTCAATACTGGCAACGCTCTTGATAATATACATTCCCCGTCCTGAAGAACAGAGCAGGAATTCTTCAGCAGTCGGGTCCGAAATATCCTCAAGACAAAATCCGGCACCACAATCCCTAACTTCCACAAGCAGAACCCTCACTCCTTCCATTCCAAGAGCTGTCATCATAACAGTAACCGGGAACCTCTCATCATTGCGGTTGCCATGATGAAGGGCATTGACAAACGCCTCCTTGAGTACACGAAGCAGGTCAGAGAGAAACGCACTGTCGTATCTCTCGCTGCAGGCAAAAGCCTCAACCCATGACTGAAGAGCATCCCACTCTTCTGCCCTGCTTGCCAATACAATCGAGTTCGTTCTCATAAAAAATCCATCTGAAAGCGCAAAGAAAGCATTTCACATACTTATAAGGTACCACCAGCCAAACCGCCGAACAAGACCCGCCAGCACCACAGAGCGCCTTAATTTTTTCAGACGACTGATTTTTTTTTCTAATTATTTGTTACCCATTTGTTCTTTTGCATTATTTATTTACTTTAATCCAAGAAGTTCACTTAAAGAACTTCCTGTATCACTCTCAACGCCTTAACTTTTAAACAAACAGTAAACAGTCATCAGTATGAAACGATTAACACTGAAAACGGGAGTCCTCTCCGCAGGCCTGCTTGTGGCTGCCGCTCTCTTCAGTCCGCAGCTTCATGCGGCTGAGGCAACAGCGGATGCAGTCAATGCCTACGCGATCGACAACTTCTTTCTCTTCATCTGTGCCGTGCTGGTCCTGTTCATGCAGGCCGGGTTCGCACTTGTCGAGACAGGACTCAATGCCGCCAAGAACACGGTCAACATCCTGTTCAAGAACCTTATGGATCTTTCAATCGGCGCCATTCTGTTCTACTTCATCGGATATGGCCTCATGTATCCCGGTGGAGCTTTTGAAGGCGGATGGTTTGGATTCGGAGGCTTCGGAATCGGAAGCGCGTCATCCGAAATTGGCGCCGGCGTTCTCCACCCTGCCGTTGATTTCCTTTTCCAGGTAGCATTTGCCGCAACTGCAGCCACAATTGTCTCAGGAGCAGTCGCAGGAAGAATGCAGTTCAAATCTTACCTCATCTATTCTGCTGTGCTGACCGCCTTCATCTACCCGATCAGCGGCATGTGGAAATGGGGCGGCGGATGGCTGAACACACTTGGCTTCCATGATTTCGCCGGTTCGCTCGTCGTGCACGCACTCGGTGGGTTTGCAGGACTTGCAGGAGCCATAGTTCTTGGACCAAGGCTCGGTCGTTTCAATGCCGACGGCAAACCCAATGCAATGCCCGGACACAACCTTGCTCTCAGTACGCTTGGCGTGTTCATCCTTCTTATTGGATGGTACGGCTTCAACCCCGGCAGCCAGCTTGCTGTTGTCGGCGGCGATAACACTGCCGCAGTCATGATTATTGCAACAAACACCACCCTTGCTGCAACAGCGGGCGCTTTTGTGGCAATGATGTTTGCCTGGGCACTGTTCAAAAAGCCCGATCTTACCATGGGTCTCAACGGTATGCTCGCAGGACTTGTTGCAATCACGGCAAACTGCGATGCGGTTGACTACAATGAAGCACTCATCATTGGTGCAGTTGGTGGAATTCTGGTGGTATCAGGCATCAAACTGCTTGACATGCTCAAGATTGATGATCCTGTCGGTGCATGGCCGGTACATGGCCTGAATGGCATCTGGGGCGGCATTGCAGCCGGCATCTTTGGAGGCAAGCCCCTCATGGCTCAGCTGATTGGCTCAACAGCCATACCGCTCTGGGGGTTCGGGACCATGCTTGTGCTCTTTGGCATACTGAAAGCCATCGGCATACTCAGGGTATCAAGAGAAGAAGAGATGAAAGGCCTCGACATTTCTGAACATGAAGAGGAAGCCTACTACGGGTTTGAAATATTCACAACACAGTAAATCAACCGGAGCAATCGAATGAAATACATTATCGCAATGATCCAGCCGCACAAGCTGACAGATGTCAAGGCTGCGCTTGCCGAGGTTGGAGTCAGAAAAATGACCGTAACCAACGCGCTCGGCTGCGGTTCACAGGGTGGTTACACCGAAGTCTATCGTGGAGTGCCAAGCGAGATCAACCTTCTGAAGAAGATCAAGCTTGAAATCGGAGTCAATGAAGAGTACACCGACAAAACCGTACAGGCCATTATCAAAGGGGCAAAGACCGGTGAAATCGGTGACGGAAAGATCTTCGTCTTCGACCTTCCTGAATGCATCAGGATCCGTACCGAAGAGAAAGGCAACGACGCTATCGGATAACTGTTCTTTTATCAATAAAGGCGAGCCCCCACAAAGGGGGCGAGCTGATCAACCACACAAAAAAAAACACAGGAGCAATTCAATGAAAAAGACCACAAAATTTCTGACCGTTGCGGCTCTTCTCGCAACCGGCTTTTCAGGCACAGCAATGGCCGACGAAGGCTTCAGCATCGGCGCCGATGTTGTCAGCAGCTATGTATGGAGAGGTACTGAACTGGGTGACTCATTCGCTGTTCAGCCAAGTCTGACCTACACCTTTGCCGGTAGTGGCGTTGAGGTCGGTGCATGGGGTTCGTATGCTGTCGCTGAAAACGACGGTTCGCGCTACAAAGAAATTGACCTCTATGTATCCGTTCCGGTTGGACCGCTGACCCTTACTGCAACAGATTACTTTACGGCGGCTGATGGCAATAAATCCTTTGACTTCACCGATGATGGCCCGAATGTGGTGGAAATCAGCGCCAGCTATGCAATTGACGATCTCAGCCTCCTGGCAGGCGTCAATGTTGCAGGATTTGATACCAACAATGCAGTATACTGCGAAGCTGGTTACCAGTTCTATGACAAGGACGGTTACACGGCAAGTGGATTCGTAGGTGCAGGTAATGAAGTCTATACGACCGACGCTGACTTCAATGTCGTGAACACCGGTATTTCAGTATCAAAGGACCGTTACACCGCATCATATGTGTACAACCCTGATAGTGAAATGTCTCACCTCGTCTTCATGGCCTCGTTCTAAAGCTTTACCATGTTCTTTCGTCAGGTTGTCGTGTGTGACAACAGCAAAGGGGCCCTCGGGCCCCTTTGCTGTTGTATGGGAAAAATGAATGATCGTTTTCTGAATATCAGGCTAAAACATATTCTCAGCTGATCCGCTTCTCGTAAATCACATACTCCTTGTAAGGCTTCCCTCCAATCACCTTGGCCAGCTTGCTCATAGCTTCGTTGGCCTTGAGCACCCAACTCATTTCGCTGGCAAAAACACCGTGCTGTCCGCCGTAATCTGCTATATGGGTGTTGAGAATGCTGTCAATCCCCTTGTTGCGATACTCAGGAAGCACGCCCATGGTGATTGTGCGTACCATTGAGATGTTGCGGCTGTACCAGAGGTATTTCAGGAACCCCCATGGCGAGAATGGATTGCCGTTCACATGGCGGAGGGCCTGATTGATGTCGGGAAGTGACAGTGAGAACCCGATGGCACGACCGTCGCTGTCTTCAACAAAGTAAATGTAATGGGGATTGGCAATTGGCTTGAGATTTTTGGCAAGATAGTTGAACTCTTTGTCGGTCATGGGAACAAAACCCCAGTTCTTTTCCCAAGCCTTGTTGTAAATGTCGCGGATGAGCTCAATCTCATTGTCGAAATCCTTCATATTCAAGGTCCTGATCGAGAGTTTCTCGCGCTTCATTACATGTGCCGCTATTTTGCGGAGACGCTCAATATCAATGATTTTCTGGTCGATGTACCAGGCAAGCAGCTCCTGCCCTATACCATGACCTGCATTTTTCACAAGGTCATTATAATATGGAGGATTGTAGAGCATCAGGAACACAGGTGGGGTGTCGAACCCTTTGGTCAGCATACCGCACTGGTCGTTCATTGATGGGCTGACCGGACCACGCATTGTATCAAGACCTTTGGCATTAAGCCATACTGCGGCTGCAGCGAAAAGAGCATTGGCGGTTTCCTGGTCGTTGATGCACTCAAAAAAGCCCCAGAAACCCACCCGGTCGTCATGAAACTCCTGATGACGGTGGTTTGCTACTGCTGCAATGGTTCCGGCCATCTCACCATCTTTCCATGCGGTGAACATTTCCAGGTCAGCATGTTCATAGAGTGGGAACACATCCGTATCCAGCGTATTCATATAGTCGGAAATAACCGGGGGAACCCAGTTTTTTCCAAGTTCAGGGTCATTGCGGTATATGTTCCAGGGAAACCTGATGAACTCTTTTCGCTCTGCTTTAGTGCGAACCTGCCTGACTTCTACAGCCATATGCGTTACTCCCGTGGGATTAAAAAAAATCCCCCTCGAAAGGGGGATGAGGGCAGCATGGAAACAGCCTGTCCTGTTTACTTGAAGGCATTGCCGGGCTCAACGCCGAGCGACTTCAGAATAAGTGCCATTGGGCAGAACCCTGTGAATGCAGACTGCAGCATCATAAAGCCAACAACGCCGGTAAGCCAGAGCCATCCGTTGCTCACTGTGAGAGCAAGAGCGACACTGAGGAGAATAAGAAGGCCTGCGATAGCCAGAACGAGTTTATCAATGTTCATGTCGGTATTTGTTTAGTGTTAGTTGTATTGTAAGGTACTATAAAATAGTGCGCATTACTTCTGCCCCTTCGCGGAGCATCCGTTCAGTCTCTTTCCAGGAAACACATTCATCAGTAATGGAAACTCCGTAACGAAGCTTGGCGGGATCTTCCGGGAACGGCTGATTACCCGAGCATATGTTGCTTTCAATCATGACGCCTGCAATGCTTTTATTGCCATCAACCTTCTGCCCGAGAACACTCTCCCACACATTGAGCTGTTCGGCATGTTTTTTCCCTGAGTTTGCGTGGCTGCAGTCAACAAGAAGAGCCTGGCGGAGGCCTCCTTTTGAAAGAAGAGCCTCTGCGGCAGTGATGCTGGCCGGGTCATAATTGGGGTGCGGTCCTCCACGAAGGACCAGATGACCGAACGGGTTTCCTTTGGTTGTAATCACACTGCTGTGACCATCCTGATCAATACCAAGAAAACTATGCGGATGCATGGCCGAGCGGATGGCGTCTACAGCAACGCTTATGCGCCCATCGGTGGAGTTCTTGAATCCTACCGGCATGGAGAGGCCACTTGCCATCTGCCTGTGCGTCTGCGACTCAATGGTACGCGCACCTATGGCCGCCCAGCTGACTACATCCGCCACATACTGGGGTGAAATGGGATCAAGAAATTCGGTTGCTGCCGGCAGCCCCATGGCATTGATGTCAAGCAGGAGTTTCCGCCCGTAATAGAGTCCGTGCTCAATATCATAAGTATCATTCAGGTGGGGATCGTTGATGAATCCTTTCCACCCGACGGTTGTCCTCGGCTTCTCAAAATAGACACGCATGACAATACAGAGCTCATTCTTCAGCTCTTCACGCAGTTCCGTGAGATGCCGGGCGTATTCCTCTGCTGCTCCAATATCATGGATGGAGCATGGCCCTACTATCACCAGCATCCTTTGGTCCCTGCCGGTCAAAATATCTTCAATCTCGCGACGGCCTGAAAGAATGACGGAGGCGGCATTCTCATCGACCGGCAATTTCTCTTTCAGCACACGGGGGGCTGAAAGTCGGGTAATACCCGAAACTCTTAAATCCTGTAACTGTTCCATCAGCTATGCAAAAAAAATCAAGCCATTAAAATGTTTGGAAGGAAGATAAAAAAAACCGTGACATATCCGGAGGACATGGAGCAATTATATCCGTAATGGGAAATGACGCTGTGTGAGACAAACGAAAAAACCCGCCTTCAAGTGGCGGGTTTTTTGTGTTGCGTGGTCGTTGAACAAAAACAGATCAGTCTTTGCGCTCAAAATCAATGTTGAGCCATTTGTCTTCAAATGATGCCCCTGTTGATTCCATCCCTGCAAGGAAAATCGGCAATGCAACAATTTTCTGATAATCGCCAATACGGATGGTAAGATCATCGCCGAGCTTGAGAATTTTCGGCTCCATACCCATATGATCAATGAAGGGAAGACGAACACGAACAGTGTAATGGCCTTCCGACACCTTTTTGATGTCAATGGGATTCTCCTTGAACATGATATCAAGAGGATTCTTATCGCCATAGACTTTTGCACCAACCTTGCGAAGCATATCAAGACCAACCACCTCACCCTCGAAAAGCGGGACCTCGGCAATCGGAATCGGTGCAAATGCATCCTGAATCTGTTCAATATATTTCTGCTGAATGGCGCGCCATTTCTGGAAATATGTATCACTGCTCTGATCGGGCATGACGCGGTTGATTGTAATGCTGTCAACCGTAATACCATACAGGTTGAGATAGGTAAGAGCCCGCATGGACTCCTTGATAACCATCTTTTCAGGGTTCATGACAAGACGGACCGTAGATTTGCTTCCATCAGCAAGCAGATCAATAATTCCTTCTGTTGAAGAAAAGAGGTTGTCGACCTTCTCATACACCTCTTCAGGAGCCACGAAATCGTCAATCTTCTTGATTTTCTTGGAAAGCGGCCTGATGACCGGCTTCACCATGTATTTCTCAATATTGCGGATAAATTTGATGAACCAGCCGAATGTTTCAGGCAGCGAAAGCAGGCGGAGAGTTTCTCCGGTAGGAGCGCAGTCAACAACTAAAAGGTCGAAATCAGCCTGTTCTTCGTTATAGCGTTTGATATAAGAGAGTGAGAAAAGCTCTTCCATGCCGGGCAGAACACCCATCTCTTCAGCATAGACTCCTTCAATTCCACGAGACTCCATCAGTGAAGCAAAATGCTCTCTGACAACATCCCAGTTCAGGTTGAGATCGCCAAAAACACTGACCTCCTGACCCCAGAGATTTTCAGTGATCTTGACAGGTGATGGGCCGAGCTGAACATCAAGAGAGTCGCCAAGGCTGTGTGCCGGATCAGTAGACATAATGAGTGTCTTGAAACCCAGGTCAGCTGCTTTGAGGGCCGTTGCGGCAGCTACAGAAGTTTTGCCCACGCCACCCTTTCCAGTAAAAATGATATTACGCATACGATTTAATGATTCTCGATTAAAGAATTATTGAAAAGCTCCCCATTGATCTCCGATCATTCGATCAACCTGAAAAGGATTAAGATAATAAATAATCCAATAAGTGGACATGACGCGTCCAACTATTCCTTAGCCGGGGAAAATGCTATGGGGCAGTAACGCGAAGCTTCTGGCCCGGATAAATCACTTTTTTCCCTCTCAGCCTGTTCCATGAGGCAAGCCTTGCCATGCTTACCCTGTACTTTCTGGCTATCTTGCCGAGGGTCTCCCCGCGGCGGACCCTGTGGTATTTCACCACAACTCCTTTTTTCACCAGAAGCCCCCCACCGGAAACCTTTTCGATTTTGAGAATCTGACCGGGAAAAAGTGAGGCGGGGGAACCGAGACCATTCAACTCCATCAACCGTCCCTCTGTCGTGTCATGCCGACGGGCAATCACGGCAAGTGTTTCTCCCCTTTTCACCTTGTAGGAAAGAAGGCGGGGCGCAACAGCAACAAAAGAGACCCTGATGCTGTCAGGAGTGACACTCTCTGCAACCGCTGAACTGTCAGGCACCGGAATGGAAAGGGCGTCATAGAGCCGCGTTTCAACAGCGGCGAATAGAGCGGCATGATGCTTAGGAAGTCGCAGCTCATGGGGAGAGTCAACGGATGAAGGGATAATGCCGTGCGTATACTGCGGATTGAGAAACCTGAGATCTTCCACGGAAATGCCGACAGCAGCACTGATGCGTTCAAAAGAGAGAGGACGCATGACGCTGACATTTTCTATATCCTGATAGAGATACCCGGGACGGAGCGGAAGAAGGTTGTGTTCCTGGTGATAGTTCATGATGTAGTTGACCGCAATGAACGCCGGAACATAGCCACGGGTTTCGGCTGGCAGATACCTCCAGATGGCCCAGTAATCTTTTCCGCCCCGCGACCGCCGAATTGCACGGTTCACATTCCCGGAACCGGAATTGTATGCAGCAAGGGCGAGAAACCAGTCCCCATAGCGGTCATACAGATCGCGAAGATGCCTTGCGGCAGCCATTGAGGCTTTGCGCGGATCAAACCGGTCTTCAATGAATGCCGATGACTCAAGGCCATACATCTTCCCCGTCGGGTACATGAACTGCCAGAGCCCCCGTGCACCAGCACGGGACACTGCCGTTGGATTAAGGGCCGACTCAACAATGGCGAGATACTTCATTTCCGGAGGAACCCCATAAATGGCAAGCGCCTCCTCAAAAAGAGGGAAATAAACCTCTCTCAATCCAAGAATCTTGGCGGTTGCAAGCCGCTTGTCAACCGCATAGACCCTGATGAATCCGTTCACATACTTGTTGTATGTCAGTTCGAACCGGGTTCTGCTGTTCAGTTCGGCAATTCGTGCCGTATAGACCGAATCATTGTACTGGGGAACAAAAGTTGATGGGAACCCCGGCATTGCTGATTTCCCCGAAGGAGATGCAAAATGTTCGTCACTGAAATATGTGGCGTTCATAAGGCTGTCGAGCGATTGCGACAGGGACGCACTGCTGAATACCACACTGGGCGCTGCATTTTCAGCAGCAGATATGTTCCGCAACGGAATACACGCAAACAGGAACGCAACACAGATACATCTGAAAAATGACATGAAAATCCTGTTGTTCAGAGATGAAACCAACATAAACACCCTTCCCGACTATTGCAACAGAGAACGCCCCGGGGGTATGACGCCGGTCAATATCGAACCCGCCAGAGAAAGAGCCCGGAAGCAACAGCAGGCTTAACCCTCATCCCTCCGCCTCCTCCACCAAGCATTCCGAGATACTCCTCCGGGTCAAGCTCACCCCGTCCCGCGCTGAGCATTCCACCGACAATACCGCGAACCATACTCCTGAGAAACCGGTTTGCCGCTATATGAAAAACCATCACCCCTTTATGCCGGTACCATCCCGCCTCACGAACCGTGCAGAGACTCCCGTTTCCATCCCGGTCTTCTCTCGAAAAAAGGGAAAAATCATGAGTCCCCCGAAGACCAGACGAGAGATGCTGCATGAGAGCAAAATCAACATCTCCATGTGAACATCCGGTATAACGCCCCATCAAGGCCGAGGGCTCAGGAATGGCAAAATAACGATACTNCCGCTCCAATGCACTGAATCTGGCGTGAAAATCGTCCGGTACAAGCTGCGACGAAGGTATGCATATGGATGAAGGGAGAAGGCAGTTGAGAGAGTGGCGGATTCTTGAATGCTCAAGTGGTGAACGGGTAGAAAAATTCACCACCTGCCCCCGTGCATGAACCCCCCTGTCAGTCCGGCCAGCTGCAGCAAGATTGATTTTTTCCTGCAGAATCTCACTGAGCACAGCCTCAATCTCACCCTGCACCGTCACTATGCCGTTCGGCTGCCGCTGCCAGCCAGCATAGGAAGTTCCGTCATATTCAACATCCAGTCTGATATTAGGCATCTGAAATGTTACATTTGTATCCATCCGACCATTCGGCTGAAAAATTCATGACACTAATATATTGACAGTTTACCCCAATATGGAAACGACTTCCACAATAGAACTTCTCCTCAACCGTCTGAAGGCATTGCAGAGTTCAGCTGCCAGCTATCTCGTACCAAACATATGGAATTCAGAAGAAACAGGGGCCTCGCTCCAATCGCCTGCCCCCTGGTTCATCGGACGCATAGAAGAAATTCTGCAGACCGGATCATCAACACCAGCCGCTACCTTCCCTGAAAACTGGCAAAAGGATACCGTCGTCTACAACCTTTTTGTACGATTCGGGACAGCATTTGACCATAACGGCGACGGAAGCATCTCCGAAAAGCCTTTGCCGGAAGGCTTCCGTGAAACCGGAACACTTCTGAAAGCGATTGCTCTTTTACCCTACATAAAAAAACTTGGAGCAAACACCGTCTACCTCCTGCCGCTGACCGAAATCGGTACTGCCAACAGGAAAGGCTCGCTCGGATCCCCATACGCCATAAAAGACCCGATGAAGCTGGACCCGATGCTGGCTGAACCCGCACTCGACCTTTCACCGGAAATTCTATTGAAAGCATTTGTTGAAGCAGCTCATCTTCTTGGAATGCGTGTTGTCCTTGAATTTGTGTTCCGCACGGCCGCCACTGACAGCAACTGGATAGAAAAGCACCCCGACTGGTTCTACTGGCTGAAAAACGATGTGCCGCAATCTTCATACGGCCCTCCGCAGTTTGATCAGGATACCCTCACACGCATCTTTTCGCAGGTGGACCGACACGAGCTCGCCTACCTTCCCGCACCCACTGAGGCCTTTAAGGAGCAGTTTGCCCCCCACCCGGTCACAGTCACAAAAACCAATGAAGGCATTCAGGCAACCGATGCCAATGGAGAAGCCTGCAGAATAGCAAGTGCATTCTCCGACTGGCCGCCAGATGACCGCCAGCCGGCATGGACTGATGTAACCTACCTGAAAATGCACAGGCCTGAAGAGTTCAACTACATCGCCTACAACACCATCCGGATGTACGATGAGGCACTCAACGATCCCGAATCCTTCAATACCGGTCTCTGGAATGAAATTTCTTCCATCATTCCCCGCTTTCAGGAGGAATACGGAATTGATGGCGCCATGATGGACATGGGCCACGCCCTGCCTCCTCTGCTCAAAAAAAACATTGTTGAAAAAGCCAGGGCAACACGCCCTGACTTCCTGTTCTGGGACGAAAACTTCAACCCAACCTCTGAAATCAGGGATGAAGGATTCAACGCCGTGTTCGGCTCCCTGCCCTTTGTCATCAATGACATCATCTATATCCGCGGACTTCTCAACTTTCTCAACAAAACAGGGGTCGCCCTGCCATTCTTCGGTACGGGTGAAAACCACAACACACCCAGAGTTCCATTCCGCTTCCCGAAAGAAGCAGCCGGACGCAACTACTCAGCCTTCATTTTCACCCTCGCAGCCATACTGCCAACACTTCCCTTCATCCAATCAGGCATGGAAGTCAGCGAATGGCATCCTGTGAACCTCGGCCTGAACTTCACCGATGAAGACCGGACAAACTTTCCGCCTGAAACGCTCCCCCTCTTCAGCCCGGCAGCCATTGACTGGAAGGAGACCAACACTCTCCCGCCGCTCACCAGCTACATTCAGAAAATCATCGCCATCCGCAGTCAATACCTTGACATCATTCTCTCTGGAGAAGCCGGCTCCATAGGAATTCCCTATGTCAGTCATGAGCAGCTTTTCGCCATCAAAAGAACTGCCGAAGGGCGTTCACTGCTCTTCATCGGCAACAGCAACATGCACGAACCCATAACAGGAGGGCTGGAATTCGGAATGAAAACAGGCGTGCTTGAAGACCTCATCAGCCGAAAACCGCATTCCATTGTCAACCATAGGCTTGAGGCAACATTCCAGCCTGGTGAATGCATGCTTTTTCTTCTCCCAACGGAAAACTGAACGGCGGTTGAAAAGAAATTGCTGTAAATCGTATCTTGTTTGGCGCAATAACCAGCTTCATCCGATTCAATTCAACACCGTAAACCCTTATTCAACCATGGCCATACTCATTGTCGGCTCTCTCGCATTTGACGATATCGAAACCCCCTTCGGCAGTTCCATGAACACCCTTGGAGGATCGTCAACCTACATCGCTCTTTCAGCAAGCTATTTTTCCGACGCCATACAGATGGTAGGCGTGGTTGGATCCGACTTTGAAGAGAGCCACTTCAAGCTCCTGCACAACAGAAATATCGATACCAAAGGCGTTCAGGTGGTCGAAGAAGGCAAAACCTTCCGCTGGGCAGGCCGCTACCACTACGACATGAACACCCGTGATACGCTTGACACCCAGCTCAATGTATTTGCTGATTTTGATCCCCGCGTACCTCAGCGCTATCAGGACACAGGCATTGTTGTTCTCGGCAACATCGACCCTGAACTGCAGATGAAGGTGCTGGACCAGATCCAGAAACCCGAAATGGTCATTCTCGACACAATGAACTTCTGGATTGAGGGAAAACCAGAAGCGCTGAAGAAAACCCTGAGCCGCGTCGATGTCTTCATTCTTAACGACAGCGAAGCACGCCTGCTCAGCGGTGATCCCAATCTGGTCAAATCAGCCCGTATCATCCGCGAAATGGGCCCCAAAACGCTCATCATCAAAAAAGGCGAACATGGAGCGCTCCTTTTTACAGACAACGGCATCTTCGCCGCCCCCGCATTTCCGCTTGAATCAATCTTTGACCCCACCGGAGCAGGCGATACCTTTGCAGGAGGCTTCATAGGCCACCTCTCACGCTGCGAAACAGTCAACGACACAGAGCTCCGCAAAGCCGTTCTCTATGGCAGCGCCATGGCCAGCTTCTGCGTCGAGAAATTCGGCACAGAAAAAATTGCAGACCTCACCATGCTCGACATTGAAGACCGTTACGACAGCTTCCTCGAACTCTCCAGAATCGAGTGCTGAGACCATCCACCGGCATTCATCACATGAACCCGGGGGCACCCACCCCCGGATTCCACAGAGACTATGAACGCACTCAACATCCTCGACTACAGCTTCATCTTCGGCTACCTTCTCCTGACGCTTTTCATCGGTCTCTGGTTTTCAAAGAGAGCCAGTGAAAATGTTGGTGAGTTCTTCCTTTCGGGCCGCAAACTCCCCTGGTGGATAGCGGGAACCGGCATGGTGGCCACCACCTTCGCTGCTGACACTCCGCTTGCCGTCACAGGATTCGTAGCCAAACATGGCATAGCCGGTAACTGGGTCTGGTGGACTTTTGTCTCAGGAGGCATGCTGACCGTCTTCTTTTTCGCCCGTCTCTGGCGCCGCGCTGAAATCCTTACCGACCTTGAATTCATAGAACTCCGCTACAGCGGAAAAGCCGCGCGCTTTCTCAGAGGGTTCAAAGCGATCTACTTCGGCCTCTTCATCAACGCCGTCATCATCGGCTGGGTGAATCTGGCCATGTTCAAGATCATCAGCATCATGATGCCGGAACTCAACCCTCAATTGACCATCATAGCCCTCGTTCTTCTCACCACCTTTTACTCCGGGCTTTCAGGGCTCTGGGGCGTCTCAATCACCGACGCCGTGCAGTTTGTCATTGCCATTGTCGGGTGCGTCATCCTTGCTGTTCTGGCAGTCCGGTCTCCGGCAGTTGTCGACGCAGGCGGACTTCAGGCAGCACTTCCCCCATGGATGTTCGACTTCTTCCCCGCAATAAACAGCACAGGTCAGAATGGCGCCGGCGCCTTTGCCCTCCCTTTTGCATCCTTTGCCGCCATGGCTTTTGTGCAGTGGTGGGCCTCATGGTATCCCGGATCAGAACCCGGAGGGGGCGGATACATAGCACAGCGGATGATGAGCGCCAAAGACGAAAAGCACTCCCTGCTCGCCACCCTCTGGTTCACTGTGGCGCACTACTGCCTTCGCCCCTGGCCATGGATAATTGTTGCCCTGGCAAGCCTTGTCATGTTCCCCGACCTGCCCGTAGGCCAGAAAGAGGACGGCTTTGTCTATGTCATGCGCGATGTGCTCCCCCCGGGACTCAAGGGGCTCCTTATTGCGGCATTTCTTGCGGCCTACATGTCGACCCTCTCCACACACCTCAACTGGGGAACAAGCTACCTCATCAACGACTTTTACAAACGGTTCATCAAAACAGATGGTGATGCCCGGCACTATGTCAGGGTATCAAAACTCACCACAGCCCTAACGGCCGCCTTTGCCCTCTACATAACATTCTTCGTACTCAGTACCATTACAGGCGCATGGGAGTTCCTTATCCAGTGCGGCGCCGGAACAGGATTTGTCCTCATCCTCCGCTGGTTCTGGTGGAGGCTCAACGCATGGAGTGAAATCACCTCCATGGTTGCTCCGTTCCTCGCATACGGTTACCTCAGCTTTTTCACTGATATTGTCTTTCCATCATCCATCTTCATCATTGTTGCCTTCACCATCGCCAGCACGCTTGCAGTCACTTTCCTCACCAAACCCTCCGATCGGGCTCACCTGGAAGCTTTCTACCGCACCACACGGGTTGGAGGCATTCTCTGGCAACCTGTAGCAAAGAATCTGCCCGAAGTAGAGGGCGACACAGGCTTCTTCCGCCTCTTTCTCGACTGGGCCCTTGGCATCATCATGGTCTACTCCATCCTGTTCGGCACCGGACGCATACTCTTCGGGGACCCCCTGCAGGGTTCGCTCTTCATACTGGCAGGAGCGCTTGCCGGCATCCTCATCTTCATGGACCTGAACCGCCGTGGATGGAGCAACCTCAACTGAAAAAAATCAAGAGCACCATGGCCTTTCCTCCAATCATTCTTGCCTCTCAATCGCCAAGACGCAAAGAGATTCTGCAGCTGAGCGGCCTTTCTTTCAGCACCGTAAGCATAGAAACACCAGAACACCTTGACCCGGCCGAAAGCATTGAATCGAATGTCCGGCGCATAGCAGAGGAAAAAGCAAAGGCTGCAATACAGAGCTTCCAGAACGACACGAGAGATGCGGTTCTGCTCGGAGCCGACACTGTTGTAGCTATAGACGGGCGTATTCTCGGCAAACCGGCCAATGCGGCTGAAGCACTCGAAATGCTCCTCCAGCTTCAGGGAAGAACCCACGAAGTGCATACTGGATTTGCGCTTCTCCAGAGAGCTCACATCTACAGCGAATGCGCCACAACCGAAGTAACCCTGAACAAGATGACAGAGGAAGAGATACTGCACTACATCAACACCGCAGCTCCTTTCGACAAAGCAGGCTCATACGGCATTCAGGACCCTGTCATGGCCTGCTTCGTCTGCAGCATAACCGGTTGCTACTACAATGTTATGGGTCTTCCCCTCTCCCGTGTATGGATGGCACTTCAGAAATTGAGGAGCTGACGGCGATGCCGGCAAAGACAAAAGAACCCGCAGCACTGGTCATCACCGGCCCCACCGCATCCGGCAAATCAGCCCTCGCACACGAAGTTGCACTCAGAACCGGCGCTGAAATAATTTCAGCCGACTCCCGCCAGATTTACCGTGAACTCACCATCGGCTCAGCAAAGCCAACTCCTGAAATGCTTGGTGAAGTCCCCTACCACTTCATCAACGAAAAAACCATTGGCGAGCCCTACAGCGCAGGGGCATTCGCCACAGAATCACGAGCACGCATAGCCATGATCCGCAAGCGAGGCAACCCAGTCATCGTAGCAGGCGGCTCACCCCTCTACCTTCAGGGACTCATTGAAGGGTTCTCCGACCTCCCTCCAGCTGACCCGAAAATCCGCGAAAAGCTCCAAAAAGAACTCGCCGAACAAGGAAGCCGTGCCCTCTACAGAAAACTTCAGGACCTTGACCCTGAACGGGCGGCAACCCTCGACCACACAAAAACCCACCGCCTCATCCGTAACCTGGAAATCATAGAACTCATCGGAAAAAGCAGTAAACCACCCTCACCAACTCCCGAAATGCAATTCCACGCTGTGGCACTCAATTTCCCGCGCGAAGAACTCTACCAGCGCATCAACCTGCGTGTCGAGGAAATGATGAGCGAGGGTCTCCTTCAGGAAGCAGAGGCTCTCCTGAAAAAATACCGTCCCGAAATCTCAAACCGTACACTGCCCGCACTCCTTACCGTCGGCTATCAGGAACTGTTCGACCACCTGGAGAGAAAAACCCCACTTGAGGGGGCCGTGACCCTCATACAACAGCACACCCGCAACTACGCCAAACGCCAGTTGACCTTTCTGCGCAACCGGATGCAGCTCAACTGGATTCAAGCGCCATTGACCGCTCAGGAACGCACTGAGCTCGCCGAAAGCCTTCTTTCTTGAGTGTCGAACTTTTTATTTGGCTTGCAGGAGAAAAGAAAGTAGGTTGCCCACCAACCCTAACCCTAACCACTGGCGGCCCTTCAGTAGCCTGAACAAGATCACTTGCATGAGTACCCGATTGACCCCCTTCAGTTTTTTTTCATTCGTTATTTCGACCATTCTGCTCATCACCATGCCGCACACGGCAATGGCCATTGATGAAATCATCTTCCACAATGGCGACAGGATCTCCGGTGCAGTGGTGCGGATGGACAAAAGCGTCCTCCAGCTCAAAACAGAGTATGCAGGAACTCTCTTCATTGCATGGGATTCCATCAGCGGAATATCCTCCGACTCCCCCATGCGAATACTCATGAAAGAGGGTGGCGCCAGAACAGTCATGAGCATCACTGCGGAAAACCGCAACTCCATACAGGCAATCAACCCCGAAGCATGGCAGACAGGGGATGGCCATCTTTTTAAAGGTGAAGCCGCAATGTCTCTGAATATTGACCGTGGCAACACCCGGCAGGAGGAGGCCGACCTTGATCTGGCCATGGAGTGGCGGCACCTCAACCATAGAATCAAGCTGCAGAGTGAGCTGGAGTATGATACCGCAGAAAACGAAAAAACAACCGACAGGTGGTTCATTCTTGCCAAATACGACAATATCGTCTCATCGCTCCGATACTACGGAGGCAAAGTCTCCTATAAAACGGACCGCATAGCCGATCTCAACCTTCGCCTGACGGCAGGCCCCTATCTGGGCATCCAGTTCATCAACAGACCAACAACTAAACTCAGCACGGAATTTGGTATGGACGGAGTGAAGGAGTCTTTTGACGCGTTGCCCGAAAACACCTACCTTGCAGGATCCTGGTCGCTTGATTTCAGCCACACCATCATTGACGATGCGCTGCAGTTCTACCACCGCCAGAAAGGGCTGGCAAATGTCAACAGTCTCAGCGGCGTGGTTCTTGATACCTGGACCGGGCTGAAAATCCCCATTCGTGGCGGGTTCAGTACCAGCGCTGAACTGAAAGCTGAATACAGCGGGGATGCAGTTGCAGGCACCGAACTCTGGGACCTTGCCTATCGTCTCAAATTCGGCTATCTCTGGTAACCCGGGGATGAAAAGGCGCATTATCAACGCATAAAAAAAATTCTCAATGCCCTTTTTTTTTACCTATAATTGAAGGGAGTCGACTCAACAGCAAAAGGTTCCTTGTTCATCCCGCCGACAGCAGACAAGTCCGTAATATCTTACAGGTTTTATCGTAGGAATTTACAATGAAGCATTCAGTATCGAATCGAAAAGAACTTACCATTCTTAAAATTGAAGAGGAGGTGTTTGACTTTCGTCATGGATCTTCGTACAGAAAAACTCTTGAAGACCTGATAGAGAATGGCAACACCCATCTCATCATTGATTTCTCAAAAGTAAAGGCAATTGACTCCTGCGGAATCAGCTCCATACTGCTGGCCCACAAACTCGCCAATACCGCTCATGGACTGGCCATTTTTGTAGCTCTCTGCCAGCAGATAAAAGACCTGCTGAAACTGACCTGCATTGACAAACAGCTCTATATTTTTTCTTCAATCAATGAAGTCGTCACACTGATTGAACCTGCCATGAAAAGCCGACGGGGCTTAAAAGGACACAGTAAAGCCCCTGCATTTGACCCTATTGAAGAGTTGGATGAAGAGATTGATCTGATTGAAGAGAATGGACTCTCAGACGATGCTTTTGATGAAGACTTTGATCCCGATGAGGATGTCAATGCAAAGAGTGCGACAATGAAGGCGACTGGCAAGAAAAAAAGAGGCCGACCAAAAAAAACATCTACAAAATAACCGCAGCAGACAGTTGCCGCCCGCAAAGAGCGCCAATACAACGCGAAAAAGAACAGGTCTCCCCCAGGACAAAACAACAGAAGGAGTTGTGAGTATGGGGGATTCGTATTTCCGCCACCACCTGCAGCATCTGCTTGAGACAGCAGGCATAACTATTGATGGAAAGGAACCATGGGATATTGCGGTCCATGACAACCGCTTTTATCGCCGTGTTCTGACTGAAGGACATCTCGGTGTAGGTGAATCCTACATGGATGGCTGGTGGGACTGCCCCGCACTTGACGAGTTCTTCTACCGGGTGCTGCGCGCGGGGCTCGACCAAAAGGTATCAGGCCTGCCAAGGATGCTCAACTCGCTTGCCGGCAAGCTTTTCAATCATCAGGGGATACACCGGTCTCTCAAGGTTGGAAAGAGGCATTATGATATCGGCAACGATCTCTACCACCTCATGCTTGACAGGCGAATGACATACAGCTGCGGGTACTGGCACAATGCAGGGACGCTTGAGGAGGCGCAGGAGAATAAACTGCATCTGGTATTCCGCAAGCTTCAGCTGGAAGCCGGAATGAAGGTTCTCGATATTGGATGCGGATGGGGTGGAGCTGCAGGGTTTGCAGCCGGGGAATATGGAGCCGAAGTGACGGGAATCACCATATCAAAAGAACAGGCGCACTGGGCAGTAGACCACTGCAGGGGGCTTGCTGTCAACATCCGCCTTGAGGATTACAGGAAAGTATCAGGGCGATTTGACCGTATCTATTCCATCGGAATGTTTGAGCATGTAGGATACAAAAACTATCGACGCTTTTTCCAAACGGTACGACACCTGCTTCAACCTGAAGGGATCTTCCTGTTGCACACCATTGGAAGCAACCGTTCAGACACCAATACCGACCCATGGACAACCCGTTATATCTTTCCCAATTCCATGCTCCCTTCTGCAAAGCAGATTGCCGCTGCTGCGGAAGGGTTGATGATACTGGAAGACTGGCATTCATTCGGGAATGACTATTTCCATACTCTGAAAGCCTGGCATGAAAATATTGAGAAAAACAGCGCATACATAGAACAGCATTACGGCAGGCGTTTCATGAGAATGTGGCGCTATTACCTGCTGAGCTGTGCCGGCTCATTCCGCGGCCGCCATGTCCAGTTATGGCAGATTCTGTTTTCACCAAAGGGAATTGAAGGCTCCTGGCAGGTACCGCATTGAATCCCGCCTCCCTCAGGGATACAGAAGCGCCGGAAGAAAACCTTCGCGGTTCTGCCTGCTCTCACTCATTATGCCTTCCAGAGAGGCCCCGCTCATGATCATCTCGCGCAACCGGGATGTTCCGGCAAGACGGTCAAAAAAAGCTTTGTGATGATCTATTCCAGCCTCTGAGGGGTAGTGGCAGTGAAGTGTCTGGAGAATGGCCACGCCGGTCATAAAAGCGTTGAATTCACGGCGGTTCGTAATGGAGAGCCTGACCCCGTTGCAACGCTTGCCCTTGAACTTGCTCGTCGTTGGGATAAATGAAACCGGGAAGAAACGAACACCCGGCAGATTCTCCTGGTTGAGGCTGGCGGCAATGCGTTCCGGATCAATGAACGGGGCTCCAAACTGTAAAAAGGGGGCATCCGTTCCTCGTCCTTCGCTTATCCGGGTGGCTTCAAGCAATACCGTTGCAGGGTAGACTATTGCAGTTTCCACGCTGCTGATGTTGGGTGAAGGGCTGCGAAAAGTGAAGCCGGGAAATTCGTCGCCGAAACGGTTGCGGCTCCATCCCTGCATGGAAATCACATGAAGATTGAGATCAGGGAAATGGCGCGCTTTGATGAGTTGAGCCAGTTCACCAAGCGTCATGGCGTGAATGAAGGGGATATCCTCCGCACCAACAAATGAAACCTGCCGGGGCTCCAGCATGAACCCGCCCCTTGCAAGCGGAGCAATCGGGTTGGGGCGATCAAGCACCATGAAAGCTGTTCGGGTTTCACTGCACGCCTGCATGGCGTTTTTCATTGTTGACAGATAGGTGTAGCAACGAACTCCCACATCCTGAAGATCAAATATGAGAAGATCAATCTGCTGGAGAAGTGCAGCGTCAGGAATACGAGTGGATCCGTAGAGCGAATGTACTTGAAGATTGCCTGCGAGAATTGTCCCCTCAGCGCTCCTGCCGGCCTCAACATCTACAGCAAAGCCATGTTCGGGTGCCATGAGATACTGCAGCCTGACACCATGACGGAGCATCATGGCATATCCCGGTTCTCCCGTCCCTGTAGCAGCGGCCTCGTTGGTAATGAGCCCCACCCTTAGGCCGCTGAGTTCACTGCATCGTGAACCATCAAGACGGTCTATTCCGGTGAGAAGCGGCTCAGCCGCAAATGCAGGAAAAGAGGCAGACCGGTCAGCAGCATGCAGCGAAGATGGCAGGGAAAGGGGGAGAAGAAGAAGAAGAAGAAGAAAAAAAAGAAAGGCAGGAGCAGGGAGTGAAGAACGACCTGAATTCTTTGCAATGAGTCGAAAAGTACACTCAGTCATGAGTGTCCCCTGGAAACCAAACGAAAAAAGCCGATTCTCATGGGGTGAGACCGGCTTTTTCTTTGTGGTGGGGACAGGACTTGAACCTGCAACCTTCGGGTTATGAGCCCGACGAGCTACCAATTGCTCCACCCCACGGTGTTTGTATTCATAATGTAGGGAATAATCAGCGACTTCCAAACATTTATTGTACAGAGCTGCCATTTATTTTCTCTCCCTGAGGTTCGACCATATAAAGTTTTCCCGCGTCCCCCTCTACGGCAAGCAGCATGCCTTCAGACACTTCGCCGCGAATGGTTCTCGGCGCAAGGTTGGCAACGAGGAGTACATTTTTCCCTACCATCTCTTCCGGGCTGTAGTGTTCAGCTACTCCGGCAAGCACCTGACGGGTTGTTGAACCAACCTGAAGCTGGAGCTTGAGAAGCTTTGAGGCTTTCTTGACTTTTTCAGCCGAGATGACAGTGGCCGCCCTGAGATCCACTTTCTGGAAATCATCAAACTCAATCAGGGGTTTGAATTCCATCTTCTCTGCTGTTGCTCCGGCTTCACGGGCCTGTGCTTCAGCAAGCAAATGCTCGATGTTGCGGAGTTCGGGTTCAATCATGGCGTCATCTATTTTTATAAAGAGAATTTCAGATGATCCCGAGAGGCGATGACCCTTGGGGAGGGCTGGCTCAACAAGGGACTGGAGAAGCGGCACTCCCCTCTTGAACAGCGATTCAATGCTCCCCTGAAAGCCCAGCATGGAATGAATGCGATTTGCGGTTTCGGGGAGAACGGGATAGAGGGCAATGGAAAGCGCATGGCAGAGATTGAGCGAAAGAGCCATTGTTCTGGCGGCGCCGTCGCGGTCTTCTTTAATGGCTTTCCAGGGCTCGGCGCCGGTAAGGAAACGGTTGGCGGCACGAGCTATGTCCATTGCGGCCGAAACAGCCTCACGGAAATGGAACCCTTCAAAGGCCTCATCAAGCTGATGGATGGTGTCGGCCCAGTTGATACCAAGGCTATCCCACTCCTGGCGGCTGCAGGCATGGGGCACAATTCCTTCAAAACGGGAGTTGGTAAAATCAACTGAGCGCTTGATAAAGTTACCCAGCGTATCGGCAAGCTCACCGTTTGTACGATTCTGAAAATCAGTCCAGCTGAAGTCGCTGTCCTTGTTTTCAGGGTAGTTCATCGCAATGCTGTAGCGCAGGGTCTCAGCGGGAAATTTATCAAGAAATTCACCGAGATAGACCGCGTAGTTCCGTGACTTGGAAAACTTGCGGCCTTCAAAGTTCATGAACTCTGAGGCCGGCACATTGTCGGCAAGGTTGTATATGGAGTCGCTGCGGCCTTCATTCCATGCCATGAGTATGGCGGGAAGCATGAGGGTATGGAAAACGACATTGTCTTTACCGATGAAGTTGACAACCCGGGAGTCGGGATTCTGCCAATATTCCTTCCATCTGTCAGGCGAACCCTGAAGGACGGCCCACTCTCTGGCAAAGGAGACATATCCGAGTACAGCATCAAACCAGACATAAAGAACCTTCCCCTCTGCTTCCGGATCCTGGAGAGGCACCTTGATGCCCCAGCTCAAATCGCGTGTAATTGCCCGGTCGTTAAGCCCCTGGTTCAGCCAGGTTCTTGTGTAGTTCAGCACATTTGCCCGCCAGTCATCGTCATGACTGCCAACGAATGCTTCAAGCTGTTTCTGGAAACGCCCAAGCGGAAAGTACCAGTGGAGGGTTTCGCGAAGCTCGGGGGTAGCATCGGAAAGTTTACTCTTGGGGTTGATGAGCTCCAGTGGGCTCAAGTGAGTACCACACTGTTCACACTGGTCACCATTAGCCTCTGTATTGCCGCAGATTGGGCAGGTGCCCGTCACATAGCGGTCGGAAAGGAACCGGCAGGCACTTGCGTCATAAAAGAGCTTTTCGGTTTTGCGCTCAAAGTTTTTTTCAATCTCAAGAAAGAATTCCTGAGCCGTTTTGTGGTGGAGCTCAGAAGAGGTTCTGCCATAATAATCAAAAGAAATACCGCATCTCTTGAAGGCCTCAAGGTTCATCGAATGATAGCGGTCAACAACATCCCGGGGAGTAATCCCCTCTTTTTCAGCAGTAATGGTAATGGGAACCCCGTGCTCATCGGAGCCCCCTATATGGATGACATCCTCTCCCTGCAGGCGCTTGTATCGGACAAAAAGATCGGCCGGGAGATAGACCCCGGCAAGATGGCCAAGATGAACAGGCCCATTGGCATAAGGAAGAGCTGTGGTGACGAGGGTTCGCTGGAACTGCGGCATGCGATTAAGGTTACGGATATTGAGTGGTCACTATTTATTTTTTGCGGGCAAAGAGGGCGTTGAACCGCTCAAGCGAAAGCCTGCGACTGCGTGAATCTTTTTCATAGAGTATGGAAACGCTCTTTCTGGCCCCGTCAACGCTATGAACAACTGCGGGACCATCGGGGGTGGACAGACGGCTTCCGACCTGGGGCAAGCCGTTGCCGGACTGGTGAACTGCGCAGGAGTTTCCATTACCCGAAAATCCCAGACAGCATTTTGACTTGTTGCAGAGCCCTGTCATATTGAACGCATTATTGTCATTGCCTACCGAATCCAGATATTGAGCCTTGTCGGCAAACGGATTGGCATGAATTTTCTGCATCCAGGTTGAACAGCATATCTGACACCCGCATGGTCCGGCAGCATTTGCGCGGCGAGCCTCTTCCCGCGTTGTAATCTGCACCATCTGTATCCGCGCCTTGAATTCTCCGGCAAGGTCCCGCACAAGGTTCCTGAAATCCACCCTATGAAGCGATGTATAGTACACAGAAAGCTTCTGGCGATCCAGACGGAGCTCAACATCAACAAGCTTCAGTTCCAGTCCATGCTTTTTGATTTTTTCGCGGCAGACCTCACGGATTTCATCCTGCTTTGTTTTAACCTCACCGATGCCAACCATATCATCTTCAGTCACAAACCTCAGCACAACAGGAGCTTCCCCGGTTTTCCTGTCGAGCCCCTTGATGAGATATTTTTTTCGGGCAATCAGCCCCGCAGTATAGACAACCCCAAAATCATAACCTCCGTCAGACTCTACAATAACCATCTGACCTACTTCCAGGGGAATGCCTGTAGTGTTACGGAAAAACTCACGAAGGCAGCCCGGAAGCTCAACCTCACAGATATCACCGATCATGTCGGCTGTCTCGTCTCCGTACAATGATGAACTTTCATTGTGAAGAAGCTGCAAAAGACGAAGCCTTACCCGGGCATTGTCACCTGAAAGACAACTGCAGACCACATTGCTCATACTCTTTTCTACACCCTGTTATTTTGGCCTTCTCCAAAAAAGCATCCTGCTCCTGATAGCCTCAACCCGACGGTTAATGGATGGCACTCCGGTGACGAGAGTCTCCGCATTGCCAAGCTGACGGCTTACAACCATCTCCTTCAATTCATCAAGATGCGATTCAGCCGTCTTTTCCATAATCTCCCTGAGAGAATCTTTGCCCGGGCAGGTGTCGGGCATGATTTTTACCGGAGCCTGAAATGAGAGAAAAAGCTCCGGCCTCTGATCATCAAGATATTCAATCCGGCTGACAACTGAAACAAGGTAAATTGCCGGACTTCGGGCAAGCACCCGGGAAACGATGGATGCTGTTCCGCCAAAAAAGCCCAGAGGCCGGCGGTCAACATGATGAATCTCGCCCTGAGGGAAAATCCATAAAGCGTTCTGCCGGATTGAAGGCTGTAGAAGGAGTTCTGCAGCATACTCAAGACTTCGGACTGCACTGCGGGCATTGCTGCGGAGAATGGAAAATGCTCCGATACGGGTAAAGAACCTGTGCTTACGAAGTTGAGGCTCTTCAATGGCAATGAACAGGTTCTGGTGAAAAAAATTTTCCGTGCAGAGCTGCGACCAGAAACCATCCCACCAATATGCGTGATTGGCATAAAAAACAACCGGGACGCCCCTTTCCATAAGGGGCGTCTGGGGATTCATGAAAACCCGGACCGAGTTGAAGAATCTTCTGAACTGGCGGCGTGAATACCATCCGAACCAGAGGGTATAGAGCCTGCTGCGGTTGACCTTCAACGCCTCTGAAGAGTCACGCTGCATAGGTGGCGCGCCTCAGGAAAAGGCTTTTCTTATACGATTGACCGCCTCCTGGAGCGAGGAGAGAGATGCCGCGTATGAGAGCCGAAGATTCTCGGGCGCACCGAAAGCATCACCAGGAACGGTGGCAACAAAGTGCTCCTTGAGAAGATATTCAGCCACATCCGCAGAATCATTCATGACCCTGCCGCCAAAAGTCTTGCCAATCACCCCCCTGATGGAGGGAAAAATGTAAAATGCACCTTCCGGAAGGGTGGCTTCAATACCGGGAATGCTGTTGAGCTCCCGATACATAAAGTCCCGCCGCTTTTCAAATTCAGCCCGGCGCTCTTCCACAATACTCTGATCACCCGTGAGAGCTGCTACGGCAGCCTTCTGGGCTATGGCATTGGGGTTGGAGGTTGTCTGCGACTGAATTTTGTCGCAGGCATCAATAATCCATTTGGGACCGGCGATATAGCCGATTCTCCAACCAGTCATGGCATAGGTTTTCGATACTCCATTGCTGACAATGGTCCAGTCTTTCATTGCCTCAACCCGGGCCGGTGAAAATGGCCGCACTCCACCGTACACAATCATATCATACATCTCATCGGAGAGAACAAAGATTTCACGCCCTTCAAGAACCTCCATAAGAGCCCTCACCTCCGACTCGCTGTATACGGCACCGGAAGGGTTTGAGGGTGAGTTGAGAACCAGCATTTTGGTGGCCGGGGTTATTGCTGCAAGCAGCAGTTCCGGAGTCATTTTGTAGTTGTTCTCAAGCGTCGTTTCAACCGTTACGGGAGTAGCACCGGCAAGACGGACCATTTCGGGAAAACTGACCCAATAAGGGGCGGGAACTATGACTTCGTCACCTTCCTGGCAAAGGGCAAGAAAGGTATTGGCCAGCGTCTGCTTCCCTCCGTTGCTTACCATGATCTGGTTTATGGGAAACTCCAGCCCGTTATCACGGCGGAACTTGGCCGCAATGGCCTGCTTCAGCTCCACAATACCCGAGTTTGCCGTGTAGCGGGTAAAGCCTGCGGATATAGCGGCAATACCGGCCCGGTTGACAAAATCCGGAGTCGGAAAGTCAGGCTCTCCAGCTGAAAGGCTGACAACATCAGCCCCATCAGCCTTCATGGAGTTTGCAAGAGCTGAAATACGCATGGTCTGTGATTCCTGCATGCTCTTGACCCTCTTGGTCAGGTATTTATCAGCCGGCGAAAGAGAAGTCGACATTGGGTATAGATATTTTCGTTACAAGAAAAATGAATTCGATGCCGTCATGAACAAGAGCCGGCAGCTTCTTCGCGCTTCCGGTCCAGCATTTTCAGCACCGTCGGATGAACAAACTTGCTGACATCACCACCAAGCATGCCGACTTCCCGTATGATTGATGAGGCAACATAGGTAAACTTGACATTAGGCATAAGAAACACCGTGGTGGCTTCAGGGTAAAGATGGCGATTGAGAAGTGAAAGCTGAAACTCATACTCAAAATCCTTGACCTGGCGTACCCCTCTGATGATGGCGGTTGCCCCTGCATTGCGGGCATAATCGGCAAGGAGTCCATCCTGGAGTACATCAACATGCACTCCATCAAGACCAGCCGTGATCTCCATAATCATCTCACGACGCTCCTGAAAGCTGAACAGTGTCTGCTTGCAGCTATTGACGGCAATAACCACCGTCACATCATCAAAAAGGGTAACGGCCCTTTCAAGAACATCGAAATGGCCGTTGGTAAAGGGGTCAAAAGTCCCGGGATAAATAGCCTTCTTAACTTTCAGAGTCATTGCAGGGGTGTTCTGGGTGCTGAAAAAATGTAACTCTCGTCATCCCGTAATCTTTGTGAAACCGGTAATACGGAGATGCTGTCAAGCCAAGTCGTGCGCTATGCTCAATAAGGAGAAATCCGTCCTCACTGAGGCCGTCCTCATCCATTATGCTCTCAATCAACCCGTTATAATCCTGCCATGAATAGGGCGGATCGCAGAAAACAAGATCAGCCTCACCGCTGTATCGGCACAAAAAAGCAGGCACATCTTCGTCAATTATGCTGACCTGATCTTCCAGAGCAAGCTCTCGGGCAGTCTCCCGAAGTGAACGGAGAGATTCGGGGTGACGGTCAACAAAAGTGACTGATGCCGCACCGCGACTGAGTGCCTCAAAACCAAGCGAACCAAACCCCGCAAACAGATCAAGAACCTTCGCTTCCTCAAAAGTAAACCTGTGCAGGAGTGTGTCAAAAAGGGACTTTTTGACACGGCTGCTGCAGGGACGGACATCCTGCGACGATGTCGTTCTTATTTTTCTGCCCCTGTATGCACCTGCGATTATCTGCACGCTGTGATTTTCTGCTTAAAAGTCTCCGTATGGGGTCTCCGAAAGAATCTCAAGCGCTTTTGCAGCATCCTCTTTTGATGGCGGTTTTCCGTGCCAGTTGGTATTGTCGGGCATGGTTCCCTCAAAAAACGGTACGCCCTTGCCCATAACTGTAACGGCCAGCACAACAGATGGCCTGTCGGAGGATCCGGCTGCCTTGATTTTCCCTATGGTTGCTATGAAATCCTCAATATCATTGCCATCGCAATGGTACACATCCCAGCCGAAAGACTTCCATTTATCGGCAAAAGGCTCAATTCCCATTACGCCGGATACTTCGCCATCAATCTGCTGATTGTTGAAGTCCACAATCCCGATGAGATTGCCAAGCCCGAAATGGGCCGCACTCATGGCCGCCTCCCATATCTGACCCTCCTGGCACTCACCATCCCCCATCAGGCAGAACACCCTGCCGTCACATTCGTCCATCTTCATCCCTTTGGCTGCGCCAACGGCAACTGAAAGACCCTGACCCAGGGATCCGCTGGCTATTCTGACGCCCGGAAGTCCTGATTCACAGGTAGGATGACCCTGCAGATAGGAGTTGATCTGGCGAAGTGTTGCAAGCTCCGCAATGGGAAAGTATCCCGACCGTGCCAGCACGCTGTACCATACGGGAGCAATGTGTCCGTTGGAAAGATAGAGAAGGTCCTGGCCATGATGGTCCCCGAAATCATGGGGGCGATGGTTCAGCACGCGAAAATAGAGGGCCGTGAAAATGTCCGCCATTCCAAGCGAGCCACCGGTATGGCCGGAGTTGGCAAGGGCAAGCATTCTGACAATATCGCGCCGTACCTGACGGGCCATGACTTTAAGGTCATCAAGAGTGGCAAGCTGGAGCAGCTCACCTTTTTTTTCTGCCGGATAGCGTTTCTGATCTTGTGCCATGGGGTTACTGCAGCTTTCAGTTGAAATGGATTGTTTCGGGAACAACAATTTTAAAGGTACAGGGCTCACTGGAAATAACAAAAAAAAGTCAATCTTCCCTTTGTTTTCTCCTCTTCATATAACGCCGTAGCGAAAAAATCAGCAGCAGAACAGTACCTGCGGTAACAGGAAGCGAAAAAAGTGTGGCATACCGGCCAATATGCTGCCAGTTGTCCCCCAGAAGTGCGCCTGAGTAGAGAAGAAGCACATTCCAGGCAAAAGCACTCACCGTTGCAGCACCCAGAACCCTCATCACCCTCAGGTGCATCAGACCGGCCATGATGGAAATGACCGCCCTTGACCCGAAAAGAAAACGGTTGAAAAGAACAGCAATATATCCGTGCGACGCATACTTCCGACGCAATGCAACCATGCTTGATGGAGGGAACAGCCTATAGGCGCCTCTTGAGAGCCAGTGTCTGGCTGTTGTTTCACCTTCGGCATAGAGCCTGATGCCAAAATGCCGGCTGAGAAGAAACAGAAGCATGAAACCGGCAGTTGAACCCAATGAGGCTGACACCAGTGCACCGGCAAAAGAGACCGGGCTCAAACTTATCAGCGAACCAATGAATGCAACCGGCAGATCTCCGGGAATGGGAGGGAAAACATTTTCGAGAAAAGCTATCAGAAAAAGAAAACCATACACGGCATTAGGGTCTGCCTGCTGAAGCCAAAGAAACGCAGCTTCAAACATAAGCCGCCCCCCGCATTGCTGCTCTCTTGTCCCGATACATCATATGTTCAGTCCAGCTCAAGTACTCTGCGCTGCACCTCGGTGTATGCATCCTCCACACCACCAAGATCAAACCGGAAACGGTCCTTGTCCATCTTCTCATCAGTATCAAGATCCCAGAACCGGCAGGTGTCGGGGCTGATTTCATCGCCAAGCAGAATTTCTCCCTTATGGCGCCCGAACTCAAGCTTGAAATCAACAAGTTTGAGCCTTCTGTCGGCAAAAAACTTTTTCAGCACATCGTTGATGGCCCCGGCCCGCGATTTGAGAACTTCCAGTTCATCCATTGTGGCAACACCAAGAGCAACTGCATGCTCAGCGATCATCAGCGGATCATCAAGATCATCATCCTTGAGATAGAACTCTACAATCGGCCTGGCAAGAACGGTTCCTTCGGTAAATCCATAACGCCTAACCAGTGAACCGGCTGCAATATTGCGGACAACAACCTCAACCTTGATGATGTCAAGTCGACGGCAGAGCATGTCACGATCTGACAGCTTCTCCACAAGATGGGTGTTGACGCCATGCTCTTCGAGCATGGTGAAGAGCCTGCAGGAAATGGCATTGTTCACCACCCCTTTATCAGCAATTGAGCCCTTCTTTTTGTTGTTGAATGCCGTTGCGTCATCCTTGAACTCCTGAATGACAAGATCAGCATCATCTGTCAGAAAAACTTTTTTGGCCTTGCCTTCGTGAAGCAATGTAGTCTTGTTCATTATCATAGTTCAGCTGTGCTTTGGTGTTGTCAATTGTTATGAATAAATAAGGCGGAAGAAAAAGGGAGAACTCCTGTAATGAAAAATCAGTGACCGGAAGGAGTGGCGGACGCCGCCTGCTGCACCGCACCGGTAAGGACAATGGTGATCTGATCATCAGTCAGCCCTTTATCCTTGAGAAAGTTCATGAACCGGAAGACGCCCAAATCAGAAAGCATTGCGCCGGGCTGGTCTTTTTTACTCAATCCGCGGGCACGGCCATACTCTTCCGCGGTGGCAATCCAGTCTTCGATAAATAGCTCTGATTTCCCTTTTTCAAGAAAATAGGCTGTCACGATTTTCACCACATCCTCTCTGGTAGGATCAGGATGGGCCTGAAACATCATCTGCATCTCTTCGGAAATCCTTGCCAGAACAATTGCCGCTTCCCTGTCAAGAGTCTCTTCGAGAATATCTTTTGCACGAGTTTTGACATCTTGTTTCTGGGCCATACGGACTCCCTTCGTCAGTAGATGAAATAAAAAATTGATAACCGGAAAAATCCCGGTTAAGTTACATAATCAAAATGGTAAAGAAAAAATAAACCATGGCGGAGGGGTATGCAAAAAAAACACTCACTTTTATTCTTGGCGCTCCTCCTCCTTTTTTCACACTCCCTGCCACTTTGGGCGCAACCGAAGGAGGAGCAGCGGCTTGTTATGTGGTGGAACCTTGAGAACCTGTTTGATACCCGTGACGACCCATCCACAAACGACAGCGACTTCACCCCGTCAGGCAAACTTCACTGGACTGCAAAAAAACTGAAGCTCAAACAGATGCGCATCGCGTTTGTCATTTCAGCAATCGAAAAGCATCCAGACTACAGAAGGTTCCCTGACATTGTTGCCGTCTGTGAAGTGGAAAATGAGGCTGTCCTGAAAGCCACCATGGCCAAAGTTCCCAAAGTACACTATAAAACCCTGCATCATGACTCTCCCGACATCCGCGGTATCGATGTGGGCCTTGCCTACAACCCGAAAACTCTCGCCCCGACAGGAATGAAAACCTACTGCGTTCCTCTTGAGGGACGACCGACAAGAGATATTGTTGTAGCCGGCTTTACAGCTGGAGGCCGCCCGCTTCACCTGGTGCTCAACCACTGGCCTTCCCGCGCATTCGATACCCGATGGACTGAAAAAAAACGCATTGCGGCAGCCACCGTTGCCCGGGCAATAGTTGACAGTCTTCTGCAGAGAAATCCACAGGCGGACATTATTCTAATGGGCGACTTCAACGACGAACCCGGTGACCGCTCACTCAAGGAAACGCTCGGCTCGTCCTTCAGCAGAGAACAGGTGCTCAGTGAACCGGATACATATCTGTACAACTGCTGGGACGGACATGACGGCGAGGGAAGCTACCGCTACCGCGGGCACTGGGAACAGATTGACCAGATGCTTGTTTCTTCAGGCATGCTTCAAAAAAGCGGCCTGCGCCTTGACTCAAAACCATTCAGCTGTTTTGCCATATCCCCCATGTTCCCGTCGAACAGCAAATACCCATGGCGGACTTATGAGAAGGGAAAATACAGCGGGGGATATTCCGACCACCTGCCCCTGCTTCTCAAAGTACGAACCAGCCCCTGAACAAGAGTATCAGCTCCGCTGACGAGAGCACTAAACAATTGTTATATTGTTTTATATTAAAAAGATATGCGTACATTAATACAATGGAGCATGAAATTTCTGTCAGTATCCCAAACCCATCCATAATGCATAAACTGATGATGGCCCGGTTCATTCCGGTTCTCCTCTACCTGTTTATCACTTCCACGGTTACAGCAGAAGTGTATCACAATCCTGTTGACCAATTGACGAAATCAACAGCCGACCACACAAAATTCCCGCAACTCAAAAGAAACTTCAAAAGCGGCCCGGAAGTAACCAGGGCCTGTCTTGAGTGCCATACAGAAGCATCCCGGCAAATTCACCGTACCAAACACTGGACATGGGAAGTACCCATGAAAGATGGCAAGATGCTCGGCAAACAGCATGTTGTCAACAACTTCTGTATTTCTGTCGAGGGAAATGAACCACGATGCACTTCATGCCATATCGGGTATGGATGGAAAGACAAAAAATTTGACTTCGCAAGTCAGCTGAATGTAGACTGCCTTATCTGCCACGACGGTACAGGCACCTACCAGAAACTCCCCGCAGGTGCAGGCCATCCGGCATATCAGACAACAGTTCAGGAGAAAAAAACCTACAAAAAAGTCAACCTTTCCAACATTGCACGGCATGTCCAGAACCCCGACAGGCACAACTGCGGAACCTGCCATTTTGAGGGAGGAGGAGCAGATGCAGTCAAACACGGCGATCTTGACAACTCCCTTCTGAAACCCGACCGCTCGCTTGACATACACATGGCATCCGGAAAAGGGGAGCTCAACATGACCTGCACCGACTGCCATAAAACAGAAGGCCATCAGGTCCCCGGAAGCCGCTATGAACCAACCGCAGCAGACAAACACGGGTTTGACTATCCCCTTCCCGATGACTTCCCCACAACCTGCAGTTCATGCCACGGCAACACGCCGCACACGACAAACAAAAAACTCAACGACCACATAGACAAAGTTGCCTGCCAGACCTGCCATATTCCGCAGATAGCCAAAGAGCGCGCAACAAAAATGTGGTGGGACTGGTCAAAAGCCGGAAAGTTTGATGAAAAAGGAAAGATGATTGTCAAAAAAGATTCCACCGGCCTTCCAACATACATCACCAAGAAAGGTGAGTTCCGCTGGGAAAAAAATATGGAACCGGAATACCGCTGGTTCAACGGCCAGATGAACTATACAACCTTCCTCACCACTTTTGACGATCGTGGCATTGTAAAGATCAACCACCCTGACGGCAAAGCCGGTGACACGCTTTCAAGAATATGGCCATTCAAGGTCCATCGCGGCAAACAGCCCTATGATACCCAGCTCAAACGATTTGTAAAGCCTAAACTTTACGGCCCCAAAGGATCCGGTGCATACTGGTCTGACTTCTCATGGGACAAATCCATAAGCGCAGGCATGACAAATGCCGGACTGAAATACAGCGGCAAATATGACTTCATTGAAACAGAAATGTACTGGCCCATATCGCACATGGTTTCACCAAAAGAGGATGCAATGGGATGTGTCGAATGCCATGCTCATGGGGGAAGGCTTGAGTCTCTCGGAGGGTTCTACCTCCCCGGACGCGACATGAACCCTTTGGTTGAAATCATTGGATTCCTTGTCACAATCGGCTCTCTTATCGGCATCATAGTGCACAGCATCATGAGGTATACAACACAAAAAAAAATGAAGCGGGAGGACGCAGCATGAGAAAAGTTTATCTCTATGCAAGGTTTCAGAGATTCTGGCACTGGATGCAGGCGCTGATAATCTTCGCCCTTCTCTTCTCTGGAATGGAAATTCACGGGCTCTTCAAGCTTATGGGGTATGAGGCGGCATTCCATATGCACAATTACTTTGCAATGGGGCTCCTGGCATTCATCCTCCTTGCCTTTTTCTGGTACATTACCACGGGTGATTTCCGTCAATATCTGACAGAGGGCAATCTGCTCGACAAAATCCTTCTTCAGGCCCGTTATTATATGAACGGCATTTTCAGAAACGAGCCGCATCCATTCAAGAAAAACGAGATTTCAAGACTCAATCCACTGCAGCGCATCACTTACCTGATGCTCACCCTTGTCGGTCTTCCGGCTCAAATAATCGTCGGGTTCATCTATTTCTATTTCAATGAACTCGTTGCTCTGGGTATGGACCCGGCACTTCTTGCACCTATAGCCTATTTCCATACCCTTCTCGCCTATCTCCTCGTTGGCTTTGTGATCATGCATGTGTATATGACCACCACAGGCCATACTCTCACATCAAACATCAAAGCCATGGTGACCGGTTGGGAAGAGGTTGAGGACGACTGAGAGAGGCGGATAAAGCGTAATTTTCATTGTTATTGTCGGTTAGTGCCACAAGCAATTACCTTTCGCCAATTACAACAAAAAAAACAGCTATGGACACTCAAACGCTTGTTTTGTATGCAATTCCCGCCGCCGGGGTGCTTGCACTCCTGTATGCCTTCTTCACAGCTTCATGGATAAGCAGGCAGTCTACAGGAACTGAAAAGATGGCAACAATCGCCGGTCATATTGCCGACGGAGCCATAGCGTTTCTGAAGCGCGAGTACAAAGTGCTCATAATTTTTGTTGCATCCGTTGCCATCCTTCTCGGGTGGGCAAACATGGGCCGTGAAGGCACTTCACCCATGATTGCCGTCAGCTTTGTTGTTGGCGCGTTCTGCTCTGCTCTGGCAGGCTTCTTTGGTATGAAAGTTGCCACCAAAGCAAATGTACGCACCACCCATGCCGCACGAACCGGCCTTGCCGAAGCACTCAACATTGCCTTTTCAGGCGGCCTGGTTATGGGGCTTTCGGTCGTTGGCCTTGGCATCATCGGTCTGTCAAGTCTGTTCATCATCTACAGCCGGATGTTTACAGACATGGGCGAAGTCATCAACCTCATATCCGGCTTTTCGCTCGGTGCATCATCCATCGCACTGTTTGCCCGTGTGGGCGGCGGCATTTATACAAAAGCTGCTGATGTAGGAGCCGACCTTGCAGGAAAAGTGTACGAAGGAATACCCGAAGATGACCCCCGCAACCCCGCAACAATTGCCGACAATGTAGGCGACAATGTGGGTGATGTTGCCGGCATGGGAGCCGATCTTTTTGAAAGTTATGTCGGGTCAATAATCGGCACCATGGTTCTTGGCGCTGCATTCATTCCCATGTTCAACGAAATCGGGTTTACCAACCCCATTGCCGCAGTCATGCTTCCGCTGGTTCTGGCAGCTGTAGGCATTCTGGTATCCATTGGCGGATCGTTCCTCGTCAAGGTGAAAGAGGGCGGCAACCCGCAGAACGGGCTCAACATGGGAGAATTTGGAGCCTCCATCATTATGGCCGTTCTCAGCTATTTCCTCATCACCTCGTTTCTTCCGGCCACCTGGACGGCTGAAGGCTTCGTCTATACATCTGTCAATGTATTTTACGCAGTCATCATCGGTCTTGCGGCAGGAGTCATGATTGGTCTTATCACAGAGTACTACTGCTCCACAGACAAGGCGCCCGTCATAGGGATTGCCCGCCAGAGCATTACAGGAGCTGCAACAACAATCATTGCCGGACTTGGTGTAGGAATGATGTCCACTGCCCTTCCCGTTCTTGTGCTTGCCGCCGCAATTGTTGCCTCCCATTATCTGGCAGGCCTGTACGGAATTGCAATAGCCGCACTGGGAATGCTTTCTGTGACCGGTATACAGCTTGCTGTTGACGCATACGGACCAATTTCCGACAACGCAGGAGGCATTGCTGAAATGGCAGGACTTCCTCCTGAAGTACGCGAACGCACAGACAAGCTTGATGCGGTTGGCAACACCACTGCAGCAATCGGCAAGGGCTTTGCTATCGGCAGTGCTGCCCTTACCGCACTGGCACTGTTTGCCGCGTTCCGCCAGCAGGCACATATCGAATCGCTTGACATATCACAGCCAATCATTATGGCAGGGCTGCTTATTGGAGCAATGCTGCCCTTTGTTTTCAGTGCCATGGCCATGGGAGCGGTAGGCCGTGCCGCAGGCGATATGATCAATGAGGTTGGCCGTCAGTTCCGGGAGATCCCGGGACTGCGCGAAGGGACGGCACCTGCAGAATTTGCACACTGTGTTGACATTTCAACCAAAGCCGCCATCAGGGAGATGATTCTTCCCGGTATGCTCGGTGTACTTGTTCCTGTGGTTGTTGGCTTCATTTCAAAGGACATGCTCGGCGGAGTGCTTGCCGGTGTAACCTCATCGGGCGTTCTGATGGCCATCTTCCAGTCCAATGCCGGCGGAGCCTGGGATAATGCCAAAAAGCGCATTGAGGGCAACATCGAGTTTGATGGGGTGGTCTACGGTAAAGGTTCCGACACGCATAAAGCTGCCGTGGTTGGCGATACCGTCGGCGACCCGCTCAAAGACACCAGCGGCCCGAGCATCAATATTCTCATGAAACTCATAGCTGTTGTAGCTCTGGTTATTGCGCCGCTTCTTTGATTAGTCCCTCACATTTCGTAAGATTGGACGGCCTTCACTTGAAGGCCGTCTTTTTTTTGCACCCGCCTCAGATGCACCGTCATGAAACTGATCATAGGCCTGGGCAATCCTGAAGCCCGCTACAGCAACACCCGTCACAACATTGGTTTTGAGGCCGTGGAGGCCTTGGCCGCTGCCTTTGGAGCCCCCTTCAGCAAAGGCAAGGGCAAATATCTTGTGGCAAAAATCCGCCACCGAGGCGAGCAGCTGATGCTCGTCAAGCCGATGACATACATGAACCTCTCGGGTCATGCCGTTGTTGCCGCCATGAATTTTCACAAAGCCCTACGAAGCGACATACTCGTCATCTGCGACGACATGAACCTCCCCTCCGGCACTCTGAGACTGCGCAGCAAAGGTTCAGCTGGAGGCCAGAACGGCCTGAAACATATAATTGAATCGCTGGGAAGTGAGGAATTCGCCCGACTGAGAATCGGTATAGGACTTGAAGAAAAGCCACAGGGAGGATATTCCTCTTTTGTACTGGGAAAATTCAGTACCGACGAGCGCAATGTAATGAACCGTGCCCTTGAAGTATGCACAGAGGCAATTCTGGACTTTGCCGTCAACGGAATATCACATGCCATGAACCATTACAACAAACCGGTGTCATAGCGGTTCGGCAAGCCTGTGCTCAGCAGGCAGCAAGTGATACAGATGAACGCTTCAGAGGAAAACTCACCACGGCCCCTCTCCCTGAAATCTCCTCAAGAAACCTGATGGCCCTGACATTGAACTCCTCAGGCTGGTCAACATTGCATACATGACCTGAGTCGCCAATAACCTGAAGGAACGAGTTGGTGTGGCGGGTAATGATGTGTTCAACAGCAGGAAGGAACATGTGGTCTTCATCCCCCATAAGATACAGCGTGGGAATACCTGTATCCTTCTCCTCAAAAAACTTAAGCATTGGTGTCAGCTCATAGGTCAACCGGAACCATCGCATAAACTCTTTCTGTGCCACCTTTTTTGCTTCATTCACAAACAGCAGCCGCGATTTTCTGTGCCGTTCACGAGGCATGATAATCCAGGCAAAAAAGCTGTACAGCCACATGTAGGGCACCACCCTCTTGAACATATTGCCAAGAGCCACCAGAACTTTTGCACGGACATTCAATCGTATGATAGCTCCGCTCATCACCATGGAACTTACCCGCTGCGGTGCCAGTTCACTGATATTGCGTATAAGAATGGTACCGAGCGACACCCCTACGAAATGAGCTTTCTCTATTTTCAGTGAATCGAGAACCTCAAGAATGTCGAGCGTAATATCTTCAAAATTGTAATCCCGCAGATCTTTGCCGGCTGCAATGGATTTGGAACGGCCATGCCCCCGCAGATCCACAAGAAGAACATTGAAATGCCTTATGAATTCCTTTATCTGGAGAAACCAAATGGAAGAGCTCCCGCCAGCACCATGGACAAAAACAACCCATGGGGCACCGGGCTCAACCAACTGATATTTTTTGTAATGCAGCATTGAAGAACAGGATTAAATCAAGTGACTCCAGTAAAGAACAAAAACCGGGAACAAAAAGTTACCCCTTCGCATGAAGAACCCGAACCAGCTCAAAAAGGACAACCCCCGCAGCAACTGAAACATTGAGGGAATGCTTTATGCCAAACTGTGGGATCTCAAGCACCAGGTCACACTGCGCCAGCAGGTTATCCTCTATACCCTGAACCTCATTGCCTACAAGCAGACAAACAGGAAAATCCTGTGCCTTCATCTCCGTATACAATCGGCTCCCTTCGGCAATTTCAAGCCCACATATCCTCACGCCGCTTTTTTTCAGATCCCGAAGAGTCTTTTGCGGGTTGTCAGTATACTCCCATGGCATTGAGGCATCAGCACCAAGAGCGGTTTTTGTTATCTCTTTTCTCGGTGGCGTTGCCGTATATCCGGAAAGAATGATTTTTTCAATTCCAGCCGCATCGGCCGACCTGAACATGGACCCTACATTCCACATACTCCTGATATTATGAAGCATCAGAATCACTGGATGTTTGGGTGCTGCCGCATACTCATCCGTACTCAGCCTTCCCATGGCATCGCCTTCAAGCTTTCGGAACACCTTCAAGCCATGCCGCCATTTATGGCCAGCAGAGCATCAAGCAGGCGACTATTTTCATCCGGAAGCCCAATATTGAAACGAAGACAGTTCTTCATCAGGTGGTAACCAGACACATTTCTCACGAGAATGCCCCTGCCGATGAGTTTAAGGAACACCGCATCTGCATCGGGAACACGGATCACAAGAAAGTTTGTGTCACTCATAAACGGTTCAACACCCTGAACAGAAAGGAGTTCCCCATAGAGCTCATCACGCACATTAAGAATATACGACACAGCATCCGTAACTATCGCATAATTCTCCAACACATGCATCAAGGTTATTTCAGCAAGCCTGCTTGAAGCGAAGGGAATCTTTGGTTTTGCAATTTCAGCAATCAATTCCGGCCGGCCAATGGCAAACCCGATACGCATACCAGCAAGTGCGAGAGCCTTTGACATGGTTCGAAGCACCACCAGATTCGGAAATTCTTCAATGAGAGGAAGAGCAGAGTCCTGTCGTGAAAACTCAATATACGCTTCGTCGACAAGCACAAGAGCATCACACGAGGATGCTATCCGGCGGATATCATCAAAAGTGATCGACTTTCCCGTCGGGTTGTTTGGTGAGGAGAGAACGACAAAATCAACAGACTCTTCCTGTGCGCTTTGGATAATGGCGTCCACATCAAAATCAAGCGAAGCCTTCAAGGGAACCCTCACAAGGGAAGCCTGAAGGAGAAGTGCCAGTTTTTCATAGAGTGAAAATGAGGGGTCGGGAACAAGAATCTTCCTCCCCGGACCAAGACAGGCAAGAAAGATGGTATAGAGAAGTTCATTGGAACCATTTCCCATCATCACGCCCTCAGCCGGAACGCCAAGAAAATCAGCATATGCCTTCGTCCCCCTGTAAGGAAGAATATCGGGATACCGGTTCCAGGGCTCCCGAACAAACTCGGAAACAATAGCATCCTTCAACCACATCGGTAGGTCAAACGGACTTTCATTCTGGTTCAGCTTAATGGCTGCCTGCTGACCGCCCTCAACACTGTAGGCTGCAATGTCCCTGAGTGAAGGATTCAAATAACGCATGATATCTCTCTGCATAGACAGCCTTCAAAGTTATTGGAAAATACCAGATATGCTCATCCCGAGAGGGCTCCAGTTAAAAGCGCATCTGTAAAAAACGCTTTTTCACCCAAATTCACGAAAAAAAACTGGACAATGATAGTTTTTTTCGTACCTTAAAAGAGGACAAATTAAATCCTCTTTTAAACAGACAACTGGAGGCAATGATGACACACCTGAAAAAAACACCTCTCGATCTGCTCGACGATATATACAGCCTTGCCTACTGGATGACAGGAAATGAGAAAGAGACAGCAGACCTGGTCAATATGACTTATGTCAATCTTCATGGAGTTGCCGCGGAAACAGATGTACTGAAAACTTTCAGGGCATGCTATGTAGACCAGTACGGGAATGAAGCCCAACTCTGCATTTCCGAACAGGACTGCAGGCCGCATGTTACGCTTCTGGAAAAATTCCGTGAGTGGAGCGCAGACATAAAACTCTCTGTTCTGTTGAGTGAGATATCCGGATTGAAACACGAACAGATAGCCGAAATAGTAGGAAAGCCGGTTGAAACCATAAGAAACTGGCTCTTTATCGGCCGCAGAATAATGGTAAAGGATATGCAGCTGAAAGCCTCTGCATGACAGATTTCCCCATATGACAGAGAGCCGCCCGAATGAGGCGGCTTTTTGTTTTTACCCATGCCGCTTTATATTGGTTTGGACGCACGAGAAACCCAAATCATTAACATTTGCCGACTGCTTTATGATCATTATTACCGGAGGGGCTGGCTTCATTGGAAGTGCCATGCTGTGGGAACTGAACCGTCAGGGCGAAGAAAATGTTTTTGTGGTTGATGATCTGGGACTGACGACACCCCCGAAATGGAGAAACCTCTCCGGCCTGAGATACCGTGATTTCATCCACAAAGACGACCTTCCTGATCTTCTGGATCGAAATGCCCTGAAAGATGTAACAGCAATCATCCACATGGGCGCCAACAGCTCCACAACAGAGACTGACGCCGACCACCTGCTCACAAACAACTATGAATACTCAAAGAAGATAGGAAAGCACTGCATGAAGCACGGGGTGCGTTTGATCTATGCCTCCAGTGCGGCAACCTACGGTGACGGAGCAAACGGATACAGCGATTCAACAGAATCCATAGACGCCCTTCGGCCACTGAACATGTATGGGTACTCGAAACAGCTTTTTGACCGCTGGGCATTACAGAACGGCCTTTTCAATACAGCCGCAGGCCTCAAGTTCTTCAATGTTTACGGCCCCAATGAATATCACAAGGGAGACATGTCAAGCGTGGTATTCAAGGCATTCAACCAGATCAAGGCAACCGGTACTGTCAAGCTGTTCAAATCGCATCGTGAGGGCTACCAGGATGGCGGACAGGAACGGGACTTCATTTTCGTAAGAGATTGCACCCGAATCATGGCATGGCTCCTTGAAAACCCCTCTGCAGCCGGGCTTTTCAATGCAGGAACCGGAATACCCCGAACATTCCGCGACCTTGCCGAAGCCACATTCCATGCGCTCAACAAGCGCCCCGACATCAGCTATATTCCCATGCCCGAAACCCTTCGCGACAAATACCAGTACCATACGAGCGCAGAAACTCTCAAACTGCGCAATGCGGGCTACAGCACTCCATTCACATCCCTTGAAGATGGGGTTGAAATCTATGTGCAGCAGTTCCTCATGAAGCAGAACCCATATTGTGACACTCTCTCCACCCCCAACAGCAAGGGCCAGTAATGACAGAAACCATTGAGATTCAGGGCATTGAACCGGTCATCCTTCTCGGACCGCACGACAGGTACCTGAAACAGCTCAAGAAGGAGTTCCCTGATATTATCATCAACTCACGGGGCTCTGAAATCACTATGGAGGGAACGGCGGATGAAGTCCGATTACTTGGAAAGGTTCTCGGCGAAATGATGCTTCTTGCCACCCGGGACGGGGAAATATCAGAAAACGACTTCAAAACAATTGTGAACCTCGCCATTTCACCAGTTTCAAAAGAAAAAGCAGAGGAAATTCCGCTTGACGACGATGTGATTGTTGCCTCCCGGGATTATGTTGTCCGTGCCAAAACAAACGGGCAGCGTCGTATGGTAGCCGAAGCCAAAACAAACGACATTGTGTTCGCCATCGGTCCCGCCGGCACAGGAAAAACCTACACGGCCGTTGCCGTTGCAGTGGCCGCATGGAAAGCCAAGACAGTCAAACGCATTGTCCTTGCCCGCCCCGCCGTTGAGGCTGGCGAAAGCCTGGGATTCCTTCCCGGCGACCTTGCACAGAAAATCGATCCATACCTTCGGCCGCTCTATGATGCATTGCAGGACATGCTGACCTCAGAAAAGCTGAAAATGCTGACCGAACGGCGCATCATTGAAATTGTTCCCCTCGCCTATATGCGCGGACGGACTCTGAACAACGCCTTCATCATTCTTGACGAAGCCCAGAACGCCTCAACCAAGCAGATGAAAATGTGCCTCACTAGACTCGGAATCAACTCCCGGGCCATCATCACCGGCGATGTCACCCAGATTGATTTGCCCAAAGAGGTGGAATCCGGCCTTGAAAACTCCCGCACCATCCTTAAAAACATCAAAGGAATCAGCTTTGTCGATCTCGACAAATCCGATGTGGTCCGTCACAAGCTTGTGCGCGACATCGTCAATGCTTACGAAATTCACGAAAGCAGATAGCAGATAGCAGATAGCAGAGTACAGACTATTTACTACATTGTCACGAAAGGGATTTCCCCTGAAACAATGCAACCATAAACAATAAACCAAAGGAGCCACCATGGCGCATAGAATTACAGACGAATGCACCTACTGCGGAGCATGCGAGCCCGAATGCCCTGTCAGCGCCATCACACCAGGCGATGACCTCTATGTCATCAATGAAAGCGTATGCGTTGACTGCGTCGGCCACCACGATGAACCCGCATGCGTAGCCATCTGCCCGGTCGACTGTATCATCAAGGTCTGAAGAACACATCGGTTCTAAAAAAAACCTCCGCCCCTTTATCTGTAATGGGGCTGGAGTTTTTTTTCAGCTTTGAAATATTGTATATTGCTCAACTTGTTCTGAGCTGAATCGTTCTTTTATTTTTTTTATCAACACATAAGCGAGAAAGTCAATATGGCACTCTACATTACCGAAGAATGCACCTACTGCGGAGCCTGCGAGCCCGAATGCCCGGTTACCGCTATTTCCGCCGGCGACGACATCTATGTCATCGATGCAGCAACCTGCACCGAATGCGCAGGTTATGCTGATGCACCTGCATGCGTTGCTGTCTGCCCTGCAGAATGCATCGTTCAGGGATAAGCTGAACCCGAAAAACAGCCGATTTCTTAAGCTGTCTGAACCAACAGACAGCTTTTTTTATGCCGTTTCAAAATCAACAACCGCCCGACCGGCCGCTGCAGTAACGATAAAGTCCCTGACAGCCTCATGCAGGGGATGTTTCTGATAGAGGGCAAGCGCCTGCATATCGGTAAACTCGGAGAGAAGCACGACATCATAGCCACCCTCTGAAACCTCATCGGCTACGCCGGCCTCTATTCTCAACAAACCCGGAATCTTTCCTGAAAGCCCCTCAAGACGCCCTTTGATGGCCAGGGCATTTTCCCTTCGCCCCATTCCGTTTGCCTCTTCGCGGAGCCTCCACATGACAATGTGTTTCACCATACCTTTACTGCTCCCTGATATTTTTTTTCTCTTACTGCAGCTTGCTCTTCCCTCCCCACGCCGAGTGATCAAGACGACGCAAGCCACCCTCACCAGCCTCCGCAAAACGGCGGAAGGTCGACTCCGAAGTTGAAAACGCCTTTTCAAACATTTCCTCAGCTATGCCCCACCGGTCTCCGCGCGCGTTGAGCATCACAAGAAGCATATCCCGGCCATTTTTCTGCGCTCTTGCAATAAGGCACTTTCCGGCACGACGCGTAAACCCTGTTTTAATACCGACAGCATAGGGATACCGGGCAAGCAGTTTGTTATGGGTGCGAAGCAGAAACATTTTCCCGGTTCGATATTCAGGCACAATGACCGAACCAAGCATTGCCATATCATTGAAATGAGGCAGCCTGATGGCATATTCTGTCAGCACTAGAAGGTCTTCTGCCGTTGAGAGATTTCCCGAATACTCCCCGGTATCAAATCCGGCCGGGTTGGTAAAGGAGGAATGTTTCATTCCGATTGCCCTTGCCCTGTAGTTCATCGCCGCAGCAAAACCCTTCACACTGCCGCTCAGATGCATTGCAATGGCAAAGGCGGCATCATTGCTGGAACTGACCATAGATGCCTTGACCAGATCAATCAACCGAATCCGGTCCCCTGTCCTGAAACCAGCCTTTGAGGGCTCCACAAGGGTCGCCTCACGGGGAATTACGACAATCTGGTCAAGCTTTCCGCTCTCAATGGCAAGAACACAGGTAAGGATCTTTGTCAGACTTGCCGGCCTGATGAGCCGATCGCTGTCTTTGGACATAAACACCCGGGAATAACCAAGGTCCTTGATGATATAGGAATCGATCAACACTGGTACTGCAGCATCTGCAGTACCGGCCCGAAAGAAAAGGGAAAACAGGAGTATAACTGACACCGCCGTCATGGAAAACATGCGTTTAACGCGGCCAGACCCATTATGCATCATCCCTTCTCCAATGTGAAATTCATTTTCAGCAGCCAACCCTTTCATCACGCGCTCTCTTTTCCGCCGCCTGCCGGCTTTGCGGGTCGTGGCTGTGAAGCGAGTTTTCCTCCATAATGTCCAAGCAGGGTTACCACGGGAAGCATTGAAAGGAGAATCCCGATATAAAGCCAGCGCAGAATACCGGCTTCTGCCATAACATCAGGAAGAGCAAGACGCAATCCCACCCCGGCGAAACAGAGAACAAACAGAATGATGGAAAGGCGTATCTTTTTCATGAATACAGGAGCCTTGGCTCCCCTGTATTTTGTTTTCCAATCATGAATGCCTGAAGCAAAAGAGACTGGAATGGCCAGCAGCGTTATGATGATGATATGCTTGACAGTATGTTCAAAAAAAACATTGCCGCCTGGTATGGCAAGCAGAAGATAGAGAACTGCCACGGGAATCAGTCCATTGCTGAAATGGGCGGCAATAGCGTGGAGCATGAAAGTTTTTTTCATCTCCTTGAAAAGGCTCTGTTTAGCCATAGAATATCCGTCTTCGGTGATTACATGATTGCATAGGATTGCTGAGCTGTAAGATAACAGCTATGAACCAATACAGAAAACCCGCTGTTCTTTTAGCGAGTCGCCCGCCATGACAGAGCGGGAGTTCATTTCTTTATATTTTCGTGGTATTTTAACACGCCGATCTTTTCCCAACTATTAACCCCACAACGCCGAGGTGCAGAAGCCAGTCCAACCCCTTGCAGCCACCCTGCTCATCATCCGCTTTCTCAAGCCGATCACCTGGATACCGGTCATGTGGAGCTTCCTGTGCGGTGCCGTTGCCAGCGGCGGGTTTAGCTGGAATGACCTGACCGGGCAAAAGTTCATTCTGGGCATGCTGCTCACCGGCCCTCTGGCAACCGGCACATGCCAGATGCTCAACGACTACTTCGACCGCGACCTTGACGAAATCAACGAACCCGGGCGCCCCATTCCCGGAGGGGACATATCATTGAAAAACGCAACCATCCTCATTGCAGTCTGGTCGGCACTTTCAATCATTGCCGGCTGGTTGATACATCCGGTGATAGGACTCTATGTCATCATAGGCATCATCAATGCCCACCTCTACAGCGCCAACCCGATCAAGCTCAAAAAACGGCTCTGGGCCGGCAATATCATTGTTGCTCTCTCCTACCTCATCATTCCATGGATGGCGGGAGAAATTGCCTACAGCAGCAGTATCTCACTCTCTTCACTGACCCCTTCGCTGGTTGTGGCCGGCCTCTTTACCCTTTCAAGCACCGGAACCATGACCATCAATGATTTCAAGTCACTTGAAGGTGACAGCCGCTCGGCCATCAGAACATTACCGGTCGCTTTCGGGGAAACCAACGCAGCCCTGATTGCTGCGGTCCTTATCAACACGGGGCAACTGCTTGCGGCACTCTATCTCTTTTCCCGGGAACAAGGGCTGTATGCCGCCATTGTCATTCTGCTTATCATTCCCCAGTTCATTCTCCAGTTCCCGCTTGTACGCTCACCAAAAACAATGGATGTGCGCTACAATGCCCTTGCTCAGAATTTTCTTGTTGCAGGCATGCTTGTTTCAGCTCTTGCCATTCAGGCTGCCAGGCCATGAGGTTCACCAGCAAGCCCTGCGTATCGGTTATCATGCCGACATTCAACAGGAGCCGATTCATCCGGACCGCCATCAAGAGCCTGCTCAGTCAAACATTCACCGACTGGGAACTCCTCATTGTTGACGACGGCAGCACCGACAGTACGATGCAGATGGTTGAGCCTTACCTGTTCGAGAACCCGCGCGTCCGGTACATGAAGCACAGCAACAGGAAAGCGCCCCTCTCACGAAACGCCGGCATGCAGGCCTCGTTCGGTAAGTTCATCACCTTTCTCGACAGCGACGACTACTACCTGCCCAACCATCTTGCAAGCCGTGTAAGCATCATCGGAGAGCCCGATTCCCCGGACCTTCTTGTGGGAGGGATTCTTGCCCCACCCGGCACCATGGTGCGCGACCGCACCAACCCGGAGATGCTTGTTCCGCTAGAACAATGCATTCCCGGAGCCACTTTTTTTGGTCGTAGGGAGCTTTTTTTTGCTCTTTCCGGGTTCCGGAATCTTCCCTATGCTGAAGATACTGACCTGTGGGAACGGGCCACGGCCGCCGGATGGAAGCTCAAAACAGTTGATCACCCCAAAACCTATATCTATCAGCAGTCTCCCGACAGCATCACACAAAACTACAGGCAATCATGATCAACTCCCTGACCGTCTACTGCAGTTCCAGTACCGAGGCTCCCCAGGAGTATTTTGAAGCAGCCGCATCACTCGGAAAATCATGTGCGGCACTGAACATCTCTCTTGTCTTTGGTGGAGGCAGGGTCGGGCTGATGGGCTGCATTGCCGATGCTGTGATGCAGAACGGGGGAACGGCACGAGGCATTATACCCAGGTTCCTTGAAGAGCGGGAAGTAGCGCATTACGGCCTGAGTGAACTCACGGTGGTGGAAACCATGCATGAGCGAAAAATGAAGCTTGCTGAATGGGGGGACGCCTATCTCGTACTTCCTGGAGGCCTGGGAACCCTTGATGAGCTGCTGGAAGTCATGACATGGAAACACCTCGGCCATCACCACAAACCCATCATCCTGCTGAACCTCAACGGATTCTGGAATCCCCTGCTTGAGTTCTTCGGACGCATTGCCGAAGAACGAATGGTCAACAGCCGCTACAAGGACTACTATACAATCTGCAACAGCACAGAAGAGGCTGCCAGCCTCCTCCAGAGTCACAACACAAAAGCCGACACCACTCCATGAATGACCTATACCCCGCCCTTCTCCTGACACTTCTTGCAGGCCTCTCCACCGGGATTGGAAGCGCAATGGCTCTCGTGGTCAAACACACCAACACACGATTTCTGACACTTGCGCTTGGTTTCTCTGCCGGAGTCATGCTCTATGTCTCCTTTGTTGAGCTCCTCCCACAATCAGAGGAAACCCTTCTTGCCGGCATGCCCTCTCAAGCCGCAGCATGGGTAGCAACGCTCGCTTTTTTCGGAGGAATATTCTTCATCTGGGCCATCGACCAACTTGTACCCGATGTAGAAAACCCTCATGAAATGTCCTATATCGGCAGAATGGAAGAAAGAGTGCCCGACAGCATGCGGCTGAACCGGATGGGGCTGTTTACCGCTGCCGCCATAGCCATCCACAACTTCCCGGAAGGCATGGCCGTTTTTTTCAGTGCCCTGTCAAACCAAAATCTCGGCATAGTCATTGCTACCACCATAGCACTGCACAACATTCCAGAAGGAATGGCCATAGCCGTACCAATCTATTTTGCCACAAAAAGCCGAAAAAAAGCCTTCACCTACTCCTTTCTCTCGGGCCTGGCCGAGCCACTTGGAGCAATCGTGGGTTTTGCAATCCTCAAGCCATGGCTTAGCCCCCCGGTATTCGGAAGCGTGCTGGCCGCCGTAGCCGGCATTATGGTCTATATTTCGCTGGATGAACTTTTGCCGACGGCAGAAGAGTATGGAGAGCACCATCTGGCCATTTCCGGGCTTATTGCCGGAATGGCAGTGATGGCCCTGAGCCTGCTCCTCCTCGCCTGAGTCTTTCAGACAGGAAAAGCAGGCCTGAAACCTCTGCGTCAGTGGCAGTCGTGGCCCTGGCAGGCCTGCTCCGCAGTAACTTTGACCAGATCCCCGCCGGCAAAGCGCCGAAGAGCCACACCAAGCGTAGGAGCCATGTCGGCCATAAACACATCAATACCAAGCTCCTGAAGCCTTGCAGCCGCTCTGGCGCCAATGCCATTGCAGATAACAGCGTTCACGCCCATTTCGATAAATGCTTCAGCCGGGGTACACTGACCATGCACATGCTGGCTGTTCGGGTTTTCTGTGATCTGCACCTCACCCGTTTCCGTATTGCTGATTGCAAACCATGGGGCACTTCCGAAATGCTCACAGACCACCGACTGTTCGCCGGCATTATCGTCAAGAGGAATAACAACTTTCATCTATTCTCTCCTTCAGCAGCACCGGAGCCACCATTTCCACCGTTATTGGAATGATCATGATCGTGATGGTGCTCATGCACACCGCCACCACCCTGACCCATACCCGTCCCTTCACGATGCAGGCCGGTCCTGAGTCCTCTGCAACGGCCACCACCGCCCCTTCCGCCGCCGAATCCACCACCCGGTGAACTGCGATGGATGTTTTCACTGCCGCATGATGGGCATACTTCAGGACGCTGCACTCCATGCCCAACAGCCCATGCATGGCCGCAACCGCCACACTTGAAAAGTCTCTGTTCCGTCATCATAATTGTACCTCCTGTTATTGTTAACTGCTTTCCCGTTACCAGCATCACGCCAACCTTATGGCGCGCCGAGCTGAGGATATTGCCGAAAGTCTGTCGCGAAACATGCATTCGCCCGGCAGCCTCCTCCTGATACAGCCCTTCAAAATCCGCCAACCGTATAGCCTCAAACTCGTCAACCGTCAATTCAATTGCTTCCAGCTCATCAAGAGGCACCCCCGCGGGCTTGAAAACAACAAACTCCGGGCTGCACCCAATTTTTCTGCATTTGACTGGTCTCGGCATACGGCTCAATAGTTACTCAACAATTTGTTATTAGCATATGCCAATAACATACCACAAAAAAAGCCACCTGTCAAGCCAGATGGCCTCTTTTTTTAAAAACGCTTTGTATAGATATGGCAATAAGGCTCATGGCCTGTTTTTTCATAATAATCCTGGTGATACTCCTCCGCCGGCCAGAAGCGCCCGGCTTTCTCAACCGTGGTCACCACCGGGTATCCCTTAGCCTTCAACTCCGCTATCAAGTGCTCTGCAACAGACCGCTGTTCATCGTTCCTGTAAAAAACAGCTGACCGATACTGTGTTCCCCTGTCCGGCCCCTGACGGTTCAGCTCGGTAGGATCATGAATCTCAAAAAACAGTTTTGCGAGGGTTTCATAACTGACCTCGGCAGGATTAAACACAACCTCGACAGCCTCGGCATGTCCAGTATCGCCACTGCACACCTCCCGATACGATGGATTCTCACTCCTGCCTCCTGTATAGCCCGAAGTGACTGAACGCACACCCTTCAGCTCAGCCAGACGATGTTCCACACCCCAGAAACATCCGCCGGCAAACACCGCTTTTTCTTCCAACCCGGGCGCGGTTGCCCGGGGACTGAAATCAAGTGAAACAGAGTTGACGCAGTGACGCACATTTTTCTCAGTCATCGACTCACCAAAAAAAGCGTGTCCCAAATGTGCACCGCAGTTGCTGCACACAATTTCCGTCCTCCGTCCATCAGCATCAGGAACCTCGCGAACCGCACCCGGAATGGCATCATCAAAACTCGGCCAGCCTGTTCCCGACTCGAACTTGTCTTCAGAGCGGAACAGAGGCGCATCGCAACGACGACAGAGATACACTCCAGCTTCTTTATTGAGATAATATTTACCCGAAAACGCCCTCTCCGTTCCCTTATTCTCTATAACCCTCTTCTCGTCCGGTGAAAGATCATTATAGCTCACGCCATCCTCCTTTTGTGTTGGTGCAGTGCAGCCATATGCCGCAGTCAAAAACAAAATCATCAGTATAAGGTTCATACCAATTAAAACAGGATTAAAAGGAACTTGGTTCCTTGCACCATAAAAAAAGCCGCATCGCTGCGGCTTTGACAATGAAAAGGAATTGGAAATTCAATTAGTCCTCTCCCTTTCTTTCCGGAGCAGTGGAAGATCCAGGCCCGTTTGATATAAACCCGGCAACCTTGCCAACCAGCGAACCAACAGCAAAAGCGCCAAGTCCGAGAACAGCAATACCGGCAACCCCGCTCAATACCGGACCCACAACTGAAGCGGCAAGCGGAGCGATAGCAACAGCCCCGCCTGCACCTATGGTCTTTTTCACCATATCAATCTGACTCTCATTCATCATTTCAGGATTTAAATATTCTTGAAAACCCAGCCTATGGATGAATATATCACAAGACCCATCATCAATACAAATCCCCACGCATTCCATTCCCCTCGGCTCGTGCCGGATTCAAACAAGCATTTTGCCAAATCATTTCCAATCATTACCTTGACAGGCTGTTTTCATGAGGGCAATTAGCTCAGTTGGTTAGAGCGCTTGCTTCACACGCAAGAGGTCAGTGGTTCGAATCCACTATTGCCCACAACAACCTCACCCGCCAGATCTCGCTCTCCCCTCCCCGTTCTCCCCGCCAGCCGGAATCATGAAAAAAACTGCCATGTTGGCAAAGCATCCCATGACCAGACCATCAATCCCGTAAGGAGTCTGAAACACACTGTTCCATAAAAGAGCCGTTGCAATTCCAGCTGATGCTCCTCCAATGAACCTGCTTTTCGTAGCCCTGAATCCAAGGATGGCAGCACCAAGAGGAACCACTACGGTAGGAGCCCAGAAATTATAGGCATAGATGAGAATATCAAGAACGCTTTCAATTGAGAGCGCGAAAACAACAGCGGCAACCCCCACAATAAGCGTCGTTGCCCTGGCCAGAAACAGTTCGGCAGAAGGCGCCAGAGGCGTTCTGCGCAGAGGGGCCACAAGATCGTTGCTGAACGCTATTGCCGCCCCATTGAGGAAAGAGTCGGCTGAAGACATGATGATGGAAATGATTGCTGCAATGACGATACCCTGCAGCACCGGGTGCAATGAAGCCTGCACAACAAACGGCAGGGCAAGATTTGGATTGATTCCCGGGTCGAGCGAGAGAGCAACAATGCCTATCAGTCCGGTCACGGCGAAAAAAGGGATGGAAAACAGGCCGCTGAAAAGCGTTCCTTTAACAACATCTTGATCGGTCCTGCCGATAAGAAGTCGCTGTACATAGGGAGGAACCAGAGTTTCACCGAGGACGAATGTCAAAAAAAGAGAAACAAGGGCTGTAATCGCCCCCGGGCTTGAGGGCAGCTGCAGATGGGTCGGTGGAATGCGCTGGATCATGCTCTCCCATCCTCCGGCGAACTGGATTCCATAGAACAGGGTAAGAGGGATGCCTACCGAAAGCACAATAAACTGCATCACATCGGTCCAGATAACCGAACGCATGCCGCCAATGGTGGCATACGCTATGACAATGCCGCATCCGATGAGAATGCCGCTGGTGCGGTCAATGCCGAGAAAAAGATTGAAGATGTATCCCATGGCGCCAACCTGTGCGCCAAGAATTCCCGCACAGAGAACAACACCGAACAGCCCGCTGAATATCCTCGCCCCCTTTCCGTAATGGGGCTCCATAATATCGCCAACGGAAATGGCGTCAGGATAGTGTTTCATTCTTGGAGCAATGAAGAGCGCAACAAGAACTTCCTTGAGGCTGAACCCCCAGAGAGCAACAATATTGGCAATGCCGATCAGGAAAACCTTTTCAGCATTGCCCATGGAAAACCCGCCACCGATGAATGATGCTGAAAGGGTGGCAAAAATAACCATAGCCCCGAAAGATTTTCCGGCAACAGCATACTCCTTGAGCCCGGTTATCTTACGACCGGCAAGAATACCGACAAGAAGGACGGCTGAAAGATAGATGATGACGATACTGTTCTGCATAGGGGGAGAAGAGAGAAGTTAAGGCATCGAAAACACATCAAGAGAAAGAATATAGTAAACTGATGACAGCTTTACCTCTCTTCCCCCCCCGGTGTGTTGACATGCCGCACCACTCGTTCACCGGCCTCTTTCGCTGCAGAAGGGTTCCGGCTTGCATCCACTACCTGCCCATTAAGCTTCAATGGGCACCATATCATAGGAGCACGATTCAGGAACGGTCATCAGTATTGAACCATTCATCTTCGCTCCTGCGTTGACATTGATGGTCCCAATGAGAAGATCGCCGAATATTTTTCCTGTTGAGGAAACAAGAAACTCTCCTGTAACCTCGGCATTTCCTCTGAATGTTCCAGCTACTTCCATACCGGCAGCCTTGACATTGCCTTCCACAAGACCTGATTCCCCGATAATCACACTTGATGAGGAAATGATGTCGCCAAGCACTTTACCGTAGATTTTCAGTTCCCCGTCAACCGTTATGTTTCCAGTGAGTGCAGCACCCTGTGCAAGAATATTCATTGATGAAGCATTGTCTTTGTGCACAATATCCGAAGCAAAAACCTCTGTCTGCAGATCTTCCACAGATGGAATATCAAAATCAAGATCCAGCTCCTCTCCACGCCCATTCAGCTCTGCCAATCCCTCCCGTAAAAACGCTTTTTCAGGAGGCCTTTTGTTTGAAGAGAATAACTGTTTCAACACCACTATGATCGTTTACTTGTGATCGGGAAACTGATTCTCCAATCCCTGATCAATACAACAGTAAGGGATCGCTTTTTGACAACAGCAATTCCTGTACCAATGCCGGCAACGCCCGACTCTGAATGGTACGCATAAAACCGGCAACCGCTGGAACGGCCCATTCTGAAACAGAAGGGTTCCATTATGAAGCACTATCCTGCAGTGGAAGCGGGCATACTTGAGAGCTCCGGTGACTCAGTACTCTTCTATATAATACTCACCCGGGTCATCGGAATGGTGGCGTCTGTAACCGAACTGTTCCAGCCAGCGGGATATTCTGCCGACCATGTCAGGCTTACCGGAAATGAAAAAGTGGGTCCATTCCGGGTCGGGGGTAATGTTGAACTCGTTCTGGAGAAAATCGTTTTCCAGCAGGTCCTCTATTCTGGAGCGCTTCCCCTCCCAGCCATCATCAGCATCAGTAAGGGTCGGAACATAGAAAAAGTTGGGATAACTTTTCTCAAGGAACACCAGCTCGCTGAAATACCCCAGATCCTCACGGTGCGCAGCGCCCTGAATCACAATCATCTTGCTTTCTGGCCGCTCAGCAATGTGCGTACGCAGAAAACTGATATATGGTGCAATACCGGTTCCCGTAGCCACCATGATAATATCGCTCCCATCCGGAGTTTCATTGAGCAGAAATCCGCCTCTGATGGTTTCACCCGCATGCAGGCGATCAGCAACTTTAAGATTGAACAGGCGGGGGCTTAACTGGCCTGACTTGACCTGGGAAATGTAGAACTCAAAAAGTGAGGTCTCCGTGGAGTGTGAAGCTATTGCGTAAGGACGACGAAGAAGCTGTTCATGCGGCACAGGATTGGCTTCCGGCTCTGAATTCAGAGAACGCCCTTCATTGCCGTAAAGACCCAGCAGCATGTTCTGACCGGCAAGAAACCCCTGCCGGGGCTCATCAGTAGCAATCTGCAGAATCATCAAGTCGGGTGTCACCACTGTGACAGCCCTTACAGTGGCGTTGTAGGGAATACGCTCCATCATGATCTCCTTCTGTTACCTGTTGACCCATACCACAAGACTACCCGGCATATACCAACTCCGATGCGACAAAAACCGTTCACGATTGTGAATGCACCCAGCCACCACCAAGGGCCCGGTAGAGTTCGGCCATGGCTGAAAGATGCTGGCGACGAATCTCGGCGAGTTCAAGATAGGCTCCCAGTGAGGCATTCTGAACAGCAATCACCTCAAGATAAGTTGCCATACCGCTCCGAAAGAGCAGAGTGCTGTTGTCAACAGCCTTCCGCAGTGTTGCTGCCCGACTCGAAGCCTCAACTTCACGATTCTGCAGTGAGCTGAGCTGCACAAGCGCATCGGAAACCTCACCTGCAGCGAGGAGTACGGCCTGACGGAACGCCAGCTCTGCCTGGATGCTCCTGATTTTCGTCTTGCGGAACTCGGAACGGAGACGACCCTGCTGAAAAATGGGCTGGAGCACTGCCCCCTGCACAACCCCAAACAGTGAGCCGGGAGTGGAAAACCAATCGGATGCGCGTAAGGCATTGAGCCCCCCTTCAGCCGTAAGGGTGAGGGTGGGATAGAGAGCAGCCAGAGCAGCTCCGCTATTTGCATGAGCCTCACGCATACCAAGTTCGGCAGCTTTCACATCGGGACGGTTCTCAAGAAGCGATGCAGGCAGGCCAGCGGGAAGATTGTCGTGCACGGGAGTTTTGAAGAGTGGCTCACCACGCTCCACGCGTGAGGGCATATGGCCGGTAAGAATGCTGATGGCATTTTCACGGGCGGCAATCAGCCGTTCAAGTTCGGGAATTGCAAGAGCAATTGCTGAACGGGATGCCTCCTGCTGCTGAACGGCAAGCGATGTAACCTGCCCCGCATCATACTGCAGGCGTATCATCCGGAGAGTCGTGTCGGCAAGAGCGAGATTTTTTCGGGAAATGTCAAGCTGGGCGTCGAGCATCAGCAGCGAGTAGTAGCTGTCGGCAACATCAGCCACCAGCCGTGTCTGAACTGCCCGGGCAACCTCTCTGGTTTTCAGGTAGGCGGCAAGCGCCGACTTTTTCCGGCTTCTGATTTTGCCCCATATATCGGCTTCCCATGAAAGAGACCCCTGAGCGCTGTAGTCTTCAACCGATTTGTCGGACCCGGTCAAGGCGCTGGAACCATTGTCCGAAGGACGGCTGAGACTTGCATCGGCTCCTATGCTGAGGGTTGGCAAATACCCAAGCTTTGCCACCTTGGAGCTTTCACGGGCGTATGCAATGTTCTTGATTGCAACCTGCAGGTCAAGATTACCGGCAACAGCCGAATCAATAAGAGTAATCAGCCGTGTATCGCTGAAGAATTCTCGATAAGGCATGGTGGCGATAGACAAGGTATCTGCTGCTGTACTCCCCCTGTACTGGTCTGGCATGGCAATGTCGGGGCGGCGGTATGAACCATTCATCGTGCAGGATGAAAGCGCATATCCAGCAAGAAGCAGCAGACACGCCGCAACAACCGTGTTTTTTCCTGTTCGGCCCTTCACTGTTCCCCCCTGCTCTTCTGTTCGTTGACGAGTCTCTCTTCAAGCAGCTCTCCGGCCTCCACGGGTTCAGTTGCCGTTCCGGTCAGTCGTTCCTGCAGATGCTGGAACACCACAAAGAGAACCGGAACCACCAGAAGGCCGAGCACCATACCGATGAACATGCCGCCAATGGCTGCCGCACCGATGGAGTGGTTCCCCGCCGCAGCAGGACCGGTAACAAAAAGAAGAGGTATGAGACCGGCAACAAAGGTGAGCGAGGTCATCAGAATCGGGCGTAGCCGGGCATTTGCCCCCTGTAATGCTGCAGCTGAAAGCGACATGCCCGATACCCTTCGCTGGATTGCGAACTCAACAATGAGTATGGCATTTTTGGCAAGAAGCCCTATCAGCATGATAATGGCAACCTGTACATAGATATTGTTTTCAATGCCGGCAAACCCGATGCCGATGAACACACCCAGAAGCCCGGTAGGAATGGAAAGCATAACGGCCAGTGGAAGCAGGTAGCTCTCATAGAGGGCCGAAAGCAGGAAATAGACGAAAATAACGGAAAGAAGAAAAATGGCCAGCTGACCACCGCTGGACTCCAGCTCTTCACGGCTCTGTCCTTTCCAGTCGTAACTGACTCCTGTCGGAAGGGCATCGGCCGATACTGCTGCAACTGCCGCAATCGCCTGACCGGTGCTGTAGCCCGGGCTCACAACTGCATTGATGGGTATTGCATTGAAAAGATTGAAGTGATCAACAGACTCCGGCCCATAGACCCGTCTGATGGTCAGCAGTGAGCCGACCGGAACCATTTCACCCGATGAATTCTTGATAAAAATCCCGTTCAGAGAAGAGGGTTCGCTCCGGGCATCAGGCTCTGCCTGCATCACAACGCGGTAGTACTTGCCGAACCGGTTGAAGTCAGATGCCTGCATGCTGCCGTAATAGGCCTGCATAACGCTCATCAGATCACTGACATCAACCCCCATTCTCTTGGCTCTTGCTGCGTCCACCTCAACCGAAAACTGGGGATAGGAGGCATTGAAGGTGGTGAACGCAAAAGCGATTTCAGGCCTCTGCATCAGTTGTCCTATAAAGTTCCCCGAAACGCCGTTGAACGCCTCAAGGCTTCCACCGCTCCTGTCCTGAAGAACAAACTCCAGGCCACCAACGGTACTGAATCCCGGGACGGTCGGCATTGAAAGGGCAAAAAAGGAGCCCTCCTTTATGGCAGAAAGTCTGCCGTTTATTGAGCCGAGAACATTCTTGATCTCCCCTCCGGGACCTCGCTCATGAAGATCCTTCAGCTGCATGAATATCAGACCGGAAGAGGGTGAAGAGCTTCTGGAGAGTATGTTGATGCCCGCAACCGTAATCACCCTGTTGACCGCCTGCATCTCTCGCAGCGATCCTGCTGCACGGTCCATGGTGAGCTGTGTCCGCTCAAGAGAGGCACCGGGAGGCATGGAGACGGAAACAATGACAAAACCGTTGTCTTCTTCGGGAATGAAACCGGTCGGGGTGGATTTGAACATCCAGAAAGCTGCGGCAGTGATGAGCGCCAGACCGGTAAGGGAAAGAGTTCTTTTGCGAAGCAGCAGAGCCAGAACATCAAGATAGCGTCGTTTGAGCACAGTGAAGCCAGTATTGAAGCCGGTGAAAAAACGGTGCTGGAATCCAGTAAAACGGTGAGCACCGCTCTTTGTTTCGTCCTGATGCATTTCGCCAAGAAAAAGCGCACAGAGAGCCGGGCTGAGGGTCAGCGCATTGACTGCAGAAATGAGAACAGCAATGGCAAGGGTAAAGGCAAACTGGCGGTAAAAAACGCCAGTCGATCCCTCAAGAAAGCCAACCGGCAGAAATACGGAGGCCATCACCAGAGTGATTGTGATGATGGGAGTGGTTATCTCCCTCATGGCCGACACAGTAGCAACGGTTGCCGGCCACCGGGTCTTCTCCATTTTGGCATGCACCGCCTCCACAACAACAATGGCGTCATCAACCACAATGCCAATGGCAAGCACAAGGCCAAAGAGGGTAAGAACATTGATGGAAAAGCCGAACAGGTTCATGAAAAAGAAGGTGCCAAGAATGGCAACCGGCACGGCAATGGCTGGAATCAGGGTTGAGCGGAAATCCTGAAGAAAAATATAGGCCACAAGAAAGACCAGAAGAAATGCCTCGATAAGGGTATGCTGCACCTGCTCAATGGAATCGTCAACAACTTTTTTGGAGCTGTATGGAATAGAAACAGAAATACCTGAAGGGAAGTCAGCTGTCGCAGCCTCAAGCACCTTTCGAATCTGTGTTTCAACCTCGTTGGCATTGGAGCCGGGAGCCTGATAAACGGCAAGCACAATACCCGGCAACCCGTTGGACTTGACGCGAACATTGTAGCTGTAAGCACCGAACTCGACCCGGGCAACATCTCCCAGTTTGAGCAGCGATCCATCAGAATTGGCCCTGATCACAATATTTTCATATTGACCCGGATAGGCGAACTTGCCCGGATATTTCATCACATACTGCATGTCCAGCCCGCCGTTCTCTCCGAAAGAACCGGGAGCCGCCTCAAGGTTCTGGCTATTGATGGCAGCCATAACCTCCTGTGGGTTCACCCTGTATGCCGCCATCTTTTCGGGGCGCAGCCAGAGACGCATGGAATAGTCCATATTCCCATACACCGACACCTGCCCCACTCCGGGAACACGCGCCAGATCATCGACAACATTTATCTTCGCATAATTCTGCAGAAATGTCTGGTCGTACTCAGCAGTTGCGCTTGACAGGTTCACCAGCATAATCATGCTGTTCTGGCGCTTGATGGTCGACACACCAATCTGGTTGACCTCTGCGGGAAGACGGCTGGTTGCCTGTGCAACGCGGTTCTGCACATTGACGGCAGCCTGATCGGCATTGGTCCCCTGCTTGAAAAAAACATTGATGGAGAGAGAACCGTCATTGGCTGAAGTTGAGGTCATGTAGATCATGTTCTCAACGCCATTGATTGCCTCTTCAAGAGGGGGGGCGACGGACCGTCCCACGGTTTCCGCACTGGCACCCGGATAGCTTGCCGTCACGGTAACACTGGGAGGGGCGATATCAGGAAAACGCGTCACCGGAAGCTGGGTCATGCCAACGATGCCCAGAATAACTATGATCACCGAAATGACCGTAGCAAGAACCGGCCGCGTGATAAATCGCTCAAACATAGCGCTTAATCTGCCTTTGTGGCGCCCAGAGGGCGAATAACGGTACCATCCGGCAACCGTTCAAATCCCGCAGTCACGATAGTCTCACCCTCTTTGAGTCCATCCGTCACAACATAATCGGTACCGGTTGAAGCCGCTGCAGTAATGGGACGCCGTGCAATCTTTCCATCCCTGGCAACAACAACAACAAATACCCTGTCCTGAATCTCCGTGGTTGCAGCCTGAGGAACGAGAAGAATATTTTTGAAGGGCGAAGAGACTACAACTTTTCCAGTATTTCCGGAACGAAGCACAGCCCCGGGGTTGGGAAATACCGCCAGAATCCGGATTGCACCAGTGGTTGCATCAAACGAACCGCTCATGCTTTCAAGCGTACCGGTGGAACCAAAACGGCTGCCATCAGCCAGAACAAGTGAGACAGGAGGCACGGCCTTCAGCTTGTCATGCAAAGTTTTACCGGCATAGCTGTTTCGGAAACGCATAAAATCAGCCTCACTCATACTGAAGTACGCATTGATTCTGCTGACATCGCTCATCGTGCTCAGCCACGCGCTCTGATTCCTGCTTACCAGACTGCCAATAGAAGGCGGTATGACGCCCACAAAACCATTGATAGGGGCCTTTATGAGCGTATAGCCGAGATTGATACGGGCTGAGGCAGCAGAAGCCTCTGCCGCCTGATACTTTGCCTTTGCCGTCTGAAGCTGAACGGGCGAAACCACCTTATTTTCAACAAGAGGCACCAGCTTCTCCATCTCGATTCTTGCCACTGCCGCAGATGCTTTCGCGGCTTCATAGGCAGAACGATACATCCTGTCGTCAATCTGAAAAAGAGGCTGACCCGCCTTGACATAATCCCCTTCCGCAACAAAAATCTTCTGAAGCGCTCCATCCACCTGTGGACGGATTTCCACATCTTCCCTGCCCTCAAGCCGTGTTGCATAGAAACTCTCCACCATGGCATCAGTCAGCTGAAGCGTCATGGACGGAAGAGCAGGAGGCTCCGGCTGTGGAGCACTTTGCGGGCCGCAGCCGAAAAGCGACAAAACCATAGCAAAGAAAGCCGCAACCGGCAGACGGCGGATAGACAAATTCTCTCTCTTACTCATACATTTGCATCATTTTGATATGCACCAAACCCATAAACTCCAACCCGCAAACAGCAGAAGCCGCCCGGTAAACATACAATGAATACATGAGACTTCAATCCCAAACCCAACGAAACTCAAAACCAAGGAAAACTAGGGGACGTTGTTGAATATCGTGAATAACCCAGCAATGCCGTGCGAGAAGAAAAAACTCATATCGTCCTCCAACGAAATCCGGTAGAGGGTAGCTTT